>Ga0224723_1000451_pt1 | contig 28048 bp, 25 predicted proteins | sample Balambano_FR2_Me_FD_161647 | JGI IMG/M metagenome (GOLD analysis project Ga0224723, IMG submission 161647) | Freshwater sediment microbial communities from Lake Towuti, South Sulawesi, Indonesia - Balambano_FR2_MetaG | ecosystem: Environmental > Aquatic > Freshwater > Lake > Sediment | place... | reverse complement strand
TTAACAATCGTATTAAATTGATTAAACGGCAAGCCTATGGCTTCGTAAATTTCAGCAATTTTCGGGAAAGGCTGTTAGCTTGCTTCTCTGATTAGCAAAAGTTATCACCGTACTAACAGAAGAACCATACAACTTAGCTTATACCAATTTAATTTGAGCTTGCACCCAATGAACCCTGGTGAGATAAGGGGCTTAAGCCCCTTGTTCTATGCAGCTTCATAGAGAATTGGTATTATATAGTAGCGGTTAGAAGTAATCACGGAGTCTGGCTGCCCTCAGAGCAGAGCGTTAGGGCGAATAAGTGGTGTAAATTCGAGAGAACGTTTAGCAACCGAAAATCAGAAACTAGATACATTAGGGAAATAATTTATGGTAAAAGGAGAGCCATAACTTACTGGGAAATAACTACTGACCCAGAAACCATGCCGGAGAATTCTACAACATTTATAATGACAAATCTTCAGAGAAACCTGAAGAAGACTTTAGGTGATATGTATGGATTAAGGACTTGGGTAGAATATGGTTTTCGGCAATCTAAGCAGGAATTGGGCTGGACAGATTATCGATTTACAAATTTCCAACACATTGAGAGGTGGTGGGAAATCATTTTTTGCGTTTACACCATGATTAGTTTAAACTCTCCAGCCTTTTTAAGCTTAAATAAATCTTATCAAATCAAGACTGAGGGACAAGAAACTAGTCATGTTAATTTTTCTAATCATCAACAATGGAATCATGAATCTGGATGGAAGAATGTTTTAAATAATCTGCGGCTAATTGTCCAACCACTTTTACTATTTTGGTTGATTTATCCCTAGTTAGATGTTTTCCCTAATTCACAATTATTACTGGGATTCAATGATTTAATTGCTGCCATGAATCAATTTAAACCCTGTTATGTTTCTGGGTAATTTCACTTGTTTACTACTTGCTTATCCCGGAAAGTGACAGAAGAGGGCTAAATCACCTCGACAACGACCTTCACGGACTCGTACACCAATTTGAATTCCAGCACGAACCAAATAGCGTAGCACCCCATTGAGCGTACCAATTTCTTCAAATTTGCGGAAAATCAGACGGACGGTGTCTTGAGCCTGCTCATCAGGGTCAAAAATGACCTCTCCGGACGGACGACGCACATAGCCAATGGGCGGGTCAAAGGGTAACTCTCCTCGTCGCGCTTTGTTGAGCTTGCCTGCCAGCAAACGAGTTTTCAGCACATGCAGTTCAGCTTCGCTCATCGTGCCTTTGAGTCCTAACAGCAGTCGGTCATTGTACTGACTTGGATCATAAATCCCATCCAAGTCCCCAATCAGGGTTTGAAACAAAGCACAAACTTCCAGTAATTGATGCCAGTCCTTCGAGCAGCGAGCCAACCGTGACATCTCAACACCCAAGATCAATCCAACGTGATTCAGGCTGACCTCGGCTACCAGACGTTGGAACCCAGTCCGTCCAACTGCGGTTGCACCTGATTTACCCAAATCTTCGTCAATCACCACTACCCGCTCCCGCAGCCAACCCAGCGACTCGGCGCGATCTACCAAACCATACTGCAATCGGGTCGATTCCTGGTGCTCCAGCACTTGTTGCAGGGTTGATTGTCGCACATAGACAACGGCTAACCGTTCCAGATGAATCGCTTGAATCTTCTCGGAGCGCAGATTGAGAGCTTCAGGCTTAACAGTCATGACTGTCCTCCTTCTGCTCCAATAACGCGATCTGAGCCATCATCATTTGACTGAGGACTGCCACCAGTCGCTGCTGATGACTGGACGGTAGTTGACCCCATAGGTGGGGCACTATCGCCTCTTGAGGCGGGGGGGGATGGGTTGCTCTGACATGCTGCACCTGCTTGAGTGTTCCAATCCAGAGTCGCCCGGTATTGTGCTACCAGAGCAACCAGCCGTAACAACCCTTCAATACTGACGATAGGCGAAGATTTCCACTTCGGGTATAGCGTGGTATTGTAGCTGGGTGATGGAACGTTCCAATGCTTGGATGGAGCGCTGTAAAAGTTTGGTGAAAAACTTTGAACGAACTCTATCTCATGCAATCACTAAAATTGACCTTTGCTTTGTCAGGCTGATGCTCAAGCGTCTTGCACCCGCCACTTGAGATCTCAAATGGGTTCTATAGGGCTTCAAACCTTTACTTCGTCTGCAAAGTTTGCGACTCGCACAAACTCAAATGGGCCTGCGACTGAACCCCAGATATGCTCATCGGTTTCTGGGTCGCGGCCTCGGTCAAGGCTGATGAAGCGCTGGTCGTCGATTTCAAATTCGCTGTCGAGGTAGGTGGTTTTTCCTTTTCGCACGACCATACAGGCTTTGCCCGGTTCGACGTACCCTTTAAAGCTATGTCCTGTCCAATCTACGATCATGTTGCAGCCGGGAAGTTTTTTCAGGCGATCGCCGCTGATCTGCTGGAGGCGCTTCAGGTCGCGAGATGCGCCGTAAAAGTCTTGCTCATCCTGGACGGTGTAGTTTTCGATTTCAATGCGATCGCCTTGCACAATCAGCTTCAACACTCGTAACCGATAGGGGTCATTCAGCATATAGTCATAGGCTTGCTCAACAAAAAAGCTAACCCCAGACAGCAACTCCACTGGCAATGGACGCATACAGACGCGAATGTGAGCAAAAAAGGGTGGATTCTCAAATGCCTGCGACTGATTGCTAAAGTCTGCGGCCATCCAGCGGGCTAGCCTAGTAATATCGGTATGCGTCATAACCTGGGTGCGATCGGAACATCTCTCATTTTAGAGTTTGTCTGTCGAATGCTATGCCCGGATAGAAAATATTTGCTACTTTTCAGACGTTTTCCCAGGGAAGAGAAGCGACAGTCATAAACCTAAAGTTTAATTTCTCTTTCTTTTTTCTTAACTTGAGATGACCTGTACGAATTGTACGGTTAGGTTTGTGGTTTCAATGGATATAGGTAATGAACTGGAAACATTTTGGTGTGAAGAGCTTGCCAACATTAGTTGTAGAGCCAAAGCCGCGACCTGAAGTTAAATCGCTTCGGATGTTACTGTCTGCATTGATCTGCCTGTCTTTTGGTGTGGTTGGTTTACCCAGAGCGATCGCCCAGTCTGAGTCAATCCGGGGAGAAGTAGCATTCACGTTGACCGACCTGGCGGGGGCAGAAATGCTGGATGTCTCTGACGACGGGCAATATGCACTCGTAGTAGGCGGAGACACCGCAACGCTGGTGGCAATCGGAGCAGACACCCTAACAGTCGAGGGCACCTGGACACTGACAGAGGAGTTTTTGCCTGAAGGCTCAACCGCAGCCGAACTCACAGGAATTGCCATTAGTCCGGATGGTTCTTTTGCCCTGGTGGGTGTAAGGGACGCAGATGAGGCAAATTTCAGCACCTTCGACGAAGTGCCAGGGAAAGTGGTAGCGATCGCGCTCCCCGGTCTGGAACCGATTGGGCAAGTGACGGTAGGACGTGGGCCCGACTCAGTGGCGATCGCCCCTAACGGAGAGTTTGCCGCCGTTGCCAACGAAGATGAGGAAAATGAGGAAGACCTGACGAATCCTGAGAACCGTCCTGGCACTATCTCCATCATTGACTTGCGAAATGGGGCAGACCAGATGACGCAGGTAGAAGTGCCGATTCCCCCCGACAACGTTCCGTTCTTCCCCAACGACCCTCAGCCTGAAACCGTTCGGATTGCGGCTGACGGTTCCTTCTTGGTTGCCACGCTGCAAGAAAACAATGCGATCGCTCGGATTGAGATTCCTTCTCCACTGCCCAGCCCACTGCAAGCAGACGCTTTCCCAGTACAAAATTTTGATGCAGGTATCCGCACGGGTTCAGGTTTAATTCAAGATGAAGCTGGGGTGGGTGCCTGTCGCTCCAGCAGCTACGACCTGTCGCTTAGACAGGAGTTTACGTCTGCCCGTGAACCTGATGGCATCGCTATTACTCCAGACGGGCTTTATCTTGTCACCGCAGATGAAGACAACCTGACGAGTGTTAATAACCAGTCCTATGCAGGGATTCCCTTAAGTCCCCATGGGACCCGTAGCATCAGCGTATTTGATGCTGCAACGGGTGAGTTTCTCGGCGACAGCGGCGATTCCATTGAGGAAAGTGTTGTTGAATTGGGATTACCGCAGCGATGCGACAGCAAGGGGCCAGAGCCAGAGGTAGTTTCTGTGGGTGTGGTGAACGGTCGAACCCTTGCCTTCGTGGCAATTGAGCGATCTGATGCCGTCACGATTCATGACATCACTGACCCAGCAAACATTCAACAGCTAGACACCGTTGTTCTCAATCCTGCAATTGTGCGGGCCGATCAAGAAGCGGGGTTTGAGCCAGAAGGGATTGAGTTTATTCCTGCCACCAATCAGGTTGTGGTGTCTAATCCAGAGGGAGGGGCGATGAGCCTGATTAACTTGACAGTTCCTTAAGCCACCGATCCTCATTCTGTTTCCCGGCATTGCTTAATCCAGGTGTGGTATTGGAGGTGAGTGCTGTACTTACCTCCAATCTCATGCTTCAAAAGTACTATAGCAAAAGGATGAAAGATGAAGGATGAGGGATGAATCGAAACCCTGGCTATCAGCAGCATTGGCAAGTCAACGTTGTCCTAATCAATATGGCTACCGCCATACATCACAACCTTCAAGCTTATGGCAGATGATCGCCACTGACTGAAACCGGATCGAGTGATGACGCAGGTTTTGTTCTGGCTCTTTCCACCGGATTCATCCAGCGCTCGATCCAGCTAAAGAATTGGGAAGATAGCAGAGTTAATACCAGATAGACCACCGCGACGGAGGCAAAAATTTCAAAGGAGCGGTAGTTTTGCGCCACGATTAGTTGTCCGCGACGAAACAGTTCTTCAAAGCCGATGACTGCAACCAGACTGGTATCTTTGAGCAGCGTGATGAATTCATTTCCTAAGGGCGGAATCATTCGACGCAGGGCTTGCGGAAAGATGACATAGCGCATAGTCTGAACGGGCCCTAAACCAAGTGACTGAGAGGCTTCTCTCTGTCCTGGTTCAATGGATTGAATTCCAGCGCGGACGATCTCGGCAATGTAGGCGGCGCTGTTGAGGCTGAGTGCTAATACGGCGGCGGTAAGGCGATCGAAGGAAAACTGTCTGCCGGCAAAGTTGGTCAATAGAGCGGGCAAACCAAAGTAAATCATAAAGATCTGCACCAGTAGAGGCGTACCTCTAAAGAAGTCGATGTAAGCTCTTGCGGCAAAGCTAACGATGGGCGATGCAGATAGCCGGACGATGCCAATCAATGAGCCGCCAACCATGCCTAGCACAACGGACAGGGCGGTAAGCTGGAGGGTAACTAATGCGCCGCGCAGCAGGTTTGGAAGGGCATCCAGGATGATTTCTAAGGATTGAAGCACGGGGGAAGTTCCAATAAGCACGTGAACAAGGTGTAGGTTGGGTTGAGGGAACAAAACCCAACACATACCAATTCTCGATGAAGCTGCATAGAACAAGGGGCTTAAGCCCCTTGTCTCACCGGGGTTCATTCTGTGCAAGCTCAAATTGAATTAGTAAAAGGTGAAAACCAAAGGCTGTGTTGGGTTTCGCTTTGCTTCACCCAACCTACAAATTTGGGTTATTCCAGTGGAGCTTCTTCAGGTAGCTCTGGTGGGTCGTTACCGAACCATTTCTGGTAGATCTCATCGTAGGTGCCATCCTCTAGGATGGTAGCCAAGCCTGAGTTGATTATTTCCAGGTTAGGTGAGCCTTTGGGGAGTGCAATCCCGTAAAACTCTTCGGTGACGAGTTCGCCGACAACTTTTATGCCGCTGATGTTGCCGGATTGAATTGCGTCGAGTGTAACCGGGGCATCGTTAATCACGGCATCGGCATTGCCGTTTGCTAGCTCTTGTAAAGCCAGGGGGGCTGAGTCAAAGGTGCTAACGGTTGCTCCCTCAACTTCTGCGGCCTGGTCTGCGCCAGTTGTGCCAATTTGCACTGCGATGCGCCTGCCTGCCAGATCTTCTAAGGCGGTGATGTCGGTGTTAGATTCTGGAACGGCGATCGCCAACCCCGCCTTGAAATAAGGGCGAGAAAAATCGACGGTTTGCGCCCGCTCTGCGGTGATAGTCATGGCGCTAATTGCGGCATCTACCGTCCCGGCTTGCAGGGCGGGAATGATGCCATCAAAAGGAAGGGACTGAAACTCAATGGTGGCTCCAGCGGCTTCCCCGATCGCATTCATCAAATCAATGTCAAACCCTTCATATCCACCGCCTTCGGCTTGAGATTCAAAGGGTGGAAAGGCTGGCTCTGTGGCCACCTTTAGCGTTGTGGCGGCGGCTTCTTGACTAGCGCCTTCTGGAGTTTCAGTTGCCTCTTCCCCATTGGGACCGCAGGCTGCAATCATGAAGACGCAAATCAAGCCAATGGCAAACTGGCGTAAAAACTGAGATCGAGTGAATTTGAACATATGTGTAACTGGTTTCATACAAACATTTTTCTCCCTTAAATCTTCACACCACACTGCGATTGCCTAATTCTACAAACTAAAAACTAGCGTGTTGGTAGTGATTCCATCTGTCTAACAGCGCCAAGTGTGTTAGCAACTATTAAAGATGAGAGCAATCTTGGAATTACTCGCTTAGTCAGAAATTTCTAAATTCAGATGAAAGACAACAATAGCGCTGCCCCAGCAATTATTTTTGAACAAGTAGAAAAAAGATTTGGTTCGCTGCGTGTCTTACAGGGCATCAGTGGCTATATCAACTCCGGTGAGGTCGTTGCCGTGATTGGGTCGTCGGGCTGTGGCAAAAGCACTCTGCTGCGCTGCTTTAACCGACTGGAGGCAATTAACGGCGGGCGGCTGATTGTAAATGGGATTGATTTATCGCACCCTAATTTAAGTACAGGGAAGCTGAAGCAGCTTCGAGCGAATGTGGGAATGGTGTTTCAGCAGTTCAACCTGTTCCCCCATATGACGGTGCTAGATAACCTGACGCTAGCGCCACGCAAGGTGCTAAATCAGCCTGCTAAGGAAAGCTCCAGGCTGGCAAGGTTTTATCTGGATAAGGTGGGGCTGTCAGAGAAGGCGGAAGCTTATCCTGAGCAGCTTTCGGGCGGACAAAAGCAGCGGGTGGCGATCGCCCGTGCCCTGTGTATGAAGCCGCAAATCATGCTGTTTGACGAACCTACCAGTGCCCTTGACCCAGAATTGGTGGGCGAGGTGCTGATGGTGATGCAGCAGTTGGCTGAAGAGGGAATGACGATGGTGATTGTCACGCACGAAATGCAGTTTGCGCGTGAGGTGGCTCATCGGGTGCTGTTTTTGAATAAGGGCTTTGTGGAGGAGGAAGGCCCAGCGCGGCAGGTGTTGACTTACCCGAAGAGCGATCGCCTTCAGGCATTTCTAAGCCGCATGAACTTCGCCAAAACTTAGCGAAGGAATCTTTCAGAGGATTTGATCAGGTGCTAAGGCTGGTGTGGGTCAATTCCAAGCGATCGCAACCGTTCTGCTAAAATGGCTGCTTGCTGCTGAGCAGCTTCTCGCTGCTGACGTTCCTGGTTTAGCTGTGCTGAAGCTTGCTCTAGCTGTGCTGAAGTTGCCTCAAACTGCACATTTGCCTGCACTGCTGCCTCTTCAGGCGTTGGGACTTTTTCCCCTTCTGGTGTGAAGTAGCGGAGTTGGTTTGCTTCGACTCCTAAAAATAAACCCAGTTCTTCACTCCAGCGCCAACTTTGCTGGTTGGGGGCGATCGTCTGATACTCATGTCCATTTAGGCGAAACCCTTCAAACTCGAAGGTTTCTGGCGAAAACCAAAAATACTCAGGCGTGCGAAATCGATCCTGATAGAGAACTTTCTTCAAATTGCGATCAACTGCGGCAGTCGAGTTAGAGAGCAATTCAATAATCAGGTTGGGGTATTTACCGTCTTCCTCCCACACAACCCAGGCATTGCGAGGGCGTTTCTCAGTTTGTTTTACTAAGAAGAAATCAGGTCCTCGAAAATCACGATTTTTGAGCTGCTGCCGACTAAAGTAGATGGTCAGATTTGCCCCAATAAAAAAATCGTTGTGGTCGCGCCACAACCACTCCAGACAGGTAACCAGCAGCAAAAGCTGCATATAGTGAAGCGAACTCTCCATTTCTGGCTCATCACTTAAAAGCTGACTGGCATCTGGCATCAGTTTTTCTAGTTCCTGAGCAGTTAGAGCCATTGAGCTTTCCCCCCAACAGTGCAGATGTGCTTTTATTATGGCTGCAAAGCGTAGGTTAGTACATCAGTTTTGGTTTTAAATTAGGGATTCATGCCGTAGGAGGCGGTAATTCTCCCAAAATGGTGAAGCGGATATGGTTGATTGCCAGATCGCCAATTGAGAGATCAAAACTAGCATCTGGGGTTTTCAGCGTCTCAAAGGGAATGCCTTTGGCGATTTCAGCGTGATACCAGGGCAAGCCCATAAAGAAGCGAGTGGGGTAAGGGCCACCTTCGATCACGTCATCAACATTAGACTCCATTGGCAGCCAGCCAAAACCGGGAATGTAAAACTCAAGCCAGACGTGGTTAAAGTCGGGCTGGAGGGGAACTCCCTGGCGATCGGCGGGGGGTGGACATTTGTAGCGGCCAACGGTGCGGCAGGCAATATCGTTGATGCGGGCAAGCGCTAACAGCAGTCCCACGTACTCACCGCAGGAGCCGACTCCCCGCTCAAGGGCTATATCGGGGGTATCAATGTGCGGTTTGATGCCGTAGGAGAGGCGATCATAGACGTAGTTGCGGATTTTTAGAATTTTACGCAGCAGGTTTGTCTCAGTGCCGATCGCCTCTCGTGCAGCAGCTTGAATCACGGGCGTGTCCATTGCCAACTCGTCATCATCCACCAGATAGCGCGACTGAAACTCTCCAGACAGCGGTGGAATTTGGTCTACGTCGTCGAAGGTAAAGCGATATTTAATTCCCCGTACTTCTAGCAGCGCTTTCCAGCCAAACAGCCGCCCTTCGTCGGGTCGCAGCGAATCAAACTTGAACACAGCGACGCGCTGCCCTTCCTGGATTTCTTCCTGAAAGGGCAGTCCAATCGGTTCAACTCGCTTGACGGTTTGGCGCGGCGTATCGGCAGGCAGGGCAATCCGCCACTCTAAACCCTCGATTTGCACTTCTTCTAACGGCAGCAGTTCCTCAATGTAGGACATTTCGATCAGGTAGCCGTTTGACAGAGCATAGTGTTTGTCTTTGTCAAAATGGAAATGCAGCGGGTGAATGAAGGTGCGATCGCGAAAACTAAGCTGATAGGGATCTTCGGAATTAGGATCATCCCGGATATATGCTTCTTCGCCCGCATAGGCGACATAGAGAATGGTTTCCTGCGTTTGCGGGTCGGTGTAAAAGGCAATTCCAGAGGGCGAGTCAAAGGGGGTGAGAATGCTGAAGTTGACCTCTCCGGTGGCTCGATCCATGCAGTAGACCGTTTGCTCGGTGCGATCGCACACCCACAGTTCCTCATTTCGCACAGACAAGTTCTCAATTCCTACGCCAGGGGCAGCGAATCGCGTAATTTGCTGTCCCGTTTTCCGATCAAAGATGAGAATGTATCCAGCTTTTTGACAGGCAACGTAAACCGTAGACTGCCACACTGCTACGCCATTTGCCGGGTAGGGCAAGGTAGCAAAATGCTTAGGCGTAGGGTCTGCCAGCGTACACCAAAACACATCGTGATCTCGTGTAAACCAAACTGTTTCTTCCCAGACTGCTAGACCCGCTGCGTCCAGAAAATCTTGCACATTGTAAGGATTGAGGATGGTGGTGCTATCGCTAGTGCGGTCAACCCTGACCAGATATCCGCGCACCGCATCAACCGCAATCAGGTTATTTCCCATTGCAGCTAACCCGTGCAGAGCATAAACCCCAATCGGCCGGATCGTTCGATGCTGGGGCGCAAATCGAGAGGGCAAGGCGATTGGCTCAGGAGTTGAGTTGGGCTTCAGTTGCTCAGATGGGGTGGAGTCAAGCAGCATAATGGACAGGCAGGGGTAGGGCGGTAGGGGAATCCCTCTCATCATAAACAAAACTCCTGGACTGCTAATGTATTGAGGCAGGCAGGTTTAGAAGGATGAGGAATGAGGAATGAGGGATGAGGGATGAGAAAAATCCCTATGCTTGGATTGAGCAGGCGATGCAGACGATTCGGCGGGCGAATTGGTATCGGGCTGTGAAGACGGTGGAGGGGCGACCGGGGGCGGTTGTTAGGCTGGAAGGACGGGAGGTTCTGAATTTTGCCAGCAATGATTATCTGGGGTTGGCGGGAGATGAGCGGCTGATTCGGGCGGCGATCGCCGCGACGCAGGAGTTTGGCACAGGCAGTACGGGTTCTCGTTTAATTACTGGACATCGCCTCTTACACCGAGAGTTAGAAGGGGCGATCGCCCAGCTAAAGCAAACTGAAGATGCACTGGTGTTTAGCTCTGGCTATTTAGCAAATCTGGGGGCGATCGCCGCTCTGGTGGGGCAACGAGATTTAATTTTGTCGGATGAATTTAACCACTCCAGTTTGAAGAATGGGGCAATTCTCAGCAAGGCAACGGTGCTGGAATATGCCCACTGCGATCTGGTAGACCTGCAAACAAAACTGGCTCAACAGCGCGATCGCTTTCGCCGTTGCCTGATCATCAGCGACAGTGTTTTCAGCATGGATGGTGATTTGTGTCCGTTGCCAGGGCTATTGAATCTGGCTGAGCAGTTTGGCTGTATGGTGCTGGTTGATGAGGCTCATGCAACGGGCGTTCTGGGTGAAACGGGAGCGGGCTGCGTTGAGCATTGGGACTGTACGGGGCGATCGCTGGTTCAAGTTGGCACGTTGAGTAAAGCGTTGGGTAGCCTGGGCGGATATGTGACGGGCAGTGTAGAATTGATCGACTTTTTGCGAAACCGATCGCCTGGATGGATTTATACGACTGGGCTATCTCCCTCTGACACTGCCGCCGCGCTGGAGGCGATCGCCATCATTCAACAGGAACCTGAACGACGACAGCAGCTTTGGCAAAACGTTTGTCAGCTTCAACAACAGATCCGGGACTGCCTCAATCAAGCTACCTTTTCCAGTTGTTTCAAGCTGATTCCCAGTGAGTCGCCAATTCTTTGCTTACAAGTGGCAGATGCAGAGAGGGCGATCGCCATCGGGCAGTTGCTTTACGAACGGGGTATTTTTGTCGCTGCTGTGCGTCCGCCCACTGTTCCTACTAGTCGCATCCGCATTACCCTCATGGCAACGCATCAACCTATTCACATTCACCAACTCACCGCAGCACTGACACTCGCTGCTGGGGACTGCTGGTTTTAGGTGATGGTATGGGTGTGTGGCGGCACCGCCACACACCCATTCATACCCGGATTAAGCACTGACACTCGCTGCCAAACTTTAACTTGAGAAACGAACATTCAAACGGGGCACCTGTGAAAGATGCCCCTTCTCGTCTCCTACAGTTGTCAGGTTGTAGGTTACTAGAATCTTCCCGGTGCTGGATTGCCCATACCTGTTGTGGGGTTGCCAACGGCTCCGGGAATATTGTAAAAGCCCCAGTCCCGAATTCCCCGGTTATTCAAGATCGCTTCGGCGGTGTGAACGTCTTCCGATGAACCTTCCAGAATCAGAACGTAATCTCCCTGATCGAGGCGATCGCCATAGTGCCGCGCTCGGTCTTCAGGAACTCCCCAACCAACCAGCGCACCTACTAAGCCACCCCCCGCAGCACCAATGCCGCTACCCAGCAGCGTGTTAGCCAGCACAATACCAACCTCAGCAGCCACCCCAACTCCAGGAATTGCCAAAACACCCAATCCACCAATCAAGCCAAGCAAGCCTCCCGTTGCCGAACCTGCAACGGCTCCGGCTCCGGCTCCACCTTTAACCTGCTCTTCCTTAGGGTTCATGTCTGCATCAGATACCTGATTTTTACCCTTCTCATCACGAGCAATGACCGAAACCCGATCCATGTTAAAGCCTGCATCTCTCAGCTCTCGTAGAGCCATTTCTGCATCCTGACGGCTAGAGAAGACTCCAATAGCACGTCCATATTGACCGACAGTCATAGCTTTCTCCTTTTGTATCAGCAGATTTAAACCTGCACTTAGCAAGCTGAATTCTGTGCTTTTACACACCGTTTCATCTTGCTAGCTACGAATTGGATCTTCATCAACCTATAGAGATAAGGGGAGGTCGTCAATAGGGAGGAGGGAGGAGGGAAGAGGGAGGAGGGAAGAGGGAGGAGGGGAGCATTTTGGGTTAGAGCAGGGCGTTGAGCGTAGGACAAAAAATGAAAATTAAATGAACTGTACATTTTGTGGGATGGGCATCTTGCCCGTTCAGGCAAGTGGACACCCACCCCACAGGTTATAAACTTTGCAAGATCGGAATGAGTGCTGCGCCCCCAGCGATAATCATCAGTCCAGCGGGCATGAATTTGCGGGTTTTAGAGAGTCGTACTACGAAAACGATGATTAGGACAAAGGTGACGATCGCCGCTAGCCACAAACCCCAATTCATGCCAATTAGGACCAGGATGCCGCCTAAAATTAGTAGTGCGCCGCTGATGCTGCCAGAAATAAGGGAGGCTTTGCTCTGAGCCTGAGCGTAACCGATGATGCCACCTACGATGGAGAGAATGCCATAGGCGATCGCCGCCACAATAGCTAAATTCATAGAGTTTAAGGTTTAGGGGGTTAAATTCTAGCGGAGTAACACGCGCCCATTTACAGTAATGGAATGGATGCCCAAGTCACTCACTCAATTCAATTTCTTCAGCGGCAGGCCGCTTCCCTGCTAATTTACCAGTCTGTCCTGCACAGTGAAGTGGGAGTAGCTTTTCTTAACTTGCTGCAAGCGCTGCGGCACCCTGACCCTGACGGTGTTAATTGCCTGCGGGCTTACGGAGATTGGTTTAAGTCCCTGGCTAATCAGCGGCAAAGCTGGCAAGACCACCTGCTGACGCAGCTTCTCAGGGCCGAAAATCCTTTCAGCCAGCAGGCTCAGCGAACCGATCTGGTCAGTTTGCCGCCACCTTTACTTGCGGCGGCCCAGCACGATTTGCAGGTTTTGCAGCATCTCTACGCCTGTAGCGGTCAGCAGTTGAGCCAGTGGGTTCAGGCAGCGGCAGCACTCCCCGTTGCGCCGACCGCATGGGATCAGACTCGCACCGGACATCCTCAGTCGGGCTTAGAAGGAATTCGCAAATTGCCGCTGTGGGTCAAGCTAGAAGGCATCGAAGATTGGTCAGGCGTACTGGAAGATTTAGCGGCTTATTACCGTAAAGCTGGAGCCGGACTGTTCTCTGAATATCGCGCCCTGCGCTGGCAGTCTGGCAAACTGACAGGAATTTCTTACCCAGACCTGGTGCGCCTAAAGGAACTGAAGGGCTACGAGGCTCAGCAGGAGGCGCTGATCAAGAATACAGAGGCGCTACTGGCAGGCTATCCGGCGCTGCACGTGCTGCTGTATGGCAGTCGCGGATCGGGTAAGTCGTCGCTGGTGAAGGCGATGCTGCCTCGCTATGCAGAGCAAGGTTTGCGGCTAATTGAGGTGGCAAAATCTGACCTTCGAGATTTGCCTGCGATCGTGGACCAGCTCCGGGGGGTGCCGCAGAAGTTCATTATTTTTGTGGATGATCTGTCGTTTGAGGAGGATGAAGACGCTTATAAAGCGCTAAAAGTGGTTCTGGAAGGAAACCTGACGGCTCGACCGCAAAATATGGTGGTATACGCAACTTCTAATCGGCGGCATTTGGTTCGTGAGTTTTTTGGCGATCGCCCCCGTCCCAGCGATGCTGATGAAATTCACAACTGGGATACGGTGCAGGAAAAGCTGTCGTTTAGCGATCGCTTTGGCTTGACACTCACCTTTGAACCTGCGGATCAGAAAACTTATTTAGCGATCGTTCGCCATCTGGCGAAGCTAGCGGAAATTCCTTTGGCAGCCCAGGAGTTAGAATTTCAAGCACTGCAATGGGCAACTCGTCACAATGGGCGATCGGGTCGGACTGCTCGTCAGTTTATTGACTTTCTGATTCCACAAACACGTCATCAATCGAGGCTCGAATAAAGAACATACATCCTTCTACGGTGCTGAGGCAATGGGCGGAACCAGCCGCAGAGCGAATGTAGTCACCCTGACGATAGGTTTCTCCTGCAATCTCAAGATTGCCTTGCAGCATAAAAATCTCTTCGTCTTTAATGTGGCGATGTAGCGGATAATGCACTCCGGCTTCTGCTCGAACTAGGGCAGACATTTCTCGTTTGTCCTGATCGAGGTGCAGTATTCCTAAACATACGCCTGGAATTTCGTAGGGTTGCCACTCTACAGACTGGTTGCGGACGGCCTGCGGGGTAAGAGAACCCTCAACGCGAGCTGCCTGATCTGCCTGATCTAAATCTGGCGGCAAATCTTCTCCAATCTGCTGAAATAGGCGCTGTTTCAGGTCGGCCGCCATTGGCAGCGGCGGCACTGCATAGGGAAGTGTGGCGATCGCCATCTCATATTCTTTTAACTCTTCAGCCAGTTCTGGAGACTCAGCAAGCCTTTGGTTAACCCATTCACGCGCTTGTTGGTCAAGCAAATCGAGGGCATACAGCGGCACTAGCTCACAGAAGCAAAGGCTCTCTGGGTTTACGTTTTGCTCTGTCATAGCTTCATCCTAACGTGTCTACCCTCAAACCAAATCGACCATCTTGCGTAGTTTACTCAAACCCAGTCGAATTCGTGTTTTGACTGTCCCTAGAGAGGCTCCGGTTTGAGCAGCGATTTCAACGTGGGTCAACCCTTTGTAATAGGCTAATTCCAAAACTTTCCGCTGATCTTCTGAAAGCCGTGCAAGGGCAGCAAGAATGCGATCGCGCCGCTCTCTAATCAACAAATCTTCTCCAGGTGAGATCGATGAGGACAGAGAATGAGCTTGAATTGCATCCGTAGAAGCAGCTACAGCTTTAGCTAATCGTTGAATCACTCGTAGCCTGTCCAGGGAGCGACTGCGAGTAATCATGAATAACCACGCATCTACCCGACCCTGGGCCGGGTTGTAGCGATGGGCAGTCCGCCAGACCTGGGAAAACACATCCAGCACCACCTCTTCTGTTTCCTCTGCTGAACCAAGAATCTTAAACGCAACTCCATAAATGACACGGGCATATCGGTCATACAGCCTAGATAGAGCAACTTGATCTTTTTGGGCAATCCGAATTAGAAGCTCGGCTTCTTCGCTGGATGGCTGGATAGTCATTGAGTTGAAGTGAGTGTATCCTTTCCCGAAATAATTCAAGCCAGTCTAGTTTATCTCTGATAGGGCTTACGCACCTACCCATCGCAAAGACTGCACCTCATGTCTAAAGTACGGGACGATTGGAGCAATGGTTTATCGGAAACCTTTGATTTTGAATTGACTATAGTCTATTAATACGAGCATGGAGGGATTCGAACCCCCGACCCTCAGGACCGGAACCTGATGCTCTATCCACTGAGCTACATGCCCTCAAACCTGAAGCGAGTATAGCATTTATAAGCGTATTAAGGATCTTCATGCCCCATAAGTTACTATTCGTTTGCCTCGGCAACATCTGTCGTTCTCCCTCTGCCGAAAACATCATGAATCATCTGATTCAGCGGGAAGGACTGAGCGACCAGATTATCTGCGACTCAGCAGGCACCTCTAGCTATCACATTGGCAGTTCGCCCGATCGCCGCATGGCAGCAGCAGCAAGCAAACGTGGCATTACGCTCCAAGGTCAAGCCCGCCAGTTTCACCCCGAAGATTTCGAGAAATTTGACCTGATTCTGGCGATGGACAAGGAAAACTATCGCGACATCCTAACGCTCGACCTGAAAGAACAGTACCGCGATAAGGTGAAGCTGATGTGCGACTTTTGCCGCCACCACTCCGACCAAGAAGTTCCCGACCCTTACTACGGCGGCACAGAAGGCTTTAATTACGTGATCGATCTGCTGCTTGATGCCTGTGAGGGGCTGTTGGGAGGGATGAAGACAGAAGGAGGAAGGCGGAGGAATGAAACGTAGCTTCCGCCTTCCTCCTCACTATTTCCGTTTTCCGTCCTCATCCTTCCGCCCTCCATCCTACTCCACCAAATGATGCTCCATTGCAAACCTGACTAGCTCTGCCCGATTGTTTGTGTCGGTTTTGCGGAGTAGGCTACTGACGTATTTTTCGACGGTGCGGGAACTAAGGTGCAGGCGATCGCCAATCTGAGAATTAGACAGCCCATCGGTCAGCAGGTCGAGGACTTCCCATTCACGAGGGGTAAGGTCGAGGGCGGTGGCGATCGCGCTGGTTCTGGGCTGTTCGGCTGGATGATGGTTTTCGGTTTCTGGGGTGGGCGATCGCATCCGCCACTCGAGCTGGATCATCTGCACCCGCTCCAGCAAATTGCGGATGACGGCTCCTAATTCTTCCAGGTCAAAAGGTTTGGGCAAATAGGCATCACAGCCAAGCTGGTAGCCCAAAATCCGCTCTTGAGTGTTGGTTCGAGCCGTCAAAAAAATTACAGGCAACAGCCGAAATGCAGGCCGTCGGCGTACCTGCCTGACCAATTCATAGCCGTCCATCTGAGGCATCGTAATATCTGTCACAATCAGATGGGGCTGATATTGGTCAACCATAGCCAAAGCCTTTCGACCATCCTCAGCCGAAACAACTAAATATCCAGAAAGTTCGAGGTAGTCGCTGATTGACAAACGAGTGCCAGGGTCATCATCAGCAACAAGGATAGTCAGGGGCATGAGGTGCAGACAAGTACATAATCACTCTTAGCCTAAGCCAAGATTGTCCTACGGAGATGCCAGGGAAAAGACTTTTCTAAATCATTAACACCAACGCAATCAAGACGAGTTGCAGGCAAATTGCTGCATCTCCCTTCAGGGTAGCGTATCCCTTCAACCTCCAAACCCACTGCCTGCCTCGATAGCCAAAACCCAACGCTTGCCCTGATTCTGTTGGGTTCCACTTTGCTGTAACTCCAGCCTACGGTGTATCGATGGTTTTAGGAGTTTTGTCAGGCAATCAAGGAAGTCTAGCGTAGACAGGAAGAAAACTGACACACCTTTAGCAGAGCAGGTCAGGTCGCGTTGCACAATAAACTGGAAGTAACGCTATTGAGTCTAAACCAAACTTCGGAATTCTTCACACAAAAGACCATCGTGATACTATCTGGTTGGTTTGACGACTGCATAGCGGTCATCCTCTTTGCGTGATTTCATGGTGTAGGAGAACAACAGGAGTGCAAGAGAGTACCTTTGCGGGCTGTGGTGCCCACTTACAGCGCAGCCAGCCTGAACCGATTCGGATTGGCGTGATTGGGGTCGGCAGCATGGGACAAAAGCATACTAGAGTCCTCAGCCTGCTAAAAGATGTCGAGCTTGTAGGTGTTTCAGATGTAAACGTCGAGCGAGGTTTGGATACTGCTAGTAAGTATCGCGCCCGCTTTTTTGAAGACTACCGTGAATTACTCAAACACGTTGACGCAGTTTGCATTGCCGTTCCAACTCTATTGCACCACGCTGTAGGAATCACCTGCCTTCATGCAGGTGTACACGTGCTAATCGAAAAACCGATCGCCGCCAACATTTCTGAAGCCGAATCGCTGGTTAACGCTGCTGCGGAATCACACTGTATTTTGCAGGTTGGTCACATTGAGCGCTTTAACCCTGCTTTTCAAGAACTCAGCAAGGTACTGAACACCGAAGAGCTGCTAGCCCTAGAAGCTCATCGCATGAGTCCTTATTCTGACCGCGCAAATGATGTCTCGGTGGTGCTAGACCTGATGATTCATGACATCGATCTGCTGCTAGAGCTAGCAGGCGCACCGATCGCTAAACTCACCGCTAGTGGCAGTCGAGCGGCGGATTCTGGCTATCTAGATTATGTGACTGCCACGTTAGGTTTTGCCAATGGTATTGTTGCAACTTTAACGGCAAGTAAGGTGACGCACCGTAAGATTCGCCGGATCGCGGCTCACTGCAAGAACTCTCTAACTGAAGCAGATTTTCTCAACAATGAAATTTTGATTCACCGTCAAACAACGGCTAACTGCCTCACAGACTATGGGCAGGTGCTTTATCGGCAGGATGGGCTGATCGAAAAAGTGTATACCAGCAATATTGAACCGCTTCATGCTGAGCTTGAGCATTTTGTTCACTGTGTTAGAGGGGGCAATCAGCCTTCTGTGGGGGGGGAGCAGGCTTTGAAAGCTTTGCGCCTTGCCAGCCAAATTGAGCAAATGGCGATGGATGGTCAGGTATGGGAACGCTGCGACATTAATCTCAGCGCCAATGCTGCTGTCAAAATTTCATAGCCTGTTCAAGGCACATTTTTAGGGATTGTGAATTGATTAACCTGCGATATTTTGGCAGGTGCTGCACGAAACGCGGCACTTCCCACAGATGTTTTTGGGGTTAGTGATCCTAAGCAACGGTGCTTGGGCTACTTGCTGGTTAAACTTGGCATAGGCGGCAATACTGGTGCAGACGATGGCGATTCAGTTACTCAGACGACGTTTCACGGTAGACCAATATCACCGGATGGCTGAAGCTGGCTGATAGGATGAGCGCGATCGCTACTCATCTGGGCGATCGCCATCGTGGGACTTTATCTCAACCTAGAATACTTTTGACAAGCAGCACTCCATCCAGATAGAAATTCAGTTTTGCTGCAATAAATTAGCCTGCACTTGCCTTGAATTTTGGACAAAACTTATGCCCCACCCTGGATGTTTTTGATCAATTAGAGATTGGCGATCGCTCCAAAAATAAACTTAATCATCGCTTGCACCATCCTTACTGACTACAAAACGATTGGCGACGGTTTCAGGTTGAATGGCAGAAAGAATAATGTGACCAGAATCCGTAATAATCACCGCCCTAGTGCGACGGCCGTAAGTCGCATCGACGAGCTGACCGCGATCGCGAGCATCAGTAATAATACGTTTAATAGGGGCAGATTCTGGACTCACAATAGCTATCACTCGGTTTGCAGATACGATGTTGCCAAACCCGATGTTGATCAGCTTAATGTCCATAATTAAATAGAATGACCTGTCCGAGTAAGGAGTCTAAAAAGTCTTAGCTTCAATGGTATCGACAAAAAAAATGACCAACAAGCTTAAAATCTCAAAAATCTCCGTTTTACGGTTTTATTCTTCGTTTTTTCTACCTTTTGGCATAAATTCTTTGACTTAAAAGCCTATGATCAGCTAGTCATTCTGATTAAAACTTCTCAGATGAACAAAGCGACTGGCTGAATTTTGTTGTGATTGGAAAGATCTGCTTTGCAACCCGTTGACTTTACGACTCTCATGGCTGCCTGCGCGGAATTGCAGACAGATTGGTTGCCCGCTCGACTGGAGCAGGTCTATCAGCGCGATCGCCACACTATCGCGCTAGCCCTGCGGACGTTAGACCAGCGGGCCTGGCTGACCCTATCCTGGCATCCTCAAGCGGCTCGTGTTTGCATTGGCGACCCGCCGCCGCGTATACCTGATACCTTTACCTTTAGCCAGCAGCTTCAGCATCAGTTGAAAGGGTTGGCGCTGGTGTCGATTGAGGCGATCGCCCCCTGGGAACGTGCCCTTGACTTGCAGTTTGCCCGTCGTCCTAGTGAAGCCGCACTCTGGCACCTTTACGTTGAGATTATGGGCAAATACAGCAACGTGATTTTGACTAATCAAGACAACCTCATTGTCACAGCGGCGCATCAGGTTAGTTCCCAACAGTCAAGCGTGCGCCCAATTCAAACGGGTCAGCCCTATGAGGTTCCGCCTGCGCTGACCGATCCTGCACCCAGTTTGAGTGAGTCTCAAGAGCGCTGGCGCGAGCGAATTAGTCTCGTTCCTGGGGCGTTAAAGCGCAATGTGCTGAAAAATTATCGCGGACTCAGTTCTACCCTGCTCGCCTCAATGGTTCTGGCTGCGGGGCTTAATCCCGATCAGTCAACGGATAGTTTGAGCGATCGCCACTGGCAACAGCTATTTGACTGCTGGCAAACCTGGCTAAAAGCGTTGGAGCAACAGCAGTTTCAACCCGGTTGGCTGACGCAAGGCTACACGGTCATGGGCTGGGGCACGGTTGCACCTGTTAAGACGGTGCAGGATTTGCTCAACCGCTACTACACCGATCAGCTAAACCAGCAGGAATTTTCACAATTACGACACCAGATTAGCCAGAAGCTAAGCGCCATTCTAAAGAAGCTAAATTTTAAAGCGCAAGACTTTCAAGCTCGGCTCCAGCAGTCTGACCGAGCAGATGATTATCGAGAACAGGCAGATTTGCTGATGGCGCATCTGCACGAATGGAAACCGGGAATGAAGGCGATCGCCCTGGCTGACTTCACTACCGGGAAACCCGTCACCATTCCGCTCAACCCAGAAAAGAACGCCGTTCAAAATGCCCAGGCGCTTTACAAACGACACCAGAAGCTGAAGCGATCGCGGGCGGCTCTAATTCCCCTGCTAGAAGCAGCCCAATCAGAAATTGCTTACCTGGAGCAAGTTGAGGTCGCCATTTCTCAACCGGAGCAGTATCAGGTTCCTGATGATCTACTTTCCCTGGGAGAGATTCGTGACGAACTGATTCAGCAGAACTATCTTGAAGTTCGCGATCGCCGCAGTTCCGCCCCTCCCAGCACCGACTTCCGCCGTCAGCAAACTCCTGGTGGTCACGAAATTTTGATTGGACGCAACAACCGTCAAAACGATCAGCTCACTTTCCGCCTGGCGGGGGACTATGACCTCTGGTTTCATGCCCAGGAAATTCCTGGTAGCCATGTGTTGCTCAGGCTCCAGGCGGGTGACATTCCTGACGAATCAGACCTCCAGTTCACGGCTGACCTGGCTGCCTACTACAGCCGCGCCCGTCAGAGTGACCAGGTTCCCGTCATTTACACAGAACCTAAGCACGTTTACAAACCCAAAGGCGCAAAACCTGGAATCGCCATCTATAAGAACGAACGGGTACTTTGGGGGCAACCTCAGCGAGTGAAGTAGGTGATTAGCCAACCGTAGCAAACGTTGGATGGGCAAAACAAAGCGTGCCCATCCAATTGCTCATCTCTCATGAAAGATAGGCACGAGTTTACACTCTTTGCCTATCCTATGTTTGCTACCTTTGCTTACAGCAACGCCATAAATAAAAGCACATCACGTTTCAAGCAACATACTTCTATCTATGGCGTTGTCAAAAAACTAACGAAATCTTGTCAAAACCTACGGCAGCGGATGAAACAGCAGGTCAGGGAAAAAGCGATTAAATTCGATCAAAACTCCAGCAATGATAAATAGCCAAATTGCTGCTAACACCGGAGCCGTCGAAAGATATTTCAGGAGATACTGCGCTTGCATGAATATGCTCCAAACTTCAGAAAATGAATTAGATGGTCAGGTCGCGTGGGTTGGGTTAGCGCTAGCGTAACCCAACGAAACTAGAAATTAGTGATGGATTTCACAAGAGTTTGATCCAACCTAAATCAGCCGATTTGTCAGCTAGAAGTTAACCAAATTAGCGAGGTGAAATTGGAATTTCTTCCTCTTTCGCAACTAATTCGCCACTCACCAACTCTTTGAAAGCTGCTAGCGGCCAAACGAAGCCAGATGCCATAACGCCGAGGGCGCGAGGAACATCAATAATGATTTCATTCATTTCAGGCTCTTTTTCATCACGCACTGAGATCAGGTAAGCGCGACCGACCCAGCCAATCCATCCGGCAATGTAAAGGAAAAGAATGCTAGGAATAAGGAATTCGCCTGCGTGGTTCAGCCGACCATCTACAACGAGATGGGGCAAACCTTCAGGGCCACAAAGCAGATTATCCCCGTAGAAATTAAATCGATTTTTGGCTTGTTCTGTCTTGGCGTTAGAGGCACGCTGTTGAAAGGCGGGGGTGTCAGCGCAAGGGGTTAGCCCAGCGACATCAGCAGAAGCAGGCGGTGCAAAACCTGCCCATAGGAAAAGAACTAGCACTAGAGCAAACAATCGTTGCATGGAATTGTTTCCCTTTATTACAAAAAGCAAAGACTTTTGTACAAAAAAATTAAGTTATTTGTACAAACAAAGTTGAACTTCAGAGCAATCATACTCTCACAGGGAAACCCAGTAAAGTTAAGCTTTTAAAAGAAATGGATTGAATAGAAATTTGGGCTTTTTTAGCAGCGTATGGCAACGATTTTGGCAATTGAAACCAGTTGTGATGAAACGAGCGTTGCGGTGGTGCGCGATCGCCTCGTGTTGAGTAATATTGTCTCGTCTCAAATTGCCATTCACCAGCAGTATGGCGGCGTGGTGCCAGAGGTGGCATCCCGTCAGCACGTCGAGATTATTAACTGGGCGATCGCCCACTCCCTAGAGCAAGCTCAGCTTGACTGGTCTGGAATTGATGGAGTTGCCGCAACCGCTGCACCGGGTTTAGTCGGGGCGCTGCTGGTCGGCTTAACGGCTGCGAAAACGCTGGCAATGCTGCACCAAAAGCCATTTCTGGGAGTGCATCACCTGGAGGGGCACATCTACGCTTCCTACCTAAGCGAACCAGACCTCCAGCCGCCGTTTCTCTGTTTGCTTGTCTCTGGTGGACACACCAGCCTGATCTACGTCAAAGATTGTGGTCACTACGAGACATTGGGACAAACCCGCGACGATGCCGCTGGAGAAGCCTTTGACAAAGTAGCAAGGCTGATGAATTTGGGCTATCCGGGCGGGCCAGTGATCGATCGCTTGGCAGCAGAAGGCAATCCCCAGGCATTTCCCCTGCCTGAAGGTCAGGTTTCCCTGCCCGAAGGTGGCTACCATCGCTATGACTCTAGCTTTAGCGGTCTGAAAACAGCGGTGCTGCGGCTAACCCAAAAGTTGCAGCAGTCAGAGGAAGCTTTACCTGTGGCTGACCTGGCTGCGAGTTTTCAGGACACGGTGGCGCGATTGCTTACCAAACGGGCGCTCGCCTGTGCCTTTGACTATGGGCTGGATACCATTGCGGTCGGCGGCGGAGTCGCAGCAAACAAAGGGCTGCGCCGTTGCCTCCAGGCTGCTGCTGTGGAACATCATTTACGGGTGCTATTTCCGCCCATGCAGTTTTGCACCGACAACGCCGCAATGATTGGCTGTGCGGCGGCTGATCACTTCAACCGGGGGCACCGATCGCCGCTGAACCTGGGGGCACAATCTCGAATGGCGATCGCCAACGTCATGCAGCTTTATTCACCCTAGAAAATTTTCTGGGAAAAAGTTTCATTCCCGCAGAAGCAGACGGCGTAGGAGCGGCGGCCGTTCGCTCCTACCTACTCCTTTTCCTTAGTTACGATTCGTGCTTAGTTACAATTCTTTGAATCTGAGCCGCTACAGCCTCTGGCTGCTCAACCATCGCCAGATGTCCGCAGTCAGGAATTTCAACTACATTATTGCCACAGCATTCAAACGAAATATGAAAACTGGCCAGGTGGCGAACGTATTGAGGTTCCATAATCGTGTCCTGCGCCCCAGCAATGAAATAGACGGGCTGCTGTAACCGAGAAACAACCTGTGGCAAACTGTGAACCTCTGCCTCGGTGGTCGAGTCTAGCAGGGTTCCCAGGGCGGCTTCTGGGTGGGCCGCCACCCAGTCTAGCAGCCGTTGCTTACCCCAGTGACGCGACAGCGGACGTGCTACATTCATCCGCGACATCGGCAAATCGAGCAACGGCAAATAGCAAAGCCAGCGCGGACGCAACTTGACTAGCTGCTGTCCTGCTACCCGAAATCGCTCAAACTCTTCTTTGAGATAAATGCCGCCCCCTGAATTCACGCAGACGACCCCTCTAATTTTTTGCGGCATTTGGTCAGCCGCCCACAGCGAGATGCTGCCTCCCAACGAATGCCCCACCAGCCAGACATTCGATATTTCAAGCTGCTCCAGCAAAACGGTCAAATCTTGCGCGTAAGCCGCTGGCGCATATCGAGATGTTGCGATCGCGTTCGGTTCTAGCACACTCGATTTAGTAGATGCATTGGAGGAACTGGGCTGAATCGAATCAGGCTGAACTGAGCGATCGGACTGAGCTAAACGCTCAACGACAGATATTTGTGGTAACAAATTCTGATTTGGCGCACTAGAGGACTCAGTTTGCGAACTACCAAATCCTCGCAAGTCATAGGATAAACATTGATAGTGAGGCGATAGCTGCTGAATTGCAGGCTGCCAATATTCACGGCTCAGCAGCCAGCCGTGAACAAAAACCAGGACGACAGAATTATCCCTGGGAGGAGTTAGCTCATAAGCATGGGGAACTCCCAGGACATCAACGGTTTTGACCATATTTCTATGGTATCTTGAAGCGCCCTGAAATCTAGTGTTTCTAATCGCTCTACTCATTCATGGTCTTGTAGGTTGCGACGGCGGAGGGCGAAATCCGATTGAGGTACCGGAAAATCCAATACTTGAATACCGTATCCAAAATTACAGGAAAGGTAGCAATAAATAAGAAAATAAAATCTCGGTTAGCAGGCAATCCTAAGTGTCTGGAAACCCCTTCCAGAATTACTTCCCACCCGTGCGGTGAGTGAAATCCAACAAAGGTATCAGTTAGCAAAATGATAATAAAAGCTTTAGCACTGTCGCTCAGTCCGTAGACTAATTCATCAAAAAATGACTTGAGAACCTCAATCTCTCGCTTGCTAAAGTAGATAACGCCTGTAAAGGCAATTAAAGAGATTAAATCAGAAAAAACATTTTTGATTGCATTAGAGCTTCGTTGTCGATATTCTTCTTCAATTTCAGCAGCCCTTTCTCGTAGTAGGTTGGCGATCGCCCCTTCAGAAACAGGTGGAGCTTTCCCAATAAAGCTTTCAAATCTAATTCTTTCCTCATATCGATGCAGTTCATCCAGCGCCTCTTCTTCCATCTCCTCATTTAGGAAAACCTCAGCCTGCTCCTCATCTCGAAGCGAATCGACCAAAGGACCGATGAGAAAATTTTTCGAGATTTGTTGAGTCAGCAGCGGAATAATAATTAGCAACAGAATAAACCTTAAGGAAATAACGGTTCTAGCTTTAGAGTTACGAAAGCTATCGACAACTTGCTCTTCAGCTTTAGGATCAAGTTCACGCTTAATTCTATCGACCGTTCTTAAAATTGACCTGGGTAAAACTCCAGTTTTATCTGCGATAGACTCGCCATCAGTTGCCAGTTCTGGCTTAGGCTGCTTTTTGTCTGATTGATTTTGTGAATTGTCTTGATTTTCAAACCGCCCTGCTTGCCGCATCTTTACATCGGTGATTTGAGTAGATTCTGAAATTGAAATTAAGGACGAAGTTTTTTGTCTTACAGAACTGTAACGAGCAATGACTTCATCTACAAGCTTGAGCTTTTTCAGAATGAGATTAGGCTTGTCTATAACATTAATTGCCCGCAGGTCAGCAGTTTCTTCCAACTGAATTTCGGTGATCCTCTGATTAGAAATCTGTAAAATTGAGCTGCTGGCCTTAAATTCTGTCAGCCTCACTTTTGCGATATTCAAGTATTTCGTCAGTTCAGATTGAAAGTAGTCTTGTGCGCTTTTACTGTAGGTGCCGTAGTCGGTTGATATTTTGCTGCCGCCAAAGTGAGCATCTTCGATGGCTTTGATTCTCAAAGCAGCTTCATAAGCCTCATCTAAGGCGCGTTCTGGTGTTTTCAGGAGCCACTGACTAGCACCCTGCAAGTACCCTTTAATCGTTGTTAGAAGAGATGTTTTCATATGTGACTTGGTGGGCACCTGGCACGTTTGCTAACATTTGATGCAAAAAATATTCAATCTTGTATCTAAACAATCCAACTTTGATTTGCCTCAACACCTCAATGAACTTCAGGCTTAATAAACTGTGATAATGCCTAACTTATAATAGGTGCAGAAAACTCCCTACTATTTAAAGGTTAAGGTACGTAGTATCATATCAAATTCGCCTTTAGCCTCATTGGTCGTGACGAACTCTGTTTGGATTACTGGCTCAACCCGTAGTGGTAAGACAAGTCGCCTGATTGAGCAGTTTCAAGCCTTGGCGCAGATGTTTGCAGAACAGCCTCATCCGCATCCGGTTCCCGCCATGCTGGTGTTTGCTGCCAATGGAGACAACCGAATTGAACTGGCAGACCGGATTGCGGTATCCACTCAAGCTCAGTTTCCGTTCGATTCCACAACGCCGCTGGGCTTTTTTCAAAGTGAAGTTATTCTGTTTTGGCCACTGCTGGCACAGCAATTAGATCTCAAGACTCAGTTTCCGCTGCGGCTGCGCCCAGAAACCGAGCAGGAGTTGGCGACGCGGCTGTGGCGACCTGAGCTAGAGGACGGCAGGCTCAGTCAGGAAGGCGTGAATGAATATTATCTGGTGCGGCGATCGCTAGATTTACTGCAATTAGCGGCGAGTGGGGGCACTCCGACAGAAGACATTGCAAGTATTTTGAAGGATGGGCTAGCGGGGCAGGAAGGGTCGGCTGACCTATGGGACTGCATTCAGGATGTGCTGCTGCGCTGGCAGGCGTGGTGCCTGGAACGAGGGCTGCTGACCTACGGGATCATTTCTCAGCTCTACTGGCGCTATTTGTTGCCGCATCCAACCTATCAACAGCAGCTTAAACGTCGCTATCGAGCGATCGCCGCTGATGATGTAGACGAATACCCTGCGATCGCCCGTTTCCTTCTCGAGTTTCTGCTAGATCAGGGTATTCCTGGCGTATTTAGCTACAACCCGAACGGCGCAATTCGACTGGGGTTGGGTGCTGACCCTGAGTATCTATCTGGGCTAGCCGCTCGCTGTCAGGTTGAAATGCGATCGCCACAGCTACACAGCCTATCCGCAACCTGGGGTGAAGCGATGGTGAACTGGATTCAGGAACCGCTGTCGCTGCCAGAGTTGCCAGATTCTATCTATTCAATTCAAACGACCTCCAGGGCGCAACTGCTGCGTCAGACCGCAGAAGTAATTACTACCGCAATTCACTCCGGGCAGGTGCAGCCTCAGGAAGTGGCGGTGATTGGGCCAGGGTTGGATGCGATCGCCCGTTATACCCTGCGCGAAATATTGACCAGTCGGGCGATTGCCGTCGAGTCACTCAACGACCAGCAGCCGCTCAACAGTTCCCCCATGATTCGTGCCCTACTAACCCTGATGGCCTTTGTCTATCCAGGGCTAGGGCACCTCATCAACCGCGATGCCGTTTCTGAAATGCTGGTGGTGTTAAGTCAGACTCTCTCCCTAGACACGGGGCGATCGGGACTCGACCTGGCGAGAATTGACCCCGTTCGTGCAGGTCTGCTGACTGACCATTGCTACCTACCCGATGCCGAACAGCCTCGCCTGATTCCGGCTAACGCCTTCCCCCGTTGGGATCGGCTGGGTTATCAAGCAACTAGCTTCTACGCCGACCTGCTGCAATGGGTCGAGACACAGCAACTCCAGCAGCAGCAACGCCTGATCCCCAATCCTGTTGTTTTGCTCGATCGCGCAACCCAGCGATTCCTCTCCGGTGGCAGCAACTTGCCCTACGACCAGTTAGCTGCCCTGAGAGAACTGATGGAAACCGCCCAACATTACTGGGAAGTAGACAATCGGTTGAGGCAAGCTGATGTTGCGGGTTCTGCATCGGGTCGGGCAGATTCAGTATCTGCCAGCGTCGGACACTTCATTCAGCTATTGCGCGATGGAACAATTACAGCAGACCCTTTCCCCGCCCGTCCAATCGGCCTAACCAGTCAAGCTGTCACCCTCACAACAATTTTTCAATACTGCTCAAACCGTCGCTTTCATCGCTGGCAGTTTTGGCTTGACGCAGGCTCAGCCCTCTGGCTCACAGGCGGTGGCCCTCTCTTTGGCGCACCTCTATTCCTGCAATCCTGGTCAGGTCGCCCCTGGACAGCCGTTGAAGCCACCGAAGCCGATCAGCAACGCCTCCAGCGCCAAATCTTAGACCTGCTTGGGCGAGTAGGCCAACGGATCTACCTCTGCCACAGCGAACTAGCCACCAACGGGCAAGAGCAAAACGGCCCGCTGCTCAGTTTGGCAAACTCTGCCATCGCTATTGCTCCTGAGTATGC
>Ga0224723_1000450_pt1 | contig 28079 bp, 20 predicted proteins | sample Balambano_FR2_Me_FD_161647 | JGI IMG/M metagenome (GOLD analysis project Ga0224723, IMG submission 161647) | Freshwater sediment microbial communities from Lake Towuti, South Sulawesi, Indonesia - Balambano_FR2_MetaG | ecosystem: Environmental > Aquatic > Freshwater > Lake > Sediment | place... | reverse complement strand
TTCCTGAAGGGTCGCCAATTAGCGAAAATTCTTCTACCGAAACCGCTCCAGCATCCTTTCAGCATCCTGTCCTGCCGCTGCTCCCCAAGCTTCCGGTTCTGCAAATTGAAGCAAAACACCTCTCTGCCCCTGCAGAAGAGCTGATGACGCTGCCGCCACCGATGATTTTGCAAGAGCTGCTGGCACGGGTTCTGGTGGGTGGAATCGGCAGACTTTATTTTGAGAATCACACCCACTCCGGCAGGATTCTTTGGAGCCAGAATGGTGTGCTGCAATCGGTTCTGGAGAACGTGCCGATCGCTCTTTTTCACGATGTTTTGACAGCCCTCAAACAAACGGCAAACCTTGAGTCATTAGAAGAATACCCAAAGCAGGTTGAAGCCGAGTATCTCTATATCTATAACAGTCAGCATCACAATCAGCAAGGTAGTCATGTGTTGGGATCTCGCGTGCTGCTGCGCTTTCGGTTTATGTTAAATGCCGGACACGAAGAAGCAACCCTGCAGATTTTGAGAGGAGCTGCCCTCAAATTTCACCAGCAGCAGCAAATGAGGAAGCTTGAGCGAGATGCGATGGGCATTGCCAAGCAGCTTCAGATCAAGCTCAGCGAAATCCGCGATCGCACTTTAGAGAGCGGAGAAGTGACCAGTCGTCGGTTTGATGTGCTGCCCGGACTGAGTGATTTGCTGCGCGGGATTGAACAACAGCTTGACGAATTGGGGATCAGCGAATCTGACCCGCTCTGAGGCTTGCCTGTTCGCTGCACTATCAATTTCTTCGTCACTTCCACTACAGTGCTAATTCTTTGGGGAAAATAGCTTCCCCTTATCTCAGAACCCTATGTCAGGATTTGTCTTTGGACGATCGCCTCGCTCCCATCATCCGCTGCCAGTTCGTTGTGAACTCTGACCAGCCGACCAGGCTCCCCGCCGCTTCTTCATCCCAGGAAGCAGAGAGGACACCATAGCTCAGCCCCAAAACGCCCAAACCAAACCAGCCGAGACTCACCAGCAGCACCGCATAGGTTGGAACTTCAAACAGGTCGTTGATTCTGAGCAGATAGCTGATCACAAAAGTAGACATGCCTAGCGCAGTCGGAACGCCGCACAGTAGAGCCATTCGCTTAACCATCCGCTTGCTGACCACGTCAGGAATCGCAGCTTCTTGCGTCGTCGAACGATTGGTTTGAGAAGCAGTTTGCTTGCCAGCAGGGCGGCTGGGCGGAGTTGCTTTAGCAGGCGGCGAGACTGGACTCGTTTTTGGCGTTTTCTCAGGTCGCTTACGATTTTTTGCTGGCTCAAAGGGAAGCGACTGACGCTGAGCCGATTCGCTGCCGCCCTTTGAGCTGCTTTCTAAGGAGTCAGGCTGCGGCTTAGAGGACATAAAAACTCTAACCCCGAATTCCTAATCGAGTGAGCAGAGCACGATGGCGTTCTTTATCTTGCTTTAAGATGTATGCCAGCAGCCGCTTACGCTGACCAATCATTTTCAGCAGTCCCCGGCGTGAGGCATGGTCTTTTTTGTTCTCGCGCAGGTGGAGGCTGAGGCGATTGATCCGCTCTGTTAGCATCGCAACCTGGACATCTGCGGATCCGGTATCCGTTTCGTGAATTTGGTACTCAGAGATAATTTCTTGTTTACGCTCTTGCAGCAGTGACATGAACCGATTAAATCCCTAACGTAATAGAAATGCAGTCAATCATTCTATCATATCTGCTTTGGTTCAGGGATGGGCATCAGCAGTTTTGCGAGTTCTCTGTTGGATAGAGGAGCGTGAAACCATGCAGTTCCCCCTTCGACGAATGACTACAGGTGTGGTGTCTATGGGGCTAACGATCGTCAGTGCTGTGCTGGGGTACTGGTGGTCTGGTTGTCCGGTGCTGGATGCAATCTACATGGTGATTATCACCATCTTTGGCATTGGCTACGGCGAGTTTTGTCCCGTTTCTGCTGCGACTCGCGTCTTTACGATGCTGGTGATTTTTGCAGGGGTGATCTCAGTTTCATTAATCTTGGGAGGATTTGTACGGATGGTGACAGAAGGGGAAATTAAGCAGGTTCTGGAACATCGACGCAAAACTCAGGATCTGGCGAATCTGAAACATCACACAATCATTTGTGGCTTTGGACGCATTGGTCAGGTGCTGTCTCACAATCTTGCCGCTGCAAAGCATCCTTTTTTGATTATCGATACCTCGGACGATCGCATTACGCTGGCAGAAGAGATGGGCTATCGGGTTTACCAGGGCAACGCCACCGACGAACACACGCTGCTGCAAGCTGGGATTGAACGCGCAAAGGCTTTAGCAACGGTATTACCAGACGATGCTGCCAATGTTTTTATCACCCTGACAGCCAGAGGCTTAAACCCAGATCTGATGATTGTGGCGCGAGGAGAACTTGCTTCTACTGAAAAAAAGCTGCGCCTTGCTGGAGCCAATCATGTCGTCCTTCCTGCCAGCATCAGCGGACAGCGGATGTCAAACCTGATTACTCACCCAAATACGATCGAGTTTCTGGAGCAGGGAGAAGAGCGGGCGCGACTGAATGAATTGCTGACTCAAATCGATGTTCAGGTAGATGAGCTGACGATTTCTGCAAACTCACCGCTCGTTGGGCGGACGATCGCTGACCTGGAAGTCCGGGGGCAGGGAGCCTTTATTGTCGTTGCGCTCAAGCGGCACAACCAGATCACCAACCATCCCAATCACAACCTGCGACTTCATGCCGAAGACACGCTGATTGTTTTAGGGCATCGCGGCGACATTCCCCGGTTTGCCCAGCGTTATGATGTCAAACAGTTGCGCTATCGCGGAGCGCCCTTGTAGCTCGTTAGAGTCCTAAATCGCCAGGTGAGAATGCTGGCAGCAACGGCAAGTCCGATGACTAAGCCCCACCACAGCCCCGGAGCACCATAGCCGAAGCGCAGCCCCAATAAATAGCCGCAAGATAAGCCCAGTCCCCAGTAGGCAATCAAGCCAATCACCATTGGAACTCGCGTGTCTTTGAGTCCGCGCAGCGCACCGACAGCAGTGACCTGCAGCCCGTCTGCAATCTGAAACATGGCTCCCACACCTAAAAGCTGCCCTGCCAGCAGCACCACTGCCTGGTTTGCCGAGTCGTCAATATCGAGATACAGAGAGACGATCGCCTCTGGAACCGTCCAGAACAAAACTGCCATTGCCGCCATAAACAGCACGCCGATTCCCATTCCGGTGTAGCCTGCCAGCCTTGCTCCCTGAAAATCCCTCTGCCCCAGGCGTTGACCTACCAGCACCGTCGTCGCAAACGAGATGCCCAGCGGAATCATAAAAGTAATGGCGGCGGTTTGCAGGGCGATTTGGTGGGCTGCCAGCGTTACAGTGCCCAGTTGACCCATGAGAAACGTTGTCACTGTAAATAGACCCGTTTCAGCCGCTGTCAGAATGCCGATCGGAATCCCAACATGCAGCAGCTCCGCAAAGAGCCGACCCTCAAAAAGATTCAACTTCTGGAAAATGCCGTACTGCCGATATTGGGGCTGCCGACAGTAGAAGAACAGGGCTAAAAACATTGACCACAGTGACAGACTGCTTGCCCAGCCTATCCCAGCCAACCCCAGCGCAGGCAAGCCAAACTTACCAAACATCAACACATAGTTTGCGGCAATGTTAAACAGCGTGCCGCAAACCATAATGGTAATCACCGGACGCGGCTGAGACAGCGCTGAGACAAAATGCCGCAGCACTGCAAAGCCCAATCCAGCAGGAAACCCCCAGACGATCGCCTGAAGATAAGCTTGAGACTGCGCTGCAACTGTTTCTGCCTGACCTAACCAGAGAAAGAAAGGGTAGGAAAACCAGAGCAGCAAGACAACGGGAACCGTGAGCAGCCCTGCCAGCCCCATTCCCTGCCGCACAATTCGCCCAATTTGACGAGTTTGCCCTGCGCCGAATGCCGAAGCCGCCAGCGGACTCACCGAGGACAAAATTGAGGAAGTCACCAGCAAACAAGCCTGAAACGTCGTTGCCCCCAGTCCGCCTGCTGCCAGCACCTCGCTGCCCAGCAAACCCATCATGACCGTATCCGCAAACCCGGTTGCTGCCTGTGCTAACTGCGCCCCTGCCAGCGGAACTGCCAGCGTTAGACAAGCTTTCACTTCGGTTGTAAGCTGCGATCGAGTCATTCGGAGCATGGGTGGTCAAAGATGAATAATGCAAACGGATAGCCCAATTACCGTACCAGCTCTTGTACTGCCTGCCCTCATCCATCGTGGTGAAATCGATCGAGCAAATTTATTGAGAATATCTTGCAACAATCTTGACAGAGATTTGCAACAAGCATAAGATGGTCTACATTGTTCTCCTCTCAAGGATCGGCGGTGGGGTTGGTCAGTTGGCTAGCCCCCCATTTTTTTTAGAAGCGATTAGAGCAATGCCCAGGCGATCCTGGTGGAAAAATCTGTTTTTTAAGTTAGCTACGATAGACAGTGTTCAGCACAGCAGCACCGATGAACCTTATCGTGAATCGTGAAAGGTCTGGATAGAGGTTGGGATGGAATTCGATGCGATCGTCATTGGTTCTGGAATTGGGGGACTGGTAACGGCAACTCAGCTTGCGGCAAAGGGTGCAAACGTGCTGGTGCTGGAGCGGTATTTGATTCCGGGAGGCAGTGCGGGCTATTTCGAGCGATCGCCCTCTGGGGAAACTTTGGAGGGAACTGAGAAGCAATCGCGCTATCGGTTTGATGTGGGAGCCTCAATGATTTTTGGCTTTGGCAGTGCGGGAACAACCAATCTGCTTACCCGTGCTCTGCAAGCTGTGAATATGAGTCTGGAAACGATCCCCGACCCGGTGCAGGTGCATTACCATCTGCCGGGCGGTGAGGAGATTCGTGTTCACCGAGATTATGAAAAGTTTTTGCAGGAGTTGATCGATCGCTTTCCCCACGAACAGGCAGGAATTCGCGGTTTTTATGACAAATGCTGGCGCGTGTTTCGCTGTCTCAACCAGATGGAGTTGCTGTCGCTGGAAGAGCCGCGCTACCTGATGCGATCGTTCTTGAACCACCCTCTTGCCTGTCTGGGTTTAGCGCGTTATTTACCGCAAAATGTAGGTGGGATTGCGCGTCGCTACATTCGCGATCCCCAACTGCTGAAATTGATTGATCTGGAGTGCTACATCTGGTCAGTCGTTCCGGCAGATCTCACCCCCATGATTAATGCAGGAATGGTGTTTAGCGATCGTCACTATGGCGGCGTTCGGTATCCGAAAGGGGGTGTGGGACAAATTGCTCAAAAGCTGGTGGAGGGCTTGGAGAAAACCGGAGGGCAGATTCGCTATCGATCGCGGGTGACTGAAATTTTGTGCGAGGGGAAAAGGGCGATCGGGGTCAAGCTGGCTTCAGGTGAGGTACTGCGAGCAAAGCGAATCGTCTCAAACGCAACGCGATGGGATACGTTTGGTAAATTGCTGCCCCAAGTTGATCTACCCCGAACTGAAGCGCAGTGGCAGCAGCGCTATCAAAAGTCGCCCAGCTTTTTTAGTTTGCATCTAGGGATAAAAAGCGAGATTTTGCCTGTCGGCACGAACTGCCATCATGTGCTGCTGGAAGACTGGGCGCAGATGGAACAAGCCAGGGGCACTCTTTTTGTTTCAATTCCAACGCTGCTAGATCCCACGCTGGCTCCGACTGGACATCACATTATCCATGCCTTCACGCCAGACTGGATGCAAAATTGGCAAGACCTTTCACCTGCTGAATATCGAATGCAAAAAGCAGCGATTGCGGCTCAGATGATCGATCGCTTGGGAGCAATTTTTTCGGGTTTAAGTGAGGCAAACCAAACCAGTTCTCTCAATCAAGTCATCGATTTCCAGGAAGCTGCAACGCCGCGCACCCATCGTCGCTTTCTCGGCAGAGTAGACGGCACTTATGGACCAATCCCGGCACGAAAACTGAGGGGATTGCTGGGAATGCCGTTTAATCGAACTGCAATTTCGGGTCTTTATTGTGTAGGAGATAGCACTTTCCCTGGACAGGGACTGAATGCCGTTGCTTTTTCAGGATTTGCCTGTGCCCACCGCATTGCGGTTGATTTGGGGATAGAACCAGGCTTTTTAGGAATTTAGTTATCAATCCTTAACATTACAAAGTAAAATCACCCTTTTGACCGCAAAAATTCCTGCATTTGGATGAGGAATTTAATTTCTCTGTGATTGGACAATCAATCCATGAGAAATAAACATCGCTATTCTACAACTATGGAGCGATTTCGTTTACTCAAAGGATGCTCAAGTCTTTGCAAAGGTTGAGACAGCTTTTACTCCTTTCAGTGGAGAATGCTCTCCAACGATGCGACGCTTTTTAAGCGAGCCATCATTGCAGCTCCGAACTTGCTCCCTCGTTCCCCTACAACCTCATTTTGAGCTATGTTCAAACAATTCAAATTCCTGTTAACGGTTCTGTTCTCGGCAGTGTTAACAATTTCTGTGATGACTGCCTGTAATGCGCAGCAAAACGCAGGAAGTGGCAGCAGAACGGTAACAATGGCTACCTCTGCAGATTATCCTCCCTATGAATTTGTTGACTCAAGTTCGGGAAGTCAAGAAATCATCGGTTTTGATGTAGATATCGCAAAAGAAATTACTGGCAGGCTTGGCTATGGTCTGCAGATTCAAAATATTGATTTCAATGGTTTGATTCCAGCACTGCAAGCAAAGCGAGCTGACTTTGTGATGGCAGGGATGACTCCCACCGAAGAGCGCAAGCAAAACGTTGATTTTTCGCGCGTTTATTACGAAGCAAAAAATACGATCGTTGCCAGACAGGGCAGCAACTTTAATGCGCCGAGCGCATTGAGAGGAAAAACAGTCGGTGTGCAGCTTGGCACAATTCAGGAAGAAGCTGCCAATGATCTCAATGAAAGCCAAAACTTAGGAATGACGGTTAAGCCGCTCAACCGAATCAACGAAATTGTTCAGGAACTGAAGGCAGGTCGAATTGAGGCAGCGATCGTCGAAGATACGGTTGCCAAGGGCTATGTTCAGTCGAACCCCGACCTGGAATTCAACACAATTCCGAACGAAGGAGCATCAGGTTCTGCGATCGCTTTCCCCAAGGATTCCGAGCTGAGAGAGGAGTTCGATCGCGTTCTGGGTGAAATGATTGATAGCGGCAAAATCACGGAACTGGTAAACAAGTGGTTTGGCGATCAGGCTCCGACACAAGCGGCGCAGTAGCGTGATTAAAGCAGGGCGATCGATCAAAAAATTTTGAGATTCTGCACTTTTGATACTTTTCAAACCTCCTCTTAGATGTTTCTGAGTTTCAAAAGAATCTTAATTTTGCGATCGATCCCTGCTCCTTTCGTATCGGGTTACTCGCTTTTCGAGTCAGATTTATCAGATTGTTTAGAAGTCAATTACTGAAACGATTCATAAAAGATGGAACTATCACCAGTCAATTGGACTGCTGGCATAATAAATGCTTTTGGAGTTGAGCCTGCCCTACCCCTTCTCGGACAAGCAGCACCTACTGGATTTAGCCTTGATTTTTCTCAAATTGCTCCCAATATTCCGTTTATTCTTCAAGGCGTTTGGGTAACGTTGGGATTTACGTTAGTGTCTGCAGCGATCGGCTTCACCTGGGGCACAATTCTCTCAATTTTTAAGATTTCTAAATTTAAACCCCTTCGCTGGTTTGCTGATTTCTATACCTCTGTATTTCGTGGTACGCCACTCATCTTGCAACTTGCGATTATTTACTTTTCAACGCCTCAGCTCATTGGCTATTCCATTCCCGCGTTTCAAGCAGGGGTAATTACCTTTTCACTCAACTCTGCTGCTTACAGTTCAGAAACAATTCGCGGCGGCATTATGGCGGTTGATAAAGGGCAGAGAGAAGCCGCGATGTCAATGGGCGTCGCCTACCCTTTGATGATGTGGGATATTATCCTACCTCAGGCATTCAAAAATATTTTGCCTGCACTGGTCAATGAAAGTATCGCGCTATTGAAAGACTCTTCTCTGGTATCTACCGTGGGTGCGTTAGACTTGATGCGACGAGGACAAATTGTGGCGGCTGAAAAGTTTATCTATTTTGAACCGTTACTCATTGTTGGATTAGTTTATTACATCATGGTCATGACTTTTACAATGCTATCGCGCCGCTTAGAAAGGAGGATGCGGAAAAGTGATTAGAACTGAGTTTCTATCAAAATCATTTGGTAAATTGAATGTCTTAAAAGATATTTCAACTGAAATTAAAAAAGGTGAGGTTGTTGCCATTATTGGTCCTTCAGGATGCGGAAAATCAACTTTCCTGCGTTGCCTGAACCTGCTGGAAACCCCAACGCGGGGGCGGATTTATATCGATGGTCAAGATATTACCGCTCCCAACGTTGATATCAAGGATGTGCGTCAAAATATCGGCATGGTCTTTCAGCACTTCAACTTGTTTCCCCACATGACTGTGCTCGAAAACCTGACCTATGCTCCCTTGAAGGTAAAAAAAGTGCCGAAAGCGCAGGCACAACAGCGAGCAATGGATTTGCTTCATCGAGTGGGGCTGGAAGAAAAAGCCGAAGTTTATCCATCTCGGCTATCCGGCGGACAGAAACAGCGGGTGGCGATCGCCCGATCGCTGGCAATGGAGCCGCAGGTCATGCTGTTTGATGAGCCAACTTCTGCACTTGACCCTGAAATGGTGAAAGAAGTGCTGGACGTGATGAAGGCGCTGGCGCAAACCCAAATCACAATGGCGATTGTCACTCACGAAATGGGTTTTGCGCGAGAAGTTGCCGATCGCATTATCTTTCTTGATAACGGCAACATTGCCGAGGATGCGCCGCCAGAAGTCTTTTTCTCGAATCCCAAGAGCGAACGCGCCTGCCAGTTTCTTGAGAAAGTCCTGTAGGTTCTTTAAGCTGCCCAGTTTTGGTTATCTTATTCGGGTTGCCTCAATTAGGCTGCCTAATTGAATTCCTGGTGCAGTTTCCATACCACAGAGGGACGGGGATTACGGCGATCGAAAGATTAGAAGCCGCTTCATATTCCGTTACGATAAAGGCATTGTCGCTTCCTCAAGGGCGGGAGGTCAGAATACATGAACGGTAATCTCCGAATCGGGAGTCTGTTTGGGATTCCTTTTTTCGTGAACGCATCCTGGTTTCTGGTGTTTGCACTGGTGACCTGGGAATATGGCAGTCAGTTGGGCGCGGCTTTTCCGCAGCTTGGCGCATCTGCCGGAATTCTGGGGCTGGTGACGGCACTGCTGCTGTTTGCCTCGGTGCTGGCGCATGAGCTGGGGCACAGTCTGGTGGCAATGCGACAGGGAATCCCGGTGAAGTCCATCACGCTGTTTATTTTTGGCGGACTGGCAAGCCTGGGTGAAGAATCGAAAACCCCAGCAGAGTCATTCTGGGTGGCGATCGCCGGACCGCTCGTTAGCTTTGTGCTGTTTGGCATTTTTACTGCCGTGAATGGTCTGACTGTCCTTCCAGCACCGCTGATGGCTGTGGTGAGCGTACTTGCCTCGATCAACCTGGCGTTAGGCGTTTTTAACCTGCTGCCGGGACTACCTCTGGATGGTGGAAACGTTGTGAAGGCGATCGTCTGGAAACTGACGGGCAAGCCTTACAAAGGAATTGCCTTTGCCAGCCGCATTGGTCGCTTCCTGGGTTGGTTAGGCATTGGTCTGGGCGGTCTTTCGGTGCTGGGCTTCAGCCAGTTGGGTAGCTTCTGGACACTGTTAGTGGGCTGGTTCCTGCTGCAAAATGCCGATCGCTATGCTCAAGCCGCTGCAGTTCAGGAACAGTTGAGTGGTCTAACTGCCGCGGATGCAGTGATCCCCAATAGCCCGATCGTCTCTTCTGAAATTTCGCTGCGAGAGTTCGCCAATCAGTACATCATTGGCAATCCGGCAAACTGGCGGAGATATCTGGTGACGGATGCAGAAGGTCAGCTCATTGGTCAGGTTGAAGTTGACGCAATGAAGACAATTCCGACAAATGATTGGTGGGATGTCTCAGTTCGGCAAGTTATGCAGCCGACGACTCAGCTCGAAACGATCGCTTCTGATGAACCACTGCTTGACGTTGTCACCCTGATCGAAGAAAAAAATCTGCCTGCGCTGGTTGTGCTGAAAGAGAACAAAACGCCTGTTGGGTTACTGGAAAAGTCCTCAATCGTCCAGCTCCTGAAAAATCGTGCCGCTGCGAAATCGGCTGCTCAGCAAGTTCCGTCTCAGGCATAGATCAGGCACAGACGACCTCCCCTCAATCTCTGAACACGTTGCTCACGGGTGTGAATCAAGCGAATTAAGTTGAGTAATGAGGTCGCACGACTCCCTCCAGATTGACAAGAGGGAGTTTTTTATGCAGCTAAGCGATTGTCATCTGGGTTAGGACGGGGTGCAGGGGCTGTGCCCCTGCGTGAAGCTTTGCCCCACACCCCCTTTGTACTCACGAAGCTGGCTACAGCTATATCTGCTCAATCGATCGCCGGATGGTCAGAAAACACAAAAATCCGCTGGGTTTCAAGCTGCTTGCAAACCTGCGATGGCAGCACATTCGTTTCAGGATGTGCCCGATCGAGTCGGAAGATCTGGCGATCGAGCTGCACCTGAAGGTTGCTGAGTGGGTCTTGTCCCGTCGCGATCAGAAATTCAAGCTGCTTGACAGATTGCCAGCTCACCAATTCATCCAGGATTTTGCCGATCGCTTTAACGTAGGGGTGATCGGGCTGCTGATACCAGTTCGGGGTAGACAGATTGGTTTGATCAAAGCCGAGATGGAAAATCAGCGATGACTTGCCAAAGAGGGCAATTGCCAGCGATCGAGCTTCTTCTTGCAGCAGTAAATCCTGGGATTGTGCCAGGGCACGAATTTTTTCCAGCCGCTCATAGCGATCGGTCACCGAAAGGCGATGGGTTGCCGTTTCCCCATTCAGGGAGTCATCCTGCCACTGAATGGCGACCGTGACTAGATAGGTTCTGAGCAGCAAATGACCCAGCTTTTCGGCTTTCGTTGCCAGGTAATCGGCGTTATAGGTCGTTGCTTCGATCAGCAGCGGCACGCGATCGACCATTTCCAACCCATAGCCCTTCAGTCCGGCGATCTTGCGCGGATTGTTCGTGATCAGGCTGAACTGCTGCACTTTCAAATCGTTGAGAATCTGTGCGCCAATGCCGTAGTTTCGCTGATCGGCAGGAAACCCCAGCTTTTCGTTTGCCTCAACCGTATCCAGCCCCATGTCTTGCAGCGAATAGGCTTTCAGCTTGTTGACCAGCCCGATCCCGCGTCCTTCCTGCCGCAGATACACAACCACTCCTTCGCCCGCATTCTCGATCATCTTGAGCGCTGCCTGAAGCTGCATCCGGCAATCACACCGCAGCGAACCCAGCGCGTCTCCGGTGAGGCATTCTGAGTGAACCCGCACCATCACGGTCTTGTCTTTGAAGGTTGCCGGATCTCCCTTGACGATCGCCAGATGCTCTGAGTTATCGAGCAGATTCCGGTAGGCATACACCTGAAAATGCCCAAACTGAGTCGGCAGCTCAGCAACCGCTTCCCGCTGCACAAACCGCTCATGCTGGAGCCGATAGCTAATGAGATCGGCAATGCTGATGATCTTGAGCTGATGCCGCTGGGCATATTCAATCAACTGGGGCAATCGCGCCATTGACCCATCCGGGTTTTGAATTTCGCAGATCACCCCTGCCGGATATAGCCCAGCCAGTCGTGACAGATCAACGCCTGCTTCAGTGTGTCCTGCCCGCTTCAGCACGCCGCCCTCTTTTGCCCTAAGCGGGAAAATATGTCCGGGACGACGCAGGTCTCCTGGCTTGGTGTTTGGGTTAATCGCAAGCTGAATGGTGCGGGCGCGATCGTCTGCCGAAATCCCCGTCGAAACCCCCAAATGCAAAGCCCCGTCAATACTGACAGTGAAAGCAGTTTGCTCGTTGCTATCTTCAAAAGTGCGGTTGCTTACCATCAGGGGCAGATCCAACTCGTCGAGCCGATCGCCCGTCATTGCCAGACAAATCAAGCCCCGCGCCTCCACTGCCATAAAGTTGATCATATCTGGTGTGGCAAACTGAGCCGCACAGATGATATCTCCCTCGTTTTCGCGGTTTTCGTCATCCACCACAACGATCGATCGCCCTGCTTTCAGGTCAGCAAGCGCCGCTTCGATCGAATCAAATTGAAACGTCTCCGGATTCGAATCTGCATTGGAATCTGCATTGGAAAAAGAAGACTCTTGTTCGTGTAGCGGTTCCACCATGAATTGCCCCAATCTTGAATTGAACCAGTCACCAGAATCCAGTCAGTAGATGAGCAGACGGGGAGGCTGCCAGTCGGCATTCCTTTTGTATCGCTTCCCCCGATTCGCAAGCCCATCTCTATCTCTAATGTTAAATTTATTTAATCCAGTTCAGCTTATTCGATCGTCGATCTCCCCCAAGCCAGCTTAGAGAGCTAAATATAGCAGCAATGCTGTGGACTGCGATCGTGCAAAATTACTCTGATGTTTTACAGCAGCAAAGCCTGATTTCAGACTAAAATTTTGCTTTTGATAGACGTAGCTTATCGAGTTACCCTATTGTATTTCTACTCGATCGTATTTCTACTGAAGCTTGGAGTGGCAGAGCATCATGGGGGATTCAGAACGGATACCCGTTGGCATTATCGGCGCATCGGGCTATGGCGGCGTTCAGCTCGTGCGGCTACTGGCTGATCATCCCAAGCTAGAACTTGTTTATCTGGGCGGAGAAAGTAGCGCAGGTAAACTCTTTTCAGAGCTTTATCCTCATCTGGGACACTATACAAAACTGACGATCGAGCCGATCGACCTGGACGAAATTGGCAACCGCTGTCGGGTTATCTTTTTGTCGCTGCCGAATGGTTTAGCCTGTGACATGGTGCCGACACTTCTAGCAAAGGGCTGTAAGGTGCTGGATCTGTCGGCGGACTATCGATTTAGCAATTTAGACACTTACGAAACCTGGTACAACAAGCAGCGAACCGATCGAGACATCGCGGAGACAGCAGTGTATGGATTACCTGAGCTGTATCGCGATCGCATTGCCGAAGCGCAGCTTGTGGGTTGTCCCGGATGCTATCCCACCGCCAGCCTGCTGGCACTGTCACCGCTCCTCAAGCAAGGTTTAGTTGCGCCAGAATCTGCCATTATCGATGCAAAATCGGGTACGTCCGGCGGTGGACGACAGGCAAAGACGAACCTGCTGCTGGCAGAAGCCGACCAGTCGCTAGGCGCTTACAACGTGGGGCGGCATCGTCATACGCCAGAAATCGAGCAGGTTTGCAGCGATCTGGCAGGACATGAGGTGCTGATTCAGTTCACGCCTCACCTGATTCCGATGGTGCGCGGCATTTTGGCAACTGTCTATGCAACGCTGCGCGATCCGGGATTGGTGCGCGACGATCTAATCACGATCTATCAGGCGTTTTACCGCTCTTCTCCCTGGGTCAAGATTTTGCCGAGTGGCGTTTACCCACAAACAAAATGGGCGTGCGGCACCAATCTTTGCTACATCGGCATCGAGGTGGATCCCCGTACCGATCGCGTAATTGTGATTTCTGCGATCGACAATTTGCTGAAAGGGCAAGCCGGGCAAGCAATTCAGTGTCTTAACCTGATGATGGGCTGGAGTGAAACGCTAGGGCTTCCTCAACTCAGCTTTTATCCCTGATGATTTATCTCGCTTCTATTTCTCATCAACTGTTTCATTTCTTACACCGGCTCTGTAGATAACACAGTTAAATCGTGAGCAGGGCTTAATATTGCTTTATCCATGCTCCAAACAATCGCTGTCTCCCGACAAGAAAAAGTAAAGCTGCTCAGAATCGGTCGTCAGAATCACGGTTTTAGGATTTTATTAACTTAAGGAGTCAGCGACCCGGACACTTATCAGCTCCCTGCTTGTTCACACTTCAGGGCAATGGTTTCATGTCCTCATGAGTCTCAGTTTGTTCGCTGCTGATGCAATTTAGATGCAACTTATAGCATTTGCTGAAGGTCATTGTTCTATCGGTGGGTTGTTGTCAAATCTCTCAATTTGCTCGATCGTGGCGAGGGAGCATCAGTTATCTAAAAAGCAAAACGACTCGAAAAGCAAAACGCCCGATCGGATTCACGGAAACGAAATATTACTATGGCATCACTGAGTACGAACTCGATTAAAAAGCTGGCAATTCGTGGAGCAATGTGGACGATCGCAGGATATGGAGCAAGTCAGCTCCTGCGCTTCGCCAGCAACGTTGTCCTCACACGCCTGCTTTTCCCTGACCTCTTCGGACTGATGAGCCTGGTATATGTGTTCATCATCGGCTTAAACCTGTTCTCAGACCTGGGAATTCAGACAAGCGTGGTGCAGAATAAGCGAGGCGACGAGCCAACTTTTCTGAACACTGCCTGGACCATGCAAGTGATGCGCGGTTTTCTGCTGTGGTTTTGTTGTCTGGCACTGGCTGTCCCGGTCTCTCAGATTTATAACGAGCCGCGACTCGCATACTTGCTGCCTGTTGTAGGGCTGAGTGCGGTTTTTTCAGGCTTCAACTCAACTGCGCTTTATAGTCTCAACCGCCACTTGTCGGTCAAGCAAATCGCAATTTTCGAGTTTTCGTCACAGGTCGTTTCCGTGATTGTGATGCTGACTTGGGCATTGATTTACCCTTCTATCTGGGCATTGGTTGCGGGGGGTCTCTCTGCCTCAATGTTTCAGCTAATCCGAAGCCATCAGCTCAATAAACTAAATAAAGGCAAGCCCAACCGCTTCACCTGGGAGCCGAGTGCTGTTTCAGAACTGCTCAACTTCGGGAAATGGATCTTCGTTTCCACGGCAATGACCTTCCTGGCAAGTCAGTCCGACCGCCTGATTTTGGGTAAGCTGTTCACTTTCGAGATGCTGGGCGTCTACGGCATTGCCTTTACGCTGGCAGACATGCCCCGACAGCTCATGCTCGCCATCAGCGGCAAGGTCATCTTCCCAAGCTACTCAAGAATGGTCGATTTACCCCGCGCCGAGTTTCGAGAGAAGATTTTGCGCAATCGTAGACCCATCTTGCTGACGATCGCAGTTGGGCTGGCAATGTTTGTGAGCTTTGGCAATCTTCTGGTCAACGTTCTCTATGACAGTCGCTATGCTGCTGCAAGTTGGATGCTGCCGCTGCTGGCACTCGGCACCTGGCCCCTAATGCTTACTCAGACGATCGACCCAGTGCTGTTTGCCCTCGGAAAACCGCGATTTGTGGCTCTCGGCTCTTTCTTGAGTTTCCTGTGCTATGCGATCGGCATTCCGCTGGGCTACTCTTTATACGGACCTGTAGGGGCTGTGATGAGCGTCGCTGTCAGCAATATTCCTCCCTGGATTATCGTCAGCTATGCGCTGTGTCGTGAACAATTCAATGCGCTCCGGCAAGATTTGATCGTCACTGCTGTTTTTCTTGCCACCCTAATCACTCTGTTCGCAATCCGATTTTCTCTTGGGCTTTAGGGTGTTCTCAGTCAGTTCACTCGCTTCTGATTCATTCTTTTTGTCCCAGCCGAATTGGTCGATCTTCCATAGAATATCTGTGTTTTTGTACGGTAAGTTTACCCTTAGGTCTGCACGTTAAAAAATTAAGAGTGGTCAACTATCGCCGAATTAGCCTGATGGCTGGAAAGCATTAGAGTGTTAAAACGATCGAGTACTTAGCATTACTGATCGACCTGTATACAAGCAAAATGCGAACAAAATGATGTAGCTGGCTGTCATTGCTGTTATGGCTAGACCATTACTTCGGCTAACTCTAAATCATGGAGCAACAAATCGAGAGCGACCAGAGCAGCAAATCTTCAAAACTGTTCTCAGGAAGGATGCATCATTTACCTGCCTGCACTATGATGCTGTGTGATTTGAAGTAAAGCGTTTTGGGTTTAGCTATTGCTGAGTTCACAACGCTGCGAATCTACTTGCTCTCAGTAAATTCAGTCCTTATAAAAACAGCAAATTTGCCCATCTTTCGCTAATTCGGATGCTTCGTCCAGCAGAGCAGGTTGATTCATGTATTAGCTTCTATCGAGCGACAGGAACTTGATGTCAATGCATAGCATATAAGAGTGTATGAAGATTACCTTTGTGCTGGGTAGTGGATTTTCACTCACGGGCGGTGACCGCGTGATTGCCCTCTATGCCCAGAAATTGCAGGAGCGTGGACATGAGGTGCTTGTCATTTCCCGTCCTCGGAAAACACCTACCTGGCGCGACCAGCTTCGATCGCTCCGTCAGGGAGATGGCTGGATCAAAGTCCGTCCGAACCGACCGTCTCACTTTGATAAAGTCACAGTTCCCCGCCGCATGATTGAGCAGTTCCGACCCGTTGTCGATGCAGATGTGCCGGATGCAGATATGGTCGTTGCCACCTGGTGGGAAACGGCTCACTGGGTCGCAAATCTTTCACCCCGAAAAGGAGCCAAGGCATATTTCATGCAGGACTATGGCGCACCGGGGCAAGAGCTAGAAAAGATTGTTCCCACCTGGACGCTGCCGCTACATATCATCACGATCGCTCAATGGTTGGTTGATTTGATTCGAGAACACTGCGGAGATATTCCTATTAGCCTGGTGCAGAATGCGGCAGATCTGGAAAACTTCTACGCAGAACCCCGTACCAAGCAGCCTTACCCGACGATCGGATTTGGCTATCGCACGCTCCACAGCAAGGGTACGGATATTGCGTTAGAAGCAGTTCGCCTCGCTCGTAAAGAGGTGCCTGATTTAAAGCTCATTGCCTTTGGCTCAGACAAGCCGCTGAAAGCCATGCCGCTCCCAGAAGACGCCCTATTTTATAGGTGCCCCAGCGATGGCGAAATTCGTCAGCTCTATGCTCGCTGCGATGCCTGGCTGTTTCCGAGTCGGCTAGAGGGGTTTGGACTGCCAATTCTAGAAGCGATGGCATGTCGAACTCCTGTGATTGGAACACCTGCTGGTGCAGCTCCCGAATTGCTGGCTAATGGAGCCGGATTATTAGTTGAGCCAGAAAATCCGGTTGATATGGCGCAGGCGATCGTCAAAGTTTGTCGGCTTTCTCAGACGGAGTGGCGTGCCCTCTCTGATGCTGCGTTCAATCGAGTCAGCAGCTACACCTGGGAGGATGCAGCCGATTTGTTTGAGGCAGCGCTGTACCATGCGATGCAGAGCAATTCTCCTCTTAGCAGTCAGGCAGCTTTGTAGCACGAATCCGCTTCCACTGACCACCCTCACCAAGTGTCCTCATTCTGTTGCGATCACTTTATTGCGATCACTTTATAAAGCTCTGATGCGGAATCAAAAATATCGGATCGACCGTCTCATAAGCCAACAGTTGACACAGCCAGAAATGTAGCCCTGTTTCTCAAGTCTATTTGTCAAGGACAATATCTCCTAAGCGATCGAAACCGGAGTAAATTTTGTGTGAAGCTATTCTAGGCTTGCCAAATGCCCAAAAGCCGTTTGCTAGCATGACGATGAAAAGAAATGCTTCCCTCCATTCTGGTGACTTTCACATGAACACCATGATGAATTGCTTCGATCCTGAAAATCTTCAAAAACTGGCGCAGCAGTCTCGATCTGCCTATGCTCAAGCGGAACCCTTTCCCCATATTGTTATTGACAATTTCCTGCCAGAGGCAGTCTTGGACGCGGTTCTTGCAGAGTTTCCAGATCCGAAAGCGATCGACTGGCAAAAGTTTGAAGCAGCAGCGGAGCGCAAGCTGGCGTCTAAATCAGAGCAGCAGATGGGTGAAGCAACCCGACTTTTGCTCTATCAGCTCAACTCCTCTACCTTTATTGAATTTCTAGAAACCCTGACGGGAATCGAAGGGCTAATTGCCGACCCACACTTCACCGGAGGCGGACTGCACCAGATTGAGCGGGGCGGTTTCCTGAAAATGCACGTTGACTTTAACCGGAACGAGCGCCTGAAGCTCGATCGCCGCCTGAATCTGTTGATTTATCTCAACCGCGACTGGAAAGAAGAATACGGCGGACATTTGGAACTTTGGAATGAGCAGATAACGCAGTGTGGTCAAAAAATCCTGCCAGTCTTTAATCGGTGCGTGATTTTCAGCACCACTGATTTCTCTTATCACGGGCATCCAGAACCGCTCACCTGTCCTGAGGGAATGACCCGAAAATCGCTTGCGCTCTACTATTACAGCAACGGACGACCTGCGCACGAAACGCGCATTGGCGACCACTCAACCGTCTTCCGAGCAAGACCTGGCGAAATCCTTAAAATCGAGAAGCCGCCTGTTTCAGTAAAGCAACTCGTAAAGCAGATGATTCCCGGTCTTAAGCGCAAGTAGTTTCTAGAGTAAGGTTCAAAGGCAGTGAATTATACAGCCTTGAAAAGGCTGGTGGAGTACGAAAAATGGGGTGCAGGGGCACAGCCCCTGCGTGGGGAGAGGTTCCCCCAAACCCCCTGTACCTTATGTGATGAAAAACGCTGTAAAGACAGTGGGTGGCAAGCAGTGATGGAGAAAACAATATGGGTTTTACACTAACTTACAATCCGGCTGGGTACGTTGCCCCAACCGTTCCGCTCATCATGTTTGCCTGGATTCCGATCGTGCTGTATCTTTTCAGCCGATTTCCAGCGCAAAAAGCGGTTGTAATTAGCTTCCTCACTGCCTGGATGTTTTTGCCAGAGGCATCTCTAACGCTGCTGGGACTGCCTGACTACACCAAAATGTCAGCGACCTGCTACGGTGTGCTGCTAGCAACCTTCATCTATGATGTGGGTCGCTTTAGCTCCTTTCGATTCGGCTGGATCGATATGCCTATGGCGGTTTGGTGCGTTTGTCCATTCATCTCCTCGATCACGAATGGGCTGGGAGCCTATGACGGCTTGGCAGCAACCCTGTCTCAAACCGTGACCTGGGGCATTCCTTACTTTCTTGGACGGATCTATTTGAATAGTTTGTTAGGGCTGAAGCAGCTTGCAACGGGGCTTTTTGTGGGTGGGTTGGTCTATGCACCGCTCTGCTTATACGAGTCGCGGATGAGTCCCCAGCTTCACAGAATTGTCTACGGCGATTTCTCGTTTTCAGACTTTGGACAGTCCATCCGCCTGGGTGGATTTCGACCGCTGGTCTTTATGCGGCATGGTCTAACGGTGGCTGCGTTCATGATGGCAGCAACGCTAATTGGCATCTGGCTGTGGCGATCGGGTACGCTCAAGCAGCTTTGGGGTATTCCGATCGAATGGCTGGTTGGGGCACTGTTTACCTCATTTGTCCTGATGCGATCGACCGGAGCTTATTTTCTTCTGATGGTAGGACTTGGCTTGCTCGTGTCGTCGCGCTACTTTCGCACGGCTCTGCCCCTTTACACCTTGATTGCGGTGATCTGTGCCTATTTGTTTGTCAACGCAGGATCCGGAAGTTATGTCACAGACCAGATTATTGATGCTTTCTCAGGATTGCTGCCGCCCGATCGCATTCAGTCCCTTGAATTTCGCTTTAACAATGAAGAGATTCTTAGCGAAAAAGCCAGGGAGCGGCTGCTGTTTGGCTGGGGTGGTTGGGGACGAGCACTCGTGGATCTGGATGAGTTTGGCAATGTGACCGTTCAGGACAGCCTGTGGATTATTGCCTTTGGGCATCATGGAATCGTTGGCTTGGTCAGCATGACGCTCTCAATGCTCCTGCCTGTGACAGCTTTGGCTTGGCTACGCTATCCTGCTCGGCTCTGGTCTCATCCCAAGGTTGCGTCCGTTGCTGTCCTGCTAGTAATTATCACGCTATACATGGTTGATAGTTTATTCAACGCTCACCTGAATCCGATCTACGTCCTTGCGATCGGCGGTGTTGCAGGGCTGGTTCTGAAACCAGAAAAGCTCCGTAGTTCCGCAACGAATCGATCGGTTGCCGCAGGAGCACTGGCAGTTCAGCGATAGCCCTGATCTTGCACGATCGCCTCTTCGGTCTGCTCTCAAGGATCTGCCCTCAAAGATCTGCTCTTTTCTTTTCGGGCACTTTTTGTTCCTCAAACAGAATCAACTCAAACAGAATTAAATAAAATTCGGCGAAGCTGATGCGAATTGCAATTGTTGGATGTGGATTTGTTGCCGATTACTACGTCAAAACGCTGGCAGGACATCCCGAACTGGAACTGATTGGCGTGATGGATCGAGATGCAGAACGGGCAACTCGCTTTTCGGACTATCACTCGGTTCCTGCCTACCGATCGTTTGAAGAACTGCTGGATGACGATCGCGTGGAATTGGTACTCAATCTCACGAATCCGGGCAGCCATTACACGGTTTCGAAAGCCTGTCTGAAAGCGGGCAAGCACGTTTACTCCGAAAAGCCGCTGTCAATGGATTTTGCGGAAGCAGAGGAACTCGTGAGTCTGGCAGAGCAAAGCAGACTCTATCTGGCATCTGCACCCTGTTCATTGCTGGGTGAAACGGCGCAAACCATCTGGAAGGCATTACGAGAAAACCAGGTTGGCAAGGTGCGCGTGGTTTACGCCGAAATGGACGACGGCATGGTACACCGGATGCCCTACAAAAAATGGAAAAGCGAATCGGGTGTGCCCTGGCCCTACAAAGATGAGTTTGAGGTGGGCTGCACCCTGGAACACGCGGGCTATTACGTCACCTGGCTTGTCGCCTTTTTTGGACCTGCTCAAAGCGTTACAGCGTTTTCGTCCTGCCTGATTCCTGACAAAGAAACCGACGTACCGCTCGATCGCAATGCGCCAGATTTCTCGGTTGCCTGCATCAAGTTTGCGTCAGGCATCGTTGCAAGGCTCACCTGCGGCATTGTTGCGCCCCATGACCACACACTGCGGATTGTGGGAGACGAAGGCATCCTCTGCACCGATGACTGCTGGTACTACGATTCACCTGTCTACATCAAGCGGATGGTTACGATTCGCCGGAAGGCTTTTATTAGCCCGTTTAAGCGACGCTATCCCCTGGTCAAGACCAGCCAGAAATTTAAATATCGCGGTTCTCAGCAGATGGATTTTGCGCGAGGCGTCGCAGAAGTGGCAGCCGCGATTCGAGAAGGTCGCCCCTGTCGCCTCTCCCCTCAGTATTCGCTGCATGTCAACGAAGTTGTGCTGGCAATCCAGAATGCGCTGGAAGACAACTGCACCTATCAGGTGAAGTCAACTTTTGAGCCGATCGACCCCATGCCCTGGGCGAAATAGCGATCGCAAAGATATAGCGCTACGCAATCAGATGAGAACCCCTGCACTCCGTCTTAAGCTAAATTCGTAGAACGATAGCAGTTCTCTTTCGAGTGAAGGTGGGGTGTGGGGGTAAAACCTCCAGACAGGGGGCACTGCCCCCTGCACCCCCGTACCGCACCAGTATGGGAAACCCTATATACAAACACCAGAATCTGCAAGAAGGGCGAGTGAGCCATTGACGGGAGATTGAGGAACTGCCTGGCAATGGCTCAGCCGAGGATTTGTTTAACTGATCCGCCCATTGAGTCGCGTCGCTCTTGCCTTACTACTTCATATACTCCTGCAATGCTCTAACTGACAGCGTTTGCGACTGAAGCGATCGAATAGCTGCCGCCGTTGCCGTTGCCCCTGCAATTGTGGTGACGATCGGGATTTTGTAGGACAGGGCAGTACGACGAATCACGCGATCGTCTTGCTGAGCTGTTTCGCCCAGAGGCGTGTTGATAATGAGCTGTACCTGCTGGTTCTTAATCGAGTCCAGCACATGAGGACGACCTTCGTGCAGTTTGAGCACCAGATCAACCTCCAGCCCATGTTCTTGCAGCACTTTGCGCGTTCCGGCTGTTGCAATAATCTTGAAGCCCAGTTCGATCAGATCTTTGACCACCGGAACTGCTGCCAGTTTTTCGCGATCATTCATTGACACAAACACGGTTCCGCTCAAGGGCAAATGTTGGGATGCTGCCAGCTCTGCCTTCGCGAAGGAAGTGCCGAAGCTGGTGTCAATTCCCATAACTTCACCCGTCGATCGCATTTCTGGACCCAGAATAATGTCGGTGCCGGGAAATTTCGAGAACGGTAAAACTGCCTCTTTCACTGAGATGTGTTTGGGAATGAGCTCTTCGATGAAGCCGAGCGATTCAAGCGTCATTCCCGCCATGATTCGGGAAGCCAGCTTTGCCAGGGGAACACCGATCGCCTTTGAAACAAACGGAACAGTGCGAGAAGCTCGCGGATTTGCCTCCAGAATGTAAACTTGTTCTCCCTGAACCGCAAACTGAATATTCATCAGCCCCACCACGTTGAGGGCTTTGGCAAGCTGGACTGTCCAGGTGTGTATCGTTTCCAGCACCGTAGCGGATAGGGAAATGGTCGGAATCGAACAAGCCGAGTCGCCAGAGTGAATTCCTGCCTGCTCAATGTGTTCCATCACACCGCCAATCACGACTCTGCCCGTGTGATCCGCGATTGCATCCACATCGACTTCGATCGCATTTTCGAGGAATTTGTCGATCAGGATCGGGTGATCTGGCTCAATCTGCACCGCATAGGTCATATAGCGATCGAGTTCTCCATCGGAATAGACGATTTCCATTGCGCGACCGCCCAGCACATAGCTCGGACGCACGACCACCGGATAATCGATTCGCTGCGCCACCTGCACGGCTTCTTCATAGCTGCGGGCAATGCCGTTCGGCGGCTGCTTGATGTCCAGTTCCCGCAAAATCTTTTCAAATTTCTCGCGGTCTTCGGCGATGTCGATCGAGTCTGGCGAAGTTCCCCAGATCTTGGTGCCCAGCTCGTTACCCAGCGTTTGCAGGGATTGCTTCAGGGGCACTGCCAGCTTCAGCGGAGTTTGTCCGCCAAACTGAATAATGATCCCTTCGGGTTGCTCAGTTTCAATGATGTTGAGCACATCTTCTTTAGTCAACGGTTCAAAATAGAGCCGATCGCTGGTGTCATAGTCGGTTGAAACCGTTTCGGGATTAGAGTTCACCATGATGGTTTCAAACCCATCTGCTCGCAGGGCAAAAGACGCATGACAGCAGCAGTAGTCAAACTCAATCCCCTGACCAATCCGGTTGGGTCCGCCGCCTAAAATCATCACCTTGCGCTTCTGCGACGGCAGCACCTCTGATTCAACGATCGCCTCGGCTTCCTGTTCTTCGCCCAGCAGCAGCATTTCAGATTCGTAGGTGGAATAGTAGTAGGGCGTAAACGCTTCAAATTCTGCCGCGCAGGTATCCACTGTTTTATAGACCGGGATCACGCCAAGAGATTTGCGGTAGGCGCGGACTTGATCTTCCGTGGTTTTAGTCGCATAGGCGATTTGGCGATCGCTAAAGCCTTGCTGCTTCACGAGATAAAGCTGTTCACGAGTCAGCTTATCCAGCGGCGTTTTCTTCAGAAATTTCTCGGTGTCGAGGAGCTGCTGCATTTTGTCGAGAAACCAGGGATCGATCGCAGTCAGCTCATAAATTTCCTCGACGGTCATCCCCATCAGCATCGCGTGACGCACAGTAAAGATGCGCTCTGGATTTGGGGTGCGAAGCCCGGCGCGAATTTGTTCCAGGCTCGGCAGCTTTTCAGCCTTGTCACAGCCCCAGCCCGCCCGTCCGGTTTCCAGCGATCGCAGTGCCTTTTGAAACGACTCCTGAAATGTGCGACCGATCGCCATTGCTTCGCCCACAGACTTCATTTGCGTTGTCAAAACTGCCTGAGAACCAGGGAATTTTTCAAAAGCAAAGCGGGGAATTTTTGTCACCACGTAATCGATCGTTGGCTCGAAGCTGGCGGGAGTTTTCTTCGTAATGTCGTTAGGAATCTCGTCTAGCGTGTAGCCCACTGCGAGTTTGGCTGCCATCTTGGCGATCGGAAATCCGGTTGCTTTAGAAGCCAGTGCCGAGCTACGAGACACGCGCGGATTCATCTCGATCACGACTACCGCCCCGTCTTCGGGGTTGACGGCAAACTGGATATTGGAGCCACCCGTTTCTACTCCAATCTCGCGAATAATCTTGATCGATGCATCCCGCAGCCGCTGATACTCCTTATCCGTCAGGGTTTGGGCAGGCGCAACGGTAATCGAGTCTCCGGTATGAATTCCCATCGGATCAAGGTTTTCGATCGAGCAGATAATCACCACGTTATCCGCCAGGTCGCGCATCACCTCTAGCTCGTATTCCTTCCAGCCCAACAGCGACTTTTCGATCAAAATCTGAGAAACGGGGCTGGCATCGATCCCGGACTGAGCAATCTCTTCAAACTCTTCCTGGTTGTAAGCAATGCCGCCCCCCGTACCGCCCAGGGTAAACGCCGGACGGATAATTAAAGGATAAGAGCCAATTTGCTGGGCGATCGTGCGGGCTTCTTCCAGTGTGTTTGCCAGCCCCGACGGACAAACATCAACGCCAATGCGCTCCATCGCTTCTTTAAAGAGCTTGCGATCCTCCGCCATTTCGATCGCCGGAAGCTTTGCTCCAATGAGTTCAGCATGATAACGATCGAGTACTCCGCTCTTGGCTAAAGACACTGCCAGGTTCAGCGCAGTCTGTCCACCCATTGTTGGCAAAATTGCGTCCGGTCGTTCCCGTTCAATAATCTTTTCTAGAATCTCTGGGGTGAGCGGCTCAATATAGGTGCGATCGGCGGTTTCTGGGTCGGTCATGATGGTTGCCGGATTGGAGTTGACCAGCACCACCTCATAGCCCTCTTCGCGCAGGGCTTTACAGGCTTGTGTTCCTGAGTAGTCAAACTCTGAGGCTTGACCAATCACAATTGGACCAGAGCCAATCAGCAAAATCTTACGGAGGTCGTTACGACGGGGCATAGCAATTGCGCCAGGGTCATCATTAAAATCCGATCCATTTTAGAGGGTATTCGGACGATCGGTTTGATGCTCCTGATTCTTTTTGGAAGTTCCTGATTCTTTTTGGGAGTTAAGGTGAGCAGTCAGGAGACAAAAAGGTCATTAAAGTCATTAACGAATAGAAAGGTACTTGTTCTCATTTCGGCAGCGCTAGTACAATATCCTAATTAATTTGTCAACTGCCAATGTGCGTAAACTGGTGAAGCAAACCCTTCAAGTTCTGCTCTTTTATTGCCATTTGCTGACAACAGAATTCGGCTAATCCTATGAGGAGTTTTACCAGGAAACTCCTTATGATGGGCGTAACTCATAACTGAGCGAACGACACCGATTGCCCCTGACTTTGGCAGATCATCAGGGAACAAGTTCACCCGAATACTGGCAAGGTCAGGAGTTTTTTTAGCTTTTGTTTCCTTCTTTACTAAACTAATCAGGTTATATACTTCGTCTCAATTCAAAGCTTTTAATCGGTCAGGGTTAAAGCTTCGCTGCTTCAATAAAATTAGTTTTGCAATAAATAAAGTACGAAAAGAGCGATCTGAAAACGTCGATTTAAATCTGGGAATGATACGAGCAGTAGGGGGAGTTTATCGCTGTGAAATCAACAGATATGCAATTGACAGAAGGCGATCGAGGTTCTCAGATTGGGAAACTGCAAAGGCTATTGCGCCTCCACGGATTTGACCCGATCGTAATCAATGAAATCTTTGATGAATCAACAAAGCGAGCTGTCATTGAGTTTCAGCAAGAGTACGAACTGGAAGCCAGCGGCATCGTTGATCTAGAAACCTGGAAAGCACTTCGGGAGATGCTGATTTACTCAGTCACCGAGGATTCTGAACTATACAAAGGCGTTCGCAACCCCCTTGCAGTCATGCAGCTTCAATGGCTTTTACAAAGGCATCGCTACTTAGACGTTGAAGTTGATGGGCGATTTGGTTCTATTACGCGAGAAGCTGTTATTCACTTTCAGTCAAAGCACAATCTCACAGCAGACGGAACTGTGAATTCTATCACCTGGGCAGCTTTACGCAGTAACCTGCAAAAAACCTCGTAAGATAAAAGCCATTCGCAGATCCTGTTATCACTGCGCTTTAAGCTGCATGAGAGTGATTGGCTTAATCAGCGGCACATCGGTTGATGGAATTGATGCTGCCTTCATTGAAATTTCCGGGACGCCGCTCAGTTTACAGCTCAATTTTTTAGCTGGCGAAACCTATCTTTATCCTGAAATCCTGCGCCAAAAAATTCTTGCAGTTTGCGCAGGCGAACCTCTTTCGATCGCGGAACTGGCTGATCTTGACGATGCGATCGCGGCACAGTTTGCTCAGGCTGCGATCGAGATTCAGCAGGGTTTTCCTCCAGCCGAATTGATCGGCTCCCACGGTCAAACCGTTTTCCATCGTCCGCCGACGTTAAGCTCGTCCTCACCAGGCTCCTCTGCTTTACAAAACCTGGGCTACAGTCTTCAGCTCGGACGGGGTGACCTGATCGCATCGTTGGCTGGCATCTCGACCGTCAGCAATTTCCGGGCTGCTGATATTGCGGCAGGAGGGCACGGTGCGCCGCTTGTTCCGGCGATCGACACGGTTTTGCTGCGGCACCCAACACGCGATCGCTGTATTCAAAATATTGGCGGCATCGGCAACGTTGCTTATCTGCCTGCCACTGCTTCGATCGACGCGCCAACCTCAACTACTCGCGGCTGGGATACTGGACCGGGCAATGTTTTGATTGATCTGGCAGTCCAGCAGTTTTCTAAGGGTCAGCAACAGTACGATGTCGATGGCGCTTGGGCGGCTCAGGGCAAACCCTGTCAGGCGCTCGTCGCTGAATGGCTGAAGCAAGATTTCTTCCAGATGCCGCCCCCGAAATCGACCGGGCGCGAACTGTTTGGAGTGGATTATCTCCAGCAATGCCTGCAGAATGCTGCCGCCTACTCACTCTCCCAGGCAGATATTTTGGCAACCCTGACCGAACTCACAGCCGCCTCGATCGCCGACAGCTATCATCGATTCTTGCCACGCTTGCCCGATGAGGTCATGCTCTGTGGCGGAGGGAGCCACAATCCCTACCTGAAACGAAGATTACAGGCTAATCTGGAGTCAGTCGCAATTCGCACAACGGATCAGCTCAACCTGAATGCAAGCTATAAGGAGGCGATCGCGTTTGCGGTACTGGCTTACTGGCGTACACAGGGCATTCCCGGTAATCTTCCGGAGGTAACCGGAGCGCGGCAAGCAGTCCCCTTAGGGGATATCCACGTGGCATTTGCTCCGCTGCGTCACTACCATTAATTGCTGTCAGCGATCGAATCAGCAGGGTGGATGCCGGGCAGGATGATAGGAACGAATCTTGTGACTCATACGTTTTTACTGGAATCAGGACGCTGGCTGCTGCAAGGAAACTGGCTCGATCGCGATTCAATGCCAGTGACCGTGAAGGGAAAGATTTTGGTTGCCTGGAGTCGAGATGACTGGTTCACGATGGTCACAAAACTGATGTTTCCTGGCGGCGATCGCGACGAAATTTCTTTCCAGTATCGCGGACGGCTCAACACAGGCGATCGTCAGTATACGTTTGTGCTGCAGCACAGCTTGCTGGGACGAGTTGAAGGGGAAGGCTGGGTCGCCCCTGAATCGATTATTCAGCGCTACTGGGTGCTGGGCGACAAGCGCCGCCGCACAGGGTTTGAAACACTGCATCAGCTTGCACCCGATCGCTATTGCCTATCGAGCAGCATCATGGCAGGGCATCAGCTAGATAGCACAATGGAAGCGATCGTCGAGCGTCAGCCGAATTGATGATGAAAACGAATCAGTCGAAAGACAAAGTTAAACCTTATTCAAACTTTTCAAGCCAAAGCCGTGCCGCCAGTTGAGCTGTTTACATGCAATATGAAAAAGCCGCCCAAGCAAGCTGAGCGGAAAGATTCGTTCGAAATTTAGTTAAAGATAAAGACTCCCGCTCCTGCGCTGTCTAAATTGGTCGGCTAAAACGGGATCTCATCGTAGTCCACAGGATCAGCCGCAGGTGCAGCGTAAGCAGGGGGCTTGCTCGATTCCGCTTTTGCGGATTTGCCTACAGGAGGCTTAACGGTTGGAGTTGCAGCAGCCGGAGCAGCTTTTGGTGCGGCAGCCGCCGGAGCACTGGCAACAGTCGTCAGGGTTGCATCTGCATTGACAAGATGAATTCGCTGTGCAGTCAGTTCCGCCCGCTTCTCCTTGAAGCCTTCCTGACGATCGATCGTATTCATGTTGAGTCGTC
>Ga0224723_1000449_pt1 | contig 28102 bp, 24 predicted proteins | sample Balambano_FR2_Me_FD_161647 | JGI IMG/M metagenome (GOLD analysis project Ga0224723, IMG submission 161647) | Freshwater sediment microbial communities from Lake Towuti, South Sulawesi, Indonesia - Balambano_FR2_MetaG | ecosystem: Environmental > Aquatic > Freshwater > Lake > Sediment | place... | reverse complement strand
CTCCTCGCCTTCACCCCCTCCCCCCGACACGGCAAAATTAAAAAGTTGACTCGGATGCTGAGAAACCTGTGGACTGGATCGGAAATTTCAAGGGTGAAATCGCCGGATTAAGTGCTGCGCTCATTTGGGCGATCGCTTCATCAATTTATGTGGGGCTGGGAAAACAGATGCCGCCTCTGATTTTGAACTTTACGAAGAGCGGCATTGCGATCGGCTTTATTCTACTGACGCTGCTGCTGCTGGGGGAGGCGCCAGAGTTGAGCGGGATGAGTGTGCTGCTGCTGGGACTGAGCGGTGCGATCGGGATTGGGTTGGGAGATACGGCGTTTTTTGCCAGTTTGAATATGCTGGGGGCAAGGCGGGCACTGCTGTTTGAAGCGCTGTCTCCTTCGATGGCGGCAATTCTGGCGGGCTTGTTTCTGAACGAGCTGTTGGGGCTGCAAACCTGGATTGGCATTGCATTAACGCTGGGCGGGGTTGCCTGGGTGGTTGTGGAGCGAACGCCCGATGAACCCAGGGATCGATCGCATCTGTGGCGAGGGGTGGGCTTTGGGTTTCTGGCGGCGCTGGGTCAGGCAGGGGGCGCGGTTTTGTCGAGGGCGGCACTGGCGGGAACCCCAGTCAGTCCCCTCTGGAGTACGCTGATTCGCCTCATGGCGGGGGTGCTGATTTTGCTGATCTGGATGCTGGCAAAGCGTCAGTCTTTACGAGTGTTCCAGCCGCTGCGATCGCCTCGCTTTTTAGCCATCCTTGCGCTCACCGCATTTTGCGGCACCTATCTGGCAATCTGGCTCCAGCAAACTGCCCTCAAGTTCACTGCCACAGGCATCGCGCAGGCCCTCACTTCCACGAGTCCGCTGTTCGTGATTCCGATCGCGTTTTGGGCAGGGGAACGGGTCAGCGTGCGAGCAATTCTAGGAGCGACGATCGCGCTGGCAGGAATCTGGCTCCTGTTTAATTTGAGATAGCAGTGGCACGGATCGGGCCAGAGTTCCTTGATGTTCCGTCAATAAACCCAGTAAAAAATTGATGATCAAAGCAGACGATCAAAAAAGAAACCCGATCGTTCCAAAGGAATCATCGAGTTTCAGTTGAGTTTGAATTATCTGCGGTACCGTTCCTCAAGCCAGATTCGGACTTCGTTGGCGCTCCAGAAAGCGGTTGATTGGTTGGATATCGGGTCATAAACAACCCAGTAGTGCTCGCCCGATCGATCGCGCTTTAGCGTAATCCGAGGCTCAGGATTACCAAGGCAATACTGCACAAACCGATCCCAAATGCGCTTCCAGCGTCCGTCCTGCCACGGGTGTGTTGGTTGAGGAGTGACGAAGGGAGACAGTTCTTGCGAGATCTGCGAAGCGGCGCGTCGAGTTTGATTGAAGTCGGCTTTCATACGATTACTCCCTGAAGGCGAAGGGTAGCTCAGATGGGTGGCGAATCGCGCTATCGCAAAATTCGTTTTGTTGGACGATAGGTCAACTTAGATGAGTCAGCCAGAATGCTGGAACCTGTCGCTGTAACAAAATTTCATCTGATGCTCCCACTTTAAGCAGCCTGACAAGTAAGATCAAAAAGCTAGCGGCATCGCTTCCATGAAAGAAATTCATATATGGCTCTGGAGTCTTCCGAGAATTTAGGCGACAATCTGAGAAGCTCAGGGAAAGGTGAAGGCGATGAATCTCGAAGGCATTAAGCTATCGCAACTGCGGGTACTGGCAGCGATCGCCAGGTTTGGCAACTTCAGCGAGGCAGCTCTACAGCTCGGTGTGTCTCAGTCGGCAGCGAGCCATGCGATCGCGGCACTGGAAGCTGAGTTGGGCATTGTGCTGCTGTCACGAGGGCGGCATGGTGCTTCGCTCACTCCTGTTGGCGCAAGAATTTTGGCTCACGTTCACACAATGCTGAATGCTCTGGAGGCGATCGGCAAAGAAGCAAACCTGACCAAAGGGCTGCAGGGGGGACATTTGCGGATCGCGTCGTTTCGCAGTGCAGCAACTCATGTGCTGCCAGGTGTGATTGCAGAATTTCAGAAGCGATTTCCTGGCGTAAGCATCACGATTCGCGAATGTCGCTTTGGGGCTTCTGTTGCCCAAGCACTTCGACAGGGACAGGCAGATTTAGGGATTACGATTTTGCCGACGACTGATGAGTTTGAAGCCTGGGAACTGCTGCGCGACGAGTATCTCGTTCTGTTTCCACCCGACTGCAATCTTAAAGAAAGCTTAACCTGGCAGGATCTTTATAAGCTGCCCCTGATTCTGCCTGCCCCACAGGACGAGTGCCGACTGCTAATTGATGCCCATTTCGATCGCTTTAAGCAGCCCCTGAACCCCACCTATGAAGTGATGGAAGATTCAACGGCTGTGGGCATGGTTAGTCAGGGCTTGGGCATCACAATCATGGGAAAACTGGCAGCCGAGCCGCTCCCGCCCAATGTTCAGGTGAGAAGCTTGCCTGTTAAGCTAGAACGAATCATTGGCGCAGCCATTTTAGCCGAAGGACTCCATTCCCCAGCCGTTTATGCATTTTTAGAAAGCTTGAAAGCATTAGGAACGGCTCAACCTGGCTCCTCTTCCCCCAGCTTAAGCGACGTTGCATAGCTGGGTAATAACTGGGTAGAGGGTTATCGGAAGTTATCCTGGCTATTCTACAATTCGGGTGGATTAATTTGTCGCACAATAGCGAGCATTGCGATACATTTTCGTTCGAGTAACTGTTAATACAACCCGCTGTTTTAGATTGGTTTAGCGTAATCAGAATCGCCCTTCAGAGCAGGTCTGACGAGTAGCCAAGACTCAGGCTGGATTGATTCTGGATTCATCCTCGTTCTAATTCCCAATCTTCTAATTCCCAATCACTTATGACAGCGATTTACTCTCCTCCCACGTCAACCGCTTCGTCTTCTGCAGTGCATCCTTTAGAACCTTTGACGGCAGAGGAAATTTTGGCGGCACTGGCAATTCTGAAAGCAAATCAGTCGCTTAGCGATCGCGTTCGGTTTATTTCAGTGACGCTGCATGAGCCGCCCAAAAGCCTGGTACTCAGCTATCAGCCAGGAATGGCGTTCGAGCGAGAAGCGTTCGTTATCGTTCTGGATAATGCAACGGGAAGCACATTTGAGGCGATTGTGTCGCTTACGAGTCAGTCAGTGACTTCCTGGAAACCCATTCCGGATGTGCAGCCGCCGATCGCCCTGGATGAGTTTTTTGACTGCGAAGCAACGGTAAAAGCTGATCCTGAGTTTCAGGCAGCAGTGCGCAGGCGCGGCATTGAAGATATGAGCCTGGTGTGTGTCGATCCTTGGTCTGCCGGAGTTTATGCGGATGATCCAGAAAGCGATCGGGGACGGCGGCTGTTGCGGGCACTGTGCTGGGTTCGCAGCAATCCGACTGACAATCTCTATGCTCACCCGATCGACGGCTTAACGGTGATTGTTGATTTGAACACGCTGGAAGTGGTTCGGGTCGAAGACTACGCCGTGATTCCCGTGCCGCCGGAAATGAGCAACTACACGACGGAATACGTCAAAGATCTGCGCACGGATGTGAAACCGCTGGAAATTATCCAGCCCGAAGGAGCCAGCTTTGAAGTACGAGACGGGCACGAAATTCGCTGGCAGAAATGGCGGATGCGCATTGGCTTTACGCCCCGCGAAGGGCTGGTGCTCTACACCGTTGGCTATGAAGATCAGGGACGAGTGCGTCCGATTCTCTATCGTGCCTCGCTGGTGGAAATGACCGTGCCCTACGGCGATACCAGCATTACCCAGTGTCGCAAAAATGCTTTTGATGTTGGTGAGTATGGCGTGGGCACATTAGCTAACTCGCTAAAGCTGGGGTGCGACTGTTTAGGCGAGATTCGCTATTTCGACGCAGTGATGGCTAATACGCGCGGCGAAATTTTTGAGATTAAAAACGCGATTTGTATGCATGAGGAGGACTACGGCATTCTCTGGAAGCATACCGATTGGAGAACCGATCAGGTTGAAGTGCGGCGATCGCGTCGTTTAGTCCTCTCGTTTATTGCCACAGTGGGCAACTATGAATACGGCTTCTTCTGGTATTTCTATCAGGACGGATCGATTCAGTATGAAGTGAAGCTGACTGGGATGATGACTACCGCTGCGGTGATGCCGGGAGAAAAACCTGTCTACGGTACAGAACTCACCCCTCAGCTTTATGCTCCCAACCATCAACACGTTTTCTGTGTTCGCATGGATATGTCGATCGACGGTATGAACAATTCCGTTTACGAAGTTGACACCGAACCTGTTCCACTGGGTGAAAATAATCCGTATGGCAACGCGTTCTACGCAAAATCAACGCTGCTCTCTACAGAACAGGAAGCACAGCGGCTAATTGATCCCTTTAAGGCGCGTTACTGGAAGATTGTGAATCCGTCTGTGCAGAATCGTATGGGATATCCGGTGGGCTATAAGCTGGTGCATGGTGAAAACGGGCTACCCTTTGCCCATCCTGAATCGAGCGTGATGCAGCGCGGCGGATACATGACAAAGCATCTGTGGGTAACGCCCTACGACTCAGAAGAGCGATTCCCGGCAGGTGACTATCCTAATCAGCATCCGGGCGGTGAGGGTTTGCCGAAGTGGACTCAGGCAGATGAGTCGATCGAAAACACCGATCTCGTCGTCTGGTACACCTTCAATCACAATCACATTCCCCGCTGTGAAGACTGGCCCGTCATGCCCGTGTCTTACATCGGCTTCATGCTCAAGCCCGTCAACTTCTTTGACCTGAACCCCTCAAACGACGTACCGCCCTCATCTTCTAAGCACAAGTGTCATTAAGCAAAATGCCACAAAAATAAGAGGGTGTTTTAAAAGTCGCCGACGCGACCCGAACCGCCGCCTCAATCCCCCAACGAGTCATTGCCGCCCTAAAAGGGCGAGGGGGGACTTTGAACCAGCAATACCGGATCGGAAGTTCCCCACTTGTCACTTGCCGCTCCAACAGGAGCAAGTTGGGGGGGTGGGGGTTGGGGGGCAATGCAGCACTTTTGAGACGTTTCAAACCTCCTCTTAAGGGCGAATTTCAGAGATGTAAATTCGCCCTTTTCTTTGTTCAGAAACGTTGAGAAATGGTTTGTCGATTCGCGATCGCCCTACACCAGTGCCGGAGCATGGCTCTCAAGGTGCGGGTAAAGCGGGAAGCGGCGGCAGAGATTTGCAACTCGCTGACGGCAATCTTCGGCGATCGATTCATTCTCAGGGTTAAGCAGGCGATCGGCAATGATGTCACCAATTTCGGTAAATTCCGCTGTCCCCATGCCGCGCGTTGTCATGGCAGGAGAGCCGAGCCGCAGACCGCTGGTGACAAACGGGGATTCGGGGTCGAAAGGAACGGTGTTCTTGTTGGCTGTAATATGAACATCGCTGACCAACTGGTCGGCAATTTTGCCTGTCATGCCGATCGATCGCAGATCCACCAGCATCAGGTGATTGTCAGTCCCGTTTGAAACCAGCTTGAAGCCGCGATTCTGGAGCTGAGCTGCCATTGCCCGCGCATTTTCGATCACCTGTCTCGAATAGGTTTTGAATTCAGGCTGAAGGGCCTCTCCAAAGGCAACGGCTTTGGCTGCAACCACATGCTCAAGCGGGCCGCCCTGAGTTCCAGGGAAAACGGACTTGTCAAACTTTTTGCCCAGGTCTGCATCGTGCGTCAAAATTAGTCCGCCACGAGGACCGCGCAGGGTTTTGTGGGTGGTGGTAGTGACCACATCGCAGTAGGGAATCGGGCTTGGATGATGCCCGGTCGCAACCAGTCCGGCAATGTGGGCAATGTCTGCCATCAGGTATGCGCCAATCTCGTCGGCAATCTGACGGAACTTGGCAAAGTCAATTACGCGCGGATAAGCCGAATAGCCGCAGATTAGCAGTTTGGGGTGATGCTGAAGCGCAAGCTCCCGAATCTCATCGAAGTCGAGCTGTTCGGTTTCACGATTCACGCCATAGTGGCACGCCTTGAACCATTTGCCGGAAACGTTGACCGGAGAACCGTGGGTCAGGTGTCCGCCGTGGGACAAGTCCATGCCCATAAAGGTGTCGCCCGGTTCCAGCAGCGTCAGAAAGACCGCAAAGTTTGCCTGAGCGCCAGAGTGAGGCTGCACGTTCGCGTGGGCTGCGCCAAAAAGCTGCTTTGCCCGATCGATCGCAATTTCTTCGATCTGATCCACAAACTCGCAGCCGCCATAGTACCGCTTGCTGGGTAGACCTTCCGCATATTTGTTGGTGAGCACAGAACCCTGCGCTGCCATCACAGCCGCCGAAGCAAAGTTTTCGCTAGCAATCAGCTCCAGGTGTTCCTGCTGGCGGTTCAGCTCTTGATCAATCAGTCCGGCAACCAGGGGGTCAGTTTTGGCCAAAAAATCCAGGTTTGTGTCAGTCACATGCAACTCCAAAGGGTTAGGGGAGGGAAGACGGGCACTGCAAAGCGTTTAATTTGGCTGCAGCGATAAATTGCCCAAACCATTCATCATATAGCGTTCATATAGCGGTGAATAGAGGGTTTCTTTTAGGCGATCGACGAAAGGGGTAAAACCTGATTCAGCTTGCCGCTTTGAAACCCTTCCAGGTCGAGTGTGACGTAAACGAAGCCAAAAGATTTGAAGGCAGTCACGAGATTTTCTAGATCAGCGGACTGGACAAAGTCCTTAACTTGCTCAACTGGCAACTCAATTCGAGCCGTGTCTCCCGCCGATCGCACACGCAATGTTTTCAAGCCCAGTTTGCGCAAATATCTTTCTGCCTGCCCCACGCGCTGAAGTTTAGCGATCGTAATCTCTTCGCCATAAGGGAAGCGGGAGCTGAGGCAGGGCTGAGCAGGCTTGTCCCACCAGGGCAATTCCAGATATTTCGACAGTTCACGCACTTCCAGCTTGGATACGCCCACTTCTGCCAGCGGCGATCGTGCCCCGCGCTCTTTTGCTGCCTGAATGCCGGGGCGATAATCCGACAGGTCATCGGCATTGACTCCATCTACCACATAGGGATAGCCACGCTCCAGTGCCAGGGGCTTCAGGGTGTCGTGCAGCTCGCTCTTGCAGAAATAGCAGCGATTCACCGGATTCGATCGATAGTTGGGGTTGTCCATTTCGTGGGTCTGCACCAGATCATGGGCAATGCCAATTTCCGCCGCCTGAATCTGTGCATCTTCTAAATCTTCGGGCAGGAGGGAAGGCGAAACGGCTGTGACTGCCAGCGCCCGATCGCCCAACACATCAAAGGCAATTTTGGCAACCAACGTGCTATCGATGCCGCCGGAGTAGGCAATCAGTGCCCGATCCATTTCGGCAAAAAGTGATCTTAACTGCTCTAATTTCTGCAACAGCATGGCTCGATCGCGTCTTTTGTAACCCTGCAGACTAACGATTCTAGCCTAACGAATTTTTAATTCACTGGCTTTTGCGAATGCGTTGATTACGTGCTATTCAGTAGATTGCTGCCGGAGATGAGCGACAATCGCCTGTAGACCCAGCCGATAACTCTCGACCCCAAAACCGCTAATTTGCCCGATCGCAACAGGAGCAATGTAGGAGTGGTGACGAAACGACTCGCGGCGGTGAATATTGCTGAGGTGAACTTCAACCGCAGGAATCGCAACCCCTGCGATCGCGTCTCGGATGGCGACGCTGGTGTGGGTATACGCGCCGGGATTAATCACAATACCCTGATGCTGATCGATTGCAGCATGAATCGCATCAATCAATGCACCCTCATGGTTTGACTGAAAAGTGGTTACTTTGACCTGAAGTCCCTCTTCCTGGAACTGCGCTGCCTCGGCGACCAGCATCTGGTTGACATCAACGAGTGTTGCTGAACCGTACACTCCAGGTTCACGCTGACCCAGCAGATTTAAGTTTGGTCCGTGCAGTACCAAAATGCTATACACCGTTCAAATCCGGTCGAGGAATTTCAGCCTCAATCCTGTAGCATTCCCTGAGGGTCGGTCGAGCTCTTTAGCAAGTGCTTTTTTCAAGCGATCGCAAGTTGCCTGGATGAATCACAAGCGGCTGCTCTTCTCTTGATCACCCTGTCTAAATCACTCAGCGGTAAGCTGCTAAAGGCAAGCTGTCTTAAACAACCTTTTCAAGCAACCTAGCGATAGCGACGCTCGTTGTCTCTTACAGGGACTGGAATGGGTTCAGGTTCAGGTTGTGCTTCCGGACCCAGGAGTGCTTCAATCAGCTTGCCTGCCCATTCCTTTAGCTTTTCCAGTACCTTTTCGATGTAGTCCATTAATCGGAACGCTCCTTAACGTAAGCCCAAATTCCTACTAAGTCTGGAAAAACGGACGAAGCAGGTCTTGCATTTGACTTTACCTCTTAATCATATCTAATCAACAAAAATGATCAAGGGTGTCAGGGTAGATTGCTGCTCTTCCTGCTGCCCGACTCAATTCTGCTCATCGACGGATGTTTCGCAGACCTGTCTCAATCTGGAGAAGTAAGTCTTAAGCTGTGCAACCTGCTAACTCACCTTTTCTAGCTGGTCATTGCGCAGCCAGACATTAGGCGTTGGCACATAGCCAAACTTGACCAGAGCATAGTCGCCCCGCAGTTCCAGAACTTCGCCTTTCGTTTCAAACAGGTAGGGCGGGAAGCGTGGATCGCTTGCTTTTGCCTCCAGGCTATTTTCGAGCTTTTCGCGAACGGCACGAACGATATCGCCTTTTTTGACTGCCATCGATAAATCCCAATCCTTCAAAAGGTCTGAATTAAGGATAGCCTGGGATGGGGATGAAGCAAAAGCCTTAAGGGGCACGATGCAAGCAGTTCTTTCAGCAAGGCAGTGATTGAGGCGATCGCCTTGCGGCTCAGTCCGGAGGTGGGGCAACCACGCTAAACGAGCCGTCTTGCTGGGGAATAACGCGACCTCCTAACGCCTGAATGCGACCGATAACAGCCTTACGAGTGCGATCGTCCGGGACGTTGGGTAAGACCATTGCCCAGGCAGCAATTTGAGCCGATTTGCTGTTGGGATTGCGGGTAAGAAAAGCGGCGGTTTGTTCCGAGAAGGCAGCCGCCTGTTCCCTGCCGGGGAAAGAGGACTGCTTTGCCCAGGCAGCAGCGGTTTCAAACGATCGGCGGGCAGCTTGACTATTGCCCAGAAACAGAAGCTGATCAATCCCTAACTGTCGCCATGCGAAAAATGAATTGGGCGGCACGTCTGGCTGCAAACGGGAAAGGGCACGCTGCATGATTTCAGTCGATCGCTCTGGCATGGCGGCATAAAGGGATCCGCTTGTTGATAGAAAAGTATACGCCTGGATAAAGCGCGGATCGCGATCCAGAATAATCTCGAAATAGTCTGGGCTGAGGCGATAGTCAGACTTTGCACGGGCAGCACTGTCGCCAAAATACTGCAAAAAGTTGAGGAACGTCCAATTTGCCAGCAGGTTATCAAACCCAAAAGACGGCATCTTTTTGAGCAGAGACAATCGTACTGTTTCCGCTTCCACTGACTGGCGAACTTCGGCTGCACTGGCGGTTTGGCTTTCCCCCCGAATTTGATTTAGTCGAGGCGTTTGCATCAAGCCGATCGCTGCAATACAAACAGCAACTAGCAAAAGCGGCAGGATTAATTCAAATCCGATTCGACGAAGCACCGTTTTCATAGGAAGGACTTGCTGTAAGAGTGCAGCATTGGGTGGACGCGGTTTGGCTCATTCCAGGGAATACTCAATCCAATGTTTCATTCCCCCTGAATGTTCCCTGATTTACCTAAAAACACCCAGTATTGGCAGGTATCAAATATTACTTGCGTAGTCGAATTGGTCATTCCTGAAAAGGAGTGCCAAGATCAAAAAGACCGGAACCGTTAGAGTTTTTTATGTCAGAACCGCTGGATTCGCTTGCTCAGCACTACCATCAGCGCACCAAGTATCATCCTGAGACTTTGTCCGATCGCGCTCTGGATTGGGACAATCAGCCTTCTCCATTCAAAGAGTACAAGATTGGGGTCGGGTTTGACCTGAAATCTTACCTGCAGCCGATCGGCAAAGAAGGAACCGAAAAAGACTTTTGGAGTCGGCTCTCGCGCCTGCTGTTTTGCACTTATGGCTTAACGGTGAGCATGTTGACCCTGCGGGGCGACCCGGTGTATCTGAGAGCAACGCCTTCAGCGGGTGGGCTATATCCGTCAGAGGTGTATTTGATTTCGCGCGGCACGCCCCTGCTGCCCGCCGGACTCTACCACTATCAGCCCCAGTCTCACTCGCTGCTGCACTTCTGGGATAGCGATGTGTGGACGGCACTGCAAAATGCCTGCTTCTGGCATCCGGCGCTGGATGGAACTCAATTGGCGATTGTTGTCACGAGCATTTTTTATCGATCGGCTTGGCGATATCAGGATCGGGCATATCGGCGCGTGCTGCTGGATGCCGGGCATTTGCTGGGCAATCTGGAACTCGCCAGCGCCATTAATGATTTTCGTCCGCACCTGATTGGCGGATTTATGGATGATGCGGTAAATCGGCTGATGTATCTGGACGGCAAAGAAGAAGGAACGATCGCCGTTCTAGCCCTGGCAGACCTTCAAGATTTGCAGCAACATCTGCCGCTTGCGCCCCCAGTGCTCTCATCTTCCATTCACCGCAGCTACCCCAAATTGGCAGACGGAGAGCTGCTCAGTTCACTCCACCAGGCAAGCGGTATTGCTGAAACCGACAATCCGCCTACGCTGAAGCAGCTTGCCGTGAAGCGTGACGATGACATTCCGCGCCGCGACAAGTACAATTTTCCATTCTGCTTGAAGGTTTCGACGGTCACTGACCCGATCGATTGGGGGAAACAGCTCACTGACCTGGAGACAACGATTCTCAAGCGGCGATCGACCCGTGCTTATAGTGGTGCCCAGCTAACCCTGGATGAGCTGAAGGCGTTGCTTGACTTTACCTATCAGCCACAAAATTCGATCGATCAGCCCCTTGACCCCACTCCCGATTACTGTGACCTTAGCCTGATTGAAACTTTCCTTGCCGTGTCGGGAGTCGATGGCTTGGAAGAAGGCTGCTACTACTACGCACCCAAAGCGCAGGAACTCCGGCAAATTCGGTTCAAAAACTTTCGTCAGGAGCTGCACTTCCTCTGTTTGGGACAAAACCTGGGACGGGATGCAGCCGTTGTTCTGTTTCATACTGCCGACCTGGAAAAAGCGGTGATGCAGTATGGCGATCGAGCCTATCGCTATCTTCACCTTGATGCCGGACACCTGGGACAGCGGCTCAACCTGGCAGCCGTTCGGCTAGGACTGGGTGTGAGCGGTATTGGCGGATATTTTGACGATCAGGTGAACGAGGTGCTGGGCATTCCGGCAGATGAGGCGGTGTTGTATATTACAACGCTGGGGCGGGTGAAGGGGTAGGTAGGTGGGTGAGGGGGTGGAGGCTTTCCGGTGGGAGTGTAGTTAGGGAAATCCTGTTGGGTTGCTGTTTCTTTGTGAGTCTGGTTAAGTCGATCAACTGAATTAAACCGAAGATGTTTTTTGGGGGTGAAGGGGGCAATGCTCCCTTCCTGACCTTTATTGAGGTTGACCGACTTATTGCCAGTCAAAAAAAGAGCAGCCCCGAAATTCAGGACTGCGGCTTAGGTGCATAAGGAGCGTACTGTTGATACCTTACGCCCTGAGCTAGGGGAATGGGAGCGGGTTACGGTTTTTGATACGCCTCAACTTTTTACAGATTTGTCAAGGGGTAATCGGGAACATCTGCCCCTTTTTCTGGTCTGAGAATGCATGAGCTGGACAAATGGCTTGATGCCTCAAAGCACCGTGTAGAAAAGATTCTTACCATCGCACAGGTGAGCTTCGATCGCATCTTGCACAGCCCAGTCACAAGTATTCACTATTCGCATCTCTAGAGGACATTCCACCATGTCACGCTTTCACGCATGGCAGTCGGGTACTGCCGCTTTGACCGCCTTTGCTCTTATTGCTGGTGCAGCAGCGCCGATCGTCATTCAGGCTCCAGCTCAAGCACAGGTTGCTTTTTCGGATGTGTCGTCCGACTACTGGGCACGTCCATTTATTCAGGAACTCGCCAATCGCGGTATTCTTAGCGGTTTTCCAGATGGCACATTTCGTCCGAATGATCCGGTGACTCGTGCTCAGTTTGCTGCAATGGTGCGTCAGGCATTCCGCCGAGCCCCCATTCGTGATGCCGCCAGCTTTATGGATGTTCCTTCAGATTACTGGGCATCGGGTGCGATTCGCGATGCTTATGCCACGGGCTTTCTTTCTGGTTACCCAGACAACATCTTCCGTCCTGATGAGTTTATTCCTCGTGCTCAGGTTCTGGTTGCGCTCTCGAATGGCTCAGGCTACAACGCTGCGAATGCGGTCGATAGCACACTGCGAACCTATAGTGATGCAGGCTCGGTTCCCGATTGGGCAAAGAACAGCATTGCTGCGGCGACTGAAAAGCGAATTGTGGTTAACTATCCTGACGTGCGCGTGCTGAATCCGACTCGATCGGCAACTCGTGCAGAAGTCGCAGCCTTCATTTATCAGGCGTTGGTGAGTTCGGGTCAGGTTGCTGCAATTCAGTCGCCCTACGTTGTGGGTCAAGCCAGCACTCCCACGTCGCCTGTCACCGGAGGGGTGCAAATTCCAACGGGAACGAGCATTCCTGTGCGCTACAGCGAGGCAGACAAGATCTATATCTCGCCTGAAGAGCCGGAACCTGTGCCCGTCACGCTCACTGTTGCGAGAGATATTGTGGCGCAAAACGGCAGAGTTTTGATTCCGGCAGGCAGCCGCGTTTCTGGAGAGCTGCGGGCAGTGCAGGGCGGTGCTCAGTTCTCTGCTAGAGAAGTGATTCTCACGAACGGAACCCGTTTGCCCATTAGTGCATCTTCGGCGATCGTCACGAATACCGAAACCGTAACACGCGGCGCGAATGTGCTGGAACTTTTAGCAGGGGCTGCTTTGGGAGCTGGAGCTGCTGCCGGAATTGCAGCGGTGACAGGAGATAAGGCAATTGCTACAGAAGAAGTGCTGGGCGGTGGCGCGGCTGGCGCACTAGCCGGACTCTTCCTGGGACGCAACCGGGTGACACTGATCTCGATTACTCCTAACACCGATCTCGATCTGCGGCTGACTTCTCCGCTGGGTGTGCAGTAATCCCTGTTCTTCAAGCTGATTTAAGCTGAGGCTACAAATTCTGTGGGGGCGGTTCGCAAACTGCCCCTTGTTTTTTCATCAATGAATTGATTGATGAAAAAACAAACCGCTAAATAAACAGCAACAGTGCGGCATATCCCGCTGCACCACAGGCAAACGACCAGAAGCGGCTTTCGCGCTCTTCCGGAAGTTCTTCTTTCAGCACGTTGAGCACAATGCCGCCTGCCAGGAATGAAAACAGCATGGCGATCGCTGCCTGATTAATTTCAGAATGACTGCCGATTGCCCAACCTGCAATCACGGCTGCCGCCAGAATCCAGCGTCCTGTTTTTTCGTATGGCTGTTTGTGATGCTGGTGTAAGCCATAATCGTTCACCAGAAAATGAAGCGCCATTGCAACGGCAAAAAACAAAAGGCTGGCGTATCCAGGTTCTTCCCGGTGCAGAAGCAGGTAGCCAATCAGCACATTGTAGAACCCGAACGAAATGATGTGCAGCCAGAAGATTTCTGCTTCGGTCATGTCTCCGTTGCCTGCCTGCTGGTTACGCTGACGCGATATTTTTGCCGATCGCTCCAGCCCATAGAAGCTCGCCAACCCCAATAACGCCAGCAAGTAGACATGATGTTCTAGAAAAGCAAATCCGGTCTGAATGCTGTCTTGCAGGGTGTTTTGAAACTGGCTCAGGTCGGGCAAGATGTGAACAAACACATAAGCAACCGATACACCGCTTCCAAAGGACAGCCAACGGCTGCGCGGCTTAACGTCAAGAAAGCGAAGCCGAGCAGCAACGATGTGAATCAGCGCCAGACCGATCGCCAAAAGTCCCGCTAGCGGAATTAGAGTAGCTTGCGGAACTTCAGGATCTAAAGTCAGAATAACCACGGGAGATCCATCCTTGAACAGACCGTCCTTCAACAGAATAGAGAAAGTTGCACAGCGTTTTATATTGCCTTCATTTGGTAGCTTCTATTTGAAGCGGTTTTGACATGCGCAGACCTTTGTGAAGGGGAAGTGGGGAATCGTGTGGCTTAACCAGATAAGCTTACTGTAATCTAGGACGACTGTAACCTGGGACAACGCTTCTTCCCTCGCTCACGCGGGAGATCTCAGACAAGCTTCACTGTGCCCTGACGCAGAATCTCCCAGCCGCTGCCTGTCCATTTTGCCACTGTGGAGGGCAAGCCAGAACCGACGATCGCCTCTGGGTTTTGAGTTTGCGTTAGCGCCTGTTCGATCGCCCGAAATTCTTCCGGGGAAAAGGTGAGAACTTCGGAAAATTGAGTATTAATGTCTTCGATCGCCCTCAATGCAGGCTCGCCTGACCGATTCACGCTGGTGGTTGCGAGGGGCCCAGTTTGGCGGAGCAGGTGACGGGCAACGGGATGATTGGGGACGCGAATGCCGATCGTCGCTGGGTCAGTCGGATTCATTTCGCGGGGCAGTTTGGGGCTGGCGGGCAAAACCAGCGTTAAGGCTCCGGGAAGGGATTGAGCGGCGGTTGCTTGCCAGATCGATCGCTCTTCTGGAGTGCCTGCCGCGTAGTCCCACAAGTCCTCAATGTCTCCGCCCATGAGAATCAGGGGTTTGGTTTCGCTGCGCTGTTTTGCCTCATAAATTAACGGGGCGCGATCGGGTCGGATTGCCAGTGCAGGAACGGTGTCAGTAGGGAAGCTAATCAGGTGTGTGCCGGAGCGGGCAGCTTGGATCAAGGCATCCAGAGAAACTTGGGGCATGGGAATTTGCGTTGAGTAGATGTGCCGGGGCAATATCAGGAAGATGATTTTAATCATGGGCTGTTTTGCGATCGGTTGGTGATCGGTTGGCGATCGGTTTTTGCCGTTGAATTCAGTGTTCAATACACCAACACCCAGTCCCAACACCTTATAAAATGATGAAGAGCTAAACCGATCGATAGGAGCATTTGCGCGTGGAGTCCCGTTACAACCCGGCGGCAATTGAGGAAAAGTGGCAGCAAACCTGGGCAGCAGAGGGCATGGACAACACCTCTGACGATCGCAGCAAGCCTAAGTTTTACGCGCTGTCGATGTTTCCCTACCCGTCGGGCAGTCTGCACATGGGGCACGTCCGCAACTACACGATTACGGATGTGATCGCCAGAGTGCGGCGAATGCAGGGCTATCGCGTGCTGCATCCGATGGGCTGGGATGCGTTTGGGCTGCCTGCGGAAAATGCGGCGATCGATCGAGGTGTTCATCCAACACAGTGGACGTATCAGAACATTGACCAGATGCGAGCAGAGCTACAGCGGCTTGGCTTGTCCTATGACTGGAAGCGGGAAGTTGCCACCTGTTCGCCGGACTATTACCGCTGGACACAGGCGATCTTTCTGGAATTCTTTAAGGCAGGTTTGGCGTATCAGAAAGAAGCGGCGGTGAACTGGGATCCGATCGATCAAACGGTGCTGGCAAACGAGCAGGTCGATAGCGAAGGACGTTCCTGGCGATCGGGTGCGAAGGTAGAGCGTCGGATGCTGCGGCAGTGGTTCCTCAAAATTACGGACTATGCCGAACAGTTGCTCAATGATCTGGATAAGCTCCCCGGCTGGCCCGATCGCGTCAAGCTGATGCAGGAAAACTGGATAGGCAAATCCACCGGAGCCGAAGTCATCTTCAAAACCGAAACCGGAGACGAGCTGACCGTTTTCACCACTCGCCCGGATACCCTCTGGGGCGCAACCTTTATGGTGCTGTCGCCGGAGCATCCGCTGGTGGAAAAGCTGACGATACCAGAGCAGGCGAAAATCGTTCAGGCATATCAGACCGAAGCGGCAGGCAAAAGCGAGATCGATCGCACTGCCGAAGATAAGGAAAAAACGGGCGTTTGGACGGGCAGCTACGCGGTCAATCCGGTGAACGACGAAAAGATTCCCATCTGGATTGCCGACTATGTGCTGATGGGCTATGGCACAGGTGCAATTATGGCGGTTCCAGCGCACGATCAGCGCGACTTTGAGTTTGCCAGACAGTTTGATCTGCCCGTTAAAGTCGTAGTGCAGTCTCCAGATCAGGAACTCGACGCGGCAACGATGACCAAGGCTTATCCTGAATCGGGCGTGATGGTGCGATCGGGTCCGCTGGATGGCGTAACGGCAGGCAAGGCGGCAGGTCAGAGCGTGGAAAAGGCGATCGAATGGCTGGAAGCGAACGGCAAAGGCAAACGCACCGTGAACTATCGCCTGCGGGACTGGCTGATTTCGCGCCAGCGGTACTGGGGCTGTCCGATTCCGGTGATTCACTGTCCGAACTGCGGCATTGTGCCTGTGCCCGATGAAGATTTGCCGGTGAAGCTGCCGGAAGACGTAGAGTTTACGGGACGGGGCGCTTCGCCTTTAACCACGGCTGAACACTGGCTGCATGTCTCCTGTCCAAGCTGTGGCGCCGGGGCACGGCGGGAAACCGATACGATGGATACTTTTATCGACTCCTCGTGGTACTTTTTGCGCTACCCGGATGCTCGCAATGATCAGCAGGTGTTTAACTCAGCGAAAACGAACGACTGGATGCCCGTTGATCAGTATGTAGGCGGCATTGAACACGCGATTTTGCACCTGCTCTATTCTCGATTCTTTACGAAAGTACTGCGCGATCGCGGCTTGCTGAACTTCGATGAGCCGTTTACCCGATTGCTGACTCAGGGCATGGTGCAGGGCAAAACCTACAAGAATCCGCGCACCGGGAAGTATGTGATTCCGGCAAATGTGGCAGACCCGAATGACCCGACAGATCCCGATACCGGGGACGCGCTGGAAGTGGTTTACGAGAAGATGTCCAAATCCAAGTACAACGGGGTGGCTCCGGGTGAGGTGCTGGGCAAGTATGGTGCGGATACGGCGCGAATGTTTATCCTGTTTAAGGCTCCACCAGAGAAGGATCTGGAGTGGGATGAGGCAGATGTCGAGGGACAGTTCCGCTTCTTGAATCGGGTCTGGCGACTGGTGACGGAATATTCGGAGTCGGTTGTTTCCCACCAGCCGCAAGCACAGCTCAGCAAGGCAGAAAAAGATCTGCGCTATGCGACCCACTTCGCGATTCAGCAAATTACCGAAGACCTGGAAGGCGATTACCAGCTCAATACGGCAGTTTCCGAATTGATGAAGCTGAGCAACGCCATTGTGGACGCACCCTGCAAAGGCTCTCCCGTTTACACAGAGGCGATCGAAACGCTGCTGAAGCTGCTGGCTCCTTTTGCCCCTCACATTGCCGAAGAACTCTGGCACACGCTGGGCTACGACGACTCGATTCACACCCAGACCTGGTGTACGGTTGATGCTTCTGCGCTGGTGGTGGATGAGATTCCGCTCGTGATTCAAATCATGGGCAAAACACGCGGCACAATTCAGATTCCGGCACAGGCAAGCGAGGATGAGCAGAAACAATTTGCCCGCGATTCAGAACTGGCACAAAAGTATATTGCCGGAAAGCAAATCCGCAAAGAGATTTTGGTGCCCGGAAAGCTAGTTAACTTCGTCGTGAGCTAGGAGGAACAGCATGATCAAACAATCCGCTGCCCTGCTGCTTGCCGGAGTCAGTTTTGCTAGCCTGAGCGCCTGCTCTGTCCTCGAAGGGTCAATCCAGCGGGGTCAGGGCTTGAATATTGCGGCTGCCAGTACACCCGACCCTGGCAAATCTCCTGCTCCTGGCGATCGCCCTGAAACTCGAATTATGGCAATGCGCCTTGATGGACGGATGGCAGAAGTTGAGCTAAAGCTGCTGAATCAGCAAGATTTTCCGTTCACGACCTACTTTCCGGCGAAAGACTTTAAGGCGCAGCAGATTACTGCTGAAGCAGGAACAGGCGTTCGGCTCGTTTACAGTCCGCAGGGCAAACCGCGATCGAACACTTATCTGGACATTGTGCTGCCACAGCAAAATGCGACGCTGGATCAGCTTCGGGACTACGTGCTCGATCCGCAGGGCTTGCTGGCGAAAAATCAGTGGCAGCTCACCGATCGCACCAACATCGTCAGCTATCCGTGGGTAAAGGAAAAGCTGATCTACCGTCAAGAAACGCCAAACGGGATAGTGGAAGGGGCGGTTTATCTGGGAGAGACCGAGGGGCAAGCGTTCTATCTGGTGGCGCACTACCCGAAGAAAGACATCAACCGCTTTGAGTCGCTGGGGACGATCGCCCTGGAAAATTTGCAGTTTCGCGATGAGAATTAGCCCAGGGGAAACTCGCTCAAGGGAACTCGCCTTCAGAGATTAGCTTGTCAGAGAGCAACTTCGCAGCGGCAGCGTAAACCAGAACTGCGATCCGGTTCCCGGAAAACTGGTAACGCCCAATTGTCCTCGATGCGCCCGGATCATCTGATGACAGAGCGGCAGTCCTAAGCTCAAGCCAATCACTTTGCGCTCATCGCAGCGACCCAATCTCAGGTCAAATAGCCGATCGCACTGATCTGCCGGAATGCCTTTGCCGTTGTCAGTCACGGTGCAGAGTAAGTTTCCCGCTTCGGTTCTTGCCTGAATCGTGATTTCGACCCCTGGAGGATTGTGCTTTACAGCGTTGATGACCAGCTCATGCAGCACCCGCTGTACTTTACTGCGATCGATCTGCACAGGGGGTAGATCGGGCGGAATATCTTGAAGCAGCGTTGTCTGGTTTTGCAGCAGCAGCGGTTTGCTCTCTTCGACTACAAACTGCAATAAATCCGGCAGATGCGTCTGCTCCCGGTGCAGCACCACTTCCTGCGTCTGATTTTGATAAACCTCCAGCAGCGTATTCAGCTTACTCAACTGCACTTCCCCCGACTGAATCATGCGCTCCAGCAGCGATCGCCCCATCGAAATTGCATCACCGGACTGCTTTTGCAGCGTTTGCAGCACCATCAGCGTTCCCATGACGGTCGTTCGCAGATCGTGAGCAACTGCATGGATCAAAACATCGCGTAACTGGTTTAACTGCTCCAGCTCTGCCATGTTGTCCTGAAGCTGCAGCGTGCGCTCTGTGACCTGATGCTCCAGCGTGGCATTGAGCGACTGCACCTGCTCATAAAGCTGCGCCTGCTGAATTGCGATCGTTACCTGGGTTCCGAGCTGCTCTAGCAGTTCAATTTCGGTCTGCTCCCAGTGGCGGGGAAAGCTGCACTGATTCACAATCAGAACACCAAACAAACAGGGAGAATTTTCATCAAAACCGGACTGCGACTGAGCGGCAGAAGTTCGCAGAAATGAAGCTTTCGGGCACACTCCTGACTGCGCCTCGACAAAAAGCGGCACAGCAATTCCGGCTTTCACCTGATAACGATCGTGGTAGCTCTGAACAAAGGGAGACGCATTAATCGATCGGGTGTCATCCACCACGCTGATCGGGCATCGCTCAAACAGGGCTTGCAGTTCGGGATAGACACTGGAAGCTATAGTCCACTGCTCTGCCGATGCCCAGCCTGAAGTAACCGACTCGGCAACCACTCGCCCCCCACCGTCTGCATCGAACCGACAGATAAAAACGCGGTCTGCCTGAAGAAACTGCCGCACTTCCTGCACGGTTGTATCGAGAATCGTGTTCAGATCGAGCGATCGACGAATTCTCAACGCAATTTCGCCAATCAGCCGATTTCGCTCTGCCGTAAGCTGAAGCTGTGACTCGACCTGCCATCTTTCCGCCATCGTTGCTGCCAGAATCAGAGCCGTGATGGTGACCACGCCGATAAATGCCTGAAGCAGCAGCACCACCTGACGCGGATCCTGTGCCTTTGCCACAAAGGGGCCCTGTCCGGAAACCGTGCCGCCGATCGCAATGGCAGAGAGCAGCAGGCTGGCAATCATGGCGTGGGTCTGTCCCAGCCGCAGTGCTGCCCAGAGAATCAGCGGTAAGGGCGCGTATTCCAGCGGGTATTGGGCGATCGATTCTGTGGGACGGGAATAAAACACCAGGGCACTGGTGAGAATCAGCAGCCCTGCCCAGATGCTTTGCTCCAGCGCAGCCTGAGATGCAAAAAACTTACGAATGCCCTCGACTACGCGACTCAGACAGCGTTTGCGGAGCGGCTCTACTTCAGAATGACTTTGAAGCGGTGGTCTTCCGGTGAGCCAGTGTGCGGCAGTCAGCAATAAAGGGGTAAACACTAAGATTCCCATTCCGTCCCCTAACCAAATCGTCCACCAGTTGCGGCTGACCTGACCCCATGCAAGATGACCGACGGTGTAAGCAGTCGCAGTGCCGATCGTCGCACTCACCAGCGGCGGAATCAGAACCCCCTGCACCACAAACTGCAGCGCGTCTCGCGATCGATCAAAGGTCAAGCCAACTCTGAAGCGATGCAGCAGGTAAACCCCGGTCAACGCCTCCAGCGTGCTTCCCACGATCGACCCCAGCGACAGCAGCCAGGATACAGACATCAGGTGATTGAGCAGAAACGCACCCAGGGCAACCCCGACCCAAACCTTTTCCCCAAACCAGAGCAGTGAGGCGAGTGCAACTCCGGCTGGAATCCAGAGGGGTGAAGCGTCAACTTGCAGATTCAATAATCCGAGACAGAGCTGAGCTGTCCAGCAATAGAGCAAGGCGATCGACCCAGCCACAAGCCAGAAGTTCCATCTCAGCAAGTGACGAAAACGATGGGAAGAGCTTGCCGTGATATCTACCACCTCTAATGCATCCGTTGCTGATGGGCAAAGTTACATCTATTTCTGCTGACGCGGATTGCGTCGCTGGAATGATGCTTTGTTGATGCTTCGGTTTTTGGAATGCTGCATCTTCGTTTAGGGTGGCTCACTCAACCTGCTTCCCACTTCCCCCAGCCGGATGAACTGCTGAATGAATCTTTGAGATGAAGATTTTGATGTAAAGACCCGATGAAGATCGGTGTCAAATTCGGTCACTAAGAATGGTAGATTTAGCGGAGTATCCGTAAGCAGATCAACTCAGCATGAAAGTCCTAGTTATTGGTGGTGACGGCTATTGCGGTTGGGCAACCGCCCTCTACCTGTCAAATCGCGGCTATGACGTCGCAATCTTAGACAACCTGATCCGGCGGCATTGGGACAATGAGCTTTGCGTCGAAACCCTGACCCCAATCGCCTCGATCCAACAGCGTATTCAACGCTGGAAAGACCTCACTGGCAAAACGATTGACCTCTTCATTGGCGATATCAACAACTACGAGTTCCTCAAAAACGCCATGCTGCGGTTCGAGCCGGATTCTGTCGTTCACTTTGGCGAACAGCGATCGGCTCCTTTTTCCATGATCGACCGAGAACATGCCGTTCTCACCCAGGTGAACAATGTCGTCGGCACGCTGAATCTGCTCTACGTGATGCACGACCATTTCCCTGACTGCCATCTTGTGAAGCTGGGCACGATGGGCGAGTATGGCACCCCCAATATCGACATCGAAGAAGGCTATATCACGATCGAACACAACGGTCGCAAAGATACCCTGCCCTACCCGAAACAGCCCGGATCGTTCTACCACCTCAGCAAGGTTCACGATTCGCACAATATTCACTTTGCCTGCCGCATCTGGGGTCTGCGGGCGACCGATCTGAATCAGGGCGTGGTTTATGGCGTTCTGACCGATGAGACCGGCATGGATGAGCTGCTGATCAACCGTCTGGACTATGACGGCGTATTTGGCACGGCACTCAACCGCTTCTGTATTCAGGCGGCGATCGGGCATCCGCTGACGGTCTACGGCAAAGGTGGACAGACCCGCGGCTTCCTCGACATTCGCGATACGGTGCGCTGTATTGAGCTAGCGGTGAATAATCCAGCCGATCGCGGTGAGTTTCGCGTGTTCAACCAGTTCACCGAACTCTTCAGCGTGGGCGACCTGGCAAGCATGGTGCAAAAAGCCGGAAGCGCAATAGGCTTAAAGGTTGAAATCAATCATCTGGAAAATCCCAGGATCGAGAAAGAAGAACACTACTTCAACGCCAAAAACACCAACCTGCTCGATTTGGGCTTGCAGCCTCACTACCTGTCGGATTCGCTGCTCGATTCACTGCTCAACTTCAGCATCAAGTACAAGCAGCGTGTTGACGAAAAGCAAATTCTGCCCAAGGTGAAGTGGAAAGGCTAACAGCATGAATTTGCGAGTCTGGGCATTGCTGCTGTTTGCGGTGCTTCCCGGTGCAGCCTTTGCGGGGATGAGTGCCTACTGGCTTTTTCCCGACTGGGTGCAGCTTCAGGAAAGCCACAGCCGCTATACCGAACTCGCGAATCGCCCTGTCGTGTCTGCAACGGATTTGATGATTGCCGAAGCTGCCGAAAATCGTCACCGCATTAACTGCTTGCTGAGGGCGTTGGTGTTTTGCTGGGCAGTACCCTGGTTGCGATCGGCGTTCACGGACTTTGCCTGCTGCCCGATCGCGAACCGTTTTTTCTGGGTTGTGTGAGGCAGCATCCCCAACGCATTCATTGCAAGTCTCAAGGAGTGATGCATTTACGCTCCGCTAACATCTAGACTGCCTTTTGTTTCCTGAGTTCTGTTTCCCTGCACTACGCTTATAAAGATCGTCTTATGAAGATCGCCCTCTTCACTGAAACGTTTCTACCCAAAGTTGATGGCATTGTGACGCGCCTGAGCCACACGGTTGACCACCTGCAACGGATGGGCGATCGAGTGCTGGTGTTTTCTCCGGAAGGCGGTCTCTCGGAATATCGAGGTGCAAGAATCTGCGGCGTTCCGGGCTTTCCGCTGCCCCTCTACCCGGAATTAAAGCTGGCGTTGCCGCGTCCCTCGATCCGGCAGGCACTTGAAGACTTTCAGCCGGATCTGATTCACATTGTCAACCCAGCAGTGCTGGGACTGGGCGGGCTGTATTATGCCAAATCGCTGGAAGTGCCGCTCGTTGCGTCCTATCACACCCACCTGCCCAAGTATCTGGAGCATTACGGGCTGGGAATGCTGGAAGGGCTGATGTGGGAGCTGCTGAAAATGGTGCATAACCAGGCAGAAATCAACCTCTGCACCTCCACAGCCATGCAGGATGCTCTCACCAGTCACGGGATTGAGCGCGTCGAAGTCTGGCAGCGCGGTGTGGATACCGAACTCTTCCGTCCAGAGCTTATTAGCACTGAAATGCGATCGCACCTCTCTCAGGGACACCCTGATGCGCCGCTGCTGCTTTATGTTGGGCGGCTATCGGCAGAAAAAGAGATCGATCGCATTAAGCCAATCCTGGAGGCAATTCCAGACGCGCGACTGGCACTGGTGGGTGACGGTCCTTATCGGCAAGACCTGGAGCGGATTTTTGCCGACACCCCGACCCATTTTGTTGGCTACCTCACAGGTGAATCGCTGGGGGCAGCCTTCGCTTCGGCAGATGCATTCATTTTTCCGTCACGGACAGAGACTCTGGGACTGGTGCTGTTGGAGGCAATGGCGGCAGGCTGTCCCGTCATCGCAGCGAACGCAGGCGGCATCCCGGATATTGTCACCGATGGGATCAACGGATATTTATTTGACCCCACCGATGAACAGGGGGCGATCGTCGCCACGCAGCGCCTTTTTGCTAACCAGGAGGAACGTGAACTGCTGCGCCAAAATGCCCGTCAAGAAGCAGAGCGCTGGGGCTGGGCAGCCGCAACCAAGCAGCTTCAGGGCTTTTATCGATCGGTGTTAGCAGCTCATTCGCTTCCTTCTGCAGCCTGAGCCATGCCGGTCGTTCAGCCGCTATTCTCAGCCGGGAATGATCTGCCAGAAGCTACCGGAAGTTGTAGCCAATTCCTAAAATCACGCCCACTTCCACATCATCAGGAAAGCTGACATTGGCACTGGCATTTGCTGTGAAATCGCTAGTAATCGGCACATCAACACCCGCCGTCACCAAAGGCTGAACTTCGCTGTCGTCTCCTGTCGAAATGGCAACCCCGCCGCCGATATAAGGAGCCAGCCCAATGCGCGCATCGTCCACTTCAGTAGAAACTGCGATCGGGAAGTCTACAGTTGCGGGTAACAGGAACGTTGCGCCATCCCCCACCAGTGCGCTCGGACGGAGCGAGAGATTTGGGGTCAGTCCAACCTTGCTGATAATGGCGAAATTTCCGGTGCCCAGTCCGGTGTCGCCGCCGAACCCAATGTTGCCGCCGATGCCGATATAGCTCGAACCCGATCGCGTTGCCCGTCCAGGATCAATTGCCTGAGCAATGGTTGTGTCGGGGAGTGGCTGCTCCTGGGGACTGGCAGGTTGAGCAGTCAGCGTTTCATCGGGTGCGTCTGTCTGTAACGCAGTCGCTGAAGTTTCAGCCGGATCAAGGGGAGGAACGGCTTCTGCACTGACCACGGACGCAGACTCACTGCGAAGCGGTTCTTCCTGAACTGTCAACGAGCGATCAGACGCACTCGTTTGGGCAACAGCAGCCTCAGAAGTTTGAAGGGATGATGCGGGTTGCAGAGTTTCTGCCTGAGCCGATCGACCTCCAACTGCAACTAGAACGCCTGCCAGACTGAAAATTAAAAAGAGTTGCTTGAAGCGTAGAATATTCATCACTTTAATCTGCCAGCGATTATTTCACACATCGATACTTCTAGGGTAGATAGCGAAATGTGACCGCAAGGTGACAGAATCAAGCGAAAATGCGCTTTTTCCAAAAATTCTGTCCAAAGTTAGAGTTATGGCAGTCCTATCTGAACATGACAGGGCAACAATTTTCCTAGGCGCATCTATCTTGTGATTGAGATGCTGCTGAGGACAAGGACGAAGCATTTGCGGCAGAAGGCATGAGGTAGAACCAGATATCTCAGCGCAAATGCTTCGCCCCCTACTTTTCCGAAATTTCCTCCTGAAGAAAGGGCGATAGTTCCCGGTTGAGCCTGCCTGCCCGAACGAACTCTGCGTAGGTGTCTGCCTCGATCGCCAAAAGCTCCAGCCTGAACTGTTCTGCTGCAAAGATGCGCAGATCGGGGTTTTCGTCCTGCAATGTATCAATCTCTTCTTTCAGGCGATCGATTTCACCTTTGATCAACACCTCCTGATAGCGATAGAACTCTAGCTCAACGGCAGGACGATCTTCGGGGCGACCCAACTGCTGCAAAACTCGTTTTAACGCGGCTAAGCGCGCCAGTGTTTCTAAATACTGTTGATGAAGGGGCTGATTTCCCAGCAGGTTCAGCTTTTCCAGCAGAGGCTGAATGGTTAATCCCTGCACGAGCAGTGTGAACAGCACAACCCCGAATACCGTAGCGATAATTTCTTCACGATCGGGCAAAATGGCTGGCACGCTTAACGCCAGGGCAATCGAGACTGATCCCCGCAGCCCGCCCCAAAGCAAAACGGTTTGTTCTGATAGCGGAATTTTGGACTCGGTGAGGCGATTGCTAATTGCACTCAAGCCAAAGATGGCGATCGCTCTGGTGACTAGCATGGCAGCGAGGGTAACGGCGATCGTCCCTAAGTTTTGTCCCAGAACATTGAAGCGAATTTGGTCGCCAATTAATAGAAAGACGATCGAATTGACGAAAAAGGCGAGAAATTCCCAAAACTCACTCACAATGATGCGAGTCCGGGGATTCATGCCAATGCGAGAGCCAAAATTACCCAAAACCAACCCGGTGGTTACGACCGCAATCACCCCCGAACCGCCCAGATCCTCAACCACCAGGTAGGTTCCATAGGCAGCAACCAGCGTCAAAGACTGTTCGACTAGCGGCAAATCGAATCGCTGGGTCAGATAGGAAATGCCAAATCCAATCAAACCTCCGCCAGCAATGCCGATGCCCACTACACGCACAAACTCAAGCAACGCAGCCTGCACGGTCAAATCCGCCGTCCCCAGGGGCAGGGCAACCAAAAAGCTGAACGCGACAACCGCCATGCCGTCATTAAACAGGCTTTCCCCCTCCATCAGAACGCTGAGACGGCTGCCCACCCCCAATTCCCGAAATAGCGCAATCACCGATACCGGGTCGGTTGCAGAGAGGCTGGCTCCCAGCAGCAGGGCGGTGGTGAGGGAAACGCCTGCAAATTGGTTCAGTCCCAGCGCAATGCCAACGATCGCAACCACGACTCCTACGACAGCAAACAGGCAAATGGGGAACAGTTGCTGTTTCAGCTCCAGCCACTTCAGGTTCCAGGCGGCTTCAAACAGCAGCGGCGGCAAAAAGATAGACAAAATCAGCGTAGGGGACAGATCAACCAGCCGCACGTCCACAAATGCCAGCCCCAGCCCAACAATCACCAGCAGCAAAGTGTAGGGAATCTGGCGAAACCAGCTAAAAACACGCGGCAGCGTTGCCACACTCAGAGAAACAGACAGCACTAGCAAAAACTGCTTGAGATTTGTCTCGATCGCCAGTTCGGCGTTAGCTGTATCAAGTACCATCGCGATTTAAAGGGTGAAATCTTGAGTCACTGCGCATTCTAAGACATTCAGCAGAGAGAAAGATGGATTCACCCTGGTGAGTTCAGACTATTTTCAGATAGGCACCCCGCTCACAAGTGAGATGCTGAGGAGAAGTCAAAATTGCGTATTTTCAGGAGGGGCAACTGTGCTGAGGGGAATTCGCAATCGTTTTAGAAGTTTTAGATATCGGGGTAAAGACCTGATTTCGCCCCAGCAGCTTCAAAGTGAACTGCTTGCAGAGTCTACACCCGACTCGTCTTACCTGATTCTGATCATCAGTTCTTGCGCGATCGCCACATTCGGTTTGCTGTCCAATAGTGCAGCCGTCATTATTGGCGCAATGATCATCGCACCGCTGATGTTGCCAATTCGCGGCTTCGCCTTTGGCGCCCTTCAGGGAAACGTGCTTTTGTTTCGGCGTGGCTTGATTGCGATCGTCATTGGGACGTTGCTGGCAACCGCTCTGGCTTGTAGCTTGGGTTGGCTAGTCGGCATTGGAAACTTTGGCAGCGAAGTTTGGGCGCGATCGAGACCAACACTTTTAGATCTGGGCGTTGCGATCGTTGCTGGAGGCATCAGCGGCTATGCAAAACTACAGCCGAAGATTTCCGGGAGTCTGGCAGGAACGGCGATCGCCGTCGCACTGATGCCGCCAATCTGCGTTGTGGGTTTGGGTTTATCGCAAGCGAACTGGTCGCTCAGCCAGGGAGCAATGCTGCTCTATATCACCAATCTGCTGGGGATCATGCTCTCCTGTATGCTGACTTTTCTCCTGACGGGCTATACCTCATTGCGCAATGCTCAAAAACCGTTGACCTGGGCAATGGCATCGACTGCGGTTTTGCTGCTGCCGCTGGGGATCAGCTTCGGCAGATTGGTGCGGCAGGCGCAGCTCGAAGCCAGCATCCGGCAGCTTTTGTTGAACCGCACCCTCACCTTTCAGCGGCTCGAACTTTTAAGCAGCAGCACTGACTGGCAAGCGAGTCCTCCTGAAGTGCGGCTCAATATCCAGGCAGCAGAACCTGTTACCCCCAGGCAAGTCGCCCTGCTGGAAGAGTTTTTACAGCGCGAAATGGGACAGCCGTTTACGCTCGTTTTTATGGTGGGACAGGTGGAAGAAGTTCGGCGAGAGATGCCTGCTAGTGCGATCGATTGAACCCCGAGAGTAGACCCTAAACGGCAGAGAGCTGATAGACTTCTTCCGCGACCCGCTTGAGGCGACGCAACTGTGCCTGCATATCCTGCTTCGTCCACTGATAGGCGAACTGATTGAAGCCAAAACGGACGATCGGATTCGGGATCGAAAACTCAAATCGGTTGATCAGCGTCGTGCCCCGGTCATTGGGCTGGCATTCCCAGCGATCGCGCCCTCTGAAAAAGCCCTGAAACTCCCACACAATCAGCCCTGGTTCTCGCTCGATGACGGTGCTTCTTAACTTGGGCTTGAGCAGCGGAACCTGAATCACAAAGCGACTGCGACTGCCCAATTCTGTGCCCCACTCGCTAATCGGCTCACAGCGCAGGGCAGGGTTAAGCCATCGGTGCATCAGGTCCAGGTCTGTCAGGCATTGCTCGACCGCAGTTGCACTCGCGTTAATTTGAATTGATTGCTCAAAAACTTGCAGCGGCATTCTCGCAAGAATCAGCGAAAGTTACTA
>Ga0224723_1000448_pt1 | contig 28170 bp, 19 predicted proteins | sample Balambano_FR2_Me_FD_161647 | JGI IMG/M metagenome (GOLD analysis project Ga0224723, IMG submission 161647) | Freshwater sediment microbial communities from Lake Towuti, South Sulawesi, Indonesia - Balambano_FR2_MetaG | ecosystem: Environmental > Aquatic > Freshwater > Lake > Sediment | place... | reverse complement strand
CTCCAACACTTCCCCTTCTGTACGAATCAACCGCGAGTATGGCCCAGGAATGTGCCACAGTTGTTCGTGAGTTCCTTGTTGCACGACTTTTCCTTCCTCCAAGACAATGATTTGATCGCAGTCTCGAATGGTACTTAATCGGTGTGCCACAATGAGACAAGTGCAACCCCGTCGGCGTAGATTTTCATCAATAATTTTTTCTGTTTCTACATCTAAGGCACTGGTAGCTTCATCCATAATTAGTATGGAGGGATTGTTTACCAAAGCCCGGGCAATTTCTAAACGTTGTCGCTGACCCCCACTTAAATTGGCTGCACCTTCTATCAACTCTGCATCATATCCCCCAGACATTGAAAGAATTACATCCTCAATAGCTGCATCTGTGCAAGCTCTGATCAAGTTTTTGTCTGGTACTGTGCTATCCCACAAAGTTAAGTTTTCCCTAACAGTTCCACTAAAAAGCAAAATTTCCTGCTCTACCATTGCTAGTGAGTGAGCTAGTGTGTATTGGGGAATTTGTTCTCTTGGTTTACCATCAAATAGAATTTCCCCAGACCACAGTTCGTAAAGTCCAGCTACTAATTTGGCGATGGTAGATTTACCACAGCCACTTGTACCTACTAAAGCGACTCGTTGTCCAGGTTTAATTAAAAGGTTAAAGTTTTCAATGAGGGGAGCGTCTAAGTGACTATAGCCAAATGTGACATTACGTAGCTCCACGTACCCCTGTAATTTAGGTTGGGAATGTTGGGGTTTCTGCTCCAAGAGTGGGTCTGTTGGGTTTTGCAACACGTCATCTAAGCGAATTAAATTGCCTTCTAACTCTTGAAGAGTGCTACCGAAACTGACAAGATTATTGACTGGTTGCTGAAAACTCTGCATCAGTCCTTGAAAGGCTACTAGCATTCCAATACTAAGATGACCGTTGATGACTTGTAAACCGCCAAGAGTTAATAAGAGCATGGATGAGAGTGCGTCTAAAAGTACAGGTAATACTGAGAATACTTGGTTTGTTACTCCTAGTTCCTGTTGTGAGTTGATTGCTTTAGCGTAATAACCTGACCATCTAGAAAAGAAATCTGATTCTAAACCAGATGCTTTGAGAGTTTCTATACTTTGAAGCGCAGCTATGGATACCCCAGCTGCTTTACCGTATTCTTGGATTAATAATTGATTAGCGTCTACCCGTTTCCGGGAAATCCATTGTAAAGTTAAGAAATTTATACCAGCAAAACTTACCATAATTAAGGTCAATAGCCAGTCATATTGGAACATGACAAGGGCGTAAAAAATCGCCATGATTGTATCGATGACCGTAGTCGCTAACTTTCCGGAAAGCACGTCAGCTACTTCGTCGTTTAGGTTGATGCGGTTACTGATTTCTCCGGCAAAACGTTGGGCATAAAAGCTCACTGGTAGACGCAGTATATGCCACAAAAAGCGACTGGACATCCCCACAGCTAGCTTACTTTTGAGCCGTCGTAGATATCGTAACCGTAATTGTACTAACCATCCTTGGATAATTGCTGTAATAATTATTCCTAAAATCAAAGGTCGTAGCCATTGTTGCCTTCCCTGAATTAATATTTCGTCTACAAATACTTGGCTAAAAACTGGTACTGCTAGTCCAGCGATCGCTAAGAAAAACCCGGCGATTATGCAGTAAGTTAAAGCACCAGTAGCACTTTGCAACCGCGACCATAAAGCTGTGAATAAACTGTGTCGCTGGCCACCTTTAATAAACTCTGAACTAGGTTCCATCACCAGCACTACACCAGTGTATCCCTGGTCAAATTCTTCTAGGGATACAGTGCGTCGTCCACTGACAGGATCATTAAGATAAACTTGTTTTCTAGTTAATTTTTCAACTACCAGGAAATGATTAAATTCCCAGAAAACTACATAAGGAGGACATAAATCTGGCAGTTGATTTAGTTCCTTCTTTAAGCCTTTGGCTTGGAGTCCATAATTTCTAGCTGCTTTGACGATGTTAGAAGCTTTACTACCATCACGGGAAACACCACACTCTCTACGTAGTTCGGGTAATGGTACAATTCGACCGTAATAATTCAGTATAATTCCTAACGCAGCTGCACCACATTCTACTGCTTCCATTTGCAGCAGAGTCGGAGTTTTTACCTGCTTAATATTTCTAAGCAATTTTTGCAGCCACTGACCAAAATTAACAGGTGTCATTAAGTTAGGATTAGTAAGTTCCACTGGCAGACCTCAAAATAGGTAGAACATAGCTGATAGGAGCTAGCTCTTCGACTTTGACTCGAACAGCAGTAGTTGTTCCAGGAGAGATTTTCAGTTGCGGTCCAGTGGAAGAAGACCACTTGTAGCCACTGGGAGTTGTGGAATCTATCTCTAACTGGGAAAATACTTGGATGACCCCGTTGCGTTGAGAAACCAATCCTTCTACTAATTCTGAACTACCCACTAAATTAGTAGCTTCTTCTTTACTAATAGGAAATGGTGAGACAGCGGTAACAGTACCTTGTATACCCCCAAAACGCTCCCGCTTGACAGTTTGAGGTGTAATTTGTAACTTCATACCCGGTTGAATTTTTTTGCCCTCAGCCACAGGAAAATAACTGACACCAACTAATTTACTGACAGGATTTTCCTGGTCTATGTTACCTAGACGAACTCCCTGATTTATAATCATTCCAGGAGCAATAGTCAGTTCTAAAACACGTCCTGAGTGTTGGCTAATAATATGAGTGTTATTACGTAATTGTAATTCTAGTCTGGCAATTTCTCGTTGGGTTTCTTGAATCTCTTTTTTACGGATAGTTGCACTTTCTAAATGTTGCTCAGCCAAGGATGCTTGCTCACTGTCCAACCGTTTTAGCTGAGCTTGCAACTCGGCGATCGCATTCATATTTTCACGATAAGTTTTTTCTTGTTCAGCTTCTTTGACATCTAGTTCTTTCAACTCAGTTTGAAATTGGGAAATTTTTTGCAGGTTTTCTAAATATTGTTGTTTTGCTTCTAAAGCGACATCACTTGTTACAGCTTTTTCTTCCTCAAAAAGCTTTCTGCGGATTTCCATTCTTTCTTGCAGATTGGGAGTCAGAGCTTGGGTTTCTTTTATACGTTGTAGCAAACTTTGACGTTGCTGATTTATCGAATCATTATTCTTAGTTTTAACTAAAGGTGTCGTCGCTTGAATTTCTTGAATCCGCTGCTGAAGATAGTAGCGTTGTTGCTGGTTTGTAATTGTTTCCTGCTGAGTTCTTATCCCTTGAAGGGAATTAGCAGCTTGCTCCTGTAACTTTAGTTCTGTTAATTTCGCTCGCTGCTGCTGTAGCTGCTTCAATAGTTCAGATTGGTCAATAGTTGCCAATATCTGTCCTTTCTTAATTTTATCTCCAGCTTTAACATTAACAGCAAGTACCTGTCCTGAATTGGTTGATTGTAGGGGTACAACTTTACGCGGGTAAATTAGTACTCCTTGACCTTCAAGAGTCACAGGAATAGATCCATAAATACTCCAGATAATACCGACTGTAACAGAGCAGCCTAAAGCAACTAAAGATAACCAGCTTTTAGGACTGACTACCTTCATTAACTGGTCTAGCTTTTCGGGAGAAGATAAACGTGAAAGAGATTCTTTGCGGAATAAACTGCGTTGGTACAACATTTGTTTTCAATATTAATCATTATTAATAGGCGAATACACATTTCAAATCAATTGCCTAATTTCAGCCATAAACAGCCTAGCTTAAGTAATTTTAGTGTTGTAGTTGTATTTTACGCTAACACAACTTTATTAGCTATCCTAAATTTTTAGATATGACTCATAATTTTTTAGATAACTAATAATTACTATTATTTATTTAGATTTAGATATCTAAAAAAAACGAATTGACCTTTGATATTACTAACGATAACTTAGTAATTAGTTAATCCGGATTAACTAATAACAAATTAACAACCCAGGAGAAACCACAATGTCTGTTGAACAAAAAATGCAGGAAGAATTGAAGAAAGTCATCGCTAATTCTGATGTCACAACTGAAGAATTATCTGATGAAGAACTAGAAGCAGTTGCAGGTGGTGTATTAAGACCTGTATGTTTCAATAAGAGCAAAAAGATACGTAAAAAATGGTTCTGCATTCTCCGCTCTCGCAGATATGACGGCGGCAATTTAGATTAAGCTGCAAGGAAAGCAAAAATTACTCTCTTCTTGGTATTCATAAATTAGCGTGCGTCTTCCCACGTATGAAGAAATAAAGAGAGGTAATAAACTTTTGTAGAGACCTGATTTTGTCGGGTCTCTACATTCATTATTTATATAATCATTGCAAAAAATAGAGCTGCCTGGGGGCGGGTTTGAATAAAGATTTCGCGTTTATCTATAGCATTGTCGCAAAACCCACCCGTACATTTATATTATTAATCCAGGAAATCCAGATATAGGATGCCTATCAATTATGATCATTGCAAAAAATAGAGCTGCCTGGGGGCGGGTTTGAATAAAGATTTCGCGTTTATCTATAGTATGGTCGCAAAACCCGCCCGTACATCATTTATATCGTCGTCGCTTGTTGAATTTTTCTCTGGTTATGAATCAGCGATCGCTTTTCTATTGGGAATGCTGGAGGGATTGCTTTTGTAACTACCTAGAGAGCGATCGCTGATATAAAGATGCTAAAATACATAAAAACAAAGAGTTATTATGATGACATTAAAACATTTAGCAATTGTTAAAGATGGTAAAATACAACTACTTGAACCCGTATCGATTCCTGAAGGAACCAAAGTATTTATTATTCCTATTTCTTTAGATGATACAGAAGAAAAGGAAAATTGGGAATATTTTTCTTTAAAAAACTTAAATCAATGCTATACAGAAAATGAACCTGAATATAGTTTAGAATCAATTAAAGAATTTAATCCGAATTATGACGGAAGGTAATATTATTTTAACTCCGATTCCGCAAGCGAATGGAGAAATTAAAAATCGTCCTGCGCTTATTTTAAGAGAAATGCCAAAGTACCAAGACTTTTTAGTATGCGGTATTAGTACACAATTGAAACAATATATCACTAATTTTGATGAGATTATCTCACATAGCGATGATGACTTTCAAACCAGTGGTTTAGTTAGGGAATCTGTTATTAGATTAAGTTTTTTAACAGTTATCTCCCCTAATAGTATAATTGGGTCAATTGGTACGATTTCAATAGAAAGATATAAAAGGTTATTATACAATCTAAGTCAATATTTAGTTCAAGAAATTAAATAGTCAAGAGCCTAATAATAACAAGTTTGTGGGGAGTTAATATTACTCGGACTAGACGATCTTCTCCACGGCAAAAATAATACTATCGGGTCGCTGTTAATAGCGATCGCATCTGTACGCTTAACAGAAGCTGGTTTGGATATCCCGAAAGTACCTCTAGCTAAAGAACCAGAACTGGCTTTGTATGCTCATCTTCAGAGCGAACGCGACGATGCTTATTCTTATTACAATGCTTTATTAAATAGTCTCAACAGCTTTTGTGCTGCACTTGAACTAAAGTTTATACAGCACAAGCGAGATTCTCAAATTATTCCAGATGGCTAATAACTTTCTGAAAGACTAAATCAAGGATAGCTGCTGGGGTTGGCATTCAGTTTCTAGAAGTTTTGAACTAGCTTTGCTTAAATTTGATTTAAAGGTACTATTAATGTCGTAATTAACCCATAACACTTCGGTTCGTAATCCCTTAGTTGAATGACAAGCTTTTTCAGACGCCGCAATTACTTTCCAGTCTGCATAAAGTTCGTCCATTAAATCACATTTATAACCAGAAACCGCTACATGACCTTTAACATTGTGTAATACTGCTGCCAGTTCCCGATGTTGCTTATCAGTCATTTCATAAGCATATGCCTGACTGTCTCCCCTGGAATCGTGGGGATAGGGTGGGTCACAATAAAATAATGTGTCTTCAGAATCGTAACGTTGAATTAACTTAATCGCCGAATCATTTTCTATTTGCACTCGCAAAAGCCGTTGGACAATTTCTGGTAAATCTTCTACACTTCCTAACCACCTGGAGACAGCACCAGCCATTCCCGCACGAGATGTTAATTTACAATGTGCCCATCTTCCAGAGGTAGCTGTTTGCGCTAAACCTGTTCTCACCTGTCTTGCTCGAATAAAAAATCGTCTTGCTCGTTCAAAGTTAGATACATCAGGAGTTATCTGGGAAATAGCAACTTCAAATTCTTCGCGTGAAAAGGGGGTTAAACCGATCGCTTCTATTAATCTTTCCTTATCTTCACGCAGTACCCTAAAAAAATTCACAACCTCGCCGTCAATATCATTATATGTTTCTACATCTGCTGGCTTGCGGTTAAGCAAAACTGCTGCTGAACCACCAAATGGTTCGCAATAATGTACTGCTTCAGGCAAAAGAGGTAAAAGCCAATCTAGGTGGCTAAATTTACCACCATACCATCCAAAAGCTATTAGCTTATTTTTACCCATGCTTTTACCTCTATGGATTAATCAGCCAGATTTAAAATAATATCGCATAAATTAGTCCATGATGGTAGAAAAATCTTAATCCCACAGCAATACGGAAGGAAGTAATTCTGGATGTGCAAGTCTTAGTAACTCATAACCAATACCAGCAGTACCTTGAAAGAAAGCAGGGTTGTAAATATCGCTCTCAATTTCGGGAAATAAGTAAAAATTACCAACTTGGTTTACCCTTGCTAAAATCCATGCTGCTTGTTTTTGCACAATATCTCTAAGTTCCGGAAGCGACAACTTACAAGCTCCCACCAAAAGAACTTCCATTCTGCCAAAGTTACCACAGCAGAGATGGTCGAGGTTCGGTAAACCGTAATTTTTGGTAGTGTTGATGGCAACTGCTATTTCTTGGCGAATTTCTGGATTATCAAGAATGGACAAACCTCCCAAACGGGCTAAACCAATACCAGGAGCGCCATGACACCAACTTGTCATATCAGTTTCACCTTCGTCTACCCAATTGCCAACGTCAGCAACAAACAAACTGCGTTCATAAGCGATCGCTTCTTCTGCGGCTTCTTTAAACACAATTTCTTGAGTGATTTTGTACAATCGTAGTAAAGCGTAGGCAATGCCAGCCGCACCATGAGATAATCCTGTGGCTAACTTTTCTTCTGTATTTGCCCAAGCTCTAAATCCTGAATTGCTCTTGGTACGGTTTATTAACAAATGATAACCACAGCTAACCGCTTGATTCAGAATCTCTTGATTTGCAGAAGCTTGGTACAAACTTAGTAATCCGAGAATTGCTCCTGCTGCTCCAGACATTAAATCAAATTGGCGATCGCTTGCAATGCGTTCTGGAGTGATGAACGACGCTACAAGACTGGCAAGTTTCAGAAGTTCCGGTTCATTTAAAAATTGGCTAATTCGCACTAACGTGTAAATAATAGAACCATTACCGACACCTGCACCAATATCACCTTGCTTCATAAAATTAGGGTTTCCTTTGTCCTGCAAGGATTCTCTCAAGTCTTGCAAAGCACTCAGTGCCAAACCTCGAAATCCAACATCACCAGTAATTTTTGCTACCGCAGCTAAAAAGAAAGCGATTCCACAAACACCATCGTACAAGTCATAGCCTACAGGCTGTAGCTGATATCTGCGTGCCTCAGGGTTATAATCCATACCAATCCAGGTGGTACTACCATTAGCAGCAGAAATTGCTCGTCGTTGTAGTTCTTCGGCAATTTTCACTGCTGCTTCTACTAACTCAGTTTGCGTCAAAGGAATAATTACATCTAAATCTAAATTAGTACTATCAACAGTAGCTGCGACACTGCTAATACCACGAGCAACCCGCAAGTAAAACGAACTGCGGATAATTGAAATCTGTTGAGCTAAATCTGCATCACTCAATTCTTGAAGACGAGAAATCATCTGATCATAACTAGGTTGATGAAAATATTCCTCAGCTACCAACTTAGAATTACTCATTAAAGTATCATTGGTTGATGATGCATAAAAATAAGGAATATCCATTTGCTCCATAGCTTCAAGTTCCACTGCAAGAAGCGACCAAACAGGAGGTTTGTCGTCAACAAACAACATCGCTCGACTTAGCACATCTAATTTAATGCTGTAGTCTACACCGTGCTGTAAAAATTTTGGCTGCTGAGCTTTCTCCAAAACGTTAGCGTAGAGTTGGGTATTGCGAAATAGAAATCTAACTTTTTGCTCACGATAAGCAGCTAAAGGACTATCAGTTGCTAGAAGCGCTTCTCGTCGCTGTACTAAAAACTGATACATTTGTTGAAAACCGTCAACAATTTGATTAACGTAGTCATTGGGAGATAGAATACTTCCATTCAGGAAAACTGTATTGGCTTCGGTTGTCATCACGCCAGATTCATACTCCACTTCCATGTTGTCAGAGTTAATATTCTGCCACTTGGAAAAACGCACAGAAACTTCCTGCTCTTCAACTCCTCCCAAACCACTATCGTCTATAGCTTTTCCTTCTGAATCAAATTCCCATCTTGGCAACAATCCTGTTTTAAGTACAGAATTGGAAAATTGTTTAGTAGCTAGATATAACGCTCCTCCCATTTTTTCCATATTGGAGTCAATATCACGAGCTTCCGGAGATAAAAGAGTTTCTAAATCTACCATCACAGGATGTTCACTACTTGCGATTAGATTTTCTTGATGGAAATCAGTAGCTTGGAGTAGGTAGAGTAAACATAAAGTCATCCCCGCACGTTGGTAGTATCGCTGTGCTGCTTCTTCATCTGGACAGGGTAAATGCTCTACATACTCCATCCAGCCATGAGTAGCGCAATCAAGAACTTTAACGATTTTGAAAGGTAACAGAATTTCTTGTTGATTACACCAATTTAGTAGCTGAAAATACGCTGCTTCCAACCCTAAACCTCTAGGTTTATATATCAATTTAAATCCAGAATTAAAGGTTAAAGCTATCACCGAACGTCCGCGATTGTGAGCATCGGAGAGATTCGCTTTAATGGCGACAACTTGACTTATATTTTCTTGAAAAGTTTCCTGAATGATTGGTAAATCTGAGGCTAATCGTTGCAGAAATTCAACTTTTTCCTCTATCCAAAAATTCATCGCCGTTCCTACTAACCGAGCCAAAACGCTATACTTTTGGAAAAAAGGTAGTAATTTATTTGTTTTACATTCCTGAATAAAAATTTGGTAGTGCTGATTAGAATTTATATTTTTTTTACAAAGAGTAAAAGTAGATAGTTTGAGTGCTTTAAATTGAGAAAATTCAAGCTCTAGAGAACTAGCACAAAGAGTTGCTAACTGTACTAGAAGTTGACGTTCCAGACTTGTTTGAGATGATTGGGATAAAAGTTCCCAAGAGGAAGTAATTTGTGAAATTAGTTTTTGTCGAGCTACGTAAACAAATGGTAAAAAAAGTTCTTCAAAAGGAATTGGCTTTTCAGCATCCAAACAGTGATTTGCATTTATACAAGCTGTTTCCCAGTCGGTATGTAAAACTTCTTGTAAAATTTCTGCCCAAATAGGTAGTTGTTTTGATTCAGGAAAGTAAACTTTGCCAAGAAGAGTACTAACAGCACTAGAATCTACATTATCCCAAACAAGTCGCTTAGCAAATTTTTTTAGATCACCTTTAGCTACACTTTGACACCAAGTTTGCCAACGGGAGCTAATTAGTTGAGAGTCAATTACTGTATCAGGAATAAATTGATTAGCGAATCTTTCACTGAGAGTACTAGCTTGCTCAACTATGGCGATTAAATCTTGCTGTGATTCCATTTTATCTACCTTCTATTAATTACTACCTTCTATTAATTACAGCAGATTTCATCTTAGTGAGGTACACTGGTAGGGGCACGGCGTCCGAAATATTACGGGTAAATGAAAAATCCTACTGATGCCGTGCCCCTACAAGGTAATATAACTGTACCTCATAAACCTGCAATGTGCTGGATCATATTTTCTTTTTAATTTTCTCACTGCTAAGCATTTGATGTCTATCCAAAATCTTTTGATGTCACTAATAATTCTTTAGATTTTTTATGAGAAATTAAGGTGTTCAGAACCCCGACTTCTTTAATAAGTCGGGGTTCTAATTAGGACTACTATATTATTTTTTTCTGAAATTAGCCAAAAAAATAGAATTGATTATTAATTTTACTATCGATATCTTTGTACCTGTTAATCCGGATTGACTGACAAATTAACTAACCAGGAGAAATGACAATGACTACTGAACTGAAAATGCAAGAAGAACTGAAGAAAGTTATCGCTAAAGAAATAGATGCGATATCTGAAGAATTGTCTGATGAAGAATTGGAAACAGTCGCAGGTGGTAAACTTAAATGTTGCTACTTTAAGACTCGCCCTTGGCGTCGTCCCGGTATCAGACCTTGTTGTATTTTACGCTCTCGCAGATTTAACGCCAACGAACTCGAATAAGCGAAATATCGTTCAATTAGTTGGTAGGGTGCGTTTAAGCGTCAGCGTAACGCACCGCTTTCTGATTAACGGTGCGTTACGGCAAATAATTTCTGCTTTTGGTTTTAATATTGTCGTGCCGTAACGCACCCTACTAATTTCAACATCAAAATTGTATGATTGGTCTTGGACAGAATTCTAACAAAATCAACAGCCTAGTTAGAGACGTCCCACCGGGACTTCTCTACAATTGTAACTGTCGCAAAGTACCTGGTGCGGTTTATTAAAAATTATTTGATTTCACAAAATATAGATACTTCCAGATAGAATTACCATAACTGTAAATAGTAATGAAAAACATGAAGCTGCTTTATCAAATTTTTGCACCAGCAGCGATCGCAACAACTGCCCTCGGTTGTCTAATAGTAAAAGCAGAAGCATCTACCCTTAGACGTGGGTTAACTACCACTCAAGGAGATGTAGCCATAGGTGCTGACAAAGCACGGCAACTTTTTAATGTTGATGGCAGTGGTGTTACCGTAGGTGTAATTTCTGATAGTTTTAATAATCTAGGTGGTGCTGAAGCTGATGTTGCCAGTGGTGATTTGCCATCTGGTATCAGAGTACTACAAGATTTTCCTAGTGGTGGTGAAGATGAAGGTCGTGCCATCATGCAGCTGATTCATGATGTGGCTCCCGGTGCTAACTTTTTATTTCATACACCATCAACTTCAGACTCCCTAAGTACAATCACAGCCGATTACGCTAATGCCATCCGTAAATTAACTGATGCAGGAGCTAAAGTTATTGTATCTGATATTGGGGATCCCTTAGATCCGATGTTCCAAGATGGAATTGTTGCTCAGACTATTGACAGTGTGGTATTTAAAGGTAATTCTGGAGTTCCTTTTTTTGCCGCAGCAGGTAATGAAAATCGTTGGAGTTATGAAAGTACCTTTAATCCCAGTGGTGTCAATGAACCTCAAAGTGGTGGTGAGTTCCATGATTTTGACCCAGGAACTGGAGTAGATACCTTTCAGAAAATCACAATTCCTGCCGGCGCTCAACTTAACCTCTTTTTCCAATGGGACTCTCCTTTTGCTTCTGTCAGTGGTGACGGATCTCCCAACGACCTTGATATTTTCTTATATGACAGTACAGGCACAAATATATTGGCAAGTAGTACTGAGTCTAACATTGGTCAAGACCCAGCAGAGTTCTTTTCATTTATTAACGAAGAATCTACAAGTGAATTTAATTTAGCGATTTCTAAACAAGTCGGCTCAAATCCCAGTTTAATGAAATATATCGCAGCGGGAGGAGACAGAGACTTTAAGATTGAAGAGTATGACACTGCTAGTAGTACCATTTTTGGCTATAGTAATGCCAAAGGAGCTATGGCAGTTGGAGCAGCTTCTTATCTTGAAACCCCAGCGTTTGGAACAGATCCAGCCCGCTTACGGTTTTTCTCTTCAGCTGGAGGTACGCCAATTTTGTTTGATAGAGATGGTAGACGTTTAGCAAATCCCGAAATTCGTAGAAAACCTGGAATTATAGCCCCCGACCGGGGTAATAATACTTTCTTTGGAAATGATATTGAAGAAGATGCAGACGATTTTCCCAACTTTGCGGGAACATCAGGAGCCGTTCCCCATGCAGCAGCGGTAGCAGCTTTAATGCTTCAAGCTAATCCAAAGTTATCCCCTACCCAAATTTACTCAATCTTGCAAGAAACTGCTGATGATATGGATGATCCAAGCACTCCAGGATTTGACCAAGGTTTTGATTTTGCCACAGGGTATGGATTTTTAAATGCTGAGCGAGCATTAAGTCGAGTTATGGCAACTATCCCCGAACCTTCTTCGGTGTTGGGGATGTTGGTTTTGGGGATGGGTGCAGTTTCTCTACTGAAGTGCAGATTTAATGATGACCATTAACACTTTGCACTCCTCTTTCCACTCCGCACTCTTCTCGCTGGGTATTTCGCCAAGCTTGAGGAGTGGTTTCAAAGCTTTGACGAAACTGACGAAAGAAACATCCCACATAGCGATAGCCTACAATTGTAGCTATTTGCTCAATTGATTGGTCAGTTTCTATAAGTAAGGAACAGGCTGCTTTCATTCGGCGTTGGACTATCCATCGGTGTAGCGTTTGTCCAGTTAAGCGCCGGACTAAATCGGTTAGGTAAGCTGGGGAGTAACCAACTGCTTGAGCGACATCTTCTAAGCCAATCGGTTGATGATAGTTGGCTTCGATGAAGTCGAACACTTGACTTATTTGGGGACAGGAATGAAATGACTCTGGGTTGATTAATTTTGTTTCAGTTGATTGTGGTTCTATAACTTTTTGGGTAGTAGCATACCACCTCTTTTGGGCTGCTTGTTTTTCTAGTTGGGCTGCGATCGCTCCCAATAATTCCTGTACTGTAGTGGGTTTGGTGATATAATCATCGGCTCCTAACTTCATACCTTCACGGAACTCAGCTTTGGTCGCTTTGCCAGTTAGAAAAATCAAGGGAATAATTGCTGTAGCAGGCTTTTGACGCAGCGTTGTCAGAACACCGTAACCATCTAGTTCTGGCATCATAATGTCGCAAATTACTAAATCTGGTAAATGTTCTTCTGCTTTGTGAACACCCTCAAGACCATTTTCTGCACCGATTACCTCGAATCCCTCCATCTTGAGAATTTCTAGAAAAACATCTCGGCTTTCTAGTTCATCTTCAATCACTAAAATCTTTGCCATAATTACCTCTGATATTAGCTGATTGTTAACTTATGTAATATGTAGAGATTATTGTAAAAGTAGTATCTACTCCAACTTCACTCGCCATGCTGATTTGGCCGTTATGCAAGTCTATCCGTAGTTGCTGCAATGCGCTCTTTACAGAAACAGCTACATTAACCCTAGGCTCATCAAACAATCCATAACAAGGCATCGTACAACTCCCGAATGAATCAATTTGCTCTATTTATCTCTCTGCGAATAGGACTTGTTTTACACATGATGTCGTGTTTTCTTTACAAAACTTAATATTTAAAAGCAAAAGTCATCTTATGAATTAGTACGAACTATCTAGCCTCAATCTGTAGATGAGATAAAGGAAGCACTTTTGGTATAAATTACAACTTGATGATTTAGAGGATAATGCCTTACTGCCAACGGAATAATTTATCTACCAACCCTAAGAGGGTACTTATAAAATATTATACACAATTAATCACTTGATTCTATATGATCTAGGGGCTTTAACATCTGCCAAATTTCAGCATCAATTTGTGCCAAATACTCAGGTTCTAGTTCACCCATTTTACGAACAATCCGTTTAGGATCAATTGCCCGTAACTGAAAGACCATTGCAATTGAAGGTTGAGTTAACCCATTGATTAAAGAGGGTTCAATTCTAACTGTAAATTGAAACCTTGATGCTTCTAAGGAAGATGTTACCGGAACAACCATGAGCATTGGAGAATTCGCTACCTCTGTTTGTACCGCTATAGCCGGACGAGTTCCCTTTTCCTCCCGGCGTTCTGATTTTGGTAATGTCACCAACAGAACGTCTCCACGTGCCATTTATAGTGTCTCACTAGTTAATAGGGCTTCCATATTTGACCAATCCTCATCACTTGCCGCTTCCCAAGCGCCAAATTCATCCATTAAATCCCCACTTATCTCTAGATTAAGTGATACGGCTAGCAGGGCTACAATTTCACTATTAAAAGAACGTCCATGCAATGAAGCTCTTTGCTTGATCGCTTGATACAAATGTGTTGGTAGGGTTATTTGAGTATCGTGGGTCTGGGGAATACTCATTAGACATCTAAAATCTAAACTCAATTCTTATTACAATATATCAGATATTTTAGTATGGGTATTAAGCAACCGTAGTTGTAAAACATTTTAGCTTTGTGGCAAACCATAAGCTTTGTTTAGCGATCGCTCTTTTTAATGGTGCGTTACGCTGACGCTCCAACGCACCCTACTGGCGTGACACTGCTAGCAGGGCTACAATTTCACTATTAATAGAACGTCCATGCAATGAAGCTATTTGCTCGGCTTGATACAAATCTGTTGGTAGGGTTATTTGAGTATCGCGGGCCTGGGCAGTACTCATAGGGCGTCTAGAATTTAAACTCAACTTTTATTATAATATGTGTATTGATGACAATTTTTAGGTAGGATAAAATATCCTGACAAGTATTTTACTTTTAGAAGAATGATAGAGTATTAGGTATAAAATTCTATTAAGTAGATGGACAAAAATAATTCTTAGTCAGCCAAAGATAAATTAGGCTTAATCTTGTTGCAGTAATCTCTTATGACTTAAGTTGTATACTTGCAGAAAGGTGAAATTTTCCACTAAAATCCTGGGTCAGAAATACATTTAGCTGTGTGCTACTAATATGCCACCCAAATTAAATATCCTCCAGAAGTTGTTTATCGGCTCGGTTAGCTTATCTTTCATTATTATTTTGCTGCTATCTTTTGGTTATATTAGAATTTCCAAAAGTTCCCAAAGCGAAAATTTAGGTGGTTTTAAGTTTGATTTGCAACAACCTACTACTTTGACCTTAGGACAGATGTGTCAAAAGTACCAGGGTGTGGCTAGGGAATTACAACCTGCAAACAGTGAACCAGAAATCGAAGAAAAGGTAACATTCAAAAGCTCTAGGGGTACTGAGACGGTAGATTTACCAGCTGAGCCATTGCCATTAATCAACGAAAGGGCAAAAAGCGCGAAAGTACCTATTGCAATGTATCATGATATTCTACCAAAAAAAGAAGTATTTTTTGATGTTACACCTGAGGAACTAGAGGAACATTTCCAGTTGATGAAGTCTGAGCAAGTGACTCCTATTAGCTTAAACCAACTAGTAGCTCATTTGCGGACAGGAAGTCCATTACCGAAAAAACCGATTCTGTTAACTTTTGATGACGGTTACGGTGGTCATTATGAGTATGTTTATCCTTTACTGAAAAAATATAATTTTCCTGCTGTATTTTCTGTTTATACCTCAAACATGGGTATTGATACAGGTCGCACTCATTTTACGTGGGAGCAGCTAAAAGAAATGGCAGCGGATCCTCTAATAACTATAGCTGGACACAGTAAAACTCATCCGCCAAACTTAACAAAGATGACTGATGAGCAACTCCAGCAAGAAATATTTGAGTCTAAAAAGATAATTGAAGAAAATTTAGGAGAACCAATTCATTATTTCACTTATCCGGCTGGACATAATGATGCAAGAGTAAGAGAGTTGGTAGCAAAAGCGGGATACATTGCCGGATTAGCAATGGATGACAACAATGAGATATACGCTGGAGAGTCAGAGAATTTATTAGCTATTGGTCGCATTGGTCAATCTCGCATCAAAGAAATGGTTGCGGAAGCTTGGGGGGGAGGAGTTCCAGCAGAATGTAGTAGTATTAACTTTACATCACCTATCTCTAAGCAAGAAAAGACGATAGGTAGGACTCCTATCGTTTTAATTTCCGGTGGAAAACCTGCTACAATTCATGCTGATAGTCGCTACCAGTTACAAGATATTGTTAAAGGTACAGGAGCGGTAGCAGCAGTTGATGGAACGTTTTTCTCCTTAAAGAGTCTGACTTCTAACGTCATGATCGGGCCAATTTTGACTGAGCGTGGTCAAAAGTTTGTTCCTGGTTATAAGGGAGAAAACCCTAAACTTAATAATCGTCCTTTGGTGTTGATTAGCGATAAAGTTGTTAAATTTATACCTTTTGACGCTGATAAGCACAATACTCTTGAAGGTATTCAAGCTGAGCTAGAATCTGTGAATGATGCTTTTGTTGCAGCAGCTTGGCTAGTTAAAGATGGTCAACCCCAACCTCGGGAAAGTTTTAATAATCTATTTGGCTTTGACGCGATGCGTTACCGAGCTTTTTGGGGTATTAATACAGAAGGAGAACCAACTCTGGGTGTAAGTACTGACAATATTGATGCAGTTAGTTTAGGGGAAATCTTAGTGAAAGCTGGGTTCCAGGATGCAGTGATGTTAGATTCTGGTGCTAGTACATCTTTAGTTTACCAAGGTGAGTCACAGGTAAAATATGTTCCTCGTCCTGTACCTCATGCGGTAGTTTTGTACCCACCTGAGTCAGCACCTGTTAAGGAAAATAATTAGTATTCTGTATCATTCATTTTATTGTTTTAGAGACGACCCAGTGGGTCGTCTCTTCAGGGTTTTGTAGTTTACTTGACCTTTACACGAAAGCGAAACCAACCATAAGCATTACCTGTATCTGGAAACTTCTCTGTACCTGTGACTAAATCAAGTACCACTGCTCCTGTAGGATTTTGAGTTGCAGGAAGGGGTGATGGTGGAGTTACACCGTTGGCAATATCAACTTTATTACACGCACCTGGACGAGGATTAGTATCAGAACCGGGAATGAACCGAGCGCGATCGCCATCATTAGCATTTGTTCGTGGACTTTGCGAACCATTTAATTCTAGAGCAATACCAGAACCAACAGCAAAAGTATTCTCAAGAAATTCGCTATTTACAGGGACTAAATCGCAAATTCTGGCATTTCTAACAGAATCAATACCACTAGAGAGAAAATAGATAGTATATTCTAGCTCATCACCCGGCTTCACAATACCACCATCAGTCTGACCCTTGAGATAACCAGCAGGCCATTTAGAATTATTATCATCTGTAGTGTTAGGGTCATCAACTACGCTAGTAATATCTGTAGTATTAATTCGGGTGATACGTTTAACTAGTAACAATTTAGATTTGGGTATGATATTGAATGGTACATTATTTGCAACGGCAGGGAAGTAAGTCCATAAATCCAACCCTTTTGTATCTCCAAAAGAACCCGAAGGATCACATTTTATATTACGATTACCATTATCACCTGACTGACCAAATTTTCGGTCATTACTTCTAGTATCAAAACCAGTGATTGGATTACTAAAAGCTGGATTTGGTGGATTAATTCCACAAAGCGGACTACCTACAGTACCGACCTCAGTACCGTTAATCGTCTTGTATCCTCTATCATCATAAAAAGCAGTGAAATTACCTAAAGGATTAGTCGCATTGAGCATAGTGATAGTAGGACCACCTTCAACATTATTTTCAGCATCCAGTAAAGGAAAGTGATATTCTCCCCCATGTATCTGGGCACGAATTCTATAATTATTACCTACAGGAAAAACACTAGGATTATTACTCGCATCTTTAAATTTATTGTCTGTACCATCCCACACAACTGTTTGTAACCCTGAAGTTGCCATAACTCCTCGTAAAACCCGGTTTTGTGGGTTAGTAGGGTCGAAATTTACACCGTCTCTACTAATAATGATTTGGTAGTTACCTGGTATGTTGCTGTTAAAAGTGATAGTACCACCAGAACCAAGGTAACTATTATTTCCTCCAGCATTTCCAGTAAATTGCACATTGGTAATACTAGGAGTAATAGGATTAATATCGATACCAATTCCAGCCAAAGAACCATCAGGTCTGTAACGGTCAATATACGGCAACACAGTAGGATCAATAGGATTTACAAAAGTTGCATATTGGGGACTAGCTACCTTTGTATTACCTTGTGGGTTTGCTACTTGACCATTGTCCCCAATTATGTCGTGATAGAGGGGCGTTTTACCATCACTGTCAAAAAAACCTACCTGACTACCGTAAAGTATAAAACCAAAGGGATCTAGTCCTCTAAGTTTTAGTTCATATCGATAACCATCAGTAGTGACTGGGTAAATATTAAAATTAAGAGGTCTACCATTAGCACCAGTTAATAGAGAGTAATAGTAGCTAAACAAGCGACCATTTATATCCATTGTAGAGTTTTCACTATTGCGTACAGTTACATCCCATGCTGCAACAGTAGCTCCTTGATTGCTATCAAAGTTTTTAGCGTCGTTTAAATTCAACTCTCCTGTAGGAGCGTTTCCTGTTTGTGTAGAGTCGCTCCCATTTGGTCCATACATAGCAATGGTGTAAACACCAGTACTTGGAGCTTTGTAGTAACAGGGGATATAACCACTAGTATTACCAGTACCATCAATTGACTGAGGACCACTTAATTCTTGAGTACGATTAGATATTTTTCCTCGTACAGGTTGGGAAGTTTTACAATTAAAATCAGCAGTCGGAAAAGTTTCACTACCAATACTACCCGTAACTTTTCCAGGATTGTAGACAAGTATATTCCCATTATTAACATCTACCGCACTAGAACCCAAAAGGATATACTCATCCCTATTAGCAAATACTCTTAATAAAGTTCGACGAGTAAATAGACCAGCATATTGATCTTTAGCCCATTCTATATTAGCCCTACGACTAGTAGTAGGAGCAGTACTAGGGTAGAGTGTACGACTTCCCTCACCTCTAGCAGGCAAAGTAGAAAAGCAAAAGTAAAAAGGTAAAAAATAGAGTAAACTTCCTTTCCACCTCCTAATAGCAATTTTAGTCTGATAATCTATACCTTTGCGCCTACCCTGCGGGAACGTTTTCAACGTAATGCGCTTTGCGTGAGCTATCATTTTCTAACCAACCCCTCTTTATGCTGAGCGGGAGCAACCTTTTGCAACCCAAAACCATCAAACAACTCATTCAACTTCAGCGTTAAACCCAAATACCCACCTCCGTTAGAACGAGTACCAGAAAAATCGCGGTCATCCACCCTCCCAAAAACATACCCAGCAGCCAAACGCAAATTAGGAGTCAAATAATAACCAGTCTCCACAACAAAACCCGTCTCAGTATAATCAGACTGATTAATCCAGCGAGCTTCACCAACCAAATCCATACTGTACCCCAATCGATAAGTAGTGCGTAACTGCGCCAAATTTACAGTACTCGCACCCACCAAATCAGAAGCTAGAAAAGAAGTACTATTACGTAACGCATACTTACCGTAGAATTCCCATTGCCAATTAGGAGCATATATACCTTCCACAGCAAAAGTATGGTCATTGTAACCAGTACCGCTTCCTAAAAGTAAAGATTCTGGAATCAACGAAGGATTTTGACGATATTCATAACGCAACAAAGCATTAAACTTGTCGTTATTTGGGTCACGGTAAGCTAAACCCACCTTTAAATTGCTCGTATCACCCAAATTCTGAATATTAGAAGCATTTGCTTGTTGATAACGTATTAATCCCGTCAAAGCAGGAGAAATTTTACCCGCAGCACCAGCAGTAATCACAGTATTAGAACCACCTCCAGAAGTACGATGTTCATACCGAGCGCTAGCTTGGAAATTGGGGTTATCGGTATATTCCAACCCCACACTATAACTATCACCTCCACCAAAACCAATAGAAGAAGCACTTTGACCAGGAGCGAAAGGTTGAGCAAACTGAGAACCTGTTGCATTCCTTCCGTAAAAACCACCAAACACGTGTTCATAAGCAACATTCAACCGCAACCCAGGAGAAATCGTCCAACGGTTATTTAAGCCGATCGCTCCTTGAGTTGTGATTTCATTTGCACCACCCAAAATTGAGTAGCGACCAGTGATAGTAGTATCATTCCCCAATTTATGTTGACCGTTAATATTTAAACTAGTAATAGAATTACCATCAAATTGTCCCCTAGTATAAAGCTGTTGAGCTAAGCTAATATTTATACCTGGTATTGCCGCCCAATTTAACCCGAAGATAGTACGGTCTGGATATACGCTATCAGAATTAGCAGATAAGGTAAGTTCATTTTGTGCTTGAAAAGTCAGGTTTTTAGCTAAAGCATAGGTGAGACGCGATCGCAGTTGGTCAGAATTTCCACTTAAAGCGTTCGTGCCAATTCTATCTTCCCGGTCACGATGAATCCAATCGACATCAATAGTTGCTTTACCCAAGCGTTGTTGAATACCAGCGGAAATAGTCGTTAAAGAATTATCTACTTTACTTCCTGGTATGGCTTCTTTCCGAGGAGTAAACAATTCTTCAAAAGTATCTAATGGTTGAGGAGCAATACCAAAATTATCTTCATGGTCGTATTGTACCCTTACATTAGTAGTAGATGTTAATTTACCAATCAACTGTGCGCCATAACGAGTTTGACCAGGTACAAAACTCACCGTAGCATTATTAGCAAAACCAGTATCTGCAAATCGGTAGTAAGCACGACCAGACAAACCCTGAAAAATTTGTCCCTCAACTTCCAAACGATAAGCATCACCACTCACCAATCCCATCAACTCAGATTCATTACTAGAGTGAGCATATTCAGCAATTAACTTACCACTTCCACCCAAAGAAAACATTGCATCCGCACCATACAACTCAAAATCGCGCATACCTTGATTTTCTTGCAAATAAGTTGCACCCAGCCAACTTTCTGAATTCAAAGAGCGAGAAAAATTATATTGCAACCGACCAGCGTAGATATTACTATCAGCATCTCGACTATCATATTGATAACTCACCACAATTCGCCGCACCAACACCTGTCCTGATTCATCAATATCAGTACGTAGCAGAGGTTCGCGGAAAATTAACGTTCCCCGGTCATAATCAATTTCATAATCAGCACTTCTACTTAACTCCTTACGTTCAATCACCGTACCAGGACGATTTAACTCCTCCAACTCAAGGAACACATTTTCACTACCAGGAACCAAAATTCGCCGAGAAAGGAAATAAAACCCACTAGTTCCATCTGGTGCGATCGTATCTCGTTGAAAACCTTCCACATTATTACCGTAAAAACCCGTAACTTGGAGATTCCCTAAATTATAATTTGCCTTAAAACCGTGGAGTTGGCGAGTAATTGCAGTAAATTGCTGAGAACTGCGAGCAAATTCATCAGTATTGTAATCACCCCACATGGCAAAATCTGGACTTGCACCCGTGATACTCGAACGTTCAAACCGGACAAACACACTATCAATAGAAGGTGCGACAACATCAGTACGAGAACTATCACCATAAACAGGATAATTTTGCTCACTGAATTGATACGTTCTAAACAACCGATTATCACAATTACAATCTTCATTCAACGGGCGAGCAGTATTTACCGCACCTGTAAACAACCATTCTCCCACCTTGCCCGTAGCAAATACCGCTGAATTAAAATCTAACTTAGTACCATTATCTTTATCTGGAGGTAAAAAATCCCGAAAACTACCATAATAATTAGTACCCCTAGCTCCCAAACGTAAATCTACCACCCCACTCACTAAACTAGGACGTAAAGCCGTTTCAAATTGCAATTGAGTAAAAGCTTCTAAATCACTAGTACTCGCACGAATGCGTACCGTCTGCGCTTCTAAAGTAGATTGCAAACTAGCAGTAAATTCTCCAGATATAGCTTGTACCTGAAAACCCGGTAAATCAGGCTTCAAATCTACACCAATAAACTTTCCTGCAGAAGGTGATAAAGTAACGATCGCATCCCGTCTAGAAAGATTACCTTTTTCATCAAGTAATTCACCTTTAATCGTTCCTGTAGAGCGAGCATCAGCAGGTATTCTAGATTCAATAGTAGAAAGTTTAATTTGTTTCGGCGCTCCTGCAACTATAACTCGTACCCGCATTGACCCAGCAGAAATAATATTTTCCCCCTCCCTCAAAGGAACACCATACCAAGTCTGAGTCACCAAATTAGTACTAGGGTCAGTTTCCGTACGTCCAACTAACTCCGAATCAACCAATTCCCCATTAAGACGTAACTCCACCCGACTATCAGCAGGGAATTGTAAAACCACAGAAGTAGTAGCAGCATCTAAAACACTATCAGGTACAGGCGTTATAATTCTTACACTCGAATTTATCACCTGTTCAGCCTTAGCTGCACATGGATACCACACCACACCCATACTAGACACCATCACCCCAATAAATATACCAATAACCTTTGCGCCTCTGCGCCTTTGCGTGATCATCTCCTGACATCCTCCCCAAAGGTAGGAGTTACAGCAAAATTCATGCGTACCATACCTCCCGGTTGCAAACGTACAAGACGAGATTGACTATTGCGTTCCTTAAACTTTTGATTCGGCGCCAAGCTGTAACCAGGTAAACTAGAAAGGTCAAGAACACCCGTATGATTTCCTGGCAAAACATTAGCTACAGAAAATAATCCTGTAGGGTCAGTAGTAATACGGTTGCCATCTTCCATAAAAATCACCGCATTGGGAACACCCGGTTCACCTGGTTGTTGTTCTCCATCAAAATTTTTATCCACAAACACCCGACCGATGATAGTACCGCAATCAGAAGTAATACCCGGTCTAATTTTTAATTGATGAATTGCTGGGCCATCTTTTATAGTGAAATTATTATCAATTCGTTGAGCATTAGCGATCGCAGAATTTCTACCTGTACCCCGTAAAGAATCTGGAGTCAATTGAGCTGCGTAAGCAATATTTAATACCTTCCCTGGTGGGAGAATCACATCTGTTTGGAATATCACACCTGAATTATTACGTTGTGATGTCACAGCAACAGATTGACCATCAATTTCTCCCCGCAACCCCTTACTTAAAAAATTGAATCCCAGAGGTAAATTATCAGTAATAAATAACCTATTAACATCAACTTCCGCAGTATTCTTCACCGACAAGCGATAGATAACTGTATCACCAGGTTCCGCAGTCGCGCGATCGCCAGTTTTAATAATTTGAATTTGTGCAGGTTGACATAACCCAGTACGGAACGCAAGAGCGAGTAAATTTAATCCCACGCGATCGGCATTAGGAACAAAAGCTACAGTATCACTAATCTGAGTACCACCCGTCGTCGAAATCGGCTGACCATCTAGAGAAATAGCAGTATATTCAACAATGCGATTATTACCGCTACCTCTACTCGCACCGATAATAATCTTCACCCGTCGTTGGCTATAAATAGAATCCTTGGGTGGATTAATAACTAAAATATAAGCTTTACCTTGGTCAAGTTGACCATTTTCGGGGTCTAATAAAAAGTTATATGTACCTCGTGGTTCCCCATTAGTCAGGAAATAAGGATTACTATTTTCTGTATTTGGTGCAATTCCCTTAGGAATATTGTTACTAGTAATATCAGGTAACTCAGTACGAGTCAGAGAAACCAACTTTCCTAATTCCGTTCCTGTCGGATCACTAGGATTAGTTTCATATAAACCCACAGAAAATCCTGTATAATCAGCCAAAAGTTCACCGCTACAGCCGAGAATTCGACCTAGTGGGTCAACCAGACGAGTAGGAGTGAAACTTAATTGGCTAGAAATTCCTTCAAATTTTGTATTAGTAGCAGAATCTGTATATGTATAGCTCGCTTCGTTAGTAATAGCGAGTGGTATTTTATTATCAATTTGTTGAGCGTGAACTGGGAGTATGTTAAACCCAGTTAAAAGTGTAGCAATTAGGTGCAACCAATAATTGTAGGCTTTCATTTTATCTGGCTTTTGTTGATGCACTGGCATTATCTCCTGGTGATGGAGGTATTAATTTTGAGACGAACCGATGAATGACCCAGCGAAGAAGACGACCCACCGGGTCGTCTCTACTAACGCACCTGCACTTGATAACTACCCTTCACCACCCCCTTAGCTGCTACATTGTCGCCAAAATTCAAGCGAATATGGGTATAAGCTTCCGCAGGTGCTGGTTTTGTTTCTACTTTCCCGTTGGGAAGAGTAACTTGCACTGTGGGATTTTCGATAAACTTGCGTCCACCATCAATGCTGTATGTAATCTTGGCGTTTGTGTTGACATTTGCAGATTTAAGTTTATAAACCATTCCCTTGGGTATTGGCTGATTAATAGCCAAATTCTTCACACTGCTAGTTCCTTTGTTTTCCCCAGTTACTGTATAACGCAGTATATCTCCTGGATTAACAACAACTTCACCTTTCAATGCTTTCCAAGTAATTTGAGATTGACCTTGAGCATCCTTAGTGACAACTTGTTTTTCTGCTTCTAGATTGAGTTGAACTTGGGATTTCTGATTATTTTGGGCGATCGCTGTCACATCCCAAATATTTGGTACACCTGGTATAGCACCAACAGCTACTGAAGTAATTAATACTACTGCACCGATGCCCGCAATTGAAACACGCTTCATTTTCATTTCCTATTTATTTCAAAATTAGCCTAGGTTAAGGAACTAGGGGTAAGGGAGAGTCTGGAGATACCTTGCGCTTAAATTCAAATGTGCCTGTTTCCTGTGGTGCAACGTTATTAGTTACACTATATTCATACTTGGTTACATCTGTAGCAGCAGTATCACCAGATTGATCAGTACCTGAGGTTGGTGGTTCTCCATTGAAGAAAGCTGTAGTACCTGTTGCAGAACCTATTGCCGAGCCGACTTCGTTGCTGGTATCAATTTTTCCATCAGAGTTATTATCCTTAGCCCAATTATTAGTACCAGCAGTACCATCTTCTATAATCTTGAAGCTTTTGGCACTGAGAGTTACATTTCCATTTCCACCAGTGGGTGCTGCTTCAGAAATATTCTTATAAACAATCTGGTAGACAATTATGTTGCCAGCTGCTGGAGTTTTGTCATCTTTGCTAAAAGTATCTTGACCTGTTGGTACATCTGGTCCGGTTCCTTTTTCCAATTTGGAGAGTTTCTCCATCTTCATAAAGCCTGTGTAGACTCTATCAATGGTGGTATTTCGTGGTTCTGTTGTACCTAAACCAGGGGTAGCATCATCGATAAATGTTGTAATAGGTACTGGATAACCTTTCTCTGTATCAGTTGAAAGTGCAGTATTCGCTGGTAAATCAACTGTTACTGTGTAATCTCTTTTTCCTCCTGCTCCACCTGTAACTCCTGGAATCGTGATGTAATCAGTTTTAGCGGTGATATCAGTACCATCAGTTTTTGTAAACTTCGTCCCATTCCACAAGTACTCTCTCTCTTCTGAACCAAATTTAATAGTTACTTTTGTACCTGTAGGTAAATCCCCTGGAATTGTGGGAGGTGTAGGAAGAATCGAAATATCTTTAGGAGATGAACCGCTATGTTGAACAGAATTTGTGAAAGTTACAGGATCTGGATTAATAAGTTTTCCTGGTTCAGTATTCGCTGCTACTGGGGAAGATTTATTGGTGAAATCATCGTTTTGATAAGCAGGGTTAGCAGTATCTGTTGTTAAACCAACCGCTTCTGGTGCATCTTTCGGTCCATTGAATACTTTTGTCTGTGCTTTGACAGTTGCTTCTAAGAAATCACTCGCTTCACGAGTACCGTTAGCCGGATCTCCAGCGATTTCCCCTGTAGGTGTTGTTCCCGGATTATCTACAGTGTAAACGTCATCATCATTATTTGTACGTGGTTGGTTCTGATTATTTGGACTATCGGGTGTGTTACCAAGATAGATTCTTAGGATACTGTCAGCAGCTGCTGTGGGAACCACTGTAACAATAACACGCACATCAAATTCGTCACCTGCATCCACTGAAGGTGTCTCACCACCACCAGCAGGAACATCTGTGAAAACAGTAGCACCTTTAAGCTTGTATTGCAGTTTACTTACTATACCATTGGTGCTAGCATTTCCATTTTCATCAGTAACGCGGACTCTATTTGCTGCTGGTAGTTGGAATTTACTGGGGTCGTTACCTGTATTTTTAACTTTAAAGTCGTAGTACAGTTCATCACCAGGTTCAATATCGCCAAGGTTTACATCTGTTACAGTATTTTTGGTGATAGTAATACCTGCGACTTCCGCAATTATCACTTTAACAGTATTAGATGTTGTATTAATAGTTTTACCTGGGTCATTGGGGTCTTCATAAGTTCCTGTTGCAGTGTTTTCTAATGTGTCACCAGCTTTTGCACCATTTGCTAATGCTGGTAGAATCAGATGGAAGATTCCGTGAACTAATATTGTTGTTGCCAAGAAACAACGATACAACCGAAGATTATTTTTACTCACCACTTTTTTGCAGGACTTCATTGAGCTTGTGTTTTCATGAAAAGATGCTAGATTAACTCAAACAATTACAAGTTTGAGTATTAATTCTGTAAAAACAAAGGTAGCTGGAATCTCTAATTTTTTATTTAGAGGATACCAAACATAAATAGACTATATTCAAAAAACTGTGACAAACTTGTGACAACGATGAGTAAAAATTTAGTTGATTTTCCAATATGAGAATTTGAACATAAAATTCTAAAGAGAACTGATCGTAATGCTTAGCAATCTTTCTCATTTAAAATACTTGGAGTTAATCAAGTAAATTTTACTAAATCTGTTGTAAACTATTTGAACAGAGAATTTTTGCAGTGTAGGAGTGTCGTGAATTGATAACGGTCTAGAAAATGTAGCCATTGCACCTCTGATGGACAATTGGTGAAACTATAGTATTTGATGACTTTAGGTAGATTTATAAAATAATGTAGTGTGTATATACAAGCATTATCCACAGTAGAAATATTGAATAAATCAAACTAGATAACACATTATGATTGTTTATTTATACTTCAAGCTTAGTCACAACCGTATCAGTAGTTTCACTTTATTTGAATGATATTGATAAAAAATTTAAACTAATCCAAGTTGGAATCAGAAAAATGAAGTAGATTTACTGTTTTTATAGAAGACAATTTATTTGATATCAACTAATAATACTTAGTCTACAAGTTTTGTAAATTTACTTAGTAGCGCTGTTTGAGTAAGATGCTTTGTATCAACTAACGTGTATAACAATGACAATCAGGTTTTTCTATTAAGGATGCAACTAAGGAATTAAGTGTAGTTGCAGCTAACAACCCTCCTCCTAAAGTTCCTTCTATTGTGATAAAAGGTGTATTTAACTGCATTAATTTGCGCTTAGCTGCGGGAGCATGACTAAAACCTATAGGCATACCGATAACCAATGCAGGCTTGATTTTCTGACTTTCAATAGCTTCACAAATGGCTATTAACACACTCGGAGCATAACCGACTACTAGTATAGAATTATCACTAACTGCTTCTAATTTATGACGCCATTGTTGATGTTGCCAGAATGCTTGCTCTGCTTCCTTGGGAGTAGTAATATGAGGATTATCGATTATTGTTTCAACTGCACATCCAAGATGTACTAACCGGGTACTATCCAAAGCTGCTGCAACTGCGGGAATATCTACAATAATTTGACAACCTAATTTCAACGCATTCCGAGCAGAAGCGATCGCGTGTCTCATCTTCACAAAGGAAATTAAGCTCACATCCCCACAAGCCAAAATCAACTGAGATAGCAAATCAACCTCAATTTCCGAACGGTGAGATAAATCTGGTAGCAAGCATTGTAAAGATTCTTGAAACTCTTCTGGATGAGCGTCAACTTCAGCATCTAAACCGCTCCAAAGTTCTGCTAATCTTCCTAATCCAGCTTTCGTTTCTACTTCCATCAATTTTAATTGGGAAAGTACTTCTGCTTGGATAATTTGACAATCTTTATCACGTCCTAATAAACCTTCTAACGCTGATGCAGTATGTCGCAATTGTGTTATTTGCTGTACAACATGACTGTATTGTTGCTGGAGTTGTGACACCAAGTCATGATTATTATCTGCTCGTGAATTGACTTCCAGAATTTGGCGAATATGATTTAACTGAAAACCTTGTTGCTTCAAAGCGACAATTTTTTGTAGTCTTTGGACATCTTGTTGACCATAAAGACGATAATTACTTTGACTTCTAGCTGGTTGTGGTAGCAAACCTAATTCATGATAGTGACGTACCATGCGGGGAGTGATACCACCACCGACGTGGAGTGTGAGTTCTTTGATGGTTAGATTCATGGGGGAGGGAG
>Ga0224723_1000447_pt1 | contig 28244 bp, 24 predicted proteins | sample Balambano_FR2_Me_FD_161647 | JGI IMG/M metagenome (GOLD analysis project Ga0224723, IMG submission 161647) | Freshwater sediment microbial communities from Lake Towuti, South Sulawesi, Indonesia - Balambano_FR2_MetaG | ecosystem: Environmental > Aquatic > Freshwater > Lake > Sediment | place... | reverse complement strand
TTATATCACCGAGTCGAAAGCTGCCCCAGAGCAATATCAAACCGTCTACGCAGCTCGACCCGGAGCCGTCGCTGCGCCTACCGCCGGCTTGCACTTCACTCCAGAACTGCTGACACAGCTTCAGGCACAAGGCATCGATCACGCCTTTATCACGCTGCATGTGGGAGTCGGCACCTTCCGGCCGATCGAAGCTGAGGATGTCGCAACCCACACGATGCACGGCGAGTGGCTAAACGTGACGGCTGCAACGGTCGATCGCATTCGGCAAACCAAAGCGCGGGGCGGTCGAATCATTGCCGTGGGCACCACAACCGTCCGCGCTCTCGAAGGCGCAGCAACAGACGGCGACCTGCGCCCCTACCAGGGCAAAACGGATCTCTTTATTTATCCCGGCTACCGCTGGCGCGTTGTTGAAGGATTAATCACCAACTTTCACCTGCCCAAGTCTAGTCTGATGCTGCTGGTGAGCGCGCTGATCGGACGGCAGCGGCTGCTTGATTTATACCAGGAGGCGATCGAGCAGAACTATCGCTTCTACTCGTTTGGCGATGCCATGCTCATCCTGCCCGAAGCGCAAGCTACTCCCACGTAGCCACCGGGCGCAGCACCGCCGGAATTTCGCCTTGCTCGAGTGGAAATTCCAGAATCGTTTCTTTCAACCCCAAATAGCCTGACTCAGCAAACGACAGCAGCATTCGTTGCAGCGCCAGCCATACGTCCGCGTCATACTCCCAGTCTCGCGATCGAGCGGCGTGAGCAGCGATCGACTTTAACGCCCAGAAGTAGCTGTTTCGCACCACCGAACCGCCCTTCTTAAACGCGGGCACATCCTCGCTGTGTAGAAAAATAATTTGGTCTTCGATTCTGGCTCTCATGAATTTGGGAATTAGCGGTCAGCGATTCGCTAGCTTGTCTGGCGAGAAGCCTTTATTCTCATTTTAGAAACCTACCGAAACGATCGCGAAACATGGCTGAACCCCGCGTTGCTCCCTTTGGCTCCTGGAAATCTCCGATCACCTCTGACCTGATTGTGGCTGGCACGATTAGCCTGGGACAAATCATGCTTGATGGTGATCACATCTACTGGAGTGAAATGCGCCCGACCGAAGCAGGGCGAAATGTGGTTGTTCGCCGCACGCCTGACAATCAAATTACCGACATCACACCTGCTCCTTTTAACGTTCGCACGCGCGTGCATGAGTACGGCGGCGGCGCGTTTGTGGTGGCAGAAGGAATCGTTTATTTCTCTCACTTTGCTGACCAGCGGCTTTATCGACAGCCGATCGGTAAGGAACCACAGCCGATTACGCCAGCCGTTGAGTTTCGCTATGCCGATGCGGTGGTCGATCGCCCGCGCCAGCGGCTAATCTGTGTGCGCGAAGACCACAAGGCGGGCGGGCACGAGCCGGTGAATGCGATCGTCAGCGTCAGCACAACTGGCAGCGACGGGGGCGACCTGCTGGTATCGGGCAAGGATTTTTATGCCACGCCTCGCCTCAGTCCTGACGGTACGCAGCTTGCCTGGATTAGCTGGAACCACCCCAACATGCCCTGGGATGGCACCGAACTGTGGCTGGCTGAGGTGAAGGCAGACGGGTCTTTAGGCGACGCGCAGTGCATTGCCGGAGGATTGACGGAGTCGATTTTTCAGCCAGAGTGGTCGCCAGATGGCGTGCTGTATTTCGTCAGCGATCGAACCGGCTGGTGGAACCTTTATCGCTGGCGTGCTGGAACAGTCGAAGCGCTGTGTCCCAGAGCGGCTGAGTTTGGCTTACCTCACTGGGTTTTTCGCATGTCTACCTATGGCTTCGATGCCGATCGCCTGATCTGTACCTACAATGAGCACGGCATTCTGCATCTGGCGCGTTTGGATACTGGCACCTTGCAGCTTGAGGAAATCGCTACGCCCTACACCAGCATCGGCGGCATTCAGGTTGGCGCTGGTGTCGCGGTGTTTAACGCGGGTCGCGCCAGTGCCCCTGGCGTAATTGCCCGTCTGGACTTGCAGACGCACGAGATTCAGGAATTGCGTCAGTCCAGCTCGATCGACATTGACCCTGGCTATCTCTCGATCCCTGAAGTCATCGAGTTTCCGACCGCAAACGGATTAACTGCTTTTGGCTTTTATTACGCGCCCCAAAACCAAGACTATGCTGCTCCACCCGGCGATCATCCGCCGCTGCTGGTTAAGAGCCACGGTGGACCCACTGCTGCGACCTCTACGAGCTTTAACCCCGGCATTCAGTACTGGACGAGTCGCGGCATTGCCATTCTCGACGTAAACTACGGCGGCAGCACCGGCTACGGGCGCGCCTACCGAGAGCGGCTCAAAGACCACTGGGGCATTGTCGATGTCGATGACTGCATCAATGGCGCGCAGTATCTCGTCAACCGAGGAGACATAGACGGCGATCGACTGTGCATCGACGGTGGCAGTGCCGGTGGCTATACAACCCTTGCGGCGCTTACCTTTCGGGATGTGTTTAAAGCCGGAGCCAGCTATTATGGCGTGAGCGACCTCGAAGCCCTGGCAACCGACACACACAAGTTTGAGTCTCGCTATCTGGATGGACTGATTGGCGCTTATCCAGAGCGCCGCGATTTATATCTGGAACGATCGCCCATTTATGCGGTCGATCGACTTTCCTGTCCGGTAATTTTCTTTCAGGGCGACGAGGATAAAATCGTGCCGCCCAACCAAGCCGAGCGAATGGTTGAAGCGCTCCGCCACAAAGGATTGCCCGTCGCCTACGTGCTGTTTGCCGGAGAGCAACATGGCTTCCGCAAAGCCGAAAACATCAAACGCGCCCTGGATGGAGAGCTTTATTTTTACAGCAGGGTGTTTGGGTTTGCGCTGGCAGAGCCGGTGGAACCCGTGGCAATCGACAACCTCGTTTAACATCTGATGCCGTCACTTGCTGTCGTCACTTGCTGCCATCAAATTAGACATCCGGCTGTAGGGCTATCGCACTAAAGCAAAGCGGCTGCGATCGATCCCAAATCGCTTGCCCAAATGCAATAGCCCTCGCAGCAAGTTGGCAAACTCGCCGCTAAGCGAGACAATGAGGGTAGTTGCCATCTGAAATTTGCTGTGAATAACGTCCGCACTGTCTCAGACACCAAGCGAGCCTTTTACAATACGCACACTCGCCCCATTAATTCAATCTATCGCCGCGTTGTCGAAGAGTTAATGGTTGAAATGCATCTGCTTTCAGTCAATGCGGATTTTCGCTATGACTCGATCTATGGGCTGGGCGTTGCGACTGCTTTCGATCGCTTCATGCAAGGCTACCAGCCCGATCGCGATAAAGCATCGATTTTTGAGGCACTCTGTCGGGCGATCGGTGAAGATCCGCAAACCTATCAGCAAGACGCAACCCAATTACGGGCTGAAATCTCTCAGTATTCTGTTAGCGATTTCGTCGATCGCCTCCAGGAGCCGATCGATGCCAGCTCAAACTTACTGTTTGGCACGCTCAAACGCATTTCCGAAAATCCCAAATTCAAGTACAGCCGGTTGTTTGCGATCGGCTTGTATTCGCTGCTAGAGCAGATCGACAGCGAACTGGTCAAAGACGAAAAACGCCGCAATGAAACGCTGACGCAGGTGTGTGCAGCCGTCAATCTTCCCTACGAGAAGATTCAGAAAGACCTGGAGCTTTACCGCAGCAATCTGGAAAAGATCACCCAGGCGCAAAGCGTGCTGCAAGACATTCTCAAAGCCGATCGCAAAAAGAAAGAAGAGCGGGCAAAAGCCAAAGATGCGGTAACGACACCGCCCAGCCCGCCTAACGAGCCGTCTTAATTGCAGGAATGCGTGGCGCAAGGGGGCAAAAGAGAATGGATGCAACAGGTCTACTGACGCTTACGGCAGGTCGGTTGACTCGCAGGGCACCCGCCTGAAGTTCGTTCCTGCCCCTTGAGCGCCGGTCTCCGAAATCCAACCGGTTATGTCAGGGCGATCGATCTGAACCCACACGCGCCCGCTTTCGGTCGCCGGTTCAGTTTGGGTTTCGGGCGCAGCGGTGATGCGAAAAGCCTGTTCTTGCAGCAGCGTTCTGCCAGTGTAGCCAGACAGCGTGCTCGGACCCGTTCTCACTGCCAGCGAGGGCACGGTGACAATGCCACAATTGTTGACGGCGTTGCCGTCACCGACTGGCTGTAGGTTGCAGGGAACCAGAAAAGTCGAGAGAATGTATCCATTGAAAGGGGCGCTGATCCTGATCCAGCCAAACGCAGGCTGATTGTTGTCTCCTGCCAGCGTGACTCGTGTGCCTCCAACAATGTCACTGATGCGCGGCGAGGCTAAATCTGCATCGCGATAGATGCGCTCGTATCTGCTGGTTTGGCGGCATTGTCCCACGATCGACTGCGCCAGTTGCAGCGGTCGGTCGGCTGCCGCAGCCTCAGCAGCCCTCACGCTGGTTGCTAGTGCACCCACGAATGCGATCGAAACCACAACGACTTGAACCAAACCACGGCTCAACGCAGAATCACTTGAGTGAGCTAGACGCATAAGGCGCTGGGGCAAATGTTGTACACAACGGTGCTGACGGGCAGCATACCATGCTAGTTACACAGATTGCAGTGAGCCGATAGTTCAAAGCATCAGAGTTGTGAAATTGTCGATCAGCGCTGGATGTCCTTCTGGATCGATCGCCCCAAATCGCCTGAGAAATTTTTGAGCAGCCGCCGGAAATTGCGGATAGTCAAACTGAGCATCGCCGTTGGCAATGTCTGCCCAAAAATACCGCATCTGCGGTGCCAGAGCTTCGGCTTGGGCGAGCGGTAGACTGAGCGGCGGCTGAGTCAACAGCTTTAGCATAAACGGCAGCGATCGATCGCTCATCCAGTTGCGCGAAGTGGTTTGCAAATCTTGCCACTGGGGCACCGAGGTGACTCGTCCAGATTCAATTTGCAGCCACTGTTTGCCGCGATCGTCTTGATGAAACTGTAAGATGCGATAGGGGTGAGGATAGCTCACCAGAGAACCCGTCGTAATCTCATAAATTCCCTGCTGATAGGCAATGTCTTGCACATGCAGATGTCCGGTAAAGATGAGCTGCACGCCTGCCGATCGCAGCAAGCTGAGCAATTCCACAGCGTTTTCCAGCATATAGCGGCGACCGAGCGGACTGCGCGCTTGTCCGGGCAGGTGCTCAATGACGTTGTGATGCACCATCACCATCACCAGTTCACCCGTCCGTTGCCTGAGAATTTCCTCAAGCCAGGTGAGTTGAGCGGGGTCTAAGCGTCCCATACTTAACTGGGTGCCCTGATCGTCAAACCCATTGGAATTCAGCCCGATCAGCGTTACTCCTGGCAAAATTTCCTGGCAGTAATCCAGTGCGCCTGGATTGTCGTAGCCAAATTTCTGGTAATAGGCTGAGAAATCCGCTGCCCCAATGCTGTGCGGCGATCGATCGCGTTGAGGAAGATCGTGATTTCCTGGCACCACATAAACCGGATAGGGCAATCGCGTCAGACGATCGACGAGCCAGGCGTGATTTTCGGGTTCTCCATCCTGGGTCAAATCTCCTGGCAGCAGCAAAAAATCTAGATTCAATGGCTCTAGCTGCTCCAACACAATTTCCAGAGCTGGGACGCTGACCTCAACGAGATGAAACCGCTGAGGCGTGTCGCGAATCGTAGACGGCACAGCAATATGGAGATCGCTGATGATGGCAAAGCGGAAGTTAAGCGGCATGGGAGGGCAAGGGGGGAGGGATACAAGGAAAAGGCTATCGCGATGGTCGCTTGCCTGAAGCATACCTTACAGCCCACACTCCACACGCTGCTTCAGACACAATCCCTTTCGCGAAAAGAGTGAGATGTTATTTTGATTTGAGTGGGAAGCAGCAGGAGGGCGATCGATGGAACCAAAGTGGTTAGAGTGAGCGAAAGCCGTGCAAGCAATTGCTCAAAACGAATTGACCCAATACTGAGCATCCTTTCGATCGCGAGCTGTCGTCGCGAATGATCCCCAGCCAAATCAGCCGTTTGTTTTGTTTGAGCACTATCGCCATCCCGATTTGCCAAGCGATTTTGACCCAAAAGCATCCGCTTTTGAATTTCCAACTTTTCACAGTTCACAGGAGCTTGCGCCTTGTCTGCGGTTCGAGTCCGTCAACACGTTAATCCCCTGAGCCAGAAGTATCAGCAGCCGATCGCCACTCCTGATTGGCAGCGGGTGTATGCCGATCCTCATCGATCGCTGCACATCGACATCGGCTGCGGACGGGGAAAATTTTTGATGCAAATGGCACAGCAGCACGCTGACTGCAATTTTCTGGGGCTAGAGATCCGCGAACCGCTGGTGATTCAGGCAAACCTGGAGCGGGCGAGTTTAGCGTTAACGAACCTGCATTTTCTGTTTTGCAACGTCAATCAGTCGCTGCATTCACTGCTCGCTGCTTACACCACCGGCAGGCTGCAACAGGTAACCATTCAGTTTCCTGACCCCTGGTTCAAAAAACGCCACCAAAAACGGCGCGTCGTGCAGCCCAAGTTGGTCAATGAGCTGGCAAATCATCTCATTAGCGGCGGGTGGGTGCTGCTGCAATCAGACATTGAGGAGGTAGCAATCGAAATGCGCGATCGGTTCCTCGATCATCCTACCTTTGTGCCCCAGGGTTCTGGCGGCTGGCTGGCAGACAATCCTCTGCCGGTGCCAACCGAGCGAGAGCAATTGGTGCGAGAGCAGGGCGACCCGGTGTATCGCGCTTTGTTCGTGCGGCAATGAACTCCTGCAACGATACAATCGGTCTGAAAACAATCGGTCTGAAATCGATCGCTGATTTGTGCCAGAAGAGGTAAACGATCGAGTCACTAAATTATGTAAGTTGAGATACGCTTGAAGGTGATCGGGTCTTGAGTGTCGCTAAATTCAGATTCAATTGTGTTTGCAGAGACGCAAACAGAACGGTAACGATTACAACAGAAGAAATCCTTAAGCCTCCTCGATCAGGGCAGGAAGCTAAACTTTATTTTGGTAAGATGACCGTGGAATTGCTGAGATATTCGCATTCAACAGCCACCAGCATTGGTAAAGCAAATGATTCTAACGCTAGAAGCTACCAAATCTCAGCCTGACGTAAAGCTAGGGCGAGTGCTCTTAGTCGAAGACGAAGAGCTGATTCGGGAAACGATCGCGCTGGCTCTGGGGGAAGAGGGCTACGAGGTTTTGACAGCCGAAGATGGTCGCAATGCTTTGGATCTCGCCGGTAAATCAACGGAAGGCAGCTACTTTGAGTTTTCACAGTTTGATCTGATCATCCTGGATTTGATGTTGCCTTATGTCAATGGGTTAGATTTGTGCCGTCTGATTCGCCATTCTGGCAACAGCGTGCCCATTCTCATGCTCAGCGCCAAAGGCAGCGAAACCGATCGCGTCGTGGGTCTTGAGGTCGGTGCAGATGACTATCTCACCAAACCATTTGGAATGCGCGAGTTAATCGCCCGCTGTCGGGCACTGCTGCGACGATCACGCCACAGTCATCCTCAGCCGCAGGAGGCGACCCTCAAATTTCATGAAATTACGCTTTACCCGCAAGAGTGCCGCGTCACCGTGCGTGGCGATGAAATTAATTTGTCGCCCAAAGAGTTTCGCATTCTGGAACTGTTTATGACCCATCCCCGGCGGGTCTGGTCACGAGAACAGCTAATCGAGCGGGTTTGGGGTCCCGATTTTATGGGCGACAGCAAAACAGTCGATGTGCACATCCGCTGGCTGCGCGAAAAGCTAGAAGCTGACCCCAGCCATCCAGAATATCTGATGACCGTGCGGGGCTTTGGTTATCGGTTTGGCTGATCCCGCGTCAGTTCCACGCTGCTGCCAGCGCTGCTCATCCTGATGCGCGAATCACCGAATAAGGCATGATTGAGAGGAAACGATCGGGTCACGCCTTGCTGTCTTGAGGGACGATCGCGATGTCTCTATCACCGGAGTAGCCGTGGAGATGCTGGGGTTCCTCTTAGGGCTATCGATCGGAATGCTGCTGTTGGCGTGGCAGCGTTCGCGCTCCGATATCAAAATTCGGCGGCTGCTGCAAAGGTTAGCCTCTGAGCAAACCAAATCTTCTTTGTCGGCAGCCGCTCAGCTCTCAATGGCAATTGCCTATCAGCAGCAGGTGCAGCGGCGGCTTGAGCAGCAGATCGCAGTCGATCGCCAGATTCTGATGCTGGCACCGATCGGCTACTTGCAGGTTGATGACGAAAACCGTTTGGTCTGGTGTAACCCACAGGCGCGAGAGCTGTTGGGCATTACGCAAGACCAGTATCCCAAACCGCGACTGCTGCTAGAGCTGGTGCGCTCTTATGAGTTAGACCAACTGATTGAGCAAACTCGTCAACTAAACGAACCGTATCAGCGAACCTGGACGTTTCACCCGATCAGCCTTGACCCTTTGCGCCTGTCGCAGCAGCAAGAATATCCGCTGCGCGGCTATGGGCTGCCGCTGCCGCAAGACCATGTCGGCATCTTTCTGGAAAGCCGTCAGGAAGCGGCGATGCTGCTGCAACAGCGCGATCGATGGGCATCTGATGTGGCGCACGAGCTGAAAACGCCGTTGACCTCGATTCGACTGGTTGCAGAAACGCTGCACATGCGGGTGAACCCGGCGTTGCAAAGCTGGATCGATCGCTTGATTAATGAAACGATTCGTCTGAGCAATCTCGTACAGGACCTCCTCGATCTCAGCCAGCTTGACCGGGATGCTGCAAACTGTCTGAATCTGAAAACCGTCGATCTGGTTGAACTCATTGATGCTGCCTGGTTAAACCTGGAACCGCTGGCAGGAAAAAAACATTTGCAGCTCGACTACAGCGGACCCAAACAGCTCTTGCTGCAATTAGACGAACCGCGCATGTATCGCGTGTTGCTCAATCTGTTGGATAACAGCATTAAATACAGTCCCCCTCGCCAAACGATTCGCGTGCAGATTGAGTTAGAAAAATCTTTTAGGGCAGATGCGCTGATTGAGCAGGTGCACCTGGAAGTGATCGATGCGGGTCCTGGTTTTCCAGAAAGCGACTTGCCCTTTGTGTTTGAGCGCTTTTACCGGAGTGATCCGGCGCGTTCTCGCAGCCCAGTGGTCACGCAGGCGCATGGGGATCAACAGGCTCCAACCGTCGAAGGCTTGCTTGATCCCCTACCTGCCTTCAGCGATCGAGCCTTTCACCTCAGGCAACGTCAGGCAGAGATGCAGCACCGCAGCAGCGGGTTGGGGTTGTCGATCGTGCGCCAGATTGTCGAAGCTCATCATGGCTCCGTTTCTGCCAGCAACCACCCAGAAACCGGCGGAGCCTGGCTGCAAGTGTATCTGCCGCTACAGCTAGCGTCTTCATAAAAAACGGTAGACTATGAGCCTCAGGCGGTCTGCCGCCCCAACCGGGTCAGCGCGATTCGCTAGAATTGCGTCAGTGCCACACCGGGCTGAGCCGCGAGGGCTTTTGTGGAAATCCCTCTTCCTGTAGTATTTGTACATATCCACGCCCCCGATCGACATCCTGAAGATCGCACTTTTCAACCGTTTGTTGCACCTGGCTGCAACTCCGAGAGCAATTGGCGTATTGAGCATTAAACCTGTGGAGGAACGGCTGCAAAAAATTCTGTCGCAGTGGGGCATTGCCTCTCGTCGTCAGGCAGAACAATTGATTCTGGACGGGCGCGTGCGGCTGAATGGTGCTGTTGTCCGGCTTGGGCAAAAAGCAGACCCGACCCGCGATGCGATCGAAGTAGACGGTACGCCGCTGCAACCCATCGATCGCCCACAGCTCATTTACTTGCTGCTAAACAAGCCCGCAGGGGTCGTAACGACCTGCGATGACCCGTGGCACCGTCCTGCTGTGCTTGATTTACTGCCAGAATCGCTGCGCCAGCACACTGGTATTCACCCGGTCGGACGGCTGGATGCTGATTCCACAGGTGCTTTGCTGTTGACCAACGATGGGGAGGTCACCTTCTGTCTGACCCATCCTCGTCATTCGATCGCGAAAACTTATCATGTTTGGGTTCAGGGTTCTCCTTCGCAGCCAGTTCTGCAACAATGGCGGCAGGGGGTGATGCTAGATGGCAAGCTGACTCGACCCGCTCAGGTCAGAGTGCTGCAAGCTCACCCTCCTGATCGAACCTTGCTGGAGATCGTTCTCCGTGAAGGTCGAAATCGCCAGATCCGGCGGGTGGCAGCAAAACTGGGACATCCCGTGATGCAGCTTCATCGCATGGCGATTGGTTCAATCAAGCTACAGCAGCTTGCCAGCGGGCAGTTTCGTCAGCTTACTCAGGCTGAAGTGCAGTTCCTGCAAACTCAGGTCGATCAATTCAAACCGCTTAAACCGCCAGGTAGCCAGCGGTTGCAAGCGTCGTCAGGTTTTTTGGGTACGCGATAGCAGTTTAAACGGTGGTCGAGGTACTAGGTGATGAATCAAGGGTTAAAAGTGATGAGCAAGGACATTTCCCAAACGGATCAACAACAGGCTCAAAAACTTGCAGAGATTGGCGACTACTTGCGTCAGGTGCGTGAACACAATCAGTTGACCTTAGAGCAGGTCGCATCCCAAACCCTGATTCAAGCTCGGTTGCTGCGGGCGATCGAAACCGGCAACTTGCAGCCCCTGCCCGAACCCGTTTACATCCGAGGCTTTATTAAACGCTACGCAGCAGCTTTGGGTCTGGATGGCGGCGAACTGGCACAGGCTTTTCCGATCGAAACCGACCTGCGGGCAGTTCAGCCGTCGTGGAAAGATTCGCCTGCGGCACAGCTACGTCCGCTGCATCTGTGGTTTGCTTATGTCGCGCTGATTGTTGCTGCCGTGAGTGGCTTGTCTTACCTGGTCAGTCGATCGGCAAGCTGGGTCAGCAACCAGCCCAGAGTGCAACAGGCAAACGTTGCTGCCCCTGCGTCGCCTGCTCCTGCAACAGCCAGCAGCCCCGCCGCGTCTCCCTCTGTGGCTGCAGCCCCGGATGCCAGCCCTATCCCTAACCAGCCAGTGCGGATCGATATTACTTTAACGGCACAGTCCTGGTTGAGAGTTGAGGTTGATGGCAAAACCGACTACGAAGGCGTGATGTCTGAAGGAACACAGCGCACCTGGACCGCCAACAAAGAGGTGACTGTCCGGGCGGGCAACGCTGGCGGTGTGATGGTGGCTCACAACAACGGACAGGCAAAGCCGCTGGGTGAACCAGGCGCAGTCGAGGAAGTCACCTTTTCTCCGACTCAAGACGCTGCCAGCTTGCCGGGTCAGCTTAACTCCCTGCCTCAATAATCGCAATTTCTCGGTTTTTGAGGGGTTCAACCCCTCAAAAACCATTCCAAGGCGGCTACGCTTTGCTTGGCTGCGGCGATCGGGCGTAGGTTTCGGTCAGGCTGCGGAGTCGATCGCGCAGCTCTGCCGTCAGCGCTCCTTCGCGATATCGCCAGCTCCAGTTGCCAGAAGGCTTACCGGGAAAGTTCATGCGTGCCTCGGTGCCCAAGCCGAGAATATCTTGAACGGGAATCACGGCTTGATTGCACACAGAACTTAATGCCAGCCGAATCAAATCCCAGTGGATGCCGTCGGCGCTGGTGCACCCCAGGTAGCGCAGCAGCGATTCGCGCTCATGCGCTTGCAGTTGCTCATACCAGCCCAGCGTGGTGTCGTTGTCGTGGGTGCCCGTGTAAACGACGTAGTTTCGCTCATAGTTAAACGGCAGAAACGGATTGTCTGAGTCTGAGCCAAAGGCAAACTGCAAAATTTTCATGCCCGGAAATTCAAACTGCTCGCGCAACTGCTCGACATCTGGCGTGATCACACCCAGGTCTTCTGCCAAAATCGGCAGACTGCCCAATTCTGATTTCAAAAGCTGAAAGAAGGCTGCACCGGGGGCTTCGACCCATTCGCCGTTCATCGCGGTTGTTTCGCCCTGATTTACTGCCCAATAGGCACAAAAGCCCCGAAAGTGGTCGATTCGCAGCAGATCGACGTACTCTAACAGTGACTTAAATCGCTGAACCCACCATTCAAACCCTGAGGCTTCTATGACGTTCCAGTTGTAAATGGGATTGCCCCAGAGCTGTCCAGTCTCACTGAAGTAGTCGGGCGGCACACCTGCCATCAGCGCCGGTTCACCTGTTTCGGGGTCAAGGTAAAAGTTTTGCGGTTGCGCCCAGACATCGGCACTATCGTGAGCAACATAGATCGGCAGATCGCCCATTATAGAAATGCCGCGATCGTTGGCATACCGCTTTAAGTCAGACCACTGCCGGAAAAACTCAAACTGCAAATATTTGTGGTTAAAAATCTCTGCGCTCAATCGCACGCGCCACTGTTCCATGGCTTTTGGCTTACGGCGGGCGATCGAATCATCCCACTGGTGCCAGCTTGCCCCTTCGTGAGCCGCTTTTAGCGCCATAAAAAAGGCGTAGTCATTGAGCCAGAAGGCGCGGCTGGCACAAAATGTCTCAAATGCCTGCCGCTGTTCGGTGCTGGCGCTGGCTCTAAACGTTTCTGCCGCTTTGAGCAGCAAAGGCATCTTGAGTTGGATCGCCTGGTCGTAGTCTACCTGGTCGATCGGTAGCTCTGGCAACGCTGCGAAATCGGCATCGCTCAGCAATTCCTGACCGCGCAGAATGTCGGGACTGATCAGCAGCGGGTTGCCTGCCATTGAGGAATAAGACATGTAAGGCGAGTTGCCGTGTCCGGTTGGTCCCAGCGGCAGAATTTGCCAGAGCTGCTGTTGACTCTCGTGCAGAAAATCGACAAATTCATACGCTGACTTTCCCAGATCGCCAATCCCAAAGCGACTGGGCAACGAAGTGGGATGGAGTAAAAGACCGCTGGAGCGAGGAAACGGCATAGGCTTGGAGCAAATAAACACTAAAAAAACGCAGGACGTTAGCTCATCCTGCAATCCTCTCGACTGTAACATGCGTCCTGATTCGCTGAATGTGCCGCAGGACAGGGCTACTCTTGAAATAGAATCAGGCGGCGATCGAGTCAAGTTTTGTGCGTCCGAGCTTCAGAATTATGTTAAGATGCATGGCAATTATGAAATTTGTGTTGGAGAGGTAGACCCATTCATGGAAGCAGTCTTGCTGTTGGCGAAGTTGCCCGAAGCCTATGCGATCTTTGATCCCCTGGTCGATGTTCTGCCCGTGATTCCTGTGTTTTTCTTTTTGCTTGCGTTTGTGTGGCAAGCAGCAGTTGGGTTTAGATAAACAAACTGGTTTGAGATTCCAGCGTTCGCTAAGTTAACAAGCATACACAAAACGAAGGGGGACTAATTCTAGCCCCCCCTAAACTTTTCTTTGTTTCCTAGAAAGCACCATTGGGATAACGCAGCCCTTTGCAGCAGCGTCCTGTACGGCAATGGCACTACAGCACTTCGTGCGTGTAAGCGTGCTGCTTGACGTTATCCTCGGTTCTCACAATGCGCTCAGAGTTGAGAACGCGCTTGCGCTCAGTGGAAAAATTAAAATCCTGTCGAGTTGTGCCCTGCGGGATGTGAGCCTGGGCAGCAGGACGGCTCTTGTAGGTGCGGGCAGCAGCGATCGCCCGGAAGGCAAACTCATCGCAAAACTGCGTCTCTGGCGGAAACTGATCGAGCCGCTGGGGCTGGTCGTCAACCAGCACAGTTCCCAATGTCGTTGCCCATGCGAGCCAGTAAGAAGTCGGGATACCCTTGACGATCGCTTCCAATGCAGCCGAGGGAATCGGCTCGGCAATTTTGACTTCATGCACTCCGTCTTCATCTTTAATAAAGCACGCGGCTAATCCCACCACCAGATAATCGTCTGGGGAGAGGTCAGGTGCGGCGGCGGCGATCGATCCAAAGGTCATAGGGCGTTTACCGGCTGAAAGCATCAAGTGCAGCGTAGCAGCACCTCACTCGCCTATGGAAAACTTTGATCGGTCATTTAGACTCAGTCATTCCATCAGGGGAAGTACCGCTGCTCCATTGCATTCTAACCTGTTCTGTACAAAGCCTCGCTGCCAGAAACAAACAGCAGGGGCGACCGACTGAGTTTATCAACCCAGGCGAGGGAACTGCGATCGAAATATCAAATTCGCTTGACACATTTACAAACTTTTTGCAAAGGATTCAGGAATTTTACTGACCTGCACTGTAGGCACTTGCAGAGAGGGAAGGAATCGTCAATCGCTGAGTGTCTCTGGCTTTTCGCCATGTTTGTACTTCAAATGTCAGGAATCGCACTTCCGTGTTTTAACCATCACGCTTGAGGGATAGTAAGCCACATGATCAAGTGACACACAGGTAGATGTGACGGAATCGAAAACACCAGAGACTGATAAACGTCACCCGACTGCTGATTACCCTCGTTGAGCTGTACACACCGTGAGGATGAGATGAATACGCGCTCTACAAGCCGCCAGAATCGTTTGGAAGGCCACAACCGCCGGGTTGGCTCAGATGCCACACCCCGACTGGTCTATCGCGCGCACAAACGCTGGCAATCGAAACAGCGCCACCCTCAAAGCTTAAACTTCCGCAGAGCGACTGCCGAAGCCAATCTGCCGACAGAGGACACGCTGATGCGACAGCAAGCGCTGGCTGCGGCTCAACAAGGAAAGCACCAAGAAGCGATCGACCGCTTCACCCAGTTAATTGGTCGCTACCCCAACAGCGCGATGGACTACAACAATCGCGGTCTGGTGTATTTCCAGAGCGGTCAACGATCCGCTGCAATCGCTGACTACAACAAAGCGCTACAGCTAAATCCTCGCTTAGACAGCGTCTACAACAACCGCGCCAATTACTATGCGGCTCAAGGACAACTGCTCGAAGCGATTTTAGACTATGAGATGGCGCTCGACCTCAACCCCAATAATATTCGTGCCTGGATCAACCAGGGCATTACCCTGCGCGATTTGCAAATGTATGAGCGGGCGATCGAATGCTTTGAGCTGGCGCTGGCGTTTGGTCGGCTAGAAGGACACATCTACGCTGAGCGAGGGCGGACTTACCACCTGTGGGGCGACTGGAACTGCGCGATGGCAGATTATCAGCGGGCGATTATTCATCTTCCCAGCCCGACTGGCGCAAAATCTGACCCGTCGGTGCGGCTGCGGCTTCAGGTTGAGCTGTGGCTAGACGATCTGCTCAGCCCAATCCAGTAAGCCCGCCATCCAGTAAGCTCGGCAGTAAGTCTGGCAGGGCTGAGTCAATTGGTCATTTGCGACTAATCGATCGAAATCGACTGAGGACCGCCATTTGCCTTGCCGTTGCTGCTGTCTGCGCCTGGTGTTGCAGCACCGGCTTGCTCATCCAGCCAGCCTTTAACTGGGTCATCCGCTAAGTTGAGGCGAAAGAGTCCAGAGAACAAGCCTCCCAGAAATGGTACTGGCTGGTTTGCCAGTTCCTTAAACAAGGGTGCAAGCTCGTCGAGAAACATAACCAGACCTCCTTTTAGTTGATTCTGGCTCGATCGTAGCGCGGAACGCCAGTGCCGTAGGGACGAGAGCCACGGCTCTACGGCAGCAATAGACGAGCCGCGTTCAGGTCAATCCTGAGACTCCGCCTTTTTTTCCGGCAACATGCACTTGTCGCTGTCGCAGCCCGCTGGTCCTTCAACCGACATTTCACCAGAGTCATAGCGCACCAGAGCGGCGTAAAAGTCGCTGGTTTGCTGCCGCACCTGAACTTCTCGCTGAAGCTGCTGGTAGATCGCTCGATCGATCTTCTCAAACGGCAATCGCGGAAAGGGGGCATCAAATCGCGCCAGCAGTGCCGCACTGATGTAACCTTCGTCCTGAGCAATTGCCTGATAGATGCGTTCTGCGAGCGGTTCGATCTCGTCTTCTCGCAGCTCGATCGTGGCGCTGGTGTTGTGAGCTGTGTAGTACTGCTGCACCTGCATATAGAAATCCATTTGCGCCAGAGCTGAAAACCGCTCAATCTCAATTTCATCTGCGCCCGGTAGATTTGCCCAGGGCACCTCAACGGGAATTTCTACCAGCCATTCGGTACAGCGGGGATCAAACGGGTCGTTCAGCAGATTGCCCTGCGAGTCTTTGTCAGACTGCGAGGGCACAATCCTGTAGCCATATTCCAGGCAAGCCAGTGCGACGGGATCGTTTTTGCGAAACGTGATCCGGCGAATGAACCGCTGCGCTTTGGGCGGATGCCAGCCAGGAGAAGCGTTGGTCAACAGCGATTTGGTGCCCGCAGGCTGAACGGTCGTACAGCGATTGGGGCGCTTGAGTCCGTGTCGATCGCAGTAGTCCCACACGACCTGATGCACAATTGTCTTCCAGCGGCTCAGGTACGCTTGCTCTTGCTGTTTAAACTTCAGTCCGGTGAGGGTGTCGGGACGACCCTGCGCCCACCAGCGCAGCCACTCCACTCCAAATGCCTGCACAAAAAAGTCAAACAGTCCGGTGAATGACACCCCCACGATCGGGTCTCGATCGCGCGACTGCTGATAGCGCGGCTCGAGAAACCGATGATGCAGCAGTGCTGCAACCGACAGTGCTCCTGCGGTAAACGCGTCCTCCTGTTCTTTCAAGTGGTGGGGGTCAATCTGATTGAGATGAACCTCCGATAAATTACAGTGGAAGTTGCTTCCAATGATTTCCCCACACGGGTTCAGTCCATAGCGTTCCAACCGATGCGCTAATTCGCTCTCAGACACTTGAGGTGCGAATTGTTGTAGCCAGCGTTGAGCCTCACCCCGTTCATAAGCCTGCAAAAACTCAGACCGAAGTTCAGCCGTTGTCAGCACGTCAGCGTTAGAGCGGACGATCGCTTCGCCTGCCCACTGAATTGCCCCTTCGCCTGAGTAGTACTGCTTGCGAACCGCTGCCACACAATCTTCTCGCGTGGGTTTGCGGTGAAAGACGCGGGTGTGATTTGCCATCCGCAGCGCATCTCGATCGGGGTCAATGCGCCAGTTCCCTTCAGCATCCTGCTGCCAGAGGTTGTCTTTCGCTGCTGCAAACGCTTCGTCCTCACTTGCACTCTGTCGAATGCCCGCACTCCGCCGGATGTTTCCTGCCACGATCGTCACCGCAGCTTCATCAATCAACAAACAGCACTCGACCGAAGTCAGCTTTCTGCCGATCGCCTGGTTGAGAATTGCCGCACAGCGCTCATACAGTCCTGGCAGCCGCACCGGATTAGCAACGCCGCCAAAGCCGACCAGCGTCTCGCCTGCCGCCCGTACATCGCTGAGGTCGATCGCCACCTGCACCTCGCCTGGGAAGCGATCGTCGGTCGATAGCTCTAACAGAGTTTGGTAGGACTTGACCCAGCCCTGGCGACTGTCACCCACCCGAATTTCGATTTGATTACCCCGAACGCTGACTTCGGTTTCATCGCGCCGCAGATGCTTGAGTGTTGTGCCAATTTTGCCCTGCATCGTCACACTGAGCCGATTGTGAATCGCTGGCAGTTGCTCAATATATTTCGGCTCCAGCACGGCACCCGTGCCACAGCCCATCATGGCTAAATCCATCATTAACCCAAAAGCCTGCCAGTCCACGGTGTTAGTGCTGGTGCAGTTATAGGCTCCCGAAAAGTTTTCGGGTCTCTCAATCCAGCTCGTGCCGCCGACCCAGAGCCAGCGTCCTGAGGGCAAACTTTTGAGCTGGCGCTGCATCCGGCTGACTAACTCGGCTTCGGCAGCCGTGAGGTTGCCCAGTTGGATGATGCCGCGCAGGGTACGATCGCACACCTCCTCCCAGGTTTCGCGCAGATTGTCGGCTTTCTGCCCACGCCGACTGTAGGTTCTGTAGAATACGGGGTTGGCAGCAGGGGCAGCCTCTGGAAATTGATTGGCTTGGCGGGTGCGTTCAAGGTCTCGAACCATAAGTTACGTCTCGCTATTGATGGACTGAATCAGAGCTTCAAAGTTTATGAACGGTACATGTAGAGTTAAGTTCTTGAGGTAAACACTATATACGCTAACCTCATAAAATTCTAAGATACTTTTGTACTATATACTGTCATCCCTAATTGGGTACAAATTCGGCACAATTGAAGAGTTCTTGAAAGACCAGCCTGATGTCTCTTGCTCCCTGGCGATCACCGCTTGCCCGCGCTCTACACCGCAATCGCGCGTCCGCTGAAGCGCGTTACTTGCAGATTGCTACCGTCCGCCCAGACGGGCGACCCGCAAATCGCACCGTTGTGTTTCGCGGTTTTTTAGACGGCACTAATCAGCTTCAATTTGCGACCGACGATCGCAGCGAAAAAATTGAGCAGATCGCGCACCAGCCCTGGGGTGAAATCTGCTGGTACTTTCCCAACACCCGCGAACAGTTCCGCTTAACAGGAAAGTTAACCCTGGTGGCAGCCGACCACCCTGATCCAAACCTGCGTCAGGCGCGTCAGCAGCTCTGGCAGGCAATGTCAGATGCCGCTCGCATTCAGTTTGCCTGGTCGCATCCGGGGCAGCCCAGAGCAGCGGATGACGATTTTTCGCCGCCGCCACCAGACTCGCAGCAGCCGCTTTCACAGTTTCGACTGCTGTTGTTGGAACCCACGCAGGTTGACCACCTTGAGCTGCGGGGCGACCCTCAGAATCGCTATCGGTATGTTCAAAAAGATAATCTTCAAGAAGACAATCTTCAAGAAGACAGCCCAGCCGATGAGCGCGCGTCTTTAGCGACAGAACGCCAGTGGTCGGTGGAATCCGTCAATCCCTAGACGATCGCTTGAGTAGCCGGTCAACCAGGGGCAGTCATTCCTTCCAGCCAGCATCTTGATGATGGAACGACAGCCCTCAATCTGTTTTTTGGGCAGGCGCGGTCAGCGGATGCCGCAAGCGTTTGACCGTTCATGAATGACGCGCCCTAGATGCCAGCGCCGTTGAGAAATTCTTCGATGACTCTGTCTCGCAGCCGACAGCTTGCGGCGTTTGCTGCAACCGCATCTGCGACTTCGTCTGACCGGTCGATCGCCTCAACAGCTTGTGTGTGAGTATGGTGTGGCTGAATAGTCTGCGCCTGAACGTTAGGCAGCACCTGCACGGATACTTGAGGCTGTTTCAAGTCGGCAATTTGCTGCTCCAGTGCCTCTATCCGGTCAACCAATGCTCGAATCACCTGGGCTTCTGAGTCAGGCAAGCGACCGTGCTCCAGTGGGTCAACTCGCTCACCCGATCGATACACGATGCGACCCGGCACGCCAACCACCGTGCAGTCTGAGGGCACGTCGCGCAGCACAACTGAGCCTGCCCCGATGCGGACGTTGTTGCCAACCTGAATGTTGCCCAAAACCTTTGCGCCAGCGCCCACGACCACATTTTCGCCCAGCGTGGGGTGCCGTTTGCCGCTTTCCTTACCCGTGCCGCCCAGCGTCACACCCTGATAAATCAGCGCGTAGTCACCGACGATCGCCGTTTCGCCGATCACAACTCCCATGCCGTGATCGATAAAGACTCCCCGTCCGATCGCCGCGCCAGGGTGAATTTCAATGCCAGTCAAAAATCGTGCCAGATGGGAAATCAATCGAGGCACAAACGGAATGCCAATTTGATTGAACCGATGCGCCACTCGGTAAAAGATCAAAGCTTGCAAACCGGGGTAGCAAAATAAAACCTCTAGCCAGTTCCGAGCCGCAGGATCACGCTCAAAGATAATGTGAAAGTCAGCGAGCAGAGTAGAGAGCACGAGTCGTTACCCCGTTTGCAAAACCATTCACTATCTTAACGCTTGCGGTCAGGGCAAAGTCTACTGGCAATCTCGATCGCATTAATCCCGAATCGACAGCATGTAGTCATATCGGACATTGGCATCGAACGAGCCGACCCAGATGCGATACTCGCCTGCCTGCAAGTCAACTGCTTGAATGCTGGCATCGGTACTGTTGTCGCTGTCGTCTCCGCAGTAAACCGTGTCTCCAGCTCCTTGAATCAGCAGGGTGGTATCACCGCCACCGCTATTGACCTGAAGATTGAGTTGAGCAAAATCGTCCTGAAGCACCAGAATATGGTCTGGTGTGGAATCAGCAAACCCCAGACACAGGTTGCCTGCCTGATCGCGGTTGGCGATCGAAGATAAAGGAACTGACCCGCTGGTAAAACCCTGCACCACACCAGCGCTGTCAGCGAAGCCAGGAGCGAGCGTTAGTGAATCAAAGTTTGCTGATTGCGCGAAAGCCGGAGCGGATGTCAACGCTGCTAATATCAAACCGCTCCATTTCAAACCTGCGATCACACGCATAGGGTTACTCACTCTTATCGCTGTATGCTAAAAGACTTTTTGCAGACTCAGCCTGTCTTGACTTAAAACGATCTTGACTTAGAACGGTCTGCTATGTTAATCGACTCATTCGGAGATACGAGAGTTCCTGCTCCAGCAAGGTTGAGTCGTGCGATCGAATGCTCCCGCTCGATTCTGCCTTGCTCACTCGCTGCCAGTGTAAATGCGGATTGGCGATCGAGATTCGGGAGTCCAGGCGTAAGGGTCGTCGTAGACTAGAATTCGATCGCGGCTTTGGTCAAAGCGAATGCGGATTTGCTCGGTTTGCCCGACATTGAGATAGCCAGACTCCCAGGCATTGCGGTTAAAGGTGCGTCGAAAGCTGATCCGGTAGGCACCCGGAGGTAGGTTGATCGCTTGTGTGAGATTGCGCTGATTGAAGGAGAGCTGTTGTTCTCCATCCAGTCCTTCGATCGAGACAGTGACCCAGTCGTTGGTGGCAGAGGTTAGCTCTAGCCGAACAATACTTGCAGTCCGACCGGTGCGGCTGTCCCAGTTCCAAAACCAGTCGTTATTCCAGGCGTCGCGATCGTCGTTCCGGTGCTGCCGAAAGTCGTCGTCTCGATCCCAGTCGTCATCGTCACGGTCGGGGTTCCAATAGTCGTCATCTCGATCGCGACTCCAGTATTCATCGTCGCGGTCTTCCTCGCGGTCTTCCTCCTCCCATTCTTCTTCGCGGCGTTCTTGCTGTGCTTCCTCCCAATCGCGGTGTCGCTCCAGCCACTCTTCGTCGCGTTGGGTAGTTTGCTTTTGAGCAATTTCTGTGACATCAGGCGATCGGGTTGTTTGCTCCAGGGGCAGGCTAACTGCTGTGGCAGGCGCAACCACACGCCAGGTCGTCATCAAGGTGGCTGCGACTAAAATTGCGCGCTTCATAGGCTTCGCTGAAATTGAAAGACAAAACCTGCTGCTTGGCTCGGTCTTAACATCTCACAGTTGTGAGCCATCAGCTTCATCCATCTGGGTTATCTGTCGGATTGCCAACCACAAAGTTCCTGGCTCTATTTTTCGATTGATATCGTCAGTGCATATGGATCAACGTGTGATGAACCGCGACGACCGCTGCACTATCGCTGTGGCAGGCAAACTTAACCAGGAGATATCACCGCTATGGCATTTCTCGCTGGAATGTTTAGAGATAATCGGATTAGAGGGTCATTCAACCGCGATTTGATTTATGGCTATGACGGCGATGATCTCGTTGATGGACGGGATGGAGACGATTTTATTTTCGGCGGCGACGACGATGATAATTTGTATGGGGCAGACGGTGACGATGACCGTCTGTTTGGCGAAAACGCTCGCGATCGACTCGATGGCGGTTCAGGTGATGACCGTCTCTGACGAGCTGATTGCGATCGTCCAGGATATCGGTGGCTTCCGCTTGAGTGCCGGATCCATCAATTACGTCTAGCCAACAGCGAATCGCCTCTAGGGCACGTCATCAATGAACGGCAAACGCTTGCGGCATCAGCCTAACCGCGCCCGCCCAAACAACAGGCTAGGGGCTGTTGCTTTTCCTTCATCAGGATTCTGGCTGCAATGGATGACAGCTTCTAGAACATTTGTACTGACTTGCCAAATCAAGATAACATGAGGCATCGGGACTATCGAACTTCCCGGATCAGGGAAACTAGCGATAGGATCGTCAAGAACGATTTGCTGTGCCCCTTTTCCCCAAGCCGTGCGCCCTCATGTCTAACTGGTCAAATCGTGTTGATGGTGTTTCCGATCGCTCCCACGCTGCCAGCAACGGACATTATCCGCATGTCGCCAACCCACAAAACACGATTCGCATTCGAGGAGCGCGACAGCACAATTTGAAAGACATTGACTTGGAGCTGCCGCGCGATCGATTGATTGTGTTTACCGGCGTTTCTGGGTCAGGCAAATCTTCGCTGGCGTTTGACACGATCTTTGCCGAAGGACAGCGCCGCTACGTCGAGTCGCTCAGCGCTTATGCCCGCCAGTTTTTAGGACAGGTTGATAAGCCAGATGTCGATGCGATCGAGGGCTTGAGTCCAGCCATCTCGATCGACCAGAAGTCCACGTCACACAACCCGCGATCGACTGTGGGCACCGTCACCGAAATCTACGATTATCTCAGGCTGCTATACGGGCGCGCTGGAGAGCCACACTGTCCGATTTGTGACCGGTCGATCGTGCCGCAGACCATTGACGAAATGACCGATCGCATTTTAGAGCTGCCCGATCGCACGCGCTTTCAAATTCTGGCTCCGGTGGTGCGGGGCAAAAAGGGAACGCACAAAAAGCTGCTGTCAAGTCTTGCGTCAGAGGGCTTTGTGCGCGTGCGAATCGACGGCGAAGTGCGAGAGCTGAGCGATGCGATCGAGCTGGATAAAAATCATTTCCACAACATCGAAGTCGTGGTCGATCGATTGGTCAAGCGCGATGGCATTCAAGAGCGATTGGTCGATTCACTCTCCACCTGTCTGCGGCGGTCAGAAGGGATTGCCATCATTGAGGTGTTGCCTTCAGAGCCGAATGCGGTCGTTTCGCTGCCGACTGCCGCACAGCTTGCCGTGCTGCCTTCAATGGCAGCAGAACCAGCGGGGCGCTATGGTCGAACCGCTGAGGAAACCGAGGAAAAGCAGTCGATCGAGCTGGTCTTCTCTGAAAACTTTGCCTGTCCAGAACATGGGGCAGTCATGGAAGAGCTGTCGCCCCGCTTGTTTTCGTTTAACTCGCCCTACGGAGCCTGTCTTCACTGCCACGGCTTGGGCAGCCTGCGGACGTTTTCAGAAGAGTTGGTCGTACCCGATCCAAAGCTGCCGGTGTACGCGGCGATCGCACCCTGGTCAGAAAAAGACAACACTTACTATTTCTCGCTGCTCTACAGCGTTGGTAAAGCCTTTGGCTTTGAGATTCAAACCCCCTGGGATCAGCTCACGCCAGACCAGCAGCACGTCGTTCTACACGGTTCAGAAGAAAAGATTTACATTGAGTCAGATTCCCGCTATCGCGACACGAAAGGCTATCACCGTCGCTATGAAGGCGTGCTGCCCATGCTAGAGCGGCAGTATCAGGAAAGCACTTCAGAGCTACACAAGCAAAAGCTAGAGCAGTATCTGGTCAATCAGCCCTGTGAGGTTTGTGAGGGCGATCGGCTCAAGCCCGAAGCGCTGTCGGTTCGCTTGGGACAGTATCGCATCAAAGATTTGACCAGTGCCTCAATTCGCGACTGCCTCAATCGGGTGCAGGCGCTACAGTTGACATCGCGACAAGCGCAAATCGGCGATCTGGTGCTGCGTGAAATCAAAGCGCGGCTGCAATTTCTGCTGGATGTCGGCTTAGATTACCTGACGCTCGATCGCACTGCCATGACGCTGTCGGGCGGCGAGGCTCAGCGCATTCGGCTGGCAACGCAGATCGGCTCTGGGTTAACCGGCGTGCTGTATGTGCTCGATGAACCCAGCATCGGGCTGCACCAGCGCGACAACGATCGCCTGCTGCATACGCTGACTCGACTGCGCGATTTGGGAAATACCCTGATCGTGGTGGAGCATGACGAAGACACGATTCGATCGGCAGACTATTTGGTGGATATCGGACCGGGCGCAGGCGTTCACGGCGGCAGCATTGTCGCGCAAGGCTCTCTGGAAAATCTGCTGAATGCAGAAGCATCGCTAACCGGCGCATATTTGGCGAGGCGGCGAGTCATCCACACACCCGCTGAGCGGCGCAGCGGCAACGGTCGCGCCCTCCGCATTCGTAATGCCCACCGCAATAACCTGAAGCAGATTGATGTTGACATCCCGCTGGGCAAACTGGTCTGCATCACCGGGGTCTCTGGCTCTGGCAAGTCCACTTTGGTTAATGAACTGCTATATCCGGCGCTACAGCATTACTTTGGGCGCAAGATCCCGCAGCCCAGAGAAATCGACGAAATTGGCGGACTGAATGCGCTCGATAAAGCGATCGTCATTGATCAATCACCGATCGGTCGTACCCCGCGATCGAACCCTGCCACTTACACAGGCGTGTTTGATGTGATTCGCGATTTGTTTTCAGAGTCGATCGAAGCCAAAGCCAGAGGCTACAAACCCGGTCAATTCTCGTTCAATGTCAAAGGCGGACGCTGTGAAGCCTGTGGCGGTCAGGGTGTGAACGTGATTGAGATGAACTTTTTGCCGGATGTCTACGTGCAGTGCGAGGTCTGCAAAGGCGCGCGCTACAACCGGGAAACGCTGCAAGTGAAATACAAAGGCAAATCGATTTCTGACGTGCTGAATATGACCGCTGATGAAGCGCTGGAATTTTTTGAAAACATTCCCAAAGCCTTTGCCCGACTGGAAACAATGGTCGATGTGGGGTTGGGGTATGTGCGGCTGGGACAAACGGCTCCCACGCTGTCAGGCGGTGAAGCGCAGCGGCTGAAGCTGGCAACTGAGCTGTCGCGCCGCGCCACGGGCAAAACGCTGTATCTCATCGATGAGCCGACCACCGGACTGTCTTTCTACGATGTTCACAAACTGCTGGACGTGCTGCAACGTCTGGTCGATAAAGGCAACTCGGTTTTGGTGATCGAACACAATCTGGATGTGATTCGCTGCTCAGATTGGGTGATCGATCTGGGACCAGAAGGCGGCGATCGGGGCGGCGAGATTGTGGCGATCGGGACACCTGAAGCGGTCGCAGACAACCCCCGCTCTCACACCGGCAGATATCTCAAGCAGGTTTTGCAGCAGCACCCGCCTCGGCAGTCCGACGGCTGAGCCACACCGGGCAGCAACATCCTGAGCAGCAAGCGCTTCTTGCACAAAAAACTTTCTAGACGGTGAGGCTTTCTCGCTGCAGTGATGCGGGTTTCGTCCCCTTGAGGGATTGCCGCTCGAAATAAAAAAAGTTAATTTGGATACAGAAGAAAAAACGTTCATCCCCTTTGATCTCGATCGCAGAGCGGGACGGAAGTAAGGGTCTCTCCTGAAGGAACGCGCTTCTCTTCGTTCTATTAATCAAAATTCATCTGGAGAAGCGGAATGAAACTCTTTTATCGCGGAGTAAGCTACGACTACGATCCGATCCTTCGCAGACCCGGAAACACCGGTCGCCCGGTTAAGCTTGCTCAAACCCAACGATCGCCCTATGCGCTAACCTACCGGGGCATCACCCATCAGGTTGATCCCAACGCACCTGCGGCAGATCCTGCCCTGCCTGCCCACTACCGCTTGATGTATCGGGGCACTGAGTATGAAGTGAATCGCGCTGCTCAGGGTGGAGTGACGATCGCCACTCAGCCCGTGGGGATGCGTGGATTCAAAGCTGAGGTTGTTCCTTCGGTAATGCCTCGGCACTACATTGCCAAAGTGCATCAAACCAATTTGCTAAGGAATTTGCAGCACCGCCTGCAAGTGGCACAGGAGCGCGGCGATCAAAAACTAATTCATCTACTTGAAGCCGAGCGGCAGCAGATTTTGGCTGGCAACCACTAGGCGCTGTCATCCATTCCAGCCAGCATCCTGATGATGGAACGACAGCCCCTAGCCTGAAGGATCTGATCACGTCATCATTACTAATTTTGAGCACTACCGTAAATGTTTTGCTGGAATGCAGCCCGAGCCAGGGCACGGCAATGCCGTGCCCTAATTCTGTGAAATTTAACCGATCGGCATGAAACCAGTCGCGCCCGTCATAACAGCCCCACCAGCTTTTCGCTCAGCTCCCACATCCGCCTGCCTTTTTCGTCATCGCGGGCTTCTGGAGAAACGGTTCTGACAAATGATTTGCCGTTTTTCTTCTGGCGATTTCCCCAACTCCAATAGGCACCGGACTGTCGGTAGGCTGGGTCAGCAACGACTTGTGCCACCCGCTCACCCGCTAACGCTTCTGAGACAAATCCACCCGTGATGTACTTTTGAAACAGGGGGAAGAGTTTTTGAAACAGCGGGTAGTGGTTGCGAAACAGAGCCGTCGTTGCCACACAGCCTGGATAGAGCGAACTAAAGGTAATGCCCGTTGGCTCGTGATAGCGGCGATGCAACTCTCGCATCGTTAAGACGTTGCAAACTTTGCTATCTTTGTAGGCTTTCACTGGCTCAAATTTCTTGCCGTCGATCATCGAAATGGGTGCTTTGAAGCCTGCGGCAAAGCCCTGGAGGTCGCCAAGGTCTGGGCGCGGTGGAATTTTGCCGCCCAGCTCGTCGGGGTTATGGGTGACTGTTCCCAAAATCACGAGTCGGCGATCGGCGGCGGGCGAGTTTTGCAAATCCTTCAGCATCAGGTTACACAACAAGAAATGCCCCAGGTGATTGGTGGCGACAGTCAACTCATACCCCTCAGGGCTTCGCAGCGGTTCCTTTAAGAGCGGCATGTAGATCGCAGCATTGCACACCAGCGCTTCTAAGGATCTGCCACTGTCTCTAAAGCCTTGCACAAATTGCCGCACGCTCTCTAGAGATGCTAGGTCGATCGGCAGAATGGTGTAGCTGCCCTGCGGCATGTCGATCGCTTGAGCCACAGCTTCTGTCTTGGCGATATCTCGACACGCCATGACCACGTGCCAATGCCCTTTTTGGGCAAGGGCTTTTGCAGCTTGCAACCCGACCCCCGAAGAGGCACCGGTAATCACAACGGTTGATTTCTGTTGTTCCATTTTATTAAGACTCTATTAAAACTCAGTTGACCTGACTGGCTATTTCCAGAATCTCACAAGTAGCTGCCTCTGAAGCCTCGTGTGATTACAAACCGTTAATACTTAAGTAGAGAGCCAATGCTGGTTCATGTTCAGAACTGATGTTTTTGTCGCTCGATTTGCAGGGCAGCTCGAACTCTCTGATATTCTGCTTCAAGCAGCGGCATCAGCGCTGCGGATTGGGTTACATCATCTTCGATCGCTTCTAGCCGATGGCAGAGGTCTGCGAAAACTGTCGCGCCTACGGTAGCACTGCCTGCCTTGAGCGTGTGAGCCGATCGCCGCAGCAGAATCAAATCCGCTTGAGCCAATCCAGCACTGATGGCTTGCATCAGCTCAGGACTCTGTTCGAGGTAGCAGTCGATAATTTCAATCAGCACAGCGGCGGAACCGGCGATCAGTTGCATCTCTTGCAGCGCCTGTGGGTCGAGAATGACCGATGGTTCAGCGGGCAAAATGGCTGGAGTTCCCTTGGCTTCCTCAAATGGCGGCTCGAATGAGCGCTCGAAATCACTGGCTGCTGACTCTGGCAGCGGCGCTTGCAGCGGCTGGAATTCAGTCACTCTGTTGCGATTGCAGCCACAGCAGCTTGTGATCGCCCGCACTAAATCTTCGACGTGAATTGGCTTACTGACGTAGTCATCCATGCCCGCTTGCAGGCAAGCTTCTCGATCGCCCTGCATGGCATTTGCTGTCATGGCAATAATTCGGGGGCGGTCTACCGCTGCCCACTCCTGATGAATGCGTTGAGTTGCAGTTAACCCATCCATTTCGGGCATCTGCACATCCATCAACACGACATCATACGGTTGCCGCCGCAGCGCTGCCAGCACTTCTAACCCATTTCCGGCAATGTCTGCTCGGTAGCCCATGCGTTGCAGAATCAACAGTGCCATTTTCTGGTTGATCAAATGATCTTCTGCCACCAGAATTCGTAGCGGACAGCGTTGAGCGAGCTGGGCATCAATCTTGGCGGCGTTCAGTGGCTCTGGCAAAACTGGCTGTTCACCCAACACGCGCGTCAGCACAGTTTGTAGCTGCATATGTCGAATCGGCTTGTTGAGAAAGGCAGCAAAATTCATGGCATCGACCTGCATGTGTGCCTCTGACCTGCCGATCGAAGTCAGCATGATCAGCGGCAACTGCTGAAACTGCGGCTGTTTGCGAATTTCGCCTGCCAGCATTAGCCCATCCATGTTGGGCATTTGCATGTCTAGAATCACCAGATCAAAAGCTGCTTGCTGCATTCGCGCCAGGGCTTCTGTACCCGAAGCGGCTGTTTGTGCCAGCATTCCCCAAGATTTCGCTTGCAGCAGCAGGATTTGGCGATTGGTCGCGTTGTCATCCACAATCAGCAGCCGTTTGCCAACGAGCGGCGTATGTGGAT
>Ga0224723_1000446_pt1 | contig 28245 bp, 27 predicted proteins | sample Balambano_FR2_Me_FD_161647 | JGI IMG/M metagenome (GOLD analysis project Ga0224723, IMG submission 161647) | Freshwater sediment microbial communities from Lake Towuti, South Sulawesi, Indonesia - Balambano_FR2_MetaG | ecosystem: Environmental > Aquatic > Freshwater > Lake > Sediment | place... | reverse complement strand
CGGCACAACCGCCGCGCCGATGCTGGCGGCGATGCCGATCAGCGCGCCCTTCAGCAGCGTCAGCGGCTCCACCGTCACGCGCTGCACATCGACCGCGAAGTACAGATCGCTGATGGTCTGGGCAACGATGCCGACGGCAAAGCGCCCGAAGATGATGCCAAGTCCTAATCCGAGCGCCACACCGATCAAACCGAGCAGCGCAGCTTCGCCGATGATGAGCGTGAAGATTTGCCGCTTGCTCGCGCCCAGCGCCCGCAGGATGCCGATGATCGCCCGCCGTTGGACGACGCTGAACGTGACCGTGTTATAGATCAGGAAGACGCCGACCACGAGTGCCAGCAAACTCAGCGCTTGCAGGTTGAGTTCAAACGCCGCCGTCATCTGCTGCACGGCGCTGTTCTCGTCATCAGGCGTCGTCATGAACGCGCCCGTCGGCAGCAGCGCGCGGATCGGTGCAAGGTCGGCATCGGCGGGCAGGATCAGGTCGATACGGCTGATAGCGTCCGGCTGCCCCACAAGCTCCTGCGCCGTCGCGATGTCCGTCAGGATCAGGGTTTCGATTGCCTGCGCGCTCACGTCGTCATCCGCCTGGATTGTGCCGATCACGCGCACCTGGGCATCGCGCCCCTTCGGACGCAGCGTAATCAGTTCGCCCACCTGCACCCCGTAGCGGTCGGCAATCGTCTGGCTGATCAGCACGGTGTTCGGTTCGGCGATGAAGCGGTTGAGCGCCTCGAATGCGGTCTGTTCCTCGCCTTCGACATTCACGGTCGTCAGATAGCTGCGGAACGGCGGCTCTGCAAACGGATCGACACCCAGCAGCAGCAGTGGCTGCTCACCCAGCTCGACCGCCGTCACATACTCCTCGACGACGGGCGCGGCAGCCCGAATGCCCAGCCCCAGCCGCAGCTCGCGGTAGAATCTGCTGGGCAGCCCGCTGGGTCCACCGATGATCTGGTGCGTCGCTCTGCCTGTGATCGTTTCGGTGCTGAGGTTGAAGGCGCGGAAGGCGCTGCTGTTGGCAATGTCAATGGCGATCACCATCGCCACGCCCAGCGCCACGCCTAACACGAAGAGGATGCTTTGCAGCAGACGGCGGCTGATATAGCGCCCCGCCAGGCGCAGAATGACCGGAGTTCCCATGACAGCACAACCCAAGACGCACACTGTGAAATCTTTCACAATTGTACAGGTTGCAATGCCCTGATCAGGTGAGACGACCGTGAGACTTTGTTCAGCGGCTCAGTTCGCGCACATACACTGGCTCAAGCTGCATCTCTCCATAGCCCAGCCGTTGCAGTGCTTCCTGCGCCACCGAGCGAAACTTGTCATGGTCGGATGTCAGCATGTTCATCAGTGCGGGGATAGCGCGGGCGTCGCCCAGCTTGCCGAGCGCTTCCGCCGCATACATTGGCGTCTGGTAGCCCGGCGCGTCCAGCGCTGCGATCAACGGCTCAACAGCGCGGGCATCGCCCAACATGCCGAGCATCAGTGCGGCACGCCCGCGTGCTATCAAGTCTTCATTACGGTTGGAAACTACAGTGATGAGAGTACGAACGGCTTCCTCGCCACCAATCATGCCCAATTTCATGATTGCTGTGCGGCGGCGGTCTTTGTTGACATCGCGCAACTCGGCGAGGACCTGTCGAAGTTCGGGAAGTGAATCTGGCATCATGCCCCCTCAAGCACAGGCAGTTCAAGGTGGTGCGTCATGTCTGCTTTGCCTGCGGTGATAAACAGCTTACCTTCATGAATGCGACACACCCGATCCGCCAGCGGGATAATTTCGGGATTGTGTGTCGCCATAATGAGTGTACGTCCGGCGTCGCGCGTCAGTTCCAGCAATAATGCCAGCACCGCGCGCCCGGTATCTTCATCCAGATTGCCTGTCGGTTCGTCCGCCAGCACGACCGCCGGCTCATGCGCCAGCGCGCGGGCAATCGCCACGCGCTGCTGTTCGCCGCCGCTCAGCTTGTCGGGAAAGGCGTCCGCCCGGTTGCCCAGCCCCACTCGCTCCAACAGCGTGCGGCAGCGCTTTTCAGCAGTCGCTTTCGCAGCGCCGCGCAGTTCGAGCGGCAGGGTGACATTTTCGAGGACAGTCAGGGTTGGAATCAGATTAAAGAACTGGAAAATAATGCCGATATGATCGCGTCGGAAAAGCGTCTGGCGATACTCATCAAGCGCCGTAATATCGGTCTCGTCAATGAGGATTTGCCCGCCGTCTGCCTTGTCGATGCCGCTGATGAGGTTGAGCAGCGTGCTTTTACCGCTGCCGCTTTTGCCAAGGATGACAAAAAACTCGCCCGGCTCAATCGTGAGGTCGATAGCGTCGAGGATGGTGCGGCTGCGATTGCCTTCGGTATAGACCTTGTGCAGCCCGCGTATCTGAAGGATGGTGGCGCTGTCTGCGCTCTCGCTCATCATAAACCGTATTGTACCTGTCCACTAACCGTAATGCGATGTGAAAATTGCCGAATTGTGCCAACTTTCACATATACATTTTACTGATGGCGCATGAGCAGTGGATGATAACGATGTATGCGCTCTATATTCTCTCTATGACATTTCATCCAGCTAACAAGGGTTGTCTGGGCAAACTGTCATCCTCCTTACGAAGTATAACAAATGATTGCACAAAATCCCGTAAAGAAAAACGGTCCACATTAAAAAATGCAGACCGTTTTACTATCTTTGCCCCTATTGTATCGTTTGCCCGGCTTATTGCTTGTGATGCGTGCGCATGGTTTGATTTTCGCAATATCAAAAGCGGCTGTACAATATTTATGTGTACGAAGTTGTAGTGACTGAAACCTATCACAATGCGGTGGAAATGCTGACCGTAGACCAAGCCATTGACGTCCTGACGCGCTTCCAGGCGGCTGCACCTCCATCAGCCGCTGGTCGTCTGGCAGAGGTTACTGATCTCTTGCGCAGTTTGGATTCCCAAGTGGCGTCCCTGACGACGGCATTGCAGGAGGCGCAGCAGGCAGCCGCCAACCACGCTGCCCCCACTCCTGAGTCAGACGCCCCTCCCATGCGCAGGCGTGGTACTGTCACGGATCAACTTGCGGACATCTTCGATCTGCTGAGTACGGCTGAAACGGAGAAAGTGACGCTGGACCAGGTGGCGAGCGCCAGCGACAGGCTGATGTTCACATTTGAAACGCCGCTCGACTCAGCAGCATTGACGCCCGAACGACAAGCCGCCCTCGCGAGCGATGACCCGCTTGCCTGGCTCAAAGAGGCGATGCCGCAGCTTTTGTTGACGGAAGAGGAGCAGAAGCGCCGTACCGACGAAATGCGCGAAGTCGCCGCGCGCGTCCGCACTGCGCCCATCCTCGACCTGATGCCACCGATGCAAGGCGCGCTTCGTCCTGCGATGCTTGAAATTCGTGACCACGCCGACCGCCTCTACAGTGGCAAGATGGGAAGCCTGACGACTGAGCAAGAGAAAGCGACGCGATCCATCCGTGATCATGCGGATAGCGCGCTCGGCTTGCTGACGGGGGTTGAGCAGGTGACGATGGTGCAGCACGGCAAGTTCCGCGTCATGCTTGCGACATTCCCCTGTGCCGATCTCGTCAAACGCGCCCGCGATATGATGCAGGCGAGCGCCCGCACCCGTCAGCACCGCATCACGTTCTATCCGCCGGACAGAGCGCTGTACGCTTATGCCGATTTTGAGGCGTCGCTGGCGATCCTGATCGACCTGCTCGACAACGCCATCCGCTACACCCCCGTCGGCGGGGCAACGCGCATCACGATTGACGACTTGGGCGAGCATGTGCTGGTCAATGTCGCGGATAACGGTATGGGCTTGCTGGAGTCAGACTTTCAGAACGTTGGTAAACCGTTCTGGCGCGCGACGCATCAACCGCTGGTGCGCGAAAACCCCGGCAGCGGTTTACGCCTGTATCTGGCGCAGCGCATCCTGATGATGCAGGGCGGCGAGCTAATCTTCTCCGGCGAAGCAGGCATGGGCAGTACCTTCAGCTTCACGTTGCCACAGGTGTCCGCCGATGAAATTATGAGGCCAGATACGCGCTGACCTCGCGCGCCATTTGCCGCGCTTCCTGGCGAATGTTGTAGAACGCGCCCAGCCCACGATAGTAACGCCCAACCAGATACAGACCGGGATACCCGCGCAGCTGCGTATTATCGATGTCGCTTTCGGTCGCCCGCAGCGGCCAGCCTTGATCATCTGTGTCGAAATCAATGTCGAGATAGTCCAGTACCGGGCGATAGCCCGTCGCCAGAAGCACAACATCCACCTCATGTGCGCTGCCATCTTCCAGCACTGCACAGCGCCCTTGCAGCGAAGCCAGCCCGCGCACAGCACGGATGCGCCCCGCCCGCAGTTCGCGCAGGAACTCCGGTCCGCGAATCGGCACGGATGTGCCTTTGCGGTCATCGCGGTTGGGTGCGAGCGGCAAGCCGTAAGTATGCACATCAGGATAACTCTGAAACAGCAGACGGTCGCTCAATGGCTTTTGCCAGCGCTGCGGCAGTCGGTGGATCAGGATTTTCCATAACGTCTCGTTAATGCCATAAGGATTGCGCCGCGCGATCACCATATCGCTGCGGATGGCGAGCAGGACATTGCCGGGCGAGTGCGCCGCCAGCGCGACGGCTGCGTCCGCCCCGCTCGGTCCATTGCCGACGATCAGCACACGCTTGCCCGCAAAGTCCGCTGGATCGTGGAAGTCATGCGCGTGCAGCAGCGTGCCAGTGAAGGTCTCCATGCCAGGGATCGGCGGGATGTACGGGTTGCCAAAGCGCCCGCTGGCGATGATGACCGCGCGATACTCGGCATCGCCCGCGCTGGTTTCGACGTACCAACCAGAGGCTGCCGGACTGACGCGCTTCACCTGTACCGACAGATGGACGGGTAGCGGATGGCGACGGACCCAATCAGTCAGATGGGCATAGTACTGCCTGCCGCTGGGCAGCAGCGGGTAATGCAGTGGCATGGGCTGACCGGGCATGTGCGAGACGATGCTGGCGGTATTGAGCTTAAGCGACGGATACAGATGCGCCCATGTCGAGCCGATATGATCAGCTCTATCGACAATCTCGAAGTCGATGCCCGCCTTCTGCAAATAGTAGCCGCTCGATAACCCTGCCGGTCCTGCCCCGATCACCAGCACATCGCGCATGAGAGGTGTGCCTCGCGACTAATTGTCGAAATCAATAGCGACCGCTGTCGCAGTGGCAGCGACGAACGGACGCAGGCGCGTTGGCACGGCTTCGACCGTTGCCGCGTAGACCGCCGCTTCTTCCTCACTGCCGGGCAGGAAGCGCAGGTAGCTTTCCAGCGTCGGCGCGATCAGCGGGTCACGGGTCAGCGCCACCTGCGTATCGACACTGTTAAACTCTTCAACAGGCGCTTCTATATCAAACACTGCAACGCCGATCACGCCAATGATGAACATTGCCAGCGCGATCAAGCCGATGACCAGCCCGGACTGATTGTTGGAGCGCCGCATCGCAGGCGTCAACACTTTGAGCGCCAGCCCTGCATCCGGCGCTAAAGCCGCGTCAATGGCGGCGTGCAGCGGTGCGAAGGTGTACCCCGCGCGCATATCGACAGGCGTCAGGTGGTCAATGAGTTTGGGCAGCGGCGTGTCGTCTGCCTGTATCGGCACGATATGCTGTCCGCGATCCAGCGCGGCGTTGAGCGCATTTTGCCACTGGATATCGTTATACGATGCTTGCGAAAGTACGAGTAGCGCGACATCTTCGCGGCTGCGAGCGTTATCGGTCAAGCCAAAGCCCGCCGCGCTCACATCCTGGCGGATTTGCTGTGCCAGCGCCGCGTCGCTCTGGCTGTTGATGAGGGTCAACATGTTGGGAGTTAATCCTGTTAGACTTATGTCCGAGTAGGTATATACAATAATCGCGACGCTGTAAAGGTAGTCACAATGAATAGCATCCAAATTGGGATTCTCGGTCTGGGTCGTCTGGGTACATCGATTGGACTGGCACTCAAGCGTTACAACGCACGCAAGGACTCGCGCCATCAGTTCGATGTGACGGCGCACGACCCGCGCGCCAGCATGACGACGGCGGCAGAAAAGCGCGGCGCGGCGGCACGTTATGCGCGTGGGGTAATGGAGGCAGTCAGCGGCAAAGACATTGTGATCGTGGCACTGCCCTACGCGGACATGGAAGCGGCATATCGCACGATTGCACCCGCCCTGCGCGCGGATGCGGTCGTGCTGGACACTGCGCCGCTCAAACTGCCCTCGCTCGATTGGGCGCGTAAGCACTTCCCTGCAACCGTCCACATGATCGGCGTGATGCCCATCGTCAACCCGAAGTATCTGTACACCGGGCTGGATGAATCGGACGACGCAGCGGAAGACCTGTTTGATCAGGGCGCGCTGCTGCTGATGCCGGATGTGCGCGCCAACAGTGACGCGCTGCAACTGGCGTCTGATTTCGCACTGGTGTTAGGCGCGACGCCACACTTTGTCGATCCGGTCGAATACGACGGGCTGGCGGCGGCAACCGAAGGGCTGCCCGCGCTGCTGGGCGTGGCGATGTTCCGTATGCTGGCGCGCAGCCAGGGTTGGAACGATGCGCAGCGGGCGGGCAACCCGGCGTTGGGACAGCTCACCCATCACCTGCGCGATACCCACCCCGATGACCTGCGCGACTTGCTGCTGTTCAACCGCGAAAACACGGCGCGTTATCTCAGTGACCTGATCGACGTGCTGGACGGAATGCGCGATACGCTGCTGCGTAACGACCGCGACGCGCTCGAAGCGACACTGATCGAAGCGGCAGACACCTATCAGGCGTGGCTGCGCAAGCGTTCCAGCGGGCGTTGGGAGGACAAGGGCGAAGGCAGCGGTACGAGCGCGGGCGAAAGCCTGATGAGCGGCTTGCTCGGCGGCTATCTGGCGCGGCGACTGCGCGGCGACAAGAAGGACAATTAGTCGGGGTTGGCACTTGACCCCGCCGTCTGCCTGGGCGACGATTGCGCCTGGTGCATCAATGAGATTAACCTGATAACTGAACAAGGGGCTGAAGCCCCTTGTTCAACCCATCACAACCAGAGAGACAGGCAATGAAAATCGGCGTACTGGCATTGCAAGGCGCATTCATCGAACACATCCACAAGCTGAGCGCATTGGGGACAGACGCAGCGGAAGTCCGGCTGCCGGAACACCTGGACGACCTTGCCGGTTTGATCATCCCCGGCGGCGAAAGCACGACCATCGGCAAACTGGCGCGCGAATTTGGCTTGATCGACCCGCTGCGCCAGTTCGCGCAGACGCGCCCGACATGGGGAACCTGCGCGGGGATGATCTTTCTGGCGAAGGACATCGGCTCAGACCGCCAGCCGCTTCTGGGCGTGATGGACATCGTGGTCAACCGCAACGCCTTCGGGCGGCAGGTGGACAGCTTCGAGACCGACCTGCCGATGCCCGCGCTGGGCGAAGTGCCGTTCCATGCCGTCTTCATCCGTGCGCCGATTGTGACGGGCGTGGGCGCAGGCGTGGAGGTGCTGGCGCGTCTGCCGGACGAGCGGGTCGTCGCCGTGCAACAGCAGCATTGGCTGGCGACAGCATTTCACCCCGAACTGACGAATGACCTACGATTGCACCAACATTTCCTGAATATGATAAAATGAAGATGTGCAGTTTGTCGGACATTTCGCCATTTGCAACACGAGTTCACTTGCTATAATTCGCGCGCTTTGCGCTACAATCACTGTAATTGTGCCTTGTGCTAAACAAATGGGTGAGAGAAAACATGGACTGGGACACGCTGCTGAACCGCGTTGACGATTTCGATGAAACCGACGACGAACTGGAAGACGAAGAGGAACTGGAAGTCGAAGAAGACGAGTTGGCGTTCGATGATGAAGAAGAAGCCGAGGACTTCGATGACGATTTTGACGACGACTTCGATGACGATTTCGATGATGACGACGACTTCGATGACGATGACGATTTCGATGATGACGATGATTACGATGACTTTGACGATGAGGAAGACGATTACTAATCCCGTCGTCAGTAAGACAGGTTGAATATGCGTAAAGTGTTGCTCGCGCTCGCAGTGTTGATGGGTGTGGTCTTCAGTGTGCGCGCCCAGACCACACCTTTGGCGACCCTCTCAAGTGTAGTCGTCAGCGGCATTGCCATAACGCCGGATGCCGGGTTGTTGTTCATCGCGGACGCAGCGCAAAACCTGCTCGCTGTCTACGACATCAGCAGCCCTGACATTCCGCAGCTCATCAATGAGGTTGCGCTAGATGGCAGTCCCACAGCGGTCGTTGCTGGCGATACCTACGCATTCGTCGCGCTCGATACTGGTGGTGACGCGGGGTTGGTCGAGGTGGTCGCGCCTGATCCATTCAACCCCGGTCAGTACGCTATCATCGGCTTCTACGATACGACCAACCCGATTTATGCGCTCGCGATTTCGCCCAATCAGCAGTGGGGCGCGCTGATGAGCGATGACTGGGCAGCCGTCGTCCGCATCGAGTCGCCGGAAGATTTCACCGCCTACCCGACCGCCGAAATGACTTCGCCAGTGGATACTGCTTTCGCGTCCGGGCTGGTGCTGATGGCGCAGAACGACCCGCCGCAGGTGCTTCAATGGACGCTGGGGCGCGGCGGCACCACGATGCAGGATGCAGTGCTTTCGCTCGACGCGCAGCCCATCGCGCTCGAAATCACGCTCAACGGCAGTCTGGGCGCAGTGGCACTTGATAATAACGAAGTGGTTTTCTTCGACCCGAACACACTGGAAGCCACGGGTTCGACCTCCATTTCCGGCGGTACTATCACGACAATGCAGTTCGTCGCCAGCGAGATGGGTGACTCGCTGCTGGTGTCTACAGAAAACTCGTCAGAGATCGAGATTGTATCGATTGAGTCGCCATCTAGCGCAGGGGTAAGTGGGTCGCTTTCGGTCGGCTTTGTACCAGTGCATATGACGATTGCGGGGGATGTGCTGGCGGTCAGCGACGGGCAGCAGATCAGTTTGTACGAGGTGCCTTAGAGCAGCGTAGGGGCGACTCGGCGGGTCGCCCGTCCATTCTGTTGATAGCAATCGCTGTGACAGCCTGGCTGGTTGCCCCTCCATTAGTGCGCACCCTGCCGCAGCAGCACGCGCGGGATGGTCAGCATTAGGATTTGTGCGTCCATCTGCATTGACCAGTTTTCGATGTAGTAGATGTCCAGCAGGCACATCTCTTCAAATGGCACTTCGCTACGCCCGCGTACCTGCCACAACCCCGTCATACCCGGTTTGACCTGCAAGCGCTGCATGTGCCAGGGTTCGTAGAGTTCGACTTCGCCGGGCGTCGGCGGGCGCGGACCCACCAGGCTCATATCACCCCTGAGGACATTCCACACCTGCGGCAGTTCATCCAGACTGGTGCGGCGCAGGAAGCCACCCAATGGCGTGATGCGCGGGTCGTCTTTCAGCTTGGGATGGCGCATGTCCTGCCCGCTGTCCTTGACCAACTGCGCGTGCAGCTTGTCGGCGTCCGGCACCATCGTGCGGAACTTGTAAATTTTGAACGGTTTGCCGTTTTCCCCCACGCGCATCTGCCCGTAAAACACCGGACCGACGCCTTCGATCTGGATCGCCATTGCCGTCAACGCGAACAGTACCAACCACACAGGCGCACTGATGATTGTCAGCAGCAGGTCAATAATGCGCTTGACCAGGCGGTTGGAGGTCTTGAACGGAATGTCACCCGTCACGCGCAGCAGCGGGATGCCTTCGAGCTGGTCGATCTGCACCTGACGCAAATTGAGTTCAAACACATCCGGCACGAGGTTGACTTCGACATTCGCCTTGCGGCAGACCTTAAGCAGCTGCATGATCAAATCGCGCTGCGCCCAGGGCAGCGTAATCACGACCACATCCACCCGTTCGCTGCGTAAGACCTGCTTGAGCTTGTCGAGCGTGCCGAGCGCCTTCAAGCGCCCAATGTCTGTTTGCTCAACATCATCGGCGATGTAGCCAACGGGCTGGAAACCAAGCTCTTTGCGCCCCAGCATATTGCGCATGACCATCAAGCCGACTTCCCCGCCGCCAACCACCAGCGTGCGCTGAATGCCGATGCCGCGTGACCGCAAGCGGGCATAGATGACGCGGCGCATGACGCGCACCAGCGCCATCGCCAGCAGCGAAAAGATCGCCGCATAAATCATCATCAAGCGGCTGAAGACCAGCGGTTGCAGGATGAAGCTCATCGCCATCAGCAAGACGCTGGCGTTGGTGACACCATTCAGCAGCGCGTAGATTTCGTCCATCAGCGGGCGACCACGCACCGGGCGATACAAGCCGACGCTGCTGTAGGTCACGAGCAGCCAGATAATATAGATGATTGCATAAGGAATGTAGGGTTCAAAGCCGAGCCGGAACGACGGATCACCGAGCGGACGGATCAATTCCCAATCGTACCGGGCGACATAAGCCACAATAAATGATAAAAATGCAATCGCGATGTCGAGCGCGGGCATCAGCCACGTCGGTTCGAGTAACTTCTCTCTACGGCGATAACTGTTTACATCCACCATTACTGCTAACCATCACATCCTGAGTGCGCGCCGATAACTTTCAACCGTCGCCTGCGCCGTGTCTTGCCATGTAAACTGTGCTGCCTGCGCCAATCCTGCCGTGCGTGCCGCCGTCCGCCATTCCGCATCCGCCCCGGCGCGTCGCAGCGCTTGCGTCCAGGCGGCGACATCGCGCGGTGGCAGACACACGCCCGCATCCTCCGCCACTTCCGGCAACGACGAAACGTTCGAGACGATCACAGGCGTCCCGCACGCCATCGCCTCTAACACCGGAATGCCGAAGCCTTCGTACACCGATGGATACAGGAACGTTTCTGCGGCATTGTACCAGAGCGGCAGCGCTTCTGGCGATAGGTAGCCGGGAAAGCGCACCTCACGCTCCAGCCCGCAACGCTTGACTGTAGCAAAGATCGGCTCGTAATCCCACCCTTTGCCGCCCGCCAGCACCAGTGGCAACCGTTCGGCGCGTGGCACTGCGGCGTATGCTTCCAGCAGCATCGGCAGGTTCTTGCGCGGTTCGAGCGTGCCGATGAACAGCCAGAAGCGGTCGGGCAAGTCCGCTTGGCGGCGAAAGCTGGCAATCTGGTCGGCAGGCAGGGGCTTGAAGCGGTTGAAATCACAACCCGGCTGCGCCACATCGACCCGCTCAGGTTCAACGCCGAGTGTGTGCGTTAAATCGCGGGCGGTACTGTGCGAAATGGCGATAATGCGGAAGGCGCGCTCGCACGTCAGCGTCGTGAAGCGCTGCAAATAGCGCTGACGCAGCATGGGCAGGCGCGTGGGATAGTGAATAAAGCTAAGGTCATAGACCGTCACGACCATCGGCGCGAGCATCAGCGTCGGAGCGATGAACGCCAGCGCGTGATAGAGCCGGAAGCCGGGCAGCGCGAACGGCTGCACGAGCTGCTCCCAGATGATGCGGTTGATGGGCGGTTCGGTATTCATGGACGCGCGGCGCATGGTCATGCCTGCGTATTCGGCGCGGTTCTTCGCGCCGACGAACGCCGTAAACTGCGCATCGGGCATGGCAGAAGGCAGTTCGCGCAGCAGGTTATCGATATAGTGATGAATGCCCGCCGAACGATAGCCCGCCTGCGATGACAGCAGATGGGCGTTGAGCGCGATCTTCATGGCATGGTCACTTCGAGATAAGTTCGTTTGCTGCCGCGCAGCCGTCCCATCAGGATAAAAGCCGCGTACTGCCAGGTGTACTTGCGGCTCAACACACGATTGGCGGCTTCATGTTCAGTCGGCGGCAGTTCGCGCGCCCGCGCTTCGACCGCCTCACCAAGCGATTGCCCGCTGGCAGTGCAAGGCTCAACCGTGACGCGCGCTGTATGCCGAATACGCTTGACTTTGCCCGCGTCCGCTTGCGTCGTCACATAGAGTTTATCGTCCACCTGCGCAAACCAAACGGGGGTTGGCACAGCCACGCCTGTCTTGTGAAATGTCGTCAGCTTCATGAACTGATGCCCCTGCAAATTCGGAAACGCTACCATGCGATAATTGCCTTTCACAAGATCACACCTGCTTAAGTACAGCAGAAAGTATTTTGACGCAGGGGCGCAGTGTGGCAGAGGCGCGGATAGATTCCTTATTCCTTGGCGTGCTTTGCGTCTTGGCGGTTCAATCAAAACATTTTGAACCGCCAAGACGCAAAGCACGCCAGGCATCGGAAATGCACTTTGCACCCTGCACTACGCACTTATCTCCCAGCGAGTCCGGACATCGACACGCCTTCGATGAAATAGCGCTGCAAAACGACGAACAGCAGCAGCATCGGCATCGTCGCGATGAACGATGCCATCATCAGCAGATTCCAGGGCGTATCGCGCTGCCCTTGCAACAGCGCAATGCCAATCGTCGCCACGCGCGTATCCGCATTCGTCGGGGCGACGACCAGCGGGAACAGGAAGTCATTCCACGCCGCCTGCACCGTGATCACGCCAAACGCCGCCACCGCCGCCGCTGACAGCGGCAGCACCACGTACCACAGGACTTGCAGCGGGTTCGCGCCATCCAGCAGTGCCGACTCTTCCAGCTCCAGCGGGATTTGCAGGAACGCTTGCCGCAGCAGGAACATGGCGAACGCGCTGAAGATGCCCGGCACGATCAACGCCTGGAACGTATTCAGCCAGCCGATCTGCCGGACGAGCAGATATTCCGGGATCATGATCGCCTGAAACGGCACCATCAGCAGACCGAGACTGAGCGCGAAAATAATCTCCCGACCCGGAAACTTGAAGCGCGCGAAACCATATGCCGCCAGAGAGCAGGTGATCAACTGCCCCAGCGTGCGCCCCAGCGTGACCAGCGCTGAGTTGCGCAGGTAGTTGTTGAAGTCTTCCGAACGGTCGTACAGCGCTGACACATTCTCAAAGCAGACCGGGTTCTGCGGGATGAGCCGCACCGGAATCAAATTAAGTTCCTGCGGCGGCTTGCAGGCGGTCGAAAGCATCCACACGAACGGCAGCAGCATGACAACCGCGCCGACAATCAAGATCGCATATGTCAGCAGGCGCATAGGGAGCGACATGTCTTCGCCAAGTGTTCGTTTCATGTGGCATCGCTTTCGTAATACACCCAGCGCCGTTGCAGCCGGAGTTGGATCAACGTCACCAGGAGCGTGACCAGGAAGAGCGCCAGCGCGATTGCCGACGCATATCCCAGTTCAGATTGCGTGAAAGCCGTCTCGTAGAGGAACAACGACAGCGTGGTCGCGCTACCGCCAACGCCGCCGCGCGTGGTGCGCGCTGTCATGATATAGACCTGATCGAAGATTTGGAACGCCCCAATCGTCGCCAGCACGCCGATCAGGAACGTCGTTGGCGAAAGCAGCGGCAGCGTGATGAAGCGGAAGCGCTGCCAGCCAGACGCACCGTCAATCGTCGCCGCTTCGTAGAGCGTGCGCGGGATGTTCTGCAAACCCGCCAGGAACAGGATCATATCAAAGCCGAGCCGCTGCCAGATGACGACGACAGCCACCGGTATCAGGATCAGATCGGGGCGCGTCAGCCAGTTGAGATCGCCCAAGCCAAACGGCGCGAGTGCCGCGCTGACCAGCCCGTAGCGCGGCTGGAAAATCCACGTCCAGACAGCGGTGGCGGCGACCGTGGAGGTAATGACGGGTAAGAAATAAATCGTGCGAAAGATAGCGCGTCCCTGCAATTTTTGATTGAGCAGCAGCGCAACACCAAGCGCCAGCGCCATGCCGACAGGCACGGTCATCATGAGCAGACTCAACGTCACGCCCAACGCCTGCCAGAAATCAGCATCAACCAACAGCCGCCCGAAGTTTTCAACACCGACGAAGACAGGCAGGCGATTGGCAAAGCCGCTCCACTCCGTCAATGATGTGACGAACGCCATCAACACCGGAATCCCGAAGAAGAACAACAGCCCCAGCACATTTGGCGCAATCAGTGCAATGCCCCACAGCGCGCGGCGACGTGCCATTGGCGTTGCGCCCAGCCAGCGCCAGGCACGCGGCGTGGCAGGATTGGCGGTCGATAAATTAGAGGTTCGGGTTGCCATGCGTGACCCTGTGAGGCTTGGCAGAACAGTTGCCGAGCGCTAAAGCGCCCGGCTACCAGTGCCGTCCACTAAAGGGACGGATGCCTGGGTGCTGGCGTCCCTTCAGTGGACGCCAGACCATAGCCATCGGCTAGAGCCGATGGCAAGAGTAGATACTTATTGACCCGCCAATGCCTCATCCACGACGACACATGCCTGCGCGACGGCTTCGTCAACTGGCACGTTCAGGTCGAAGATATTGATGACCAGTTCGGTCGTCACGTCGCCCAATTCAGAGAAAACCGTCACGCCCTGCGAGTCAACGGTGGCATTGACGAATGCCTGAATGTTCTTGTCGGTCTCGAATGCTGCTACCCATTCATCCTGCAAGCCAGGGTTGGCAGGCGCAACGCCGCCGCCTTCAGCAAAGAAGCGCTGACCTTCGTCGCTGGCGAGGAAGACAATAAAGTTCGCCGCCAGGTCAGGCAAGTCAGTATTGGCAGCAGCGACGTAGCCAACCGAGTGCAGCATCGAACGGCTGCGTTCGGTGGACGGGTTGCGCGGCAATTGCACCAGGTCCCAGTTAAACGTCGCCTGTTCAAAGGCAGCAGGCAGCTTCCACGAACCGCCAGACACCATCGCAACACGCTGGCTCAGCCAGAAGTTGAAGGCGTCGTCTGCCGATGTGCCACCCAGCGTCGAGATGCTCGGCATGACGCCTTCGGTGTACAGTCCATTGAGGAAGTTGAGCGCTTCAACGCTGCCTTCGTTATCGAGCGTGCACTCGCTGCGTGCTGCATCCACCACAGGCTCTGTACCCGTCGAAGCGATCCAGCTGGCATAGCCCGCCTGGAATTCGCTGTACACCGCCGCGCCGTAAACATCCGCTTCGGCGTTCGTCAGCGCGCGGGCATCTTCCGCGAAATCGTCCCATGTCCAGTCGTCGGTCGGCAGCTCCAGACCCGCTGCTTGATACATATCGACATTATAGAAGATGGCGATAGTATCCCAGTTGACGGGCGCAGCATATAGGTCGCCATCAACGCGGTACGGGTCAACCATGCCGCTGCCCCACAGTGTCGTGTCGATGCTGGCAGCATCCCAGTACGGCTGCATATTCAGAATTGCTTCATTGTCACGATAGAAGGGGAAACGATCCTGCGAGATGTTGAAGATATCCGGCAGATCGCCCGCTGCGGCATTATTGCGCAGGAGGTCCCAATATTGTCCCCACGGGACGACTTCGAGGACGACATCCCCTTCAGGGCAATATTCAGCTTTCCACAGGTCAATCGCCTGCTGAATCACGACTGCCCAGTTTTCATCCCACACGCGCATCGTCAGCGTGCCACCAGCCGCGCACGCCTGCGGTGTAATCACGGCGTCATCCTGCGCCTGAGCGAACCCCACGCCGAGAACGGCAATGATCATGAGCAAGAACAAAGTTAACGAACGTTTCATGGTTTAACCCCTGCACACAAAACGGAACACCCGTCCGCTTGGACGCGGCGGTGACGCTAATCCTACCTGTGATTCTGTAGATTGCGAGAATTCTTAGATACTTCCTATGGAGCAGCACAACGATTTTAACGCAGAGACATGGGGACGCAGAGACCACAGAGCGTTTTTTCCCTGCGCCCCTGCATCACTGCGTCCCTGCGTTAAAAATCAGTAGTGATAGCTGATGCGAACTGGTTTCAGCAATTCGCGGTCGAACTGTGCTATCCCGTCGTCGCCGACGCGCTCCAGTTCGGCGCGCACAGCGGCGGCGTCTGCCCGCAACTGCGCCACATCCACCCCCTGACAGCGATCCGGCAGAATCGCCAGCCATTGCAGACTGCGCAGCAGCATCTTGCGCGCTCCGCGCCCGTTGCCGCGCGTGATCTGATAGTACGCCACACCGACCTGCAAGATCGCTCGATAGAGATCGCGCACGGGACCCGTTTCTGCCATCCACAGCGCCTCGAACAGGTCGTGCTGCGCGTAGTATTCGCCCGCGTTGAACTTCTCAATCGATAGTACTCCGTCGGCAGGCAGCGCTTCCGCACACTGGCAGTCCAACTGCTCCATCAGTATTGGGTCTGGAACGCGCGCTATTTCCCTGAGCAGCGTTGGCAGCTGCTGCACCAGTTCGGCGGGTGACAACGCCAGATTTGCGCCCTGCCCCAACGCAGCCGCACGACGCGCTGCATCGCTGCTGACCAGCACAATCGGGATGCGGCGGGTGGCGGGGCTGGATTTGGGCGTGGTCGTCCAGAATTGCCAGTCATCGGCGTCGCCATCCACTAGCACGAGCGCAGCGTTATGCTGCGCCAGCCGCGCCACGTAGCCCACGCGGTCAGTGTAGTGCGCAGCCGCATAGTCTTCGCGCGCCAGCACGCTCTCTACCTCGTCGCGCCAGGTGGGTGTGTGGGTGATGACAATTGTCGCTTTCGACATCATTAATCCTTCATTTTTGAACCGCAAAGGCGCAAGGGACGCCAAAAATGAAACCAAATTTCTTTGTGTCCTTCGCGTCTTTGCGGTTCCATTATTTCCTTTCAATCGACACTTGGCTCAGATACAACGTCTGTTCCTGTTCCAGCGGCACCACGCCCCCGCCAAACCTGCCGCGCGGCGTGACAATCGCATACTGATTGTCGATCCACGCCACAAAGCCACAAGGTCCACGTGGCGCAAATGTTGTCTGCAAGACCACCTGCTCATCCACACAAAATGTGGCGGAGTCCGCCCGCCACTCAATCGTGTACGTGTGCGTCTCCGCCAGCAGATGATCGTCCAGTCGATGCTCGGCAATCGCCAGCCCGCGTTCGATCGGCGGATAAAGCATGTCGTAGACAGGTTTGCACTGCATGAGCGCGACCGCAGGCAGCGCAAACGGCGCGAGCAGCAGCGCAGATGGACGTCCGGCGTCGATCAGCGCGGCTTTCCAGCCATGACCGCTGACGCCGTGCGCAAGCTGCATATCATTGGGGGGCGCGCCGAAGAAGAACCAGATCGCCTGTGGCAACCGCAGACGGCGATGGACATGCTCGACATCTGGCGAAAACGGATGATTCCAGAAGCCAAAGCCCGCCGTGCCGCGCAGTTTGTCGCCAGACACGGATGCGTGCGCAGTCACAGACATCCGCAGCGGCGGACGCCAACGAAACTCAAATGAACGGTAGTTATAATCGGTGATCTGTGCGTTGGTGTAACCGCGCGCAACGGGAAGATTGGTCAGCGCCAGTTCGCCCTCTGTGCGCACGACGCGGCTGTTGCCGACCTCTATCGTCGTCCAGACAGGATTGAGTGCGCTTTGAAAGTTATCGTCAAGAACCATCGCAATAGCTCATGTGTTCGTAAAGCAATTGATGTCCGTGTTATTGTGGAGTATAATCCAAAAGGCATTATCAGGGACGAAAAGCAAAAAAGGATCAGCGGCAGTGGATATTACGTGGTACGGACATAGCTGTTTTCGGATCGTGGAACGCGGGCAACTTACCGTGATTACCGATCCGTTTTCGGAAGACATTGGACTGCCGTTGCCAAAGCTGAAAGGTGAAATCGTCTCGGTCAGTCATGATGTGCCGGGGCATAACAATGTGAGCGCCGTGCGTGGGACAGAACAGGTCATCTACCGCGCGGGCGAATACGAGATCGGCAACGTCTTTATCACAGGTATTGCGCTGCACTATCAGAAAGAAGGCGAAGTAAGGCATAATATCGGCTACCTGTTCGATTATGACAGTCTTAACGTGCTGCATCTGGGCGATCTGGGTCATATTCCCGAACAAAGCCTGATTGAGAATATTGGCATGGTGCATGTGCTGATGATCCCGGTCGGCGGCGGCAACGGTCTGAAAGCCTCAGAAGCGGCTGAAGTCGTCGGGCTGTTTGAGCCGAACTATGTCATACCTATGCACTATGCGCTGCCGGGTTTGAACGTCGCGCTGGATGGCGTCGATAAGTTCTTGAAAGCGATGGGTGTCAGCAAAGTGAACGAGGCGGACACACTCAAGGTGACTGCCTCGGAACTGCCTGAACAGCCGCAGGTCGTCGTTCTAGCGCCACAGGCGCTCAGTCGAGATACGGAGTCGTAGTGGTATGACTGTCAAATTACTGATGAACTGGGACATCAAGCCAGGACGCGACCAGGAATACTTCGAGTTTGTGGTGCGTGAATGGGTGCCAGGCATCCAGCGGCTTGGTCTTAAGCCGACAGGCGCATGGTACACGGTCTACAGTCGTGACCGCGACTTGCCACAGATCATGACTGAAGGCATCGCCGATGATCTGGACTCGATGCGCGACATCATCGACAGTGACGAGTGGCAGCAGTTGTACGACAAGTTGTCGGAATACGTCAGTAACTACCAGCAGAAGATCGTCCGCGCATCAGGCGGTTTTCAAGTCTGAGACCTGCCCAGTAGACTGTAAACATCAGAATGCGAGATCGAACAAGGGGCTGAAGCCCCTTGTTGAATAGACAGATGAAACTTGTCAGGCGACTAGTCTGCAGCGGCTGGCGCTTTATCTGCCACTTTTTCAGCGACAGGCTTGCTCTCGGTCGCCGTGCTGCTGGCAGCGCTATCGCCATTGCTGCTTTCGCTGCCTTCGGGTTTCTTGGGGGGCGTGATCGTCGAAGTGCTCTTGCTCTTGCTATCATTGACATAAAAGCCAGAGCCTTTGAATACAATTGAGGCTGCCTGCACGATGCGCACTACCGCTTGGCCCGTCTGTGGATCGACGGTCAACGGCTCGTCACTGAATGCCTGACGATAGTCAAACGTAGTTCCATCTTCGCGACGATAGGTATACAGCGGCATACGTACTCACCCCTTGCAGACAACAACATGCATCTCTTATCGATTGGTTCGATCAGAATATTACAGCACCTTTGCTCCCACTGTCGAGGGGGTAACGCAATTTCTGATGCACTTTTTATTCACCCAAAATGAGACCGAGTCCCTGGCGAGAATACAAAGTGCTTATTCAAGAGGCTGGAGAGGAAGAGGCTAGAGAAGGTTTCCAATTTACCCTCTATCCTCTTCTCCTCTAACCTCTTGAATAAGCATTTCTCTTGCTCTCCTATTGACGACGTTCTGCCGCCAGGTCTACTGCTGCGCGCAGCTTGTCCAGCCCCGCCAGAATATCGCCGCTGATGTGCAGGCGGAGTGCGCGCCGCCCTTTCGGGATGAGCGCTTCCAGGTCGCCCGCCGCCTGTGCCGCCTTCAATGTGCCAAAGCTGTACGGCTCTCCCGGAATGGCAATATCCGCCAGAACATCACAGGTAATCTGGATAAAGACCCCGTTGTTTGCCCCGCCTTTGTGCAATTGCCCGGTGCTGTGCAGAAAGCGCGGACCATAGCCAACCGTCACTGCGCGCCGCGTGCAGTGACGAATGCGCCGACGAATGTCGTTCAGCACCGCGTTAACTTCAGGGAACATCGGTAGATACGCCAACAGCGCGAAATAATCGCCAGCGTTAGTAGCGTTGATTTGAGTCGCCAGCAAGCCGAGCAGGTTCGCTTCGAGATGATGCTCCGCGGCGGTGTCGCGCAGGGTTGCAGCCAGCGCATCATCCATGTACAAGCTGACGCCGTCTTCGCTGACCACTGGCATACTCGCGGGCAGCGCGCCGTGTTCCTTGTAATGGTCGAGCAGCCGTCCCGTATTCTGCTTGCTTTCGGTCACGTTCGGCTCGTCAAACGGGTTGATATTGAGCAGTTTGCCCGCCACAACGGTCGCCCATTCCCAACGCAGGAACTCGCCACCCAGCGCCGTCTTGTCCGGCAGCGCCAGCGTCACTGTTGGGTAGCCCGCCTGTTGCAGCGCCGTGATGCCTTCATCCAGTGCGGCATTATCGTCGTCATCTATACGCAAGTAAACAAACAGACGATCCGTCGCGTAATCGTGCGGCTTGCCAATCGTTGCGCCAACGACGGGAAGAATGCCCGCCCCTTCTTTGCCCGTGCTTTCTGCAACCAGCTGTTCCACCCAGCTGCCGAAATCGGCAATCGACGGGCTGGCATAGATACTCACTTTGTCGCGCCCGTCCTTTGCCAGCACGCCCATAATCGCGCCGAGCGAAATGCCGGGATGTTCTTTACCGCTTATCTTCTTGCCACACGCCTTTGCCATCGTCTGCGCGCTCGTCCACAGCGCCTCAATGGGCAGCCCGACGAGCGCGGCTGGCACCATACCGAAATAGCTGAGCGCGCTGTAGCGCCCGCCAATATCGGTCGGGTTGACAAAGACATCGCGGAAGTTCTTCTCCCGCGCTTCTTTCTCAAGACTGGTGTTGGCATCGGTGATAGCGATAAAGTGCGCACCGTCATTGCCCGTCCGCTCATAAAAGTACTTGAAGAACGACGCGGTTTCGATGGTGCCGCCGCTCTTGCTGGCAACGATGAACAGCGTGCGCTTTAAATCGATCTGGCTCTCAATGTGGCGGATATATGTCGGGTCGGTGCTGTCAAGCATCAGCAGTTTGGGGAAGCCCGCCTGAACGCCAAACGCATTGCTCAATACTTCCGGCGCAAGGCTGCTGCCTCCCATACCCAGCAGCACGACATGATCGAACACGCCGTCTTTCGACTGCGCCTGTAATGCCTTCAAACGCTGGATGTCTATCGTGCTGAACACATCCAGCCAGCCCAGGCGATCCTTAATCTTGGCGATGATGGTCGGGTTATCTTTCCAGACGGTAGCGTCCTTCTCCTGAATGCGCGTATTGATATGCTGCCCGTCGAGGTCCTTGATGATCTGTTCGACCGCTGCATGATACGTGCCAATCGCCACCGTCTGGCGCTTGATGACGCCCGTTGCCAGAATGTTGCGCTTGGCATCCACCTGATCCAGCAGGCTGTGGAACGAATCAGAAAATGCTTCCACGCCGTCAATCTGCAACTGGCGAGTCACTGTATCCAAATCAACACCAACTTCCGCCAGCATGTCCATCGTCTGCTCGGCATCTTCGATGTCTGCGGTCAGCGTCGGCGCGGCAGTACCGTGATCCTTGAACGCTTTGAGCGTATCCGGCGGCACAGTGTTGACAGTATCAGGACCGATGAGACTATCGACATACAACGTATCGGGATAAGCAGGGTTCTTGGTACCTGTCGACGCCCACAGCGGGCGCTGCACCCACGCGCCCGCCGCCTTCAACGCGGCGAAGCGTTCACCGTCGAATATCTGGCGGAAACGCTTGTAGGCGAGCTTGGCGTTGGCAATCGCAGCCTTGCCCTTCAGGTTGTTATTCAGCGTCACGCGCCCCACGTCTCGCCCCTGCGCTGCACGAATGTTGTTATCCAGCATCCGGTCTACCACGCCATCAATGCGGCTGACGAAGAAGCTGGCGACAGAGGCAATCTTCGCGACGCTCTCGCCAGCCGCATGACGCCGCTCCAGCCCGCGAACGTAGGCGTCCATGACCTGTTCGTAATTGCTGACGCTGAAGATCAACGTGACGTTGACATTGATGCCTGCCGCGATAACTTCTTCGATTGCCGGAATTCCTGCCTCAGTCGCCGGAATCTTGATCATGGTGTTGGGGCGGTTGACGGCTGCGAACAGGCGCTTTGCCTCATTCACCGTCGTTTCGGTGTCATTGGCGATCAGCGGCGACACTTCCAGGCTGACATAGCCGTCGCGTCCGCCTGTGCGGTCGTAGACCGGACGTATGATGTCGAGCGCGCTCTGAATATCTTCGATGGCGAGACGCTCGTAAATCTCGTATGGCTCAAGCTCCAACAGGTGCATCATGCCTGCGTCATAATCGTTGGAGTCGCCGATTGCCTTCTGGAAGATGGTCGGGTTGGATGTGACACCCAGCACGCCATCTTCGTCAATCAGGCGTTGGAGTTCGCCATTCTCGATAAAGCTGCGACGGATATTGTCGTACCAGATGCTCTGACCGTAGTGCTGGACATCGACCGGGGGATTGGTGGGCATGTTCTATTTTCCTTGTCAACCAGTGAGTCGGACGCATTGCAAACGAAATTACACCGAGTATATCTCATCGCGCCTCAACGCGCGCCTGAGTCGGTGACAAGTTGTATCGATATTCATCCTTTGCGCTCCCGGTCTTCGATGGTGACGATTTTGCCGAAGCGCCGCTGATGCCGTTCTTCGCCGCTCGGCTGCGCCTGTAGGAATGCAACTGCCAGTTCTTCCGCCAGCGCCGCACCCACGATGCGCCCACCGATGCACAGCACGTTCATGCGGTCATGTTCGACGCCTTGATGCGCACTGTAAGTATCGTGACAGACGCTGGCATACACGCCGGTCATCTTGTTGGCAGCGATGCACGCTCCCACGCCGCTGCCGCAAACAAGGATGGCACGCTCGGCGCGTCCAGCGCGCACAGCTTCCCCGGCGCGTTCGGCGGCGTCGGGATAGTCGGACGGTACAGTGTCGGTATCGACACCAAGATCGATCACCTCGTATCCCTGCGCCGCCAGGAATTTGAGCAGATGCTGCTTGAGCGTAAAGCCTGCGTGATCGGCGGAAAGTGCTACTTTCATGGCATTTGCTCCACTGTGTCTGCGGTCGGTAAATGTTCGCCTGTATAGGCGCAGATGATCTGTTCACGCGGCACGCCCACCTTCAGCAACGCCTGTATCAACGGTTTGTTCGCCACGTTATCCTCGTCAATCACGATAAAGTCGCCCACCACGCGCGCCTGCACAATGATCCACGCGCGGTCAGGACCCAGTTCGTGCATCATGGCGTTTACGGCGTAGGTGTGGCGCTGATCATCGGAGATCGGATAAGCAGTCGCCTCGTGCGAACCGCCCGCATACTTTTCCACTTCAGTGCGTGCAATAGTGATAATTTGAGCAGAATCTAGCCGATCCATTCGACCACCTCTTCCCGCTTCAAGTTGATAACCACCAATTTCATACCCATCTCTTCAAATACCGATGCAATCACCTTATTTGCAATCAACTCCCTGTAAACGTCATCAGGTAACGCTATGTAAATCGTGAAATCAAGCTTCTTCAACCGTAACGCCATACGGTAGAAGATATACTGCCCTACTGCACGGTAAAGCTCATCTTGCGAATTATCAAGATTGCACTTTACTTCAATGATGATGATCCGCGCGCCCGTACCGTTGCTACCTTTGTAGAGGCGCAAATCGGCAAAGAAGGTAAGCGTGCCTGCACGCATAAAGTAAGGTCGATCCTGAACAGACCATCCCAGTTTTTGTAATGCACGCATCATTTGTGGCTCGCAACTGTCAATCGCAGGCATTCGACGCTCCTAATGTGAAGATGCTATCGTTGAGCGGAGAGAATGACGAGGCGCGCACACGCGCCCCGCCCACGAACCTACTGCCCCATGACTTGACGCGCTGCGCCGATGACCTTCTCCACCGTCAGCCCGTACTCCTGATAGATGCGCTCATACGGCGAGCTTGCACCAAACACATCCACGCCAATTGTGATGCCCCGGCTGCCGACCCAGCGCTCCCAGCCAAGCGTGCGCCCCGCCTCGATGCTGACGCGCGCCGTCACCTCCAGCGGCAGCACTGCCTCGCGATAGGCGGCGTCCTGTTCGAGGAACAGCTCCCAGCACGGCAGCGATACCAGCCGCACGCGCACACCTTCCGCGCTTAACAGCTTGTACGCCTCATGCGCCAGATGCACTTCGCTGCCGCTGGAGAGCAGGATCAGTTGCGGCGTGCCTTCGCAATCCGCCAGCACATAGCCGCCGCGTTCCACACCTTCGCGAACATGCGCACCTTCCAGCACGGGCAGGTTTTGCCGCGTCAGCGCGAACGCAACTGGCAGATGCAGCATCATCGCCTTGCGCCACGCCGCCGCCGTCTCGTTGGCATCCGCCGGGCGGAAGACGTACAGATGCGGCATCAGGCGCAGCGCCATGACATGCTCAACAGGCTGATGCGTTGGTCCGTCTTCGCCGAGCGCGATGCTGTCATGCGTGAAGATGTAGACGGGCGCGATCTCCATCAGCGCACCCAGACGCATCGCCGGGCGCATGTAGTCGCTGAATTGCAGGAACGTTGCGGTGTACGGCTTGATGATGCCGCCGTGCAGCGCCAGCCCGTTGGCAATCGCGCCCATTGCGTGTTCGCGCACGCCAAAGCGAATGTTACGGGCAACAGGCTTGCCGGGTCCGGTATTGTCCGCGCCTTTGATGAGTGTGCGCGTGCTGCCTGCCAGGTCTGCGTCGCCGCCGATCATCAGCGGCACACGCGCGGCAATCGCATTCAACACTTCCCCGCCCGCCACGCGCGTCGCCACCTTCTTATCAGCAGTGTACGCCGGAATGTCGGTATCCCAACCGTCGGGAAGCTGGCGCGCCTGTGCGCGCTCGAACTCCGCCGCAAGTTCCGGGAATGCTTCCCGATACGCCGCGAACTTCTCCGCCCACGCCGCTTCCTGCTGCGCGCCGCGGTCGATTGCCTCGCGCCAGTGTTCGAGCGCTTCGCCCGGCACGTAGAAGTCTTCCTGTGGGAAACCGAAGTAGTCTTTGACCAGCTTGACTTCTTCCGCACCGAGCGCCTCGCCGTGTGCCTTGCTCGTCCCCTGCTTGTTCGGACTGCCGTAACCGATGATCGTCTTGATGGTGATGATCGTCGGCTGCGTCGTGTTCGCCTTCGCTTCGGCAAGCGCTGCGCTGATCGCCTCCACATCATTGCCGTCTTCCACCGTCAGCGTTTGCCAACCGTAAGCGCGGTAACGGGCTGCGACATCTTCCGTGAAAATCATCTCCGCCTTGCCATCGAGCGTGACCGAGTTACTGTCATACAGATAGATCAGCTTGCCCAGCCCCCACGTCCCGGCAATCGACGCGGCTTCAGCGCTGATGCCTTCCATCAGGTCGCCGTCGCTGACGATAGCATACGTGTAGTGATCGACAACTGTGTGATCAGGGCGATTGAAATAATTGGCGAGGAAGGCTTCCGCCAGCGCCAACCCGACTGCGTGCGCTGTCCCCTGCCCTAACGGACCGGTGGTGACTTCGACGCCGCGCGTGATCTGTGACTCAGGATGACCGGGCGTAATACTGCCCCACTGTCGGAAGTTCTTGATCTCGTCCAGCGTCATGTTTTCATAGCCCGTCAGATAGAGCAGGCTGTAAATGAGCATTGAGCCGTGTCCCGCGCTCAGGACGAAGCGATCGCGATCCACCCAGCCGGGATTGTGCGGGTTATGGCGGAGGTGCTGCTGCCAGAGCGCATATGCCATCGGCGCAGCGCCCATCGGCAAACCCGGATGACCGCTGTTCGCCTTTTGTACGGCGTCAATCGAAAGTACACGAATGGTGTTGATCGCCAACATCTGCAAGTCGGCTGTCACGATAATCGCTCCTTATGCTGAATGCGTCACACTGAAGAGCGATTATAGGCACGGACTGAAGCGCCGCCAAAACTTCTACCCGACTATTCACGTACAGGGGTTGTGAAAGCGTGTACAATGCGGACGAATTTCTGTAGGGAGTGTCATGCTGTGCCAAATCTGCTGATCGCGATGATATGTGCCGTCCTGTTCTTGCTCAACATTGTCATCAAAACGCTGCTCAGAAAAGAGCGAGTCGGCTTCATCGATATGCTGCTGGCGCTGGCGGCGGCGGCGGCATTCGTCATGCTGCTGACGGAAAGTGCCGCGCAAGATAGCAGCGATACGCAGACAACGCAGTTCGTCCTACTGCTTGGTCTGGCGATTGTGGGCGTGGGCGCAATCATGAAGGTCGTGGAATGGGCGCGCGGCTGGAAGCAGTTCGGCACGCGCGGCATGTTGGGCATCGGCACAGGCGCTCTGATTGCACTGTCCACCTTCAGCATCCCAATGACGGCGGAAACGTTCATCATCCCGACGCCAACGCCGATCCAGGTCGCGCAAGTATCCGCCCAAACGGATGTATCAGGAGCATCTGCGGTAGTGGCGACCAATACGCCGCGCCCGACCGCCACAAGCACGGATGCTACAAGTACGAACGCCATTAATGGCGTCCCTACCACCACAGCCACCACCACACCTACGTTGACCAGCACCCCCCGCCCGACAGCAACTATAACTGCGACGCGCTGGACGTTCGCCACACGCACGCCGCTGCCAACGGCAACGCTGGTTACGCCATGTCTGGGGAGTGTGGATAACAATCTGCGCCTGCGCAGCGAACCGAACCGCGAGTCAGAGACGTTACTCGTGATCCCGTTCGGGACAACCATCATGATTTACGGACGAAACGACGCTTCGACATGGTGGTACACAGACTATGAGGAGCAGGAGGGCTGGGTGGACGGCGAATTTCTGACGTTGAGTGCAGCGTGCGCGGGGATGCCTGTGCGTGCGAATGAATAAGTGACCTTACGCAGCAGCACCCTCATCCTCAATCCCTCTCCCTCAAGGGGAGGGACTTAAATCCACTGCTTGATTTGCTCCCCTTCTCCCTGAGGGAGAAGGGGCTGGGGGATGAGGGTTTTGCGCAACGTCAGTGATTAATCCGTCAGCGCGCCCGTTTCACGCGGCGCGGCGCTGTCATCGTCGGTCTTCGCCCGATCAACACCTTCGAGTTCAACGAAGCGCACCTGCCCGGTCGCACTTGGCGAATGCGGGATAGCAATTCCAGCGACGGGCTGCGGCGGTTCGACGAGCGTCATCGCCAGCCCTTCAACAGTCGGGAAACGACCGCTCTTGGAAACAGTGTCGGGGGTTTTGATAGATTTTGCAGACATACAACTCTCCACCTTGATGCCCGTTTATTATGGCACCCAATCGACGGCAACAGCCCCCGCAATTTGCGGGGAAAGGTTGCGAATCTCACCTGTCGCAGCGAAAACCGCATAGTACGTTGGTACGCCGTTGTCCATTGTGACCACTAAAGCCGCGCTACGATCAGGACTCCATGTTACGCGGATTGGTGCTGTCGCGCCAATGTCAGCCGTCAGCGCTGCGCCGCTGGCACTGTACAGCCGCAGCGGACCACCCGGTCCTGACGCGCTGCCGAGGAAGACGATCTGCCCGTTCGGACGCTGCGTGGCATCCTGAATCCAGCCTAAGCCGATGGCGCTGGCAGCCGTCAACTGCGGGTCGCCACCCTCGCGCCCGACGGAACCGAAGACAACTTGCCCATCGGGTGCGCGCCCGCTGACGATCAGGCGGCTGCCATCGTTCGACCAGGCGGCATAGTCATAGCGCAGCACGGGAACGCGGGTTTGCGATTGCCCTTCGCCATTCGCCGGATAGACAATCGCCACGCCGCGTCGCCCTTCTTCCGGCAAATCCAACTCCACCAGCAGCGCATCTGACGACGGACTCCATTGGAAGCGCAGGCTGCGATAGCGGTAAGGCGCATCAGGGCGATTGACGATGAGGCAGCCGGGTTCGGGCGGGCAATCGCGCAGCAGGATGAAAGCGCCGCCGACTTGCGCTCCGGTTGCCGGATCGATCGCGACTACCCAGACTCCGTCGTTGCTGGAGTCATTCGCGCCATTCTCGTCGCCATCGGTATCCACCAGGAACGCCAGGTAGCGCCCGTCCGGCGAGTAGGCGATCTGGGCGATGCGCGCCTGGTTCAAATCTGCCTGCTGTGGCTCCGGCTCTGAGAACGGTGAACCTAGAAAACGACCGCCCTGCCCGCTGGCAAAATCAGTGTACAGGAATAGCAAACCGCGCTGATCGACCAACCCGACGTGATTGGAGTTGATCGGGCTGCGCGCGATTGTCACCGTGCCGCCGGGCATATTGACCAGTTCACCGTTGAAGCCGTTCGACGTGCTGATGACAAACGCCTGCAACGGATTGCTGCCCGGCAGCACAACCGCAGGCGGGGCTGGCGGCGCATCTGGCAGGGCGACCACAGCGGTAGGCGGTGGTAGCGCTGGCAGGTTCGGCGTTGGAATGATGCCGTCTGGCGGCACGGTAGGCGGCAGGAAAGTCACGACTGGTGTTGGCGCGTCTGCGACTGCGGTCACGAACGTTGGCGTCACGTCCAGCGTCGGTGCTTCCGTGCGTTCGCCAATCGGTGCGAAACCCTGTGTAGGCGGCACGGTTGGCGGCACCACTGCGATGACAGGCGTCGGCGTGGGTGTCGGAGTGAGTGTAGGGACGCCATTCATGGCGTCCGTACTGGTAGGCGTTGCGGTTAGCGTATTCGTCGGACCAATCGTGGGCAGCGGCGTCACCGTCGGCAATGGGGTAGCCGTCGGTGTCGGTGCGGGCGTTAA
>Ga0224723_1000445_pt1 | contig 28290 bp, 27 predicted proteins | sample Balambano_FR2_Me_FD_161647 | JGI IMG/M metagenome (GOLD analysis project Ga0224723, IMG submission 161647) | Freshwater sediment microbial communities from Lake Towuti, South Sulawesi, Indonesia - Balambano_FR2_MetaG | ecosystem: Environmental > Aquatic > Freshwater > Lake > Sediment | place... | reverse complement strand
CGAGGCCGGGCAGCCCGGCCTCGGCATCCGGCAGCTGCACCCAGCCATTGGCGCCCTCGGTCCAGACATGCGCCGTGGGGCCGGGGAAGGACGGACTCGTGCTTGACGCGCCGGGCGGAGCATCGAACACGATGCCGAGCAACTCGCGGCGCCCGTCGCCGTCCAGGTCGGCGATCCGCGCGCTGACGAACGACTTCTCGAAGTAGCCGGCAAGCCCGGTCTCGGCGAACGGATTCGCGGCCCCGGTCGCCTCGATGAAGCGCAGCGCCGGGTCCGCCGCACTGCGTGCATGCACCGTGATGTCGAACCGGTTGTCGTTGCCTTGCACGAACGGGATCGGTGCCGCGAACCGCACCGCACCCGCGGCGTCGATGGTCAGGCTCCGCGCATCGGCGCCGCTTAGCGACCACAGCACGCCCGGCTCGGCGGCCGTCGCCTGATACACGACATAATCAGCAAGGCCAGGCACGGTCACGGCGGACGGGGAGGTGATGGGCGGCCCGTCGGCCTGCGCCGTCACCTCGACGGTCACGGACAGGCTGGAGGCTGTGTTGCGCAGGAAGGCGAGGTTGCCGTCCGAGCCGAAGACCAGCAGGTCCTGCCGTCCGTCGCCGTCCATGTCGGCCACGTCCAGCCGGACCTCCAGCGCGCCTGTTCCGCTTCCAGGGCCGAAATACTGGGTGAGGTTCGGCTCGAACAGCGCCGGCAGCTCCAGCCCCTGGAAAGGATCGGCGGCATCCCCTGACGGCACCATCCACCCGGCCGGCGTGCTGATCCGGACCTGCAACTGGTCGCCAGAATTCGCAACCACCAGGTCGAGGCGGCCGTCGCCGTTCACGTCCAGCAGCGCCGGCTGGGCCCGCTCGCCGAAATCCATTCCCGCGAACGGGTTGGCAGCACCCTCCAGTGCGACATAGCCGCCCGGCGTACCCTGCCAGGCGGCAAGCGTGCCATCCGGCAGGCCCATCACCACGTCGGTACGTCCATCGCCGCTGAAATCGCCGAAGGCGGTGCCGTAGATGGCGTCGGTAACGGTGACGTCCTGCGCGAAGCCAGCATGACGAAGTGGCAGCAGGGGGTTGTCGGCATGCGCCAGGCGCGCGAACCCCGTGCCGGTGTTGCGCCACACCTCGGGGGCGGCGGAGAGGTTCATCAGCACCAGATCGTCGCGCCCGTCGCCATCCGCGTCGGCGAAGGTGAACGAGCCGCCCTGCGCGATGGCGACCGCGGCGAACGGGTTGTCCGACCCGGTGAGCTCCTCGAAGCCGTCGCCGGTGTTGCGCCAGGACCGAACCCGGCCGTAAAGCGAGGCGGTTACGGTTTCACCTGCAACGACGTCCATCAGCCCGTCATTGTCCAGGTCGATCACGGCGACACCGAACGGGTCGAAATTAAGGCCCTGGCTGATGCCGGACAGCGGATTCACCTCGCCCCCGCCTGGCGCCAGGAACAGCGCGCCTGCATCCGCCTGCAGCGGGCCGGAGGCCGACAGCGTCAGGCTGCGGCTGGCGGTCGGCGTGTCGGAGACATTGGCATACGCGATCCGCTGCACCAGCGCCGCCACCGCGGCGTCGGAAGCGTTCGTGGCAAGGCTGATCACGAAGTCGGTGCCGACGCCGCCGGCGGCCGTGCCGATCGCCGCACCATCGAAGGTGATGGTGCTGCCGTCGAAGCCGATCGCCGCCGGCCCGCCCGCGCCCTCCGGCACGATGGTCACGCGGTCCTCGGCCAGCAGGCCGGAAACCGTCAGCGTGCCGCCGGCGAGCAGCTCGCCGGCCAGCAGCGTGGCCTGCGGTGCCAGGCTGACGGCCCCCGCGTTCACGGTGTTCTCGGCGAAGGTCACCGTGCCGCCAAAACCCTGCAGCGTCGCCGCGGCCGGGCCGGTGACGGTGACGGTGGCGTCCTGGGTGGTGACGTTGACGCCATCCGAGGCCAGCACGGTGAACGCGTACTCGTTGGCGCCGCCCGGCACATGGGCGGGCGCGCCGCCGGCGAAGCGGACCGCGCCGGTCGCCGCGTCGATCGCGAACAGCGTTGCATCCGCGCCACTCAGGCCGTAGCTGATCGCCGTGCCGTCCGGGTCGTAGGCCGCGGCCGCGTAGATCGTGCCGGCCGTGCCGGGCGCGACCTCGATGCCCGACGGGCCGGAGGTGAAGACCGGTGCGTCGTTCTCGGGCAGCACGGTGACCGTGACGGTCTGCACGCCGGTGGTGTTGCGCAGCCACACGATCGAGCCGTCGAAGTCGTCGACCACCTTGCCGATGATGAGGTCGATCCGTCCGTCGCCATCCAGGTCGCCGGCGCTTGGGGTCAGATAGGTGCCGCTCACCAGGCCATTCAGAGGGTTCGCGCTGCCGGTCAGCGCGACGAAGCCCGTGCCGGTGTTGCGGAACACGGAAAGGCCGGTGTCGTAACTGCCGACCACGAGATCAAGCCGGCCATCGCCGTCGAGATCGATGAAGGTCGGCACGCTGTGCGCGCCGACATCGATCCCGTCGAACGGATTGGCCGTGCCGGTGAGTGCGACGAACGTGCCGCCATCGTTGCGCCACGTCGCCAGCGTGCCGGCCAGGCTGCCGACCACGAGGTCGAGGTCGCCATCGCCGTCGAGATCGGTGAAGGCAGGGGCGGCGAAGTCGCCGACATCGATGCCGGCGAACGGCCCTGCGTTGCTGGGGTTGACCGGATATTCGCCGAACTGCACCACCCCGCGGCTGTCGATCCGCTGGACGTGGAAGGTCAGCGTGCCATCCTCGTTGCCCAGGATCAGGTCGAGGTTGCCGTCACCGGTCAGGTCGGCTGCGGTCGGCACGGCCAGGCCGCCGATCGGGTCGGGTGGCACCAGCTTGTAGGGCGTGTTGCGGTAAACGGTTTGGCCTGACTCCAGAAAACCGCTGGAGCCGTCCGGCATCGACGCGCCGAAAGGATCGGCCGGCGTGAAGCCTGTCCCGGTGTTGAAGAAACGGAAGATGCCGAAAGTACCGTCGTCGGTCCACCAGAAGTCCGGCAGCCCGTCGTAGTTGAAGTCCGCGATGGCGGTTGCCGGCCGCTGGCCGCCGTCGAACAGCACCCCGCCATCGACGAAGCTCGGGGTGGCGTTGTTGGCGCGCTCGCCGTTCGGGCCGACCAGGTCCACGGTCAGGGTGCGCGTCGCCGCGGGGGTGTCGCTGACGTTGGCGTAGGCCAGCGCATCGATCACGGCCTCGACCATGACGGCCTGCGCATCGGCGTTGAAACTGACCGTCAGCGCCTCGCCGATCCCGCCGCTGATGGTGCCGATCACGACACCGCCGTAGCGGACCTCGCCGGGTTCGAAGCGGGTGGGCGGGGTGACCCCGACCTGGCCCGGTTCGTCGCCCTGGGCGGTCAGCGTGATCCGATCCTCGGCGCCGAGGCCAAAGACGGAAAGGCGCCAGCCGCCATACGACATGTTTGGCGCGAGGAAGTAGGTCGGGGAGAGATCCTGCGGCGCCGCGTTCACGTCAGCTTCATTGAAGCTGACGGAAGGGAGCAGGATGAGGGTGGGGGAAGACATGTCGGGCTCTCCTCGGCAAATGCGTGCGTCGGCTCAGATTTCGGTCGGTCGGCAGCCCTTGCGGCCGATCCAGACTGGCGCCCAGGTTGGGCACCAGGGCGCCCACCTGCCAGCCGGATCGCGCAGCCGCCGGACGGATTGCGCAGACTTCGTGCGGGTGGGGCGCATTGGCGCTACCGGCCAGCGCGGCGGCGCATTGCCACCACGGGAAACTCGCCGAAGGCGTCGCGGTAGAACCGCGCAAAGCGTCCGCCGTTGGAAAAGCCGAAGCGCAACGCGATGTCGGTCACGCTTGACCCCGCCCGGTCGCTCTGAATGGCATCGCGCGCCGCTTCCAGGCGTGCATGCCGGATCGCCAGCAGCGGCGTCGTCTCGCGAAAACGCTTGAAGCCGTGTTGCAGGGTGCGGACGCTGCACCCGGCGGCGGCGGCGACCTCATCCAGCGTGATGGGCTTCTCGACATTGGCGCGGATATGCGCCTCGGCCCGGCGCACGATGCCGGGCGCGGCGGCGCTGCCCTCCTGCGCCAGCCGGTTGGAGTAGGTGTGCGGAACGGCGCGCAGGAGCGTGTAGAGGAACAGGTCGGTGAAGGATCGGATGCCCGGCTCGCTGCCGCCGAACGGCGCGGGCGTGCCGAGTTCCTCGACCATCAGGTTGAGCAGGCGGCGGAGGCTTCGCGCCGGTTCGGCGCGCCAGTCGAACACCGGCTCGAAGGCCAGGTCCTCTCCGACCGGCCCGCCGATCAGCGCCGACAGGCGCTGGTTCAGGCTCGCGGCCGGGATCCACACCGCCAGCCGCTCATGCGCGCAGGCGGCGGATAGCCTTGTACCCGGGCGGCCCCGGTACACCAGGCCGACATCGGCGTTGATGGCGCGCACGCCGTGCCCCGGCTCGGCGCCGCGGTATTCCAGGCTGCCACGCCTGACGAGCGTCAGGCAGTAGTCGGGCAGGCCGGAGCCAGTGATCGTCATCGTCGCGGCAAGCCGATCGGCGATGTAGGCGACATCAAGTTCGCCGATCCCGCTTGCGCCGCGGATCGAAACGGACGCACCGGCCGGAGCCTCGCGGGTTCGTTCCTGGATGCGGTAGCGCAGCTGCTTGAAGTCGGGCTTCAGGAAATGCGGTTGCAGCCGCGGCCAATAGACGCCGGCCTCAAGCTCCCGAAGGTCGCCGATGCGGGCCAGCCGGAAGCCTGCGGGCGATTGGCCGCCCGCAGGTCGCGGGTGCGCATTCCTCGATCCGGGGATTGCCTGCATCATCATGGATGCCGCCTGCGGGCAACGATGCCCGATCGGGGCAAGGCGGCCACCGTTTCATTTCGATGACGGTTTGCATGCGCCGCTTCGGTGCGGGCAAACTTCGCCTGGATCATGCGGAACTCCCCGGTCCGGAACCCAGGGCACGATAGGGTGTGCGTCCCGGCGAAGGAATGCTACCTGACTGATTTTTCAGGCTTTTTGAGAATTTTTTGACTCTAAGGGCAGGCTTTCAGACCATCACTTTCTGGACTGATCGATGCGTGCCCGGCCGGTTCGGACGGGGGCTTCCGCGATCCGGTTGTCGTGCAGATGGAATCGAGGCCCCGCATGGCGGAGGATCAGGTGGTCTATCGGATCGGTGCGTTCGAGGTGCGGCCGGGCGAGCGCAAATTGCTGCGTGGCGGGCGCGAAACCGCGGTGGGCAGCCGCGGCTTCGAGATCCTGCTGACCCTCATCGAAGCAGGCGGCGGCCTGGTGGCCCGGGAAGTGCTGCTGGCGCGGGTCTGGCCGGGCCTGGTCGTCGAGGAAAGCAATCTGCACACCCAGGTCTCGGCGCTGCGCAAGGCACTGGGCGGTGACGGTGCGGCGATCGTCACGGTGCCGGGCCGCGGCTATCGCTTCGCCGGCACGATCGAACGGCTCGACACCGGAAAGCCGATCCCGCAAGCGGTGCCGGCGACCGGCCGCGACCGGTCCTCGATCGCCGTGCTGCCGTTCCAGAACCTCAGCGGCGATCCCGAGCAGGGCTACTTCGCCGACGGCATGGCGGAGGAGCTGATCACCGCGCTGTCGCGGATGCGCTTCCTGTTCGTGATCGCCCGCAATTCCAGTTTCCAGTTCCGCGACCGCGATGCCGATGTGGCCTCGGTCGCCAGCGCGCTGGGCGTGCGCTACGTGGTCGGCGGCTCGGTGCGCCGGGCGCTGAACCGCGTGCGGATCGCCTGCCACCTGACCGACGCAACAACCGGAACCGAGATCTGGTCGGATCGCTTCGACGGCACCACCGAGGACGTCTTCGAGCTGCAGGACCGGGTGACGGCCAGCATCGTCGGCGCCATCGAGCCGAAGCTGCGCGGCGCCGAAGTGGCCCGTGCCCGCGCCAAGCCGACCGCCGACCTGAATGCCTACGACCACTATCTGCGGGCGCTTGGATACCTTTCGCCGCGAACGGCACAGAACTACGAACAGGCGCTGGCCGAGCTGCACGCGGCACTTGGCCTGGATGGCGACTTCGCGCTGGCGCTGGCGCTGGCGGCGCACTGCCGGTACGTGCGGGTCATCCAGGGCTGGGCGGGGATCGGCGAAGGCGAGCTCGAGGCGATGGTCGAGCTGGCCGAGGCGGCGCTGGCCCGCGGCGGCGAAGACCCGACGGTGCTGACCTTCGCGGCGTTCGTCCTGGGCTGGTGCGGCAAGGGACTGCCGGCGGCGCTGCAGCTGGTCGAACGCGCCCATCGCCTGAACCCCGGCTCGGCCTATGGCCTCTATGTCGAGGGCTGGCTCCGGATGCAGGCCGGACATGCCGACGAGGCGATCGAACTGTTCGGCTCGTCGATCGTGCTGTCGCCGCTGGATCAGCTGTCGGCAGCGGCGGCGATGGCGGCCAGCGGCCAGGCCCATCTGATGGCGGGACGCGAGGACGAGGCCGTGCGCTGGGGCGAACGCGCGGTGCGCGAGGCGCCCGATTCCGCGTATGCGCATCGCGTGCTGGCTGCGGCCCTGGCGCTTGCTGGCCGCGAGGAGCAGGCCGCCGCGGCCGGACGCGCGCTGCTGGCCCTGGAGCCGGGGTTCACGGTCGAGAAGTTCCTCGCCAATGTTCCCTTGCGCGACACGCCGGCCTTGCAGCGGATGGCAGACGGTTTGCGGCTGGCGTTGCGCGGTGCGGCTGGCGCATCGTGATGCGCCTCCTCGATGCGCGCCGCGCGCGTTTGCTCGGCAGAACGGTGCCGCGTTGGCCACGAAGCGGCATCGCGACGCCGCAACACGAGATCGCGCTGATCCAGCAGCGCCAGAGGCGCGCCGAGGAGGAATTTTCAGCATGGCTGGCAAGCACGACAGGATCGCGGTGACGGAAGGAGGGCCGAACGTCTTTGCCGATCTCGGCGTTACCCAGGCCGAGGAGGAACTGGCCAAGGCGCAGCTCGCAAGCCACATCCGCAAGGCGATCCGCCGCAGAAAGCTTACCCAAGCGGCCGCGGCCAAGTTGGTCGGCCTCGATCAGCCCAAGGTTTCGGCCTTGTGAACGGCCGGCTGGAGGGCTTCTCCAGCGACCGGCTGCTGCACTGCCTGACCGCGCTCGACCAAGACGCGGATATCGTGGTCCGCGCGGCCAAGACGCGCCGGCGCGGGCGGCTGCGCATCATCGGCGAGGCGGCGTCATGACCGCGCCTCCGAAGACCTTGCCGCGACGCGCCACGCCCTACCTGCGCGCCTCGACCTCGCGCCAGGCTGAGCATGACGTGTCGATCCCAGACCAGAGCCGGCAGGGCGAGGCCTATTGCGTGTCGCGCGGCTACCAGCTCGTCGAAACCTATGTCGAAGCCGGAGCCTCCGCCACGAACGACCGGCGGCCGGAGTTCCAGCGAACCGTATCCGGCTCGTGCCCATCACCCAGGACTCGGCGACGACCCGATGCACGTCGTAATGCGGGAGACCATGGCGCTGTTCAACGAGTAGATAGTCGTCGAACCGAGGGCGCCCCGTTCCTTCGATCCTCGTCGTTTGCTGGTGGCGAGCAGTCGGAGCAAGCATCTCGGTGCCCCGCCTGCTTCCTTGGTGCTTCCGTGAGCACCTGTAGCACGCGCCGGCCGAAAAACGCTTCCGCTAGAGCGTTGATTAGTGTAGATAATTTGGCGGACCCGATTGGATTCGAACCAACGACCTCTGCCTTCGGAGGGCAGCGCTCTATCCATCTGAGCTACGGGTCCTCGCCACCTCTATAACGCAGAGGGGAGGGACGGGCCAAGCACCCAACCCCCCCCCGGCGCCGCTCAGAACTTCCGGCTGACGCTGGCGAAGGCGCGGGCCGAGCAGATGTTGCTGCCGCCGCATTCGCGCTTGCTGATGTCGGTATCATAGTAGCCAACCGCGAAGACGAAGCCGAAGACCTCGCGGCTGACCGAGAGGTTCCAGTTCCAATAGTCGGGCAAGCCGAACCGCTCGTTCTTGTCGATGCTCTGGTAGCCCAGCCGACCGGAGATGACGAACTCGAACGGCAGTTTCAAGTCGATGCCGCCTTCGGTGTAGAGGCCGGTGCCGCTTTCCAACTGGAAGTCTGGACTGTAGTAGAATGCCCCCAGCAGCGTCGCCGGCCCGATCTCGTATGACGCCTTCAGCGCGATTTCCCAGTAGTTCAGCGTGAACGGCTGGTCGTTCGCGCCGGGATAGGCGTAGTAGATCGCCCCCACATCGAACTTGATGCCGAAAATCTCGCGCCGGTAGCCGAACAGGCCATCGAGCTCGATGTTGGCATCACTTGGTGCGGCGAAATCGACGTTGGTGGCGAAGCCGCCGACGTAAAGACCGGTAGCGTGCTCGATGTCCAGCGCGCCCTGGATCGCCGGGCCGGTCTGGGTCTGGCTGACGCCGCGGAACAGGTAGTCGGTGGCAAGCGTGAGCTGGGTGGTCACGGTGAAGCCGCCCAGCACCTCGATTGTCTGCTGAGCACGCGCGGCGGACGCCGCCGCCAGCACGGCGCCGCAGGCGGCGATGGCGAGAAGTCTGCGCATCCGGTCGTCCTTCCGATCTGGCAAGGCGCCGAGTGCTGGGTTGACCCCCAAGGTCCGATTCTTGTTTGTAGACCATTAACGACGAAAATTTACCGCAGTGCAGCACGCCGGGGCAAGTGGCGTATCAGGAACTCGCCGATCGCCGTGGCGCGGCGGGAACGTCCGGTATCGCGCAGCAGCAGGTGGTAACCGTCCGGTTCGAACCGGATTTCCCGCACGGCCGGTGGCGAGGGCGGCATCGAATCGAGGAAACTCCGCATCGCGCCGCCGGGGATCAGGTCGTCGCGCCCTGCCCAAAGGATCAGCGTCGGCCCGGGATCGAATTTTTCGGCGGCCACGCGCGCGCGATCCATCATGTCCACCACGCCCGACACCGCGTCGATCCGGGTGTTCCGGATCAGCAGGTCGTCCCTTGCCATCGCCCGCAGCACGGCCTCGTCGTCGGTCACCTTCGTGAAGGGATTGGCGCCGGAGACCGACATCGACGGCAGGGCGTTGGCGAACGCCCAAAGCGTGCCACGCATCAGCGCGTTCATGGTCGCCCGCCCCCACACCGCCGGCGCCAGCAGCACCCAGGCGGCAGCCATCGGGCGCTGCTCCTTCGGCTGGCTGCCGGCGGCCAGCAGCACAGCGCCGCCCATGCTTTCACCCATCAGCACAAGCGGCAGGGAAGGTGCCTGGGCACCGACCAGGTGCTGCGCGACCAGGCAGTCGGCGACCAGCGCCTCTACCCCCGGCCAGATGCCGCGTGTGGCTGAGGCGCCGAAACCCCGTTGGTCATAGGCGTACAGCGCGAAGCCCTGCGCGGTGAACAACGCGCTGGGGATTTCCCAGGCGCCGGCATGATCGTTGAACCCGTGCAGCGCCAGGATGCTGGCACGCGGCGGTCCTTCCGGCAGCCAGCGTCTCAGGCGCAGCCGATGGCCATCGGGCATCACCAGCGCATCGTCGTTCATCATCGGCGGGTTGGTGGCCGGCCCCAGGCCCTCCACCCGCGGCCCGCACCCGGCCAGCACCCCCGCGGCGCCTGCAACCAGCAGGTTTCGGCGCCCCGCGAAACGTCCCGCGTTGATCGGCATGCGGCTTTGCGTATCATCCGCCGCCGTTTCGGAGAATCCCCATGCCGCTGCCCGCCGTCATGCCGCTGATCGACACGCCGGAGATCATCAGGGCGGAAGGCCCGCGCGTGGCCTGCAATGGCGGCGGCGGCGCGCTGGGCCATCCCCGCGTATTCCTGAGTTTCGGACCCGATGGCCGCGTCGTGTGTCCCTATTGCTCGCGCGTCTATGTGCAGGAGCCGCACGGCGAGGGCTCCGGCCATCACTGACGCACCCGCCGCGGCGCGCCCGCCGCGCCTGGTGCTGATCGATGGCTCCGGATTCATCTTCCGCGCCTTCCACGCGCTGCCGCCGATGACGCGGCCCGATGGCACGCCGGTGAACGCCGTGTTCGGCTTCGCCAACCTGCTGCAGCGTGAACTGTCGCGGCACGAGGCCACCCACATCGCCGTGGTGTTCGATGCCGCGCGCGAGACGTTCCGCAATCGGCTGTACCCCGCCTACAAGGCGCAGCGCCCCGACCCGCCGCCGGAGCTCATTCCGCAGTTCGCGCTGGTGCGCGAAGCGACGGAAGTGTTCGGCGTGCCGGCCCTGGAAGCCCCGGACTGGGAGGCCGATGACCTGATCGCGGCCTACGCTCGCGCCGTTTCCGAGGCAGGCGGCGAGGCGATCATCGTCTCCTCCGACAAGGATCTGATGCAGCTGATCGGGCCGGGCGTGGTGATGATGGACCCGATCAGGCAGAAGCCGATCGGCCCGGCCGAGGTGATGGAAAAGTTCGGCGTCGGGCCCGACAAGGTGATCGACGTGCAGGCGCTGGCCGGCGACAGCGTGGACAATGTGCCGGGCGTGCCCGGCATCGGCGTGAAGACAGCCGCCCAGCTCATCACCGAGTACGGCGACCTGGAAACACTGCTGGCGCGCGCGGCCGAGATCAAGCAGCCGAAACGGCGCGAGGCGCTGATCGAGAACGCCGAGAAGGCGCGCATCAGCCGTGAGCTGGTGCGGCTGCGCGCGGATGCGCCGATGCCGCGTCCGCTGGGGGCACTGGTCGCGAAGCCGCCCGACCGCGCGCAACTCGAACCCTGGCTGCGCGCGCAGGGGTTTCGCTCAATCCTGGCGCGGCTTGGATTTGATGGGCAGCCCGAGGCAACCGCCGCGCCGGCGGTCGAACCGGTCGCGGCACCGGCGGTCGCATTCGGGCCGTACGAGACAGTGACGACACAGAAGGCGCTCCGCGCCTGGATCGCCGAGGCCGACAAAGCAGGAGTCGTCGCCTTCGATACCGAGACGGACTCGCTCGATGCCATGCAGGCGCGTGTGGTCGGGTTCTCGCTGGCGACGGCACCCGGCCGTGCCTGCTATGTGCCGCTGCGCCATACGGGTGACCTGGCTGGTGGCACGCCCGAGCAGCTCGGTTTCAACGAGGCGATGACGATGCTGGGCCCGCTTCTGGCCGACCCGGCCGTGCTGAAACTGCTGCACAACGCCAAGTACGACATGCTGGCCTTGTCACGCCCAGTCAATGGCGGTATCGCCGTCGCGCCGGTCGATGACACGATGCTGCTGTCGTATTGCCTGGAAGGCGGCGCGCACGGCCACGGCATGGACGAGCTGTCGGCGCTGCACCTGGGGCATACGCCGATCAGTTACGATGCCGTGACGGGCACGGGCAAGAACCGCATCCCGTTCTCCGCCGTGCCGCTCGATCGAGCCGCCGCCTATGCGGCGGAGGATGCCGATGTGACCCTGCGGCTGTGGCAGGCGCTGAAGCCGCGCCTGCGCGAAGCGAAGGTGCTGGCGCTGTACGAACAGCGCGAACGGGCGCTGATTCCGCCGCTGCTGGAGATGGAGGCCGCCGGCGTCCTGGTCGATCGCGCCGAGCTCGCGCGGATGAGCGCGGATTTCGCTGCTCGGATGGCGGTGATGGAGCAGGAAGCGCACGCGCTGGCCGGCGAAAAGTTCAATCTCGGCTCGCCAAAGCAGCTCGGCGAGATCCTGTTCGAGAAGATGAGTCTCCCTGGCGGCCACAGGACCAAGACCGGCGCCTGGGGCACCGACGCCGATGTGCTGGAAAGCCTGGCCGAACAGGGCCATCCGCTGCCGCAGAAAATCCTCGACTGGCGGCAACTGGCGAAATTGAAATCGACCTATGCCGATGCGCTGGTGGACAACATCAATCCCGACACGGGCCGCGTGCATACCAGTTTCGCGATGGCGATCGCCTCCACCGGGCGGCTGTCCTCCACCGATCCGAACCTGCAGAACATCCCCATCCGCACCGAGGAAGGGGCCAGAATCCGCACGGCGTTCATCGCGCCGCCGGGACAGAAACTGCTAAGCGCCGACTATTCGCAGATCGAGCTGCGGCTGCTGGCGCATGTCGCCGATATCGGGCCGCTGCGGGAGGCCTTCACCACCGGCCAGGACATTCACGCCCGCACCGCCAGCGAGGTGTTTGGCGTGCCGATCGAAGGCATGGACAAGGCCACGCGCAACCGGGCGAAGGCGATCAATTTCGGCATCATCTATGGCATCAGCAGTTTCGGCCTGGCGCGCCAGCTCGGCGTGCCGCAGGGCGAGGCGAAGAGCTACATCGATGCCTATTTCGCGCGCTACCCCGGCATCCGCGCCTACATGGAGCGGACCAAGGAGGAGGCGCGCATCAACGGATACGTGCTGACGCCCTTCGGCCGGCGCTGCTGGATTCCCGGCATCGCCGACAAGAACCCCGCGCGCCGCGGCTATGCCGAGCGCCAGGCGATCAACGCGCCGCTGCAAGGTGGGGCCGCTGACATCATCAAGCGCGCGATGGTGCTGCTGCCGGGCGCTTTGCGCGAAGCAAGTCTCGCCGCGCGCATGCTGCTGCAGGTGCACGACGAGCTGTTGTTCGAGGTACCGGACGCCGAGGCCGACGCAACCGCTTCAGTGGTCCGGCGCGTGATGGAGGGCGTGGCGCAGCTGGCCGTGCCGCTGGTGGTCGAGACCGGCACGGGGCGGAACTGGGGCGAGGCGCATTGAGGTAACCTTCGGGGCGCTCAGGCGGAAGAGAAGGAGCGCCACGAGGAGAGTTCCATGCATCGCCGCCACCTGCTTGCCGCCACTGCCTCGCCGCTTCTGGCACCGCTGGCACGGCCGGCAATCGCCCAACCCTCGCGCACGCTGCGCTTCGTGCCGATCGCCGATCTTTCGGTGCTCGATCCCGTGGTCACCACGACCTACATCACGCGCAATCACGCCTATCTGGTGTGGGACACCCTGTACGGCCTCGACCAGCAGTTCCGCCCTCAGCCGCAGATGGCGGAAGGTCATGTCGTCGAGGATGACGGGAGGCGAGTGACGATCACCCTGCGCGAGGGTCTCCGTTTCCACGATGGCGAGCGCGTCACGGCCGCCGACTGCGTGGCCAGCCTGCGCCGCTGGGGGGGCCGCGATGCGCTGGGACAGACGCTGATGGCGCGCACCGATGCGCTGGAGGCGGCAGGCGACCGCAACGTCGTCTTTCGCCTGAAGTCGCCCTTCCCCGCCCTGTTCCAGGCCTTGGCGAAAACCTCGCCGCCAGTTGCTTTCATGATGCCGGTGCGACTGGCCGCGAACGACCCCGCAACGCCGATCCGCGAGGCAATCGGCAGTGGCCCGTTCCGCTTCATCGCGGCCGAGCGGGTGGCGGGCGTGCGCACGGTGTATGAGCGCTTCGCCGGCTACCTGCCCCGCCCCGGCGGCGAGGCGTCCGGCACGGCCGGGCCGAAAATCGCGCACCTCGATCGCGTCGAGTGGGTGGTGCTGCCCGATGCTGCGACCGCGGCCGCCGCCCTCCAGCGCGGCGAGGTGGACTGGTGGGAGTTCCCGACGCCCGACCTGGCGGGCCTGTTGCGGCGCGCGCGCGACATCGTGGTCGAGAATCCCGATCCCACCGGCTTCATTGGTGTACTGCGGATGAACCACCTCCATCCCCCCTTCGATGATCCGGCGGTGCGCCGCGCCATGTTGCCGGCGGTGGATCAGGCCGACTTCATGGCCGCCGTCGCGGGCACCGATCCCGATATGTCGCGCGTAGGCGTCGGCTTCTTCCCGCCCGGCGCGCCGATGGCTTCCGACCTGCACGCGCGGTTCCTCGGTACCGCGCGCGACCTGGCGCCGGCGCGGGCCGCACTGGGTGGGCGGCGCGTCAGCATGATCGGGCCGACCGACTACCCCAATGTGCGCGCCTTGACCGAGGTCGCCGTCGATCTGCTGCGGCGCGCCGGCGCCGTGGTGGACTATGCGCCCAGCGACTGGGCGACGGTGGTTCAACGCCGCGCCAACCGGGCGGCGCCTGACCAGGGAGGGTGGAACCTTCTGGCGACGTTCTTTTCGGGCCAGGACTTCTTCGATCCGGCGGTACACCTGATGCTGCGGTCGAACGGGCTGGCGGCCTGGCCGGGTTGGCCGACCAGCCCGGCCATCGAAGCGCTGCGCGAGGAATGGTTCACGGCAGAGGGCAATGCCGCCCGCCAGCTGGCGGAACGCATCGAGCAGCAGGCCTTCACCGATCTGCCATACATCCCGCTTGGTCAGTTCTTTCAGCCCACCGCGTATCGGCGTGAGGTAAGCGGCGTTCTGAAGGGCGGGGCGACCGTGTTCTGGAACGTGCGGAAGGGCTAAATCGCTTCAAGCGCCCGCGCGATCTCTGCGACCAGCGCCGCCGTCGGCTCGATGCCGATCGACAGGCGCACGAAGCCTTCCGCCACATCGTCGCCCCAGCGGGCGCGGCGTTCGCCGGAACTGTGCACCCCGCCGAAACTCGTGCTCTCCGCCATGAAGCGGCAGCCGGAAAGGAATTGTTCGGCGGCCGCGTGGCTGTCGAATGTCGCGCCGATCATGAAGCCGAAGGCGTTCCACTGCGCGCGCGCAAGATTGTGCGCGGGATCGCCGGGCAGCCCCGGATAACGCACCGCGCGCACCGCCGGATGACCCGCCAGCAGTTCGGCAACCGCCTGGGCGTTGCGGCACATCCGCTCGTAGCGGACCTCCAGCGTCTCCAGGCCGCGCCGCACCTGCCACGCCTCGAACGGGCCGGAAATGCTGCCGGAGTGTTTCCGCCACGTGCGTACGGCTTCGATGATCGTGGGATCGCGCGCGGCCGCATGGCCCATCAGCGCATCGGAATGGCCGTTGATCGCCTTGGTGCCCGCCGCCACCACGACATCCACGCCGTGATCCAGCCCGCGCAGGCCAAGCGGCGTCAGCGTCGTCGTGTCGGCAACCACCAGCGCGCCGGCCGCCTTCGCCGCCGCCGCGACCGCCGGCACGTCGCACACGTCCAGGCCAGGGTTCGATGGCACCTCCATCCAGACGATTCGGAACCCATCGAACCCGCCATCGGCGAAGGCGCGCGTGGCGCGCAGTTCCGCGCCCACCCCAAGGGGGGCGAGGAAGCGTTCGGCCAGCGCGCGGGTGACGAAATAGCCGTCGGCCGGCAGCAGCACGCGGTCGCCGGATTTCAGCTGGCTGAACAGCACGGCCGCGATCGCCGCCATGCCGCTTGGAAAGATGATCGCGTCGCCGCCTTCCAGCACGCCCAGCGCCTGCTCAAGCCGCGACCAGCCGGGGTTGCCGTAGCGGCCGTACTGGAACAGCGCGTCGGGGCTGTCGGGCAGGTGATAGATCGTGGTGGGCACGATCGACGGCGCGATCGAGGCGCCGCGGCCAAGGTCGTCCGATCCCTGGTGCAGCAGGGCAGCGAAGGTCGCGGCAAGGTCGCTCATGCGCCGATGATCGCCGCGCCGCCGCCGCCTCTCAAGTCGGGCGTTGACCCGCGGCGCGCCGGGCCAGCAGGTTCAGCGCCTCGACCGAGGCGCTGAAGGCCATCGCCACGTACACGAAGCCCTTCGGCACGTGCACGCCGAACCCGTCGGCCACCAGCACCATGCCGATCATCACCAGGAAGCACAGCGCCAGCATGATGACGGTGGGGTTCTTCATCACGAAGTTACTGACCCAGTCGACCAGCAGCAGCATCACGGTCACGGTGACGACGATGGCGATGGCGATGATCGCGACGTTCGGGGTCAGCCCGATGCCGACGATGATGGAATCCAGCGAGAAGACGAGATCGAGGAACAGGATCTGGATGATCGCCACGGTGAAACTGCTTGCCCCCGATCGCGTGCCGGCGGCGTGATCGTGCGGCGTGACGCGTTCATGGATCTCGATGGTGGCTTTGGCGATCAGGAAGAAGCCGCCGCCGATCAGCACCAGGTCCTTCCATGACAGTTGCGCGCCCAGCAGGGTGAACAGCGGCTCGGTCAGGCTCAGCACCCAGCTGATGGCGGCCAGCAGGCCGAGCCGCATGACCACCGCCAGCGCCAAGCCGATGCGCCGGGCCAGGCGGGCCTGGCGTTCCGGCAGCCGTCCGGTGACGATGGCGATGACGATCAGGTTGTCGATGCCCAGCACGACCTCCAGCGCGATCAGCGTCAGCAGGCTGACCCAGGTGGCGGGCGAGGCGAAATCGATGCCGAACAGCATGGGGGCAGGATACCTTGATGGTGGCGCGGAAGCCTAACGCGTCGGCACCGCCAAAGTCGCGCGACTATTCTGCGGCAATCGGCAGGCGATGGTCTGACAGACGCACGGCCAGCGAGGCCGCCGCGGCCAGCAGCCTGCCGCGAGACGGCGGGGCGGCCAGCCACGCCAGCAGGCGGCCCGCCAGCGCGGTATCCTGCCGGTGCAGCGCGGCGACCAGCCGGGCGGCGGCCAGCTCGTCGGGCGTAGGCGGCGCCCCGGCCGCGCCCAGCCGCGGCGGTCGGCGCGATCCGGCCAGCAGCGCGCGGGCAAAGCCGGCCAGGGCGCGGGCGGCCGCCGGCGCGTCGTTGCGCCCCAGCGCCAGTTCCAGGAACCCCAGAAGGTCGCAACCGGCGCCGGCGGCGTGGCAACGCAGCGCCGCGATCAGCAGTTGGTCGGCGTGGGTCGCGTCGGCATGGGGCACCAGCGCACGGAGGTCGCACATGGGTATGGTGTACCGCAATTGCGACTGATTCGCAATCTAGCGATGCCGCGTCAGGCGCCGAAGTCGGACTTCTCCAGCACGATCGGCGTGCCATGCGGCGTGCGCTCGGCGGCGCGGTGCCAGGCATCGTGGTGCTGGTCCAGCGCCTGCCGGGTCGTGACACCCTTGACCATGACGATCCGTTCCAGGGCGGCAAGCCAGTGCCGATAATAGGTTGCCCCGGTATCTGGGTCACCCGCTGCCTGGGCCTTGCGGATCTCCTCGCCCAGCGTCGCCGCCCATTCCTGCCAGGTGAACAGGCCCCGCGCCTGCAGCGAAACCGCCATGGCGAAGGCTTGCGCTTCCCAGGGTTCACGGAAGACCGGGCCGCCTTCGTCGCGCGGCAGGCCGGGCACGGCGGCACTCACGGCATCGACAGCCGCGCGATCGGGCACCGGCACGTCAGGCATTGTCGAGATAGGGCTCGAACGCCTCAATGGAGACGCTCAACGTCGGGTCAGACTCCTCGCCCCACAGATCGCGGCCATCGAAGACCACGGTGTAGAGCCACTGCGGGTCCTCGCCCATGCCGAGCACGATCGCATCCGGAAACACGTGCGCGCCGTGCAGCCGCTCGACCACGCCGACATGGCCACGCACATAGCGCGGCAGGCGGGTGTGGGATTTGGGATGGATGTTCCGGGCGCGCACGCGATCCCCGGGCTTGAACCGGGCGGGCGCCGGCGGCGGACGGCCGAAGTCGCCGCGGCGCATCACGCGCTCCAGGCCGGCTTCGGTGAGTTTGCCGCGGGGCAGCGGCTTCCCTGGGTGCGTGGCGCGGCCGGCTGCGACTTCCTCCGCCTCGACCAGGCCGCGATCGAGCAGCATCCGCTCCATCCGGAGGAACCAGCGCTGGTAGTATGAGCTGCGCAGATAGATTTCGGGCGGCAGCATTTCGATGCCGAATCTGCCCTGGTCGATGTTCCACGCGCCGGATGCCCCGATGGCGCGGCTGAGCGCCATCACCCGCCCTTCCCAGGCGCCGTGGAACACCGGTTCGTTGGCTTCGCGCTCGACCTTCCCGAAGCCGTCCATGCCGCCCATGTCGTGCACGCCGTTCATCGCGGCACCTCGCCCGGCGACAGCGGCAGTCCCGTGCCCACCATCGAATCGCGCGTGACCAGCCGGGCCAGCCTCTCCTCGCTCCAGCCCTCGGTGCCGGCGGGGCGCATCGGCACCACCATGAAGCGCGTCTCGGCGGTGGAATCCCACACACGAATGGCGGTTCCGGCAGGCACTGCGATGCCGAAATCGGCCAGCACCGCGCGCGGTTCCTTCACCGCCCGCGAACGGTAGGCGAAGGATTTGTACCAGACCGGCGGCAGGCCCAGCACATCCCACGGATAGCAGGAGCACAGCGTGCAGACGATCATGTTGTGGGTCGCGGGCGTGTTGGCCACGGCAACCAGATGCTCGCCCACGCGGCGTTCCTGCACCAGCGCGCTGACCGCTTCCGTCGCGTCCTCCAGCAGGGCCTTGTGGAAGCCAGGGTCGGTCCAGGCCCGGGCAACGGCGCGCGCGCCGATATGGGGACCGATGCGTGTCTCGTACGCCTCGACGATCCGGTCCAGCGCCGCGGAATCGACATAGCCCTTGGCCACCAGGATCGATTCCAGCGCGCGCACCCTGATCTCGGTTTCCGAAAGGTCGGAGCCGTGGTCGTGATCGTGGTCGTGATCGTGCTCGTGTTCCGCCATGGGCGTATCCTACGCCGTCTAGCCAGCACCGGGAACCGCAGCGAGCCGCGCCCTGGCCGCGCGTGTGGCGGCGACCAGGGCATCGCGCACCGCGCCGGCACCGGCGACCGGCTTGTCGAAATCGAAGCGCGCCTGCGCTATCGCATCGCCGTCGCCCCGGGTCAGCCAGCAGCCATCGACATCGACGGCATCGAACCGCCATCCAGTGCCGGCACGGCCCAGCAGGCCGTGCGCGATGGCATCCACGGCGTCGGCGTGGTCCTCGTTCATGTGCGCGACGATGCTGTCCTCGGCCGCCGCGATCGCGGCGACGGCGGCGGGGTCGGGCAGCAGGGCGGCCGCCGCGATCGTCCGGGCGCGGGCGAAACCACCGACGAACAGCGCGGCCTGCGGCAGCACACGCCACAGCGCGAAGTCGGCGAAGTCGGCATACAGCGCCGCGTAGGGGTGGCGGGCCAGCCAGATCGCCTTCAGCGCCGACGCCTGCTCACCTTCCACGCGCGCGGCCTGGCCGGTCACGGTGACGCGCGGGCGGGTCTGCGGGTTGGGGCCTTCGGCCTCGCCCGCGATCAGCAGCGCACAGCGCCCGTCGCGCATCAGGTGGCGAGTGTGGGCGGAAAGGGTCGAAAGCCACATCAGCAGGCCAAGGTCCGGCGCGCAGGCGGGGGTGACCAGGCTGGCGAAGGGCTGCCCGTCGGTCACCGTGGCCAAGGTCGCCTCGCGCGCGCCGCGGATCAGTTTCCGGGCGGCCCAGAAATCTTCGGCCAGGGGTGCCTGCCCTATTTCGTTCACGCTTGGTCCATCATCCGCCATATTGGCCCTGCACGTTCAGGTTGCCGGCCTCATCCCGGCAGGAGACGTCCGCCATGCCCCAGACCATCGCCCTCGTTGACGACGACCGCAACATCCTGACCAGCGTGTCGATGACGCTGGAAGCCGAGGGGTTCGCGGTGCGCACCTATACCGATGGCGAAAGCGCGCTGCACGGGCTGACCACCAAGCCCGTCGATCTGGCCGTGCTGGACGTGAAGATGCCGCGCATGGACGGGATGGAACTGCTGCAGCGCCTGCGCAAGCAGAGCTCGGTGCCGGTGATCTTCCTGACCAGCAAGGACGAGGAGGTGGACGAGGTGATGGGCCTGCGCCTGGGCGCCGACGACTACATCACCAAGCCGTTCAGCCAGCGCCTGCTGCTGGAGCGCATCCGCGCCCTGCTGCGAAGGAACGACGTGGCCCGCGGCGAGGGCGCCGGCGCGCCGGCCGCCGGGGTGATCACCCGCGGCGAGCTGGTTCTGGACGAAGCCCGCCACCTGTGCACCTGGAAGGGCCGCCCAGTTTCGCTGACCGTCACGGAATTCCTCCTGGTCAAGGCGCTGGCCGCCCGGCCGGGCATGGTGAAAAGCCGCGACCAGCTGATCGATGCCGCCTATGGCGACAGCGTCTACGTGGACGACCGCACCATCGACAGCCACGTCAAGCGGGTGCGCAAGAAGTTCAAGCAGGCCGACAACGACTTCCAGCAGATCGAAACGCTGTACGGCATCGGCTACCGGTATCGCGAAAGCTGAGATGGGCGCCCCCCGCCCCGCCTGACCCGACGGACATGGCGCGGCCCGATCCGCAACAGCCCCGTGGGACAGAAAACGGGTGGGCGCCGTCTGGGCGGATTACTGACTCGCCCAGACGATGCGGTGCATCCAGGCGACCTCGCCGACCTCGACGGTGCGCACGGGATGCGCGGGATTGAGGCTGGCCAGATCGATGCGGCGCGCCGTCTGGCGGGCGAGTTCCTTGGCCGCCACCTCGCCCGAGGCAAGCCGCACCACCACGCGGTCGCCACGACGCACGGGGGCGGCGGGCGAAGCGATCACTACATCGCCGTCGCGATAGACCGGTTCCATCGAATCGCCGGTGATCTCGACGGCATAGGCGTTGGGATCGGGGATTTCGGGCAGCGCGATCTCGTCCCACGCGCCGCCCACCGGATAGCCGGCATCATCGAAATAGCCTGACGTGCCGGCCTGTGCGAAGCCGATCAGCGGAATGCGCCGCGCCGGTGCGGCGGCCGGCGCGCGGGCGGGTGCCCGGGCCTGGCCGGTGACCAGGGCAGTGAAGGATTCCATGCTGGCCCCCGTCGCCGAGAGGATCTTCGCGATGCTCTCGGTGCTGGGCCAGCGCGGCTTGGCGCCGCCGCCGGGCAGTTTGGCGATGCGCTTCGACTTGTTGAAGGTCGTGGCATCGAGCTTGGCCCGCTTGGCGAGGCCGGAGGCCGACAGGCCGTTCTCGGCGGCGAGTGCATCGATGGCACGCCAGATGTCCTCGTGACGGATCATGGTCGCAGTCTTCTCCCCTTGGCGGGTCGGGCTTCGCCCCCCGAGGACGACGCGCCGAGCCCTCCAAGAGCATTATCCTAGGACTGTGAACAAAATGCACTAGGAAGATAGAGAAATTCTGCTTGGCGCCATCGGGCAGATGTGAGATATTATTCTCCATCCTCGGCCCCATTCCGCCCGCCCGAAAGGACGCCCCCACGATGCCGTTCGACTCCGCCTCGCGCGCCGCGGTGCTGCGCGACGACGCTGCCGCGCGCCCTTTCGCCACCGTCGAGGAGGCCTGGTTCTGGACCGTCGCCGCGCTCACCGCCCGCGCCGCCGGCGCCCGCATCGTCGCGGGCCTGGGCATCCCCCGCCCATGCGAGCCGGACGATGTGGTGAGGTGCCTCGATCGCCTCTACCGCCAGCGCCGGATCGACATCGCGCATGTGAAGGTGCTGAAGGAATTCGGCGACCGCGGCGCCCCGCCCGATCCGCGCCATCCCGGCGATCGGGCCGCCCTTCGGCTGTGGCGCGAGGCGCTGGGCCGGCTGGAATGGCCGCTGGCGATCAAGGGCATCGTGGCCGCCGGCAGCGTCGCCCAGCCGGGCGCCAGGCGGGCCGCGTGAGCGCCGCCGGGCGGCCGCCCTGCGATCAGGAATGCTGGGTGGTGTTCGCCGACGCGCCGCGCTCGGTGCTGGCGCGCCTGCCGTGGCTGCGCCTGTTCCGGCGCAACTTCCGCCACTGTTTCGTGGCGCTGCGCGATTCCTGCGGCTGGCTGGCGATCGACCCGCTGTCGCGCCGCCTGGTCGTGGCTCGCCTGGCCGAGGACCCTCTCACCGACGTGGTGGGTGCGCTGGGCGACCGCGGCATGGTGCTGCTGGGCCCCTTCCGCCCCGCCCCGCCACATCCCACCTGGCTGCCGCCGATGGCGCCCTTCACCTGCGTCACCCTTTGCCTGCGGATGCTGGGCCTTGCGCCGCGCCTGACGCTGACGCCCTGGCAACTCTTCAGGCGGCTGTCCGCCATGACCTTCAGCGATGATAGGAAAAAATACTTGCATTACGGATCGGATCGCATTACACCCTGACTCGCCAACGGGATTTCTGCGTCCCGGCTGACCCCTCCTCCCCTGTCCCCCCTCTGGCGCGGGCGCGGATTTTCATCCGCGCCCGTGCTTCTTTCCCGCCAGGAGTTGCCCATGGGTGGCCTGTTGCGTGCCCCGAAGGTGCCGGCCGCACCGCCGCCTGTCGCCACGCCCACGCCCACGCCCGCACCCGCGCCCGCGACCGCGCCTGCCGCAGCGCCCGTCGCCGATACGGCCGCGGATGCGGACGCGTCGCGCCGCCGCCGCGGCCTCGCCGGCACCATCGCGACATCCTCGCGCGGCATCACCGACGACGGCCGCCTGGTTCCCGCCCGCAAAACGCTGCTTGGCGAATGACCCCCATGGACCTGAAGCCCGAAACCGTGCTGGCCGACTGGCGACGCGCCGTATCCCGCCGCGCGCCCTGGGAAGGGCTGTGGCGCGACTGCTTCGATCATTGCCTGCCCGGCCGGCCGGGCCAGGGCGCGGTGCCGATCTATGACGGCACCGGCGCCGACGCCGCCGAGCAGTTGGCCGCCAGCCTGCTTGCCGAACTCACGCCGCCCTGGGGCGCCTGGTTCGGCTTCGTGCCGGCACGTGCCGATAGTGACGCGGCACTGAACGCAGCGCTGGAGGACAGCGCACGCCAGCTCGGCACCGAGATGGACCGCGCCAACTTCGCCGTCGAGATGCACCAGGCATTCCTTGATCTGGTGATCGCCGGCACCGCGCTGCTGCAGGTCGAGGAGAACGCGCCCGGCGAACCGGCCACGCTGCGCTTCACCGCCGTGCCGCTGCTGGAAGCCGCGCTGGAGGAAGGCGCCTCGGGCCGGCTCGACACCGTGTTCCGCCGCCAGGCGCTGACGGCGCCGCAGATCGCCGCCCGCTTCCCGGCCGCGCGTCTGCCGAAGCATCTGCACGATGCCGCCGATGGCGAACCGCGCCGCCACTCGGTGATCGAGCGTGTTGCGCCCGATGCGCGGGGCTTCGCCTTTCACGCCGTGCTGGACGATGCCGCCGGCCGGCCACTGACGCTGGCCGAGGGGCACTTCGCCACCTCGCCCTACATCGCCTTCCGCTGGCTGCGCGCCCCCGGCGAGAGCTACGGCCGCAGCCCGGTGATGAAGGCGCTGCCCGACATGCGCACCGCCAACAAGGTGGTGGAACTGACGCTGAAGAACGCCTCGATCGCGGTCGCCGGCATCTGGCAGGCCGAGGATGACGGCGTGCTGAACCCGGCGAACATCCGCCTGGTGCCCGGCGCGATCATCCCCAAGGCCGTCGGCAGCGCCGGCCTGACGCCCCTGGCCGCACCCGGCAAGTTCGATGTCTCGCAGCTGGTGCTGGACGACCTGCGGGCGAAGATCCGCCACGCGCTGCTGGCCGACCGGCTTGGCCCGGTGAAGGGCCCGACGATGACGGCGACCGAGGTGCTGGAGCGCTCGGCCGAGATGGCGCGCCTGCTGGGCGCCGTGTACGGCCGGCTGCAGACCGAACTGCTGTCGCCGCTGCTGCTGCGCGCCGCTTCCATCCTGCGCCGGCGCGGCATCATCCCGCCTGGCCACATGCCGGATGGGCGCAGCGTCGCCCTCGCCTATCGCTCGCCGCTGGCGCAGGTGCAGGCGCGCGGCGATGCCGCCAACACGCTGCTGTGGCTCGAAGCGGTGGGCCGGATGGGTGCGGAAGCCGCGGCCATTGTCGATGCCCCGGCGGCCGCGCGCGGCCTTGCGCGTGTGTTGGGCGTTGCCCCGGAGCTGCTGCGCGCCGACCCGATCCTCCCCCCCTCCGCCTGAAGGAATTTTCAATGCCCGAGAACCTGCTGGAGCCGGACGATGCAGCCGGCAACACCGTCAAGGCCGCAAACATCGCTGGGCGACCGGCGGACGTGCCGGAAAAATTCTGGGATGCGGAGAAGGGCGAGCTGCGCCTGGACGCGCTGCTGAAGAGCTATCGCGAGCTCGAGCGCAAACTGTCCAGAAGCCTGCCCTCGCCCGAGGGCGACGAGGACGAGGAGGCGCGCATGCGCCTGCTGCGCGCGCTGGGCTGGCCGGAAAGCGCCGACGCCTATGTGATCGAGCAGAAGCATCCGCTGACCGGCCCCGATCCCGAGATCAACGCCATGCTGCACAAGGCCGGTTTCACGCCACGCCAGGTGCAGCTGGTGTATGACCTGGCGCACGAGCGGCTGCTGCCGCTGATCGCCGAGGCCGCCGCCGAGCTCGAGGCCGACCGCGAACGCGCCCGCCTGGTGCAGCATTTCGGCGGCGCCGAGCGCTTCGCCGAGGTCGCGCGCCAGGTCGGCGCCTGGGGCCGCGCCAACCTGGCGCCGCCGGTATTCGAAGCACTGGCCGCCACTTTCGACGGCATCATCGCGATGCAGCGCATGATGGAGAAGGGCGAGCCGGCACTGGCTTCCCGCACCGAGCCACAAGGCGCGCCGGGCGAGGCCGAGCTCCGCCAGATGATGCGCGACCCCCGCTATTGGCAGAAGCGCGAGCCCGATTTCGTGGCGCGCGTGGCCGACGGCTTCAAGCGGCTGTTTCCGGGGAGCTGATCCCCAGCTCCCATCGCGGGGCCACTGCGGCCGGCCTTCCCACCCGACCCGGCCGCCATGGCGCAACACCCCGAAGGCGCCGGCCCCGCGCCCTGCCGGACGCCGCGCGCGCCCTCCCCCGCGCGCGGCGTCCGGCGTTCCTACCCCTTCGCCTCCGGCCAACCGCGCCCGCGCGCGGCCCGGAACGCGCCCCGCCCGCACGACCCGCGAGCCTGTCGCTCGTGACAAGCCGCGCGCGCGATCCGCCGCCTGCACCTGAACCCACCAGCGCGAGGCATCCCCCCGCATGTCCATCACCATCGACCAGGCCTTCGTCAAAGTCTTCGAAGGCGAAGTGCACGAGGCGTTCCAGCGCCTCGGCTCGAAACTCCGCCCCGCCGTGCGCAGCCGCACCGGCGTGCGCGGCGCATCCACCACCTTCCAGAAGGTCAGCAAGGGCATCGCCGGCACCAAGGCCCGCCACGGCGCCGTGCCGGTGATGACCATCGACCACACCAAGGTCGAGTGCTTCCTGCAGGATTTCTACGCCGGCGATTGGATCGACAAGCTCGACGAGCTGAAGATCAACATCGACGAGCGCAGCGTGGTCGCCAACGCCGGCGCCTATGCGCTGGGCCGCAAGACCGATGAGCTGATCATCGCCGCCCTTGACACCACCACCCGCAACGTCACCGGCACCGGCGACCTGGCCGACACCGTCGGCCTGACCAAGGCCAAGGTTCTGGCGGCGTTCGAGATGCTGGGCTCGGCCGACGTGCCCGACGACGGCCAGCGCTTCGCGGTCGTCGGCTGGCGCCAGTGGTCGGACCTGCTGAACATCGCCGAGTTCGCCAACACCCAGTATGTCGGCGAAGGCGAGCTGCCCTGGAAGGGCACGCAGATGAAGAAGTGGCTGGGCACCACCTGGATGCCGCATTCCGGCCTGCCGGTGGTCTCCTCGGTGCGCCAGTGCTTCTGGTTCCACAAGTCGGCGATCGCGCACGCGGTCGGCGCCGATGTTACCACCGACATCTCCTGGCACGGCGATCGCGCCGCGTTCTTCATCAACAACATGATGAGCCAGGGCGCGGTGATGGTGGACGGCGACGGCGTAGTGCGCATGCGCGCCCGCGAGTAGCAGGAAGGAATCACCCATGCCGTTCCTGTTCCGCGATCTCTCGGTGCTGAACTACGCCAACGGGTTCACCCACTGGCACTACCGCAGCACGACCGACACGCTGGCCGCCATCACCGCGGCCAACTACTTCGCGCCCGCCAGCGACATGCTGGCGCGCAACGACGTGCTGTTCCTGGTCGGCACCGATGGCGTGCGGCAATCGCGCGTCGTCAGCGTCGCCCCTGGTGCGGCGACACTTGGCCCGCTGACGCCCTGAGCGTTCTCGCCTGACCCGCCTTGGGGGCGGCGCTTTCCGTGCCGCCCCCACCCCTTCCTTCATCCCTCTCCACCGGAGCCTGACCCATGGCGCTCTCCGCGCTTGCGATGTGCTCGCGCGCGCTGCTGAAGATCGGCGCGACCACCATCGCCAGTTTCGACGAAGGCACGGCCGAGGCCGAGGTCGCGGCGAATCTCTACCCTTCCACGCGCGACGCGCTGGTCTCGGCCTATCCGTGGAGCTTCGCCACCGGCCAGCGCCAGCTGGCTCGCCTCGCGGCCAGCCCGGTCGCCGACTTCGCCAACGCCTTCCAGCTGCCCCCCGATTTCCTGCGCGCCCTTTCCGCCGGCTCCGGCCCGCGCGGCAGCGGCGTTGCCTATCGCATCGCCGAGGACCGGCTGCACGCCGACGAGGCGAGCGTGACGCTGACCTACATCTTCCGCCCCGTGGACGAGGCGCTGCCGCCCTTCTTCCAGGCCGCGCTGATCGCGCGGCTTGCCGCCGAGTTCGTGATCCCGCTGACCGAGAACACCTCTCGCGCCCAGCTGCTGTTCGAACTGGCCGAGCGCGAGTTCCGCTCCGCGCGCCTCACCGACAGCCAGCAGGACATGCCGCCGGCGATTTCCGACTTCCCGCTGATCTCGGCGCGGGGCTGACCCGATGGCAAGCCTGCGCCGAATCAAGACCAGCTTCACCGCCGGCGAACTCTCGCCAGAGCTGATGGGCCGGCCCGACCTCCGCGCCTACGAGAACGGGGCGCGCTTCCTGCGCAACGTGTTCATCCTGCCGACCGGCGGCGTGGCGCGCCGGCCAGGCCTGCGCTGGCTGGCACCGCTGGCCGGCACTGCGCGCCTGATCCCGTTCGAGTTCTCGACCGAGCAGACCTACCTGCTGGCACTGACGGCGGGCCAGATCACGGTGTTCCGCAACGATGCTGCCGTGGCGACGATCCCCACGCCCTACAGTGCCGCCCAGCTCGCGCAGGTGGCCTGGACACAGTCGGCCGACACGCTGCTGCTGACGCACCCCGATGTCGCGCCGCAGCGCATCACGCGCACCGGCCACACCAGCTGGCAGATCGCGCCCTGGAGCTTCACGGCCGAGCCGTTCTTCCGCTTCGGCGATCCCGGAACCACGCTTGCGGCGTCGGCAACCGGCGGCACGGTCACGCTCAGCGCCGCGGCCGCGGTCTTCGTTCCGGCGCATGCCGGCGCCACCGTGCGCCTGGCCGGCAGGCGCACGCGCATCACCGCGGTCGCCTCTGCCACCTCGGCCACGGCGCAGGTGCTGGAGACACTCTCCGGCACGGCGCCCACCGCAAACTGGGACGAGAGCGCATTCTCCGCCGCGCGCGGCTGGCCGGTTTCGTGCTGCTTCCACCAGGACCGTCTGGTGCTGGGCGGATCGCGCGACCTGCCGAACCGGCTGTGGCTGTCGCGATCGGGCCAACTCTTCAACTTCGATCTCGGCACCGGCCTCGACGACCAGGCCATCGAGTTCGCGCTGATGAGCGACCAGGTCAACGCCATCCGCGCCGTGTTCAGCGGGCGCCACCTTCAGGTCTTCACCAGTGGCGCCGAATGGATGGTCACCGGCGATCCGCTGACGCCCGGCAACATCCAGTTGAATCGCCAGACACGCGTCGGCAGCCCCACCGACCGCATCGTGCCGCCGGTCGATGTCGATGGCGCCACCATCTTCGCCGCCCGCGGCGGCAAGAGCCTCCACGAGTTCGTCTATACCGATGTCGAGCAGGCCTATCAGGCGAACGACCTGGCGCTGGTCTCGCGCCACCTGGTCGATCGGCCGCAGGCGATGGCGTTCGACCAGACTAGGCGGCTGCTGCACATCGTCATGGCCGACGGCCGGCTTGCCACGCTGACGATCTATCGCGCCGAGCAGGTCACCGCCTGGACACGGCAGGAGACACTTGGCGCCTTCCATCATGTCGCCGAGCTGGATGGCGTGGTCTACGCCGTGACCGAGCGCGCTGGCACGGTTGCGCTGGAACGCTTCGATGACGCGCTGTCGCTGGATGCCGCCAGCGAGGGCGAGACGGCACAGCCGGCCACAACATGGAGCGGACTTGCCCATCTGGAAGGTCGCGATGTCTCGGTCGTGGCCGATGGCGCGCCGCGCGGCCTTCTCCCCGTCAATGGCGGTGCGATCGTGCTGGATCCGCCGGCCCGCCGCGTTGCCGCCGGGTTGCCCTTCACGCACCAGATCGAGCCGCTGCCGCCCGAACTGCTCACCGCCGCAGGTGCCAAGTCGGGTCCGGTGCGGCTCGTCTCCGTCACCTTCCGTCTGCTGGAGACAGCGGCGCTTGCAGTCGATCTCGGCCGCGGCCCGGTCGCTGTGCCGTTTCGCCGCCTTGGCCCCGATGTGCTGGATGCCGCACCGAAATCCTTCACCGGCGACCGCGTGCTGCGCGCACTGGGCTGGCAGCGTGATGCCTCGACGCCGCTGTGGCGCGTGATCGGCGATGTGCCGCTGCCGGCAAAGATCCTTTCCGTCACCACCGAACTGAGGGTGAACGACTGATGGCCCAGCTCGCGACCATCGCCACCATCGCCTCGACCGCCGCATCCGTGGCGCAGGGCGTTTCCCAGGCCCAGGCCGCGCGCAAGGCAGCCGTGCCGCGGCCTGGGCCTGGGAAACGC
>Ga0224723_1000444_pt1 | contig 28311 bp, 23 predicted proteins | sample Balambano_FR2_Me_FD_161647 | JGI IMG/M metagenome (GOLD analysis project Ga0224723, IMG submission 161647) | Freshwater sediment microbial communities from Lake Towuti, South Sulawesi, Indonesia - Balambano_FR2_MetaG | ecosystem: Environmental > Aquatic > Freshwater > Lake > Sediment | place... | reverse complement strand
CGACTGAGCAAGCAGTCGGGGGGCTTTGGTGATGATACCCTAGCTACCCTGAATGGCAACCTGTGCGAGGGGTGGCCAGGGGTTTGAGTTTTGAGTTTCTTGTCCACTCAATACCAAAGGAAGCTCAAACCATGTTCCAAAGTCCCACATCGGGCGCGTCTGCGTCCTCAGAGTCGTTCGGCCCAACGACCTATCGCGAGGAGGTGCGCCATCTGTTGATTGGCCCACCCAAGGCGGTAGAGCGCACTATCCGCATTCTGCACGTGATGGGCTACGCCGACCCGAACGATTGGAGCCGCCCTATTCCCCTGGGTGAAGGGGGTTCGGCAGCGCTGGCAGCCCTGTTTGGGGTGCAGCCAGGGGAGGTAATTCGCGTGCTGACCAAGCACCTGATGATGGAGTAGGAAAGAGGGGTGGGCATGGCCTACCTGAGGATGCGGTAAGGTGTGTCATTCTCTCAAAATAGGAGCAGGGGAGCCGGAAAGCCCCTGCTGGCCTCCCCCTAGTCCATTTTTGGGAGAGGGGGACTGAGAGGGAGAGAGCCAAGTGTGTACTTAATAGCCCACCCTGGGAGGAAGGAGCTGGGGGATGGAGGCCCCAACTGAAGGGGTTAATTTGGAATAGTTGGAAACCCTTTGAAGGGGGGAAGAGGGCGGAGAAAGGAAAAATGAATATCAAGAGGTTGGCTTTGAATAAGTGATCACTATTCCCAGTTTTCCTCTGCCCTCCGTCCTCAGTTCTCCCTCTTACCCTGACATCGCTAGCAGAATCATTAAAATAGATAGGGATTCCGTTCTTCTCAGGGCTTTTGTCATGGTGCAGGCTAAGCCTCAACTGAAAACCTTTGCAGACTTCTTGACCCATAGTGAGGCGACCGACGCCTACTACGAATTGACCCACGGAGAGTTGGTGACGATGCCGCCAGAATCCTATGAGAACCTGCGTCGTGCCCTAAACCTCTATGAGGCTCTGAAGTCCCTGGTGGCAGTCGAACACATTTGCCCTCAAGGTCTGGCCCTTGCGATGCCAGGGCAGCCCAAAAATCGCTACCCTGATTTGACAGTGCTGCGGCCCGAACATCCTGACCAGATGCGAGAACTGGGCCAGGCCGCCATTACCCTGGACATGGCCCCGCCGCTGCTGGTGGTGGAAGTGGTTAGCCCTGGGGCCGAAAACCACCGCCGCGACTACCTTGAAAAGCGCAACCAGTACGAGTGGCGCAGCATTCCAGAATACTGGATTCTCGACCCGGTGCTGGGGCAGATGACGGTTCTGGCATTAACGCCCCAGGGTTACGAGGAAACCGTTTTTGTGGGCGATAGTGTGGTGGCATCCCCAACGTTTCCAGCCTGGGCGCTAACGGCTGAGGCGATGCTGGCGCTTTGAGGCGTAACGTGGTGTGGTTGGGCTGCTTCTTCAGGCAGCAACACCAGATCCCCCTGGGGTGTATAAAATCTCAGCCAGGTACAACTGCCGCTGGCCGGTTCCTGATCAATTACCCCTTTCCAGGTGCCCAACCAGAGTTTTAACGTCTCACACCAAAGCCAACCGCGATCGTTGGGTGTCAGGGCATGGTAGCCATGGGCCAGATTCAGCCGCCATCCTGCTAGAGAGGTCGGATCAAACGAATCGAAGACAAAATAATCCGTCGTCTGAACTATGACTGGTGCCTCTGCCAAATGTTGTTCTATTGTATCGAGTTACGTTGGAGGCCTGAAATTGCCAGCTTTTGGCCCATGGCACACAGCTTGGGGGAGGTTCTAGGCGCGATCGCAGAATTCTCTGGCGCGTAGGGAATGCGGGCACCGTGTCGGCCAAATGGCTAAACCCGAAAAGGCTCAGACTCTGGCGAAAATTCTATTGGGAGTACCGCTTCGATATTTTCTTGGGGGTTGGGGATAATTACGTGGGTCATGACTTCGGCGTTGTTGGGGCAGGCATTGGCCGCTACTAGCCCAGCTTCAACGGCTCGCCTCACCTCAGCTACTGGGCCGCGCACGGCTACAAACTGCCGCCCGCTTTCGGCCCGCTCATACTTGGTTAGCGTTACCCGACCCGCCTTGACCATAGCATCGGCAGCAGCTAACACGGCTGGAAAGGTCTGAGTTTCAATCACGCCAACCGCGATGGTCATATTGGCTCTCCCAAGTCACAAATTTTGGCCATTCAAACTATACCTTGATGCCGCTGGGTTCTCCGGCAGTGGCGATGATCCTCTCGCAGCCCGATTCGGGTTTAGCCCAGTCGCAATGGCAATGTTTGGGGTCGCCCCAGCAGAGGCTAAGGTACAACTCGGTGCGAGTAGCAGCTAACTCGGCCCATTCGCTGGTCACTACTAAGGATTCTACGTGCTCCAGGGTAGTAGGCTGTGGCGAGCCACCAGCAAGCCAGAGTTGTAGCCCTGGAATAGCTTCACGCCAGAACTGCAGCATAGCTGGTTTAGCCGCCGCCAAGGTCAGTTTATCAGCTGGAATAGCAGCCAGTTGAGGATGCAGTTCGGGCACTTGAATGCTGCGACCTTGAAAGTGGCAGGTATGCCAGACCAGGCCCGATACGCCGTGTTGCCGCTGGTATTCATGAATTTGTGCTCGAAAGTCTTGGATGGCGTAGACCTTACTGAGTTTATCGGTACCGATGGCCTTGGAAATCACCGGATTATCCAATCGGGCTGCAGAAGACAGCACGACTCGCTCCCCCTTCCAGGTTGCTCGGAGTTCTTGATCGAGGAATTCCAACAGTTGTTCGGTGGTATAGCTCATGCCAAGGACTCGCAACAGTGGATTGAACCCGGTCAACTTGAGATGGCAGACGTTTCCAGGGAGTGAGTTCTGTGGGTTGGAAATTGCTTCTATCTTATCAAGCCGACTGACGCGGTTCTGTGATGCACTATAGTTTTGCCAATCGTTCTAGAAGCAGGGTATAGATTCCCTCCGCCTTAGCTTTAGTGAGTACCTGGGCGTTAGCAGGTTGAGCTTCGTTAATTTCAGGAGTGGCCACAGTGCGGCCCAGGCAAAGCTGGCTTTCGGTTTCTATGGCCAGGTGCATGGGCTGCCCGGTAAACAGGTCTGGCTGGAGCAGGTAAGCAATGACGCAGGGATCGTGCAATGGCGAACCAGCCAGACCATAGTGCTCGGCATCAAGTTGGCCGTAGTAGCGCAGCAGGTCAGCCGCGGTTTGGCCCACGGCTGTTCCTAGCGCGGCAAAAGCGGCCAAACGGTCGGGGGTAGTCACCACCTGGTGGGTGACATCCAGGCCAATCATGGTCAGATTAAGACCCGCTTCTACCACGACCCTGGCGGCATGGGGGTCAACGTAGAGGTTGAACTCTGCGGCAGGGGTGACGTTGCCTGGGCCGAGGGAGCCGCCCATCATCACCACCTGGTGAATGACTTGGGCAATCTCTGGGCATTGGATGAGGGCGATCGCTAAATTCGTCAGCGGCCCCAAGGTAGCCAGGGTAATCGGCTCCGTTGCAGTAGTGAGTTGGTTAATTAAAAAAGCGACCCCGTGCTGGGCCTGGAGAGGAATGATTGGCTCTGGCAGCACGGCCCCATCCAGTCCTGTTTTGCCGTGGACGTGCTCTGCTGTGATCAGCGGACGCAGCAGGGGGCGAGGACAGCCAGCAAAGACTGGCACATCAAAGCGCTGGGCCAGTTGGCAAACGCGGCGGGCGTTGTACTGGGTCAGGGGCAGGGGCACATTACCGGCAACAGTGGTGATGCCCAGCAAGTTTAGCTCTGCGGGGGAAGCCAGGGCCAGCAGCAGGGCAATGGCATCATCTACCCCTGGATCGCAGTCAATAATCAGTGGACGACTAGTCATGTGTCCTACAGACCCTACAAACTTGGAAAACGATTGCTACCGTAAAATTATCCTATGCAGTGTCTTAGGGTGGTTTCGGCCTTGTCTTTCAATTGGCGACGTTTAGCGTTAATGACTCTGTCTAGCAGCCTGAGCCTAGTGGTGGCCGGGTGTGCGGGCAGTTCGGTCAGCGATTCCTTGGAGCGATCGCTAGAGGCCGATCCGCAACTGCAAGATCAGCTCGTATTCGATGATGAAGCGGCTGAAGCTGAGACAACCCCAAGCCGCGATACAGAAGCCGCGCCTAACTCAGAGGATGAGTCTGGGCAGGGGAATGCCTCAAGCAGCCCGGCACCGCAGCCCGGAGAGCCAGCGTTTGTTGGCCCAGTACCTCCAGCAGACTGGGGACAATCTGCCACTGAACCGCCCGATTCCTCCAACACTAGCCCCGCCAGTGCTTTGCTAGAAGACGTACCGGCTGATCTCAAACCCTACGTGCAAGACTGGTTAGCCCTGGGGGTGTTGGACGAAGCTTCTAGAGAAGGTAACACTACCATTTCGGATGTTCCCTTCAAGCTCAATCAGGCCATTACGCGGGGAGAATATGCCTATTGGCTGCTCACTGCCAACAACGAATTCTATACCGATCAATCCACTAAGCGCATTCGCCCTGGCGCTGCCAGCAGCAAGCCCGCCTTTCAAGACGTGCCGACCACTCATCCTTACTATCCCGCTATTCAAGGCTTAGCAGAGGCTGGCATTATCCCCAGCGCGTTGACCGGCAATTCCACTGCCATTACTTTTCGGCCCAATGATCCGCTCACCCGCGAGAACCTGGTGCTGTGGAAAGTGCCGTTGGATACTCGCACGGCTTTGCCCACAGCTACAGTAGAGGCGGTTAAGGGCACCTGGGGCTTTCAGGATGTCTCCCAAATTGAGCCTCTGGCTCTGCGAGCGGTACTGGCAGATCGACAAAATGGCGATTTTGCTAACATTCTTCGAGCGTTTGGCTATACGACCCTCTTCCAGCCTAAAAAAGCTGTTTCCCAGGCCGAAGCTGCCGCCGCGTTGTGGCGGTTTGGTACCCAAACAGAAGGTGTTTCGGCAGCAGATGTGCTGCGGCGCTCACAAGCTCCCGCGCCAGAATCATCGGAGCCAGTTTCTTCTCCGCCAGATCAGTAGCCGCTACTCCAGCGAAACCATCATCCCCAGCAGAGCCAAAATCCCAGCCCCAACCATGACCGCCGCAGGCATAACCTTGCGCGTCTGCTGCCAGCGCCGGATAAAGACAATCACCAGGGCTACGGTAACGCCTAGGGCCAACCCGGCCCCGCCCGGCCAACCCAGCCCCCAAAGCCAGCCAGCCAAAATTAGCAAGCCACCGCTCACCAGCCCGCTGAACAGCGATACCTGGCTACGCGCTTGGGCATAGCCAACCACACCGCCAACTGCGGCTAGAATTCCGTAGATGATTGCGCTCCAAGCGCCTAAAGTCATTGAGGTTTAGCTTTAATCCTATAGGGCACCCAGGTTGGCCAGCCCCAAAATGACGCCAGCCCCAAGCAGATGGCCAAAGCTGGTAGTACCTAGCAAAGCCGGCAGACCCATACCCCCAAACAGGTTGGAAGAGGGTAGCTCTGGTGGAGCACTGGGGTACTTAATTGTGAACTTACCAATTGCGATCGCCAGGATATTGCACAAAATCATTACCACTGCCACCTTAGGGCTCCAGGTCAGGGTAGTGGGAACAGTCGCCAGAACAGGTAAGAATGCCAAAGTACAACCTCCAAAACAAAATCTTATTGATAATGGCGGCAATCTCCCTGGGGTTAAGCGTCCTGCTCACTAGAGTTAGGATCGCCCCAAGCGATACCCAATCAGGGGGAGTGCTCGCTAGGCTTACTTTTTCATGAGCCTGTAGATTTCGGCTGAGGGCTGTTGCAAGAATTTACAATTTTAGAGAGGTTAACTTCATCACTATGGAACGAGCACTAGCCTGGCTACCGTTGTTAGGCGTTTTTATCTGGCTGGCCTGGGCTGGCTGGAATGAATATCAAAAAGTACAGACCTACGAAGCCTGGGCCACCGCATTTGAGCGCAGCAAGTACGACATCCGAGCGGTTTTGGGGCAAAAGGAATCCACGCTGACCTGGGGCCGTCCCACTCGTCAGGGGCCAGTTGAGCTAGCTAACCTTTCTTTAGAAGGCATAGACACTATTGAAGTTCACCTTAAAGGCCATCCTATTGAGGCAGACTCCTACGTCAAACCGGGACAACCCATCGAGTTAGTGTTGACCTCTAGCCAGGGCGAGCAGTTCCGTATCCCCTTTATTGAGTTGCCAATGGCCCAACAGTGGAAAAAAGCCTTGCAGGAATCGCTACAGGCGCTAAAATCGGCATCATCTTAATGTTTGGGGCACCTGCCACAGCCTAGGGCAGGATTGGAATTGGCTATGACAGAGGTTTCTCCGGTTTCTCGCGACCAGCTTCACTCGCGCCGTAAAGTGTTGAGGCGTCAGCGGCGGCTACACATTGGGAAGTCACTATGGCGATTTTTGGCCATGTCTGGGCTGACGGCGGCCATTTTTTGGGGAACAACCCGTCCCATTTGGCTCATTCACAGTCCAGCCCAGGTCAACATTACGGGTAATCAGTTGCTCAGCGAAGCGGCGCTGCAAAGCCTGATGCCGTTGGAGTATCCCCAGTCGCTGCTGGAAGTAGAGCCTGAAGTCGTGGCCCAGCAGTTGCGCCAGCGCGCTCCCATTACTAATGCCGAGGTAACTCGCCAATTTTTGCCGCCGCGGCTAAGTGTGCAGGTGCAGGAGCGGGTGCCTGTAGCCGTGGTGCTACCCGCTAGTGGGGAAGACGACCCGAATAGCACTCAGTTTTTGCAAGCCGGGTTGATTGATGCTGAAGGGGCCTGGATGCCTAAATCCAGCTTCTGGCTGACCGAGGCTTCCGCCAATTTGCCTACCCTGCGACTGCGGGGGCTACAGCCACAGTATCAGCGCTACTGGCCGCAACTTTACAACACGATTCGTAACAGCCCTGTGGCCATCCGAGAAATTGATTGGCACGATCCCAGTAATTTGGTGCTGCATACTGACTTGGGTATGGTCTACCTAGGTCCGTACACCCCTGATTTGGAGCAGCAGTTGGCCACTTTAGATCGAATGCGAAACCTGCCGGAGCAACTGGCGGGTGCCCAAGTCACCCACATCGATTTAAGCAACCCCGATAGCCCTTCCGTCGCGATTACTGACCCTGTTCCTAAATCGTCTAATTCTGATGACAATTAACGTGCAATCAGCCAAACCAGCCACTTTCTAGCACTAGCACCCTTCAAACTAGCAGAGATACAACCCAGCCCTAATCTGGCCAAACCTTAAACCAAAGCCGTAATAGTGTCTTTTCTTTACGATTTCGAGGAATGGGCTAAGATTTTTAGTTTTTTTCTTGAGTTTGGTTTTTTCTGAAGAAGTAATCTATAGTTGTCTAGAATTGGTGGGGCTTGTAAATCTGGCGATAGGTGTTATCGTTCATTACCGGTATTTATAATCTGTCTATGATTTTTGAGTCTATGTGTTCTGGTGAATCCCCCGATAATGGCCTCAGTGCTGAGCCTACCCCGCCTGCTCAAGCTGATTTTCGCCTGTCGGCAGAACCTGTGACTCCCACGGCTGCCACTTCTAACCCGTTTAGCCTTACTGGATTCAACCACAGTCAACCCCACGATGCTATAGCTATGCCCGGAGATACGCTAAACCACAACAGCTCAGTGCCCAGTAGCGTTGCCCGTATCAAGGTGATTGGAGTCGGCGGGGGGGGCTGTAATGCCGTCAATCGCATGATCAACAGTGGGCTGGCAGGCATTGAGTTTTGGTCGGTCAACACCGACGCTCAAGCCCTCGACAATTCGACCATTTCTAACTCGCTACACATTGGCCAGAAACTAACCCGCGGTCTTGGTGCTGGTGGCAACCCAGCCATTGGCCAAAAGGCGGCAGAAGAGTCGCGGGAAGAAATTGCAGCCGCCCTGGGTGAGGCGGATTTAGTCTTTATCACCGCTGGCATGGGCGGCGGTACAGGCACGGGGGCGGCTCCTATTGTGGCGGAAGTGGCCAAGGAAGCCGGGGCGTTGACTGTGGGGGTTGTTACGCGCCCCTTCACCTTTGAGGGTCGCCGCCGCATGACCCAGGCGGATGAGGGGATTGCCGCCCTCCAGGGTCGGGTGGATACGTTAATTGTGATTCCCAACGACAAGCTGCTCTCGGTGATTTCTGAGCAGACCCCAGTGCAGGAAGCCTTCCGCACGGCAGACGATATTTTGCGCCAAGGGGTGCAGGGTATTTCCGATATCATCACCATTCCCGGTCTGGTTAATGTAGATTTTGCTGACGTGCGGGCGGTCATGGCCGATGCTGGTACGGCTTTGATGGGTATTGGGGTTGGTTCTGGCAAGTCGCGGGCACGGGAAGCGGCCATTTCTGCGATTTCTTCTCCGCTGCTAGAAGCTTCCATCGATGGCGCATCGGGAGCGGTCTTTAACGTCACGGGTGGTAGCGATCTCACTCTCCATGAAGTGAATGCGGCTGCAGAAATCATCTACGAAGGGGTAGACCCGAACGCCAACATTATCTTCGGGGCTGTCATTGACGAGCGCTTACAGGGCGAAGTCAGAATCACCGTAATCGCCACTGGCTTCAACACCCGGTCTGGCTCTCAACCAGAGCTAGAGGCGGCTAGAGTGACCCCCTTTAAGCGCACCCTCTCTGCTCCCAGTACCCCTGCCTCGGGGGACAGTAGTAGCTCTGGTGGGTTGGGCGTTGGGCTGGATATTCCTGAATTCTTGCAGCGGCGCCGACCCAATAATCGTTAGCTATGACCCCGGCACCTACCTGGCCAGCGGCTCTGACCATTGCGGGTTCCGATAGCGGTGGTGGAGCAGGCATTCAAGCCGACCTCCGCACCTTTGCCTTTCATCGTGTTCACGGTACCAGCGCCCTCACCTGTGTAACGGCTCAAAACACGGTTGGAGTCAGCCGGGTTGATGCGTTGCCACCAGAGGCCGTAGCCGCCCAAATGCAGGCTGTTTTTAGCGATATTCCCATTCAGGGCATCAAAACCGGTATGCTGCTCAACCAGGGAATTATTCAGGCCGTAGCCGATGACCTGCGTAACCGCCCTCAGCCAATTCCCCTGGTGGTGGATCCGGTGATGGTATCGCGTGCTGGAGCGCAGCTAATTGATGATGCGGCGATCGCTACACTCATCCACACCCTCATTCCCCAGGCCGACCTGGTGACGCCCAACCGCTACGAAGCAGAGCTACTCAGTGGCCTGTCGATCACCAGCCTGTCCGACATGGAAGCAGCGGCCCGCAAAATTCACAACCTTGGCCCCAGAGCAGTTTTGGTAAAAGGTGGCGGCATGGCTGGCCCGCTCAAGGGTACAGATGTCTGGTTTGACGGCAGCGAGATTAGGGTGTTGACCACAGAGATTGTAGACACTCCCCACACCCACGGTACCGGCTGTACTTTGTCGGCGGCGATCGCCGCTAACCTGGCCCTCGGCCATTCTTCCCTAGAGGCAGTTCAGCGGGCGAAAGATTACGTCACGGCTGCCCTCCACCATGCCCTCGCTATTGGCCAAGGACAGGGGCCAGTGGGCCACTTCTTCCCGCTGCTCTTGGCTTAGATAACTCACGGATCCTTCAATTCCACCGATTATCCTTTAGTCTGGTAGTTAATGGGTTCATCGGCGCTGTTGCGGCGCTTGCTCGGATTGAATTTCATGATTGACATTTCATAGAGTTACGCTTCTATGCCCAACGCACACCGACTCTGGCAGGACAATGACGGCTACAAGTCCTTTGAGATGCCCGGAGCCAAGCCTCACTACAACCCAGATCGCCCTGGCCAGGTAGAACACATTGCTCTGGATTTAAGCTTGGACTTGCACCATCAACGTTGTGCTGGCACCTGCACCATTCGCCTTAACCCGGTGCGCGACGGCATTCAAAGCCTTACCTTAGACGCGGTTAGCCAGCAGATTGAGTCCGTCCACGTCAACGGCAGTGAGCAGCGGTTTGACTATGATGGCGAGCAGATCCACATTCAGCTTCAGCCGCCCACGGTAGCCGCGCAGTCTATCACCCTGACCATTGCCTATCGGCTAGAGCAGCCCCAGCGCGGTCTTTACTTCATCGGCCCCGACGCTCACTATCCCGATAAGCCCGTGCAGGTGTGGACCCAGGGCGAAGATGAAGATTCTCGCTTCTGGTTTCCCTGCTTTGATTATCCTGGCCAGCTCTCTACCTCGGAAATTCGCGTGCGGGTGCCTGCCTCCTACCAGGTAGTGTCTAATGGCGAGTTGATTGAAACCCTGGCGGACGGCGACCACAAAATCTACCACTGGCGGCAAACCCAGGTGCATCCCACCTACCTGATGGCCTTAGCCGTAGGCGAGTTCGATGTCATCCAAGACCAGTGGCAAGATATCCCCGTTACCTACTACGTGGAGAAAGGCCGCCAGGCGCAGGGGCAAATTACGATGGGCAAAACGCCGAGGATGATTGAGTTTCTGAGTGAGCGCTACGGCTACCGTTATGCCTTCCCCAAGTATGCTCAGGTGTGCGCAGCAGACTTTATTTTTGGCGGTATGGAAAATACCTCAATGACAATTCTGACCGACCGTTGCCTGCTGGACGAGCGAGCCGCGTTGGATAACCGTAATTCCGAGTCCCTGGTGGTTCATGAACTGGCCCACCAGTGGTTTGGGGATTTGCTGGTAATCAACCACTGGAGCCACGCCTGGGTCAAAGAGGGCATGGCTACCTACTCAGAAGTAATGTGGACTGAACAGGAATACGGGGCTGACGAAGCCGCCTACTACCGCCTGGGAGAAGCCCGTAGCTACTTCTCTGAAGATAAAAGCCGTTACCGCCGCCCGATGGTTACCCACATTTACCGGGAGGCAATTGAGCTTTATGACCGCCACATCTACGAGAAAGGGGCCTGCGTGTATCACATGATTCGTGCTGAGTTAGGGGATGCCCTGTTCTGGCGGGCCATTCAGACCTTTGTGCAGGACAATGCCCATCGCACTGTAGAAACCATTGACCTGCTGCGGGCCATCGACAAAGCTACCGGGCGCAATCTGCGGCCCTTGTTTGACCAGTACGTGCTGCGCGGTGGTCATCCCGATTACAAGGTGGCCTACAGTTGGGATGGCGACAGCCAACTGGCCAAGGTGACTGTCACTCAAACCCAGGTCAAGGATGGCGACACCAGCAGCACCAGCGGCCTGTTTGACTTGCGGATTCCCATCGGCTTTGGCTACGTCAGCCCAGCGGACGCGCCCCAGGTGGAGGTCAAATCCTTCACTGTGCGCTTGCACGAGCGGGAGCAGGCGCTATTCTTTCCGCTGGAGAAAAAGCCAGATTTTATTAGCTTTGACCAGGGCAACCACTATCTCAAAATCGTAACGCTGGACTATCCCATAACAGAACTCAAGGCCCAGCTTAAGCACGACCCCGATCCCCTCTCCCGCATTGAGGCTGCAATTGCCCTGGCCAAGAAAGGCAGTCTGGAAGCTGTCAACGCCCTGGCTGAGGCGCTTACCGGCGACCCCTTCTGGGGGGTGCGGGCTGAAATAGCTGAGCAACTGGCCTCAGTCAAGCTTGATCAAGCCGTGGATGCCCTGCTGACTGGATTGCACGACCCCGAAGCCCGCGTGCGCCGCGCCGTGGTGGAGGCGTTGGGGGATATTAAAACTCAGGCCAGCTACAAAGCGCTGAGGGTGATCGCTAAGCAGGGCGATCCTAGCTACTACGTGGAAGCCGCTGCTATTCGCGCTTTGGGCCGCGTAGGATCTACCGATCTGAATGGCAAATCTAAAACCCAAAAGACCCTAGCCTTACTGGAGAGCATCCTGCAGGAGCGCCAGGGCTGGAATGAAACGGTGCGCTCTGGAGCGATTGGCGCCCTTAGCCAGTTCAAATCCTCCTCAGAGGCCCTGGAACTGGTACTGAGCTATACCGAGCTAGGTATCCCCCAGGCTTTACGTCTAGCCGCTATTCGTGCGCTCGGCAGCATTGCTAAGGGGCAAAGCAAGGCCAATGTAGAACGCATTCTGGATCGGCTGGAGGTGATTGCGGGCGAAACTTTTTTCCTGACCCAGGTGGCCGCTGTTACAGCACTGGGCGGAATAGAGTCCCGGCGAGCTATTTCCATCCTGCAAGCTCTGGCCGACCACACCCCCGATGGCCGAGTGCGGCGGCGCGCCCAGGAAGCTGTGCAGCAGGTGCAGCGGGCCATTGGCAAAGATCAGGCGGTCGAAAAGCTTCAGCAGGACATTGACGACCTTAAAAAAGCCAATCAGGAACTCAAAAGCCGCCTGGAAAACCTGGAAGCGAAGGCGAAGTAGTGTTTGTGCGTTCTGATTGGGTATTTCTGTAAGGCAGAGTGGTTTTGAGTGATGGGAGTCAGAAGTCAGGAGTCAGGAGTCAGGAGTCAGAAGTCAGGAGTCAGAAGCCTGGAATCCAGGAGCTAGAAGCTAGGAGTGTCTCTGTAGGTAACGTCTAGATCCTGGTTCCTAGCTGCGAGTGAAGGTTTCTGTCAGAAACGAAATAATCTCCAGCCAGGCTTGATCCGTCGCGACGGGGTCGTAGCGGTAGCCATCGTCGCGCATAAAGGTGTGGTTGGCATTGTAAAGCAGGGTCTTGTGCTCTACCCCAGCATCATCCAGGGTTTTGAGGATGGTATCGCGACCCTCTGGCGGCACATGGGGGTCTTGGCTACCAAACACCGTCAGCACCCGTGCCGACAAACCACTCAGGCGCTCCAGAGTATCGGCTACCCCACGCCCTAACTTGCCACTGTGGATGCCCGTGGGATAGCAGCACACGGCCCCTCTCACTCCCAAGTTCAAGGCCGCCCGCAACGCCAGATGCCCGCCAATGCAAAACCCAAAGGTCCCTAGCTGCCCTGGTGCCACAGTATCTGCTGTACTCAGCCACTCCAACGCAGCCCTGGCATCGGCATCGTAGTGGGCAATCTCGGTGCGGCGAGCGTTATCATTCCCCCGCAACCGTCCCAGTTCGTCAGGCTCAATGATGCTGCCAATAGGCTCCAGGCGGTGAAAAATTTCCGGCGCAGCCACCACATAGCCATAACCAGCAAGGCGATCTGCTACACGGGTAATTGGCCCGCCCAGTTGATAAATATCTGAGTAATATAAAATGCCAGGGTACGGCCCGCCACTGTCTGGCTCCACCACATAGAGCCGCATCAGGCTATCATCTACCGTTAGACCCAAGTTGCGACGCTTGACCTGCACAGGGCTTCTCCTTTTAGGGTTTTGAGGCAGCGTAAGGCGGACAACGCCCATTTGTCTGTCATCCCCCCGACAGTAGCCTGGGTTACGCTGGTCAACCCCGCCACCCCACTACCCTAGCACCCACTATCTTGCCGCAATGCTCTGCAAAAAAATCTCCCGCAACCGCCGTTTAGCTCGTGAGGCTCGTTGTCGCAGGGTGGCTTCGCTGGCGGCAGGTTCGCCCTGACTAATTAGCCAGCCGCGGATATCCCCCCAGGACCAATCTTGAAAGGTTTTGAGGGCGAGCAGGCGGGCGCTGGCAGGATCCTCTTGCTGCAACTTAGCCAGAGATTGATAGAGCAGCTTCAGCTCTTCAGCTAGGATTTGCTGTTGCATCGGGCTGATGTGCTCGTCCTGTACTACGGCCTCAAGGACGTGAGGTTCGGTAGCCCCGTCGCGATCCTTACGCTTGCGCTCAGAGATAACGTAAAACGCCGTTGACCGCAGCCAGGCATAGACATTAGTGATGGTTTCCCCGGTCTGTAATTTTTGTTTACCTCGCAAATAAGCCTCATGGAGAATTTCAAAGGGCTCAATCTGACTAGCCAGTCGATATTGCTTGAGCATTCGTTGAATGGCGCTCATGATCGAGTAAGCTTGGGGATTTTCTTGACCTAGAATTTCAGTCAGGGCTTGGTCGAAAACATCTAGGCTGGAGGATGCTGAGAAAAATCGGAACTCTGGGTAGCTGCTGTCACCGTCAGATTGACGCATACGCAGGTTAGGCATTGGGTTGCAGGATAACTACAGATAAGTGATAAAAATTGCCCCTATGTGACTAACCACAATGAGGCGGTTCCCCATTTCGGATTCGGATACAGCTGTTGACAAATTTTTAATCAAAAAAACTAACGATTGACTTGTCACAACGCTGGTGCTGAGGCCACTATTACGTTAGCGTCGCATTAGCCTGAGTCAGGGTTATCTCTTTAGGGAAGCCGTAGCTTCTTTCGACGAGAGCCTTTGGGCAGGATGGGCACGCTTGGGTAGGCCGCAGGCTTTGGCTATGTTAGCCATTGACTAGCCCCAGGCCGTGCCTTGCTTTTGTCTGTGTTTACATACTTTTGTGTACTTGCTGTCGAGTCCTTTGAGTACCCCTTTGGCCAACCATTGGTTAGCCATTCTGTAAGCCCAAAGGCATTTGAGGAGAGGAATGAATGGATCACGCGCCCGCTTTCAAAACTGAGCCTGGCCCTGCCGACCAAACCGCCACAGAACTCTTTAGGCAATGCTCAGGCAGTCATCAAGCCTTAATTTTGAATTACTGCACCCTTGCCATGCAGCCCACTTTATCCGAGGCTGACGAAACCAAAATGAGTGAAATCCTAGCTCAGTCTTTGGCCGATCCGATCCTGAGTTTTTGGTTAGATGAAGCCGACTACTGGGTCGGCCATCATCTCAATCTGCTTCAGGACGATGCGCTCAAACAGCAGCAGGGCAAACTTCGGCGGCGGCTGGGCCAAACCTGGATCAATACGTTTCTAGACGATCTTCAACAGCGCACTAAGACCCTGCAAGCCTATCTAAAACGGGCTGGGCTTTATAGTGGAGCCATTGACGGCGTGATGGGGCCTAGTACGGTGTTGGCGGTAGAATCGCTAAGGCAACATGAATCTGACGCTTTGCCCCTAGAAGTTTTGATGGGCACTTTTGGGAGCTAACGAGGCATTGACTGCCTAATCAGCTAATTAGGTAGGCACAGCCTGCACCCTATGCTCAGTGCTCAAACATCAGGTTTCTACCCTAATCTTGACATGGCCTCTAGCGCTGGGAAAAACCAGTCTTTTTTCCAGAGCTAGAGGCCAGGTTTCAATTCGGCTGGCCAAAACTGGCCGGTTTCCTCCTAAGCTAATAAATGCAATCAATCAGCCTCTTTGATTCGCTATGAGACGCTTTTTTCACGCCGTTACCGCTCCTCTGCTGGCCTCTACGCTGGTGGCTGGCTCAGTACCCTTTCCGATTGGGAATGCCCAGGCCCAAGAGTCGATTTCGCCGCGCCTGGCTCAGATTCCCCAAACTCCCGACCAGGTGGTAGAGTGCGAACTACTGATTGTAGGTGGTGGCTTGGCGGGCACAGCAGCAGCCTACGAGAGTTTGTTGATGGGTCACACCGTCTGTATGACCGAGCTAACCGACTGGGTGGGGGGGCAAATTTCCTCCCAGGGCACCACAGCGCTGGATGAGTCGAAGGAGCAGCGCAACCAGCTATTCTACTCGCGGGGGTATAAGGAACTGCGCGATCGCGTCGAGCAAAAGTACGGCGAACTTAACCCTGGCCAATGCTGGGTCAGCGCCTCCTGCTTTATGCCCGCTAATGCCAACGCCATTTTAATGGAAATGCTGGCCGAGGCCGAGCGCAAGGGGGGCGGCGAACTGAAGTGGTTTCCTAATACTGTTGTCAAGGATTTGAGCCTAAATGCCGACGGCACTCACATCGAGGAGGTCATCGCTATTCGGCATAGCCCTGCACCGGGTACTGCGCCACTGAACACAGATTTCTTATCAGAGGTTATCGAAGACGCCTACACGTATACCGATTCGGCCCGGCTGTCAAAGGAAATCATCCAGTTCGTACCGGCTGGCATTGTTCTGGATGGGGCGGCGGCTGATGTGCCCCAGCGGGTTGATTGGTTTGTGGTGGAAGCCACTGAAACCGGCGAGATGATTATCCTGGCCGATGTACCCTACGAGCTAGGGTTAGATCCACGCTCTCCCCTCAACCCCTCGTCTCCGGTGCTAGAGCGAGACCCCTACTGCACCCAGGGGTTTACCTACACCTTTGCGATGGAGCGCACCGCCGAGCCTCAAACCTTTGATGTGCCAGAGTTTTACTCCATCTACGAACCCTACTACAGTTGGGAAAAACAGCGCGATAGCCTGAAAACCGCCGAAGACTACTTTGATTTTGTATTTACCTATCGCCGCCTGTGGAATGAAAGGCCCCGTTCTGAGCAGAAAAATATCTTTGGTGTTCCGCGCATGGGGGTAGGGGATATTTCCATGCAGAACTGGACCTGGGGGAACGACTACCGCCCCGGCACTGAGCGGGATAATTTAATCCTCACCCACGAGCAACTGCAAGCCTCTGGCCAGCTTGAGCCAGGTGGCTGGCTGGGTGGGCTACGTACCGAAACTCTACGTAAAGGCGAAGAGAACGCGGTCGGCTACTTCTACTGGCTGACCACGGGCACCACTGACTCCCAAATCGATGAGGCGTTCAAGGAACCTGACCCCTACAACCGCTTCATGACCGGCTTCGACTCTCCCATGAACACAGCTCACGGGCTTTCTAAATACCCCTATATCCGCGAGGCACGGCGAATTATTGGTCGTCCCTCGTTTGGCTATGAAGATGGGTTCATGATCAGCGAGATTGATTTCTCCTGGAACGACTTTTCCTCGGAGTTTTATCAGCAAAACCTGGATGAAAGCACCTTCACGTCTATGCGCCGCTTTTTGGCTGGGCTCTACACTGTAGACACCTTCATGCCCGAAGCCGACCCAAACGAGTTCCCCATCCGGGGCCGCTCTCGCATGTATCCCGATTCCGTAGGTATTGCTCAGTACGCTATCGACTTTCACCCCTGCATGGCCGAGTACCCGGCTGAAAAACCTGGCAACATCGAGCGCCCTGGGGTGCGGCAGGCCCACGGGCAGGCTTACCCGGCCCAAATTCCCCTGCGGGCCATGATTCCCCAACGAGTAGACAACATGCTGGTAGCCAGCAAGAGCATTGCCGCCAGCTACAGTGCGGCTGCCGCCTATCGGGTGCATTCCTTTGAATGGTCGGTGGGGGCCGCCGCCGCCCATGCTATTGACTTCTCACTGCGCAATGGGGTGCTGCCCTACGAGTTAGTAGATAACCTGCCCAACCAGGAACCTCTGCTAGATGTCCTGCGGATGGAACTGCACACTAGTGGCAACCCGGTGCAGTTTCCTAACACCTCCATCTTTAACGAAGACTGGACTCAGTGGAAGCCCTGGTAGGTCAAGGGTTTAGGGCTTGGGGTTGGACAGACTCCAAGCCCTACCCTGAAACCTAGTACAGAAATCACGCCTCATCAGAGCTAGGCTACTAAACTGCTAGGTATTTTTTCAGATCAATCTGCAAAGCAACTAATTATCAGCCAGCTCAAAGTTGAGTGTTTGACAAGAGTTTTAGTTCAGTCATTTGGCGGAAGTACAAGCTTACTCCGAAAAAGTACAGACTTTTTCCAAAAAACCAAATCCTTATATAAAAATCCTCCCAAAAAGCATCGGTTTTTCGCTACAAGTTCTCGCCATTTTTACTCAAAAATAAACTCTGAGTAGATTCACTGTGATGACAGATAAGCTTTCTGAAATATCCTGGAGAGTTATTTTCTTAGGGGTTCCACCCCTCTTAGGAGACTATGTGAACTTAGCTAAAGTAAAAATGTCAAAGCGTAAAAAAAGTCAACAGCATTCCTGCGCTTAAATTTTATCTCTACTTTTCTGAGGTGAGATAGTGCGATTTGGTTAGCACAGGGATGAACTAAAGTAAGCTGGCTCTTCTCTTTCTAGAGATAACCAACGCTAACCAGGGTGCCTACAATGTCACGGGATGCGCTTGTTGTTGGGATTAATACCTATCAACATTTACCTAGCCTTAATGCGCCGGCCAATGATGCAGAATCAGTGGCCCGCTGTCTAGAGAGTTTTGGGGAATGTCGCGTGCTGCGGATGCCAGAGGCCATTCGCAACCAAAAACCTGCCATTAGCCAGCAAGCCATAGTCACTACCCAAATGCTCGAAGAGGGGCTGATTCGGCTATTTAAGCCAGCCGGCAAAACCATTCCCCAAACGGCTATCTTCTACTACTCTGGGCACGGCTTACAGCGCCATGCCGGAATTCAGGAAGGTTATCTTGCCACCAGCGATGTTAATCCCGCAGTGGGACACTACGGCCTATCCCTTTACTGGCTGCGGCGACTCTTGCAAGAAAGTCCCGTGCGTCAGCGGGTGATTATCCTCGACTGCTGCAACAGTGGGGAATTTTTTAACAGTCTAGAAGCTGACCCAGGCGCGCAGGCCGGTACAGATCGCCTGTTCATGGCCGCCTCGCGAGAGTACGAAGAAGCCTACGAATCCCTAGACAGCTCTCACAGCGTCTTTACCCAAGCCTTGCTGTCAGGGCTGAACCCTTACAAAGTTAAGGGAGGACTGGTGAATGGTCACTCTTTGACGGATACAGTAACTCGCCAACTCAAAGGTGAGTTGCAGCAGCCCTTGTTTGAAAGCTCTGGTGGGGAGATTATTCTAACCCGTTTGGCCGGTCTCACGACAGCAGTCCAATCGCCTAAAACGACTACCTTGGAACGGTTGAAACATTTCAGCTACGGGTTTTGCCCATTTCAGGGGGTGGCTCCTTTCGATACAACCCATGCCGGTCTCTTTTTTGGGCGCGAAACTCTCACTAAAACCCTGGTTGACCAGATTAATCAGTCCCGCTTTTGTGCGCTGGTAGGGGCTTCGGGAACGGGTAAAACCTCAATCTTAAAAGCTGGGCTGATGCCTTACCTGAATCAGCTACCCCAGTCTGAGCGCAGCCCAGTTTGGGATATTCGCTACCTAACTCCAGGCCATGCGCCTTTGCATAGTCTGGCTGAAGCCTTTGTTGAACCCGGGGTAATTGGTATTCAGCGGGCTGAGCAAATTCGCCAGGCCGAGTCATTTTTACAGACTGGAGGGCCGGGATTGGGGCAGCTTATCCAAGCTCTGTCTACCCCAGAGACCATGAATGGAGAGTCACCCCGGCGCATTTTGCTGATTATTGACCAGTTTGAGGAACTGCTTAGAACGTCGGCTGACTCAGCTCTGGCTCAGGAGCGCCGCTTGCTAATTGACAGCCTGGTAGCGACCGCGGCTCAACGGCACCTGCCGGTACACATTGTCATTGGCCTACGGGCCGACTACCTTGAAGCGCTACAGCCGTTTTCTGAGTTGTCTACTCTGGTCATCACTCACCAGCTAGTTGTACCAGCTATGACCTACGACCAGTTGAAGACAACCATTGTTGGCCCTCTTGAAAAAGTTGGACTGCGCTACGATGCCAACCTGATTTATACCCTGCTTCTAGACGTGGTGGGCGCACCGGGCGACCTGGGGCTGCTGCAAATGGCACTAAAGGAACTCTGGCAGCGCCGTGAATTTGACGCTCAAGAGCAAGACCCGCCTCGGCTTACCCTCGAAGCCTATGCAGAGATGGGCGGCATTCGGCACCGGCTTAGCCAGCGAGCCAGCCAGTTTTATGACAGTTTGGCAGAAGCCGAGCGCCCTATTGTAGAGCGCATTTTTCTAAGCTTATGTGAGGTTGGTGAAGGGACAACGCTTAGTCGTCGTCAGGTATATCTGCCAGAACTGGTTACGGCCTATATGGATCGGCCGCAGGTAGTAGCCGTTTTAGAAAAGCTAGTCGCAGCCAGGTTGATTGTGGCTCAGGCGAATGTTAGTCGCCCCTATGGAGAGGCGGCAACTCAACCGGCGGTTTTGGTGCCAGCTTGGTCTGGGTCAGCTACAGCAGTTGCAGCGGATAGCCCAGGATCTTTTTCTAGCTTGTTGAAAGGGTCTGAGCTATTGAACAGCGTTTCCTGCTGTGAGCTAACTCCCCATTTTGATATTGCTCATGAATCGCTAATTCGCACCTGGCCGCCTTTACAGTCTTGGTTGCAAAGCCGTTTACCGAGACTAAAACAACAACGCACTCTAGAAACCGCAGCGCAAGAGTGGCATCGCCAGCATTGTCCTGATCATCCTGACTACTTCTTAACCAAGACCCGCTTAACGGAAGCCAAAGCACTTCAAATCGAGCATCCTGACAGTTTATCTACCCAAGCGGCAACCTACCTGAGCCAGTGTAGCCTCTATGCCCGCCGCTGCACCCGCAAACGCTACTTGATGAGGCTGTTAATTCCGTTGTCGATGGCTACGGGAATGATGGCAGCCTATGGTCATAGTCTTCTAACCCAGTCGCCCGTTGCTTGGCAGGTAAATCAGGCTGAGTCAAGGATGATTGAGCCTAAATCAGCACATAGACCTGACTTGTCCCAAAACCAAATCGGCAGACCATCTCCCCAGGCTGGTATGGTGCGCCCCTACGTGTTTAATCCTAGTCTTTTAAGCTCCCAAAATCTATCATCGGATGGCTTAGCAGGGCTTTCTCTGTCACTTCAGAAAGCTTCAGCGGGTGCAGCAGCTAGTGTAGAACTCTGGAAAACTAACCCTCAATCCTCAAAGCCCAGCACCGCCTCAGCTATGCCAGGGCTGGGGCCAATGCAACCTCTAGCCCATGACCAGTTAGAAAAAGTGACAGAGTGGGTTTTACCGGGCGATGCCACCATAACCATGCAGTTATGGTGCGTTCGCGAGCTTCACCCCCCAACTTGTTTTACCCTCGAAAGTCACTCACAGGCGGAATAACAAGAAAGCCGCGATCTCTGGTCAGCAAGGCTATGCTAAGGGGCATGGCTTGAGTTGTGGTAAGTCCATGCAGATTTTGTCCGTTGCCCTCCGAAACTTCAAGACCCACCAGGATCGCTACTTTGAGTTTCAGCCCGGCACCAACGCTATTTGTGGTGAGAATGGGGCTGGTAAAACCAGTATTTTGGAAGCGATCGCCTGGGTGCTGTTCAACTATCAGGGCGACTATGCCAAAGAAGACCTGATCCGCAATGGCAGCGGCAGTGCCCAGGTAACGGTGACGTTTACCTCCAATTACGACAGCCGCACCTACGAAGTACAGCGCTGCACCCAAAAGGGCTATGTGCTATTCGACCCCCAACTCAATGAACGTCTGCCCCACAGCCGAGTCAAAGATGAGGTACTCCCCTGGCTGCGTCAGCATTTTGGGGTTAGCCAAACCACGAACTTACCTCAGCTTTTCTCCCGCACGGTTGGCGTACCTCAGGGCACTTTTACAGCAGACTTTTTGCAGCCTGCCGAGCATCGCAAGGCTGTGTTTGACGCCATCCTCAAAGTAGAGGACTACAAGCTGGCCTTCAAGCAGATGAATTCTCTGCGGCGCTATGCGGAAGATCAGGTAGAGGCCGTTAGAGGCCAGCTTCAGCAGTACGACGAGGCTCTGACTGCCTGGGATGAGTTAACCCAGCGCCAGCAAGCCCTGACTGAGGAAATCCGCATCCACGAGCAGCAACTTAACCAGTTGCAGGAGCAGTTGCAAACGCTGCAGGCCCAGCGAGACACAACCAAGGCTCAGGCCCAACGCATTCAGACCCTGGCCAATCAACAGCAAAGCCTGACCCATCAGCGCGAGGCCAAACAACTGGGCTTAGGGCGCTTACAGCAGTCTGTGCAGCAAGCCCAGCAAGCGATTGATATTTGCCAAACCAACCGAGCCGCCTACGAGGGCTACCAGGCTGTAGAGCAAGCTCTCCAACACCTGGCCCAGCGCCAGCAAGAGCGCCAAGCCCTGCAAACCCAATGCCAAAAACTCCAGAAAACCCACGGCCAAAAACAGGCTGAACTAGCCCGCTGGCAGACTCAGCTAGAATCCTTTGCCGCTACTGAGCAGGAACTGGCCGCACTACAGCCCCAGCTTGAGCAACAAGAGCAACTGGAGACCCAGCAGCAAGCATGGCAGAAACAGCTCGACCAGTTACAGCAGCTTCAGATGCAGCGGCAAACCTGGCAAACTCAGCTTGAGCAGCTTGAGCAGCAGCAGACTCAAGTAGTTGAGCGACGAGAAAGCCTAGTGAAGCTGCAACCAGGGGTGGAGGAAATTGCCGGTTTAGAGGAGCAGCGCGATCGCCTTCAGCAACAGCTCAGTCGGTTAGCCGCGGCCCGCCAGTTTGAGGCTCAAATTCGAGCCCTCGTCAGCACCAGCCAGAAACAGCAGGTGGTTCAGCAAGGGGATACTGAGATGCTCCTTAAGGAGGTAGAAACCCTCCTAGCCAGCCTACCTCTGGTGGCTGAAAACATCCTGAAACAATTGCAAGACGCTCTACAGCAGGCGGCTGATTTGTATGGCACGCTAATAGCCGAACTAGAAACCATCTTACGGGATTTGGCCGATCAAACCGACGAGGTAAGCCTGAAGAAATCCCTTAAGGCGGCGGAAGCAACGCTTAAGCAGCGCTACAACTGGCGGGCTGAACTCAACCAACTGAGTGCAGTAGAGGCCCAAGCCCTAAAGCTGAGGCAAGACCACCAGAACCTGACTGATCAGATCATGGCCCTGGCAGAGCAGCTTCAGCAACAAAACCATGTCGAAGCTACCTTGGCCAGCCTGCATCAGCAAATTGAGGCGCTGGGCTACCCCCGCCAAAAGACCCAGATTTTGGAACGCACCCTGCAAGACAAAGCCAAGGTTGAGACGGCTCATGCCAAATTATTGGCACACCAGGCTGAGCTAGACCAGCAGTTAACCAACTTAGCCGCCCAGCTAGAAGACTTCCAAACCCTTGACCAGCAGACTGCCGATCAGCAAGCCAAGCGGAACCAATACCAGGCTGGCTATGGGCTATATCTGCAAAATCGGCAACTGGCCAACCAACATGGTCAATTACAGACTGAGTCAGCCACAACCCAAGCCGAACTAGCCGAGCTAAACACTCAACTGGCTGAGGTTGAAGAGTCCTACAAACAAGCCACAGCCTCCTACGATGCCGAAGCCGCAGAAAGTTTGGAAATGCGCTATGGCACTCTTAAATCCGAAGCAGATCGACTGGTTGGCAGTCTGCCCCAGCAACGCCAGCGCCTGGCCGACTTAGACCAACAGATTGCCGGCCTAGCCGCCATCGCCCAACGCCGCGACGAGGCTCAGCAGCAATTGCAGGCTAAAGAGCAGATCAAGCGGTTCGTCAACTTTGCCCGCAAAGCCTACAACGAAGCAGGGCCACGCATTACCGAACAGTATGTGCGCAGCGTTTCAGTGCAGGCTGATCGACTGTTTCGAGACTTGCTCAACCGACCCAATGTAGCCTTGCAATGGACGCGGGACTACGAAATTCTGGTGCAGGATGGCCCCAATCCGCGCCGTTTCATCAACCTCTCAGGAGGGGAGCAGATGTGTGCTGCCCTGGCTGTGAGACTGGCCCTACTCAAGGTGCTGGCTGATATCGATATCGCCTTTTTTGATGAACCCACCACTAACATGGATCGTTCTCGTCGCGCTGGCTTGGCGGAAGCCATCAGCCGCATCAAAAGTTTTGAGCAGTTGTTCGTCATCAGCCACGACGACACCTTTGAGAGCGTCACAGAGAACGTCATCGTTATTGAGCGTCAGGACTAAAGGTCGCTACTTTGAGTAGCTATATAAAAGCGCCCGGCATTGCCGGACGCAACTACGACGCAACTATATCGAAAGCCCGAAAAATCTAGCCTTCCTTTACTTTGGGAGAAGTTTCAGGAATAAGGTCCCAGGTGCCAGAAACCCGAAACCTGATGACTGACACCCAAAACCTTAGGAAAAAGCCTAACTTATCCCGAACCGTTGGCAAACTGTTAACTAGCCAGCGTATTGCTAGTAAAGGCATCGCCAGAGTAGGCAGGGACGCGATCGTTGAAGTCAGTCTCTTGACCAGTAAAGGACGTAGCCAGCTTATCAAAGGAACGGGAGTTCCAGTTGCGCTCGTGGATGGGCTTGGTCTGCTCACCCCGGAAATAAGCTTGGGTACCAATCAGAGCGGCTGCAACCCAACCCACAACAAACAGAGCAATTAAAACTGCGAACATAGTGAACCTCCTCTAAGGTTAGAACTCAGGGGCAAAATGCACCGCCCCTGAGTCAAGGGGCTATCGCATTATGCGAGTGCGTTTCGCCTTTATGTATACAAATGTAAACAATATGCAACGAAATGTAAAGTTTAGTTGCTATAAAATTTGAATGGTGATAACTCTCCATTCAGGGGTGGTTAACCGAAGCTCAGCTTGCTCTAGGAGCCCCGATTTCTGACAGCCCTCAACACAATCGCCGTCGTTAGGCGCATATCCTGCCTGTTCAACCGCCGATTTGCGACATGGTGCGGCTATAAGCTCCTGTAGCGCCGGATTCTCGCATTTTGTAGTTAATATCGGGCTTGGCCGAAAGGATTTCTGCTACTTGATGTCTCAACTCTTCAAAGGGTATGCCCTGGCGAAGGGGCGTTTTCAGGTCAATTTGCCCGGTTTCGTTGAGCAAGCAGGGACGCAGCCAGCCATCGGCAGAGAGGCGCATACGATTGCAGCGATCGCAAAAACACTCCGACATCTGGCTGATAAACCCTATCGTCCCCTGGGCACCAGGAATTTGAAACACATCCGCCGGGCCGCTGCCCTCGACACTGCCAGCTTCCAACCCCCAACGCTGGCGAATGCGCTGTCTCAGGGTTTCCGAATCGACCCAACCCCGGTTTTGAAACAAGCTGTCGTTGCCAATTGGCATGAACTCAATGAAGCGCACATGCCACTGGCGATCCAGCGTCAGGGCGGCTAAATCTAGCACCTCGTGGTCATTGACGCCGGGAATAACCACCACATTCAGTTTTAGCGGCGAGAATCCCACCCGGTGAGCCGCCTGAATGCCCTCCCATACCTGAGACCAGCGCGATCGTCCCCGACCGCCTACAATTTGCTGAAACACCTCTGGATCCAGAGAATCCAGGCTGATGTTGATACGTCGTAGTCCTGCATCCCAAAGATCCTGCGCCATCTTGCTGAGCAAAAAGGCATTGGTAGTCATAGCCAGATCTTGGGTACCCGGCAAGTAAGCAATATCCTGCACAATGTCTACTACCTCTGGCCGCAGCAACGGTTCCCCCCCTGTTAACCGAAAGCACGAAAACCCCAGCGGCATAAACACCTCCACCAAAAGCTGCCGCAACTCCGACCGGGTGAGCCAGTCTTGCTGCTGCACGTACTGCAAATCCACCCCCTCAGGCATACAGTACTGACACTGAAAATTGCAGCGGTCAATCAGGCTAATGCGGAGGTAATCGATAGTGGGCATGGGGGTGGGGATTTTGGATTTTGGATTTTAGATTGGCCCTCGAAGAAGGGTAAGGGGTAGACGTGGGTTCCTCCCAAGCAGAGGTTATTATCAACTGACTGGCTTTAGTTTAGCAACAGTTAAGTTTCTTAAGTAGGGTAAGGCTTCTGCGGCTTCATTAGCTTGCTGATGCGCCCAGGCCAATGCGCACAATCCAGGGATAGGCCATTGACCGATCTCCCCTTCCGTGGGGTGAAGGGCGGCGGAACGCCCTTCGAGACGGGGGGCTGGGGCCAGCGATATGGCCCCAGTCGCCAATTTGGTCTTGAACACGGTTGTTCGAGATGGCTGCTGCGTAGCTGGGGCCAGCGATATGGCCCCAGGCCAATTTGGTCAAGCACCACCCACCATTAGCTCCCTATCTGCGCGCCAGGTATTTCTCGGTAAACTCAGGGTGGCTTGATGCGAGGAGACCATGACCGTCGATTACGATGGGGTGATTGTAGGAGGTACATTACAGGGGCGCGAGGCAGCAGCTATAGCCGCGCGAGAGGGAGCGCGAGTGGCCCTGGTTGAACCGCCTGAAGCCGTGGATAGCCTGATTCAACAAGAATTGCTGGTGGAAGTGTTGGCTCAGGCCGGGCAACAGGTTAAGGAAGCACACTGGCGTGGGATGCACTCTATCCCAGGAGAGTCGTTAGACTGGGGCCATTTAGATACTCAAGTGTCCAGGGCAGCGACCTTAGCCTATCCCCATCTGACCCTGGCAGGGGTGGCGGCTTGTGGGGTAGACGTGGTGCCTAAACCAGGGCGGTTCAGTCCACAACCAAAGCTGACCTTTATAACCGCTGACCGGCCTCTCAGAGCAAGGGGATTTGTCTTGTGTCCAGGAACGCAGGTTACAGTTCCAGGGATTCCAGGCTTGGCAACAACGCCCTACTGGACGGTGGATAGCCTAAGCAAATGGACAGCACAACCAAAAAGTGTAGTGATTTTAGGCCGCAGTGGAAAGGCGATTGCCCTAGCCCAGTCCCTGGCGTTGTTGGGTACCCGCGTAACGCTGATCAGCCGGGGTGAGCGGTTGCTACCGACAGAAGATGAGGATATATCGACCTTTGTTGAAAGCTTGCTAGTGGCAGCAGGCGTTGAGCTAATCCTGGGCCAACGGCTCAATCAGGTGAAGTATGACGGCGGTTTTACCATTGACCGCGCCTCCGGCGAACCAATACAGGCCGCTCATCTGCTCTTAGCAACGGCTCAGCAGCCTGCGCTGAGCGGATTAAATTTAGAGGCAATGGGCATTCGGCCCCAGCCTCACGCTTTGCCGGTGGATGATCGCCTGAGCACGGCCCATCCCAGAGTCTTTGCCTGCGGCCCGGTATTGGGCGGCTACTGGGCCGAGGCAACGGATTCCCAGGATGTGCCCATTGCCCTCCGCAATGCGCTGTACTTACCCTGGCGAAGGCTGACAGTACTTAACCGGGTAGGCTGGCTGGCCACCGTTCCTGCTTTTGCGCGGATCGGCATGACTGCAAGCCAAGCACGGCGCTGGTATGGGCCAGACGCCCAGGTTGTGCAGTTGCCCTTTAGCGAGGCTATAGCCACCCACTTGGGAGGTGACATTACCGGTTTTTGTCGCTGGATTGTGCATCGGGATGGTCGTTTACTGGGGGCTCAGCTATGCGGTCCGCAGGCGAAGGAGCTAATGACTACAGTGGCCCTAATTGTGCAACAAAATCTACCCATTCCGCAGATCGATCGCCTGTCTAGCCTGCCGCACGCCAACAGCGAACTGTTAACAGGCATGGTGGCGGCCTGGCAGCACCAGCGCTGGCAACCCGGCACCTGGCGACGCAACTGGGCAGAAAATTGGTTTAATTGGCGGCGATCTCGCCCGCATTATTGAGGCGGTTGATCAGGTTTTCTTCTGTACTCTGCTTTCTACCTTTCGGCATAGGTCGGTAATTGTGGTGGTTGGCCAGATTTGCTACCGGGGCCATATCGCTGGCCCCAGCCCCCCGTCTCGAAGGGCGTTCCGCCGCCCTTCACCCCACGGAAGGGGAGATCGGTCAATGGCCCATCCCTGGATTGTGCGCATTGGCCTGGGCGCATCAGCAAGCTGGTGAGGCCGGAGAAACCTACAGTAGAGCGCACCATAGCAACAGCCCAATATACCGAAGAGTAAATGGCTTCCGCCTTCCGCCCTACGCCTTTCCGCCTTATACTTGGGCGATGCATTGCCGGGGCAGATACACCCCATGGCAGGCTAACAATTGATTGGGATCTAGAGTGAGGGTGAAAGTTAGGATTCGAGTTAAGCGAGGTTGGTCTGGTGGGTTGGTCTGGTAAGCGGGTTTGGAGAGGCTGGTGGAGTTGGCTATGGGCAGCGTTGCTGAGCGCCATTTTTGTTCTTGGGTTGGTTCCATCGGCCTTGGCTGCACCTACCGAAGTTGCAGACTCTAATAGCCATCCACTGCTTACTGTGGAAATATTACGACAGCGACTGGCTAACCCAATTCAGCGGGAGGGGCGACTGGCCCTTGACCTGCGTAACTTCACGATTGATTTACGGGCTGAGAGTACGCTGACGGCTAATTTCTATCGACTGCTTAGCAGTGCTCTGCAAAAACCGGCCACGGCTCCAGCTTTAGATATGAGCTATGCCACGGTGTTGGGTGATTTTAATCTACAGCGACTGGGCCAGCGAGAGCCGCTCTATGGCGATACCCTAGCCTCGTTGTTAGATGCCGAAGGACAGACGCAGTTGAGGCGCGATCGCCAACGACTAGCCCAGCTCAGCCGCCTCTCTCAATCTCTGCTGATTCAGGCTGACAGTCCGCCTCAGCAGATCTACCTTTTTAAGGGGCCGCTGATAGCGGTGCAAACTCGCTTTGGTGGGGCTGTGGTAGGTAGCGAAACCTATTTTTTGAGTCGCCTCCTGGCCCAGGGCGCTATTTTCGAGCAGGGAGTCTACCTGTCGGGAGCTCGCTTTAACCGGGAGGTGAATGCGGTCGGGGCCGATTTCCGCCAGGTAATGCAGGCCAAAAGCGCCATTTTCTTTTCCCCTGTGCGGTTTGACCAGAGCCGGTTTCGCAACGGACTAAACGTGCAGGGAGCCGAGTTTAAGGCCAACGCTAATTTTAGTGGGGCGCAGTTTGTGGGCGACCTCAACTTTAGCCGGGTGCAGTGGC
>Ga0224723_1000443_pt1 | contig 28320 bp, 25 predicted proteins | sample Balambano_FR2_Me_FD_161647 | JGI IMG/M metagenome (GOLD analysis project Ga0224723, IMG submission 161647) | Freshwater sediment microbial communities from Lake Towuti, South Sulawesi, Indonesia - Balambano_FR2_MetaG | ecosystem: Environmental > Aquatic > Freshwater > Lake > Sediment | place... | reverse complement strand
TATTCTGCCGAATTCGCGGCTATCTTTCCACCTTACGCAAACAGGGGCACTCGGTTTTGGATGCACTATTTGCATTGTTCTCTGGTCAGCCTATCCCCCTGTTCGCTCAGCCTGAGTAGTTACGTCAGAATTAGTAATCCGAAATTTGCAAGGTTTTTGAGGTGGGAGCGCAGTCCTCACCTCTAAAAAAACCTGACCAGACTAACACTACGTCAGAATTTATAGTGCTTGTAATTGAATCAAAAGATACTACTTGGCTCATTAGATTTTGGCATAGTAAACATTAGGTGATCATATCCGGAGTGAGTCTTTTGTTCATTCGCGGAAGTTTGTTAATTCAAGGTTTGCCAGTGTTCAGGTATTCCTAACCTGAGCTAGTCAAACTTGTAGAATTTTGCTCAATATGACGTAACTGCATGTTTGCCAAGTGGTGACATTTGTGTTTGCCATGCATTCCTTTGCTACCTCAGTTGAATGCGTTGCAACATGTGCGGCATCTTAGACTTTTTACTGTCGTCGAGTGTGAGGAGATTTACTTGTGAGTGTTGTCTGGAAATTGTGTCTTTTGACTTCTATTATCACAACTGTTTTGATTAATAGTTTCAACGCGATCGCCCAATCCATTTCAACTGAACCCAGATTGAATGTAATGGATGGGGAACAAATGGCACCGATCGCTCAATCGTCAGGTGAACTGTCAGAAGTTTCAGAGGCTTCCAGTGATTTATTCACTGCTAATGTTGAGATCGATGTAATTAGCGAATCGATTGAGGAATTGTACTATATCTCTATGGCTGATGAATCTGCCAGAAAATCTCCTGATCTCTACTTAGAACAGGTTACTTCCGTAACTCAACTATCCGATGTACAACCAACAGATTGGGCATTTCAGGCATTGCGATCTCTGGTGGAACGGTATGGGTGTATTGTGGGCTATCCTGATGGCACCTATCGCGGGAATCAAGCCATGACTCGCTATGAATTTGCGGCAGCGATGAATGCGTGTTTGAGTAGTTTAAGTGAAGTGTTGACAACGGGAGATTTAGCCAGTCAAGATGATTTAACGACAATCGAGCGCTTACAACAGGAATTTGCGGCGGAATTGGCTGAAGTGCGCGGCCGGGTTGATGCACTAGAATCCCGCACTGCAACGTTAGAAGCACAGCAGTTTTCTACGACCACCATCCTGCGTGGGAACGTGTGGTTTAACCTCACCCAAGCCTTTCCCAGCGATGACATTCTGGCTGAACGCAGTCTCACGGCTCCAGACAGTCCGTTTGCCCCCCCAACACGAGATGCCAACAATCGCCCCACCCGTGTAGAACGCGATCAACCCCAACTTACTTTTAGTTATCTCGTTTGGTTGAACTTCATCACTTCTTTCACTGGGAAAGATGCGCTCGTCACCCAATTTGCGGCCGGCAATGGCAACTCACCAGCCAACTCATTGGTGTCCTCTGGTTTTTTCAATTCTTGGGGTGTACCGTTTCTGGATCAAACCGGAGCACCCAATACAAATGATATTACCCTTCGAGAGTCATTCTACTCTTTCCCCGTTGGAAATAACATTCAGATTGATGTCGGACCCCGTCTCAATTACTATCGCTACTACGATGCCAACCGCTTTACCTTCTTTCTCACAGGTGCCACCACTTTTAACTCGAATGGCAGTACCTTGCTCAATGCGATCGATCGCGGTTCGGGTGCCGTCATGCAATGGCGCATTGTTGAGCCACTGGAGTTAACCGTCGGCTACTTAGCGGAGAACACCGAGTTTTTAAATCCCAACATTTTTAACACAGCGAGCGATCCAAATAATGGCTTATTCAATAGCTCAAACACGATCAGCGCTCAGTTAGAATTTGCTCCCAGTCCAGACTTCACTGCGCGATTCGTCTATGCCCGCTCCAGTCTCAAGCCCTATAACGGCTTTATTGGTGGGGCTGTGGGTGAGCCGTTACCTTATGGCTATGCTGATGATGGCTTTGGGGGACGAGTCAGAGATTCGGGGGCAAATGCTTTTGTCTTCAACTTTGACTGGTTGATTACAGATGGGTTTGGTATTTTTGGCCGGTACTCCTACGGCAATATTGACATTAATCCGGTCAACGAGAATCGTAATGGCGGACAGATCGAGGTGCAATCCTACCAGGTTGGATTGGGATTCCCCGATCTGTTCAAGCGGGGGGCACTAGGTGTGATTTCCTTTGTCATGCCCCACAGCTATCTGGATGGACAGCGATTTCTGCTCTCAGGCGGTGGCGATGGAGCCAACCAATACGATCTGGAAATCTCCTACCGCTATCCCCTGACCGATAATATTTCGCTTGTGCCAGCGTTCTATGCAATCTGGAATGCTAATAACTTTGGCGATAATCCCACGGTATTTGTGGGTAACTTACGGACGCAATTTAGTTTTTAGTCGCTCATCATCAACCTAACCTGCCTCTAAGCGCACCACGTTCGCCGGTATAACTCCTGAAGCAGGCGGCAGAAACATGCCACCGTTTGTAACCACGTAGAGGGCAGTGCGATCGCCCTCTCCTTGCCCAAAAGCCACTGCTGTGCTGCCAGTCACGCCCTGTTCGGCTTGAGCAATGATAGTTGTGTTTCCCTGTGGTGTGATTTTCACGACGCTGTTATAAATGTGGGTGGCACCGTATAGATTTCCGGCTGCATCAAAGGCAAAATCATCAATGTTGGTGTGTTCAACAAAAATAGACGGCTCTCCGGGTTGCTCTGCGGCATCCAGGGGAATTTTGAGCAGCAACATTTTTTCGGTGTTCGAGACATAGAGGATATCCCCCAACCGCTTCAATCCGTTGGCAGCAGGAATAACGCTGTCCGGATTGCTGCGTGTCAGTAAGGGATGCTCTAACCAGACCTTTGCCTGCTGCTGTGTCAGATCATACAACCAGATGGCTCCCCGATAAGAATCAGCAATCAGGTAGCGATCGCCCGCCAACCGAGTTATGCCGTTGAGAAACTGCGCTTCCGGGAGCGGTATCACGGTTTCAACTTCGCCATCAGCAGCGAGGGTCATGACAATCGAAACGCCCTCTGCATTCCAGCCTGCCACGATTAGTGCCCCTTCTGAGGTTAAAGCAATACCGCTCACCTTGCCTGCAATGCTGGCATGGGTGGAAATTTGTCCATCAGGAGAAATCCGAACCACCTCACCGACTTCATGGTTAGTGACAAAGAGTGTGCTACTAGGAGCGATCGTCAAATTCTCTAAAAAGGTGTTTGCCGGAAACGAGGCTACAATTTGGGCAGGAGCCAGTTTAACAGGAGTGTTAGCGTAAATTGGTGGCAAATGGGTTGATTCACTCATGGAGTTGCAACGTGTCCTTAACATCAGAAGTGAACATTAGTAAACAATTTCAAACTCTGAAGTTTTAGCTTCATGCAGTGCCCAGAATTGTTCAGCAATGCGATCGGGATTGTACTTAGAATCAGACGCATCCACTGTACCACAAATCGTCACAGTGCCCACGCGAATATTGGTTTCCTTCAATGCTTGAGCCAAAGTATTGGCCAGCACCCGAACTCCCGCCTTACCAATCGACAGAGAAACAAAATCAGGACTGGGATAAAGGGCAAAACCTCCCCCCGTCAACAAGATCGTGCCCTGATTTTGCGCTTGCATAGCAGGTAAAACGGCTTGCACTGCCATCAATGCCCCTGCGACGTTTGCCTGAAAGTTACTCACCAACGTCTCATACGATTCCTGCAAAACATTTTGCATTCGCGGAACCGCCGCATTATAGACGAGTACAGCAGGATCTCCCAATCGTTCGCGAATTGCAGTAAACACCGCCTCTAGGGCTTGGCGATCGCCTGCATCAGCCAGAAAATAATGCGACTCCATACCCTCTGCCTGCAAAGTGTTCTGGTATCCCTGCAACTTCGTTTCGTTGCGGGCAATCATAGCAATCACAAATCCCGCCTGAGCAAATCGTCGAGCGATTGCCATGCCATTACCATCTCCCATACCCACAATCACAAACACATTTGCCATTCTCATAGCCTCCACTCTTGCATTCTCTTGTTACCAAGTTCCAGTTTGGCAATGCTGCCTTGGAAGCTCTGGCTTCCTGGCAATTCCCTCTCGTTACCAAGCTCCCGCTTGATAATACAGCCCCGGAGAACTTCCAGCTTCCCAGCAATTTCAAGCATCTACTTTAAAATCAACGGAGTCAAAACCGCAGCCATCAGCATTTCAAATTCAAGATTAGTTGCGCTGACGATGTTTTCCACAATCTTACCGTTTTGTAATCGCATTACGTGGGTTTCGATAAACGTAATCTCTCGACCCGTAGCCGCGACACCAAAGAAATCCTTCGCATGTTTCTGCACAGACCGAAACCGGGTGACAACGCGATCGCCAGCCGCAAACATATCTTCAATGACCAATTCTGAAACAGGGGGAAAAGCTTCATAAAAAGCGCTGAAGATTTGCTTATATTCCTCCAGTCCGTTGATGGGGGCATCGGGTTTTAATCCAGTGATCACTTGCACCGAAGGGTCGATGACCTCATCTGCTACACTCATATTGCCTTGACCCAAGAACTTTTCAATGAAAGTTTTAGCAATCGCCAAATTCTGGCTTTCGATATCCGTCATAAGTTTCTCTCCGTCCCTTGAGGGATTAATCGCATGTGTGATGCCAACCCGAGGTAAGCCTGAAACTGACTCAGCTTTATGGAAAAAAAGAAGCTCTAACAAGGGGTTTAAACCCGCCTGCTTTAGCCCGATCTTCAACAAGGGTTTAAACCCCTTGCCTAGTTCAGACTGATCTCAGATCAAAGCCTTTACTTTCGAGATTACTTTCACAATAATAGAAAAGATATAATTAATCAAATCGATATTAAAGATATAAACAATCAATGAAATCGATAGACATAGCCTCAATCGACCTCAATCTCCTGGTTGCCTTTGAAGCTCTGTTTGAAGAACAGAGCGTGACGGCCGCTGCCCAGCGGTTGCATTTGGGACAACCCGCCATGAGTGCATCATTGTCCAGGTTGCGCCAATTATTTGATGACGAGTTGTTTATTCGGGTGGGACGAGAAATGAAGCCGACCACCAAAGCATTAGAAATTGTACCAGGAATTTCTTTAGCCCTCCGGCAAATTCGACAAACGTTGGAGGCAAGCCAAACCTTTGATCCAGTCAGATCGCAAAGAGTGATGGCGATCGGTAGTTCTGATTACACCAGCTCGATTCTGCTACCAAAGCTACTCGATCGCTGTCGCGATGCTCCAGGGATTGATTTTCGTCTGGTAAATTATGAGAAAGACGAAATTGAAGATTTGCTAGAACAACGAGTCATTGATGTCGCGATCGGCACGTTTCAATCCCTTCCCCGCCAAGCCTATCAATTACCTCTAATGCAAGAACGCTTTGTGGGAATTTGCCGTAAAGGACATCCTGCTTGGCATAACGGCATTTCCCTCGATACCTTTGTCAGCGTGTCTCATGCCCTTTTTACCCTGCGGCAAGATGCGATCGGTGAAATAGACAAAGCGTTGACCCAACATCAGCTTCAGCGTCGGATTGCGCTAACTACGCCTTATCTCCTGGTATTACCCTCAATTATTGCAGCCAGTGATTTAGTCGCAGCGATTCCTTCTCGCTTAGCGCATCAGTTTGCCCAACAAGGATTAGTAGAACTATTTGAACTGCCAATTCCGACCGAACCCTGGCTGATTTCCATGATCTGGAGTAAGCTGGTGGAGCAAGATCAGGCAAATCGGTGGTTACGGCAGGAGATTGAGCATTGTTGTCGAGGATTGTAAAACTCTGTACTTCAAAACAGAAGCAACCATTCTCATCCTAAAATCTCTTGCCTCTTAGACTCTTGACACTATGGCTGTTCACAAATGGTTTTTTGTATCAACTACTATCGGGCTTTTGATGTTGACAAGTTCGATCGCCCTCAACTTTTTTCTCTATAACCGTCTCTATCAGTACTACGTTGAACTTAATCAAACCCGTTTAGATCCTTTGGGTTTGAATTACTTTCCTGCGGCTTCCCTACCCGCCACTAAGGGCGATCGCACGCGAGTAGTTTTCTTTGGTGATTCCAGAGCGGCCAGTTGGATTGCTCCTGAAATCGAAGGCTATGAGTTCATCAATCGTGGTATCAATTCCCAAACTACAATACAAGTGGTGCAGCGCTTCAATCAGCATGTGCGACCTCTGCGACCCGATATAGTGGTAATTCAGGTTGGCATTAATGATTTGAAAACGATTCCGTTGTTTCCAGAGCAAAAAGAAGCGATCGTCCTCAACTGTCAGAATAACATTAAACGCATTGTGCAGGCATCTCGAAACTTGGGCGCAACGGTCATTGTCACAACGATTTTTCCGGTGGGAGAGGTGCCGTTAGAACGTCGCCTAGTTTGGTCAGAGGACATCAGTCAAGCGGTAACAAAAGTAAATGCCTTTATCGCTCAATTGGCAGGCGATAGGATTGTTGTCTTCGATGCTTTCTCCGTCTTAGTTAATGAAGAGGATATGATGAAGTTAAACTATAGTCTGGATGAATTGCACCTGAATCAACTGGGTTATGAAATACTGAATCAAACATTTATCCAGCAATTTTGATGATTGATTTATGTCTACGCAAATGTCTGTTCCCCCGTCCTCGGTTCCTCAAGCGCGATCGCTCTGGCAAGAAGCATGGCGGCGATTTCGGCAAGACCGCATGGCTTTTTGGGGGAGTATTGTGCTGTTGCTCATTCTGGTAGCAGTGGTGCTGGGGCCGTGGATTTACCCCATCTCCTACAGTAAGATCGATTTTGCTCAAGCCACGGCTCCCCCCAGTTGGCAGCACCCCTTAGGCACAAACGATTTGGGACAGGATCAATTAGCTCGCATTCTTTGGGGGGGCAGAGTGTCCGTGGCAGTCGGCATTACTGCTATGTTGGTTTCGATTCTGGTGGGTACGCTGATTGGGGCGATCGCTGGCTTCTATGGAGGATTCATCGACGATGCACTTATGCGGCTGACGGATTTGTTTTTATCGCTGCCGCAGTTGCCCTTGTTGCTGCTGGTGATTTATCTGTTTCGAGACGCGGTTAGGGCGATCGCCGGCCCCGAACTTGGAATTTTTGTGTTGATTATTTTGGTGATTGGGGGATTGACCTGGATGTCTACTGCCCGCCTAGTGAGAGCAGGATTTTTGTCGATGAAGGAACGCGATTTCATCACGGCAATTCGCGCTTTTGGCGCACCTCCCCGTCGCATTATCTGGCTGCATATTTTGCCCAATGTTTTGGGCCCAGTGATTGTGGCAGCAACGTTGGGTGTGGGTAATGCCATCATTACCGAATCAACCTTGAGTTTTCTGGGGATTGGCTTCCCCCCCGATGTGCCAACCTGGGGACGAATGCTTTACGATGCCCAGAATTACATCACCTCTGCCCCTCATATGGCCATCTTTCCGGGACTGGCCATTTTTCTAACAGTGCTGTCGATTAACTACGTTGGTGACGGACTGAGAGATGCTTTTGATCCTCAGGCTGGTGAAGGGATGAACTGAAAATCTGCAAAGATAACAGCGACCAGAAGCGCCATCTTTATAGTGAAAAATGGGCGTTGCAGATTTTAAGGATGTTTTTGGACGTGAAACCTTAGGTTTCACGTCCAAAAACATCTTTCTATTAAGCAATGCCGAAAAATGATGTTGGAACAGCAATGTTGATGAGGTAATGCGCGAGTAGAAGTGACTGCACACAGCTTGGTCATTCCCCAAGAATGGCTAGTGGTCTGTCAATTTTGCTTTGCGGGGTATCCCGCAAAGCAAAATTAAATTAAAGGAGTTTTGAGGGGTCAGCGACCCCTCAAAACTCCCTTGACAGAGCACTCGTTCCTTGGGGTGCGAAGATTTGTAGATTATTCTCGACGCGACCAATAACCCCCGGATGTTGGGTATAGCTGAAGATTACCGTTTGCCGTTCCACTAGTCCAATCACCTGTGTCACCCGATGCAGGGAGTATTTGCCACAAAATAAACAGAGATCTCCTGGAGCAAGGTCAATTTGCTGCACTCTGGGGGAATTGCCTTGAAGCACCTGAGCGACTTGGTCAAAATTTTCTGCTTCTGCCGATCGAATATAGGAAGCTACTTCCAACTCTCCCCCCTGTTCAGCCGCCCGCACCAGCAGGATCACACTGAAGTCATTTTCGTCGAAGTGCCAGGGATGCTCTGCGGTTGGAGGCAAAAGATTCAGCACCAATCCACCCAGAGCATCGGCATATTCGTAGACGATCGCCAGATTAAAACAGGCAGCAATCCACTGTTTGAAGCGATCGCTGTGATACAGGTTCAGCAACAGAGAGTCTGCGTCAAACTGAGTTTGAGCAATGAAGGCATTGGTTCTTAGAGCGAACGATCGCAAAGGATGATCGGGCGACAGGGAAGGATCATCTTGAGTCTTATAGGGATTGGTATATCGCACAGTGTGATGGGACAGGGGAGCCAAGGCAGCGCATTCTGCTTGTATAACAGTTAAAGCTGAGGGAGTGATAAAATTTCTCAGAATACAATAGCCCTGCTTGGCCAATTGGTCACGGCACTGCTGCACCAATTGGACACCCCATGGGGCAGCTAAATCCTGGATGGGGTAGGCTGACAGATTGATTACCTGTTCTATTGTTACTGATGTTACTGGCTGGACTTTGCTGTGGAACATGCTATCTGTTGAAATTATGCGAGAGTGAAAGCTCACTTGTTCGTTTAAAGTCATCAGTGGTATCCAGGTAGGGATGGGGAGTGCGGGTGCAGCCGCACTCCCCAAATCATCACCTATTCAGGATTACTGAAAAAGCCAGTCTTTAATAAACATTTGTGAAATGCTACCTACACTACACCCAATTCATAGGAGTCCTTTGATAAAAAGGGGTGAACTATAGAAATCAGTCGGACGTAACGGAATGATGTATCAGTTCCAAAATTCCCTGCCCTCCTTACCTCTGCCAACGTTAGAGGAAACCTGTAACCTCTATCTGCAAATTGTGGCTCCATTGTTAAACCCTGCTGAATGGCAGCAAACCCAGGCAGCAGTCATAGATTTTCAGCAGGGAGTAGGGATGACGTTACAACGGCAACTAGAGCAGATTGCTCAGTCCACTGAGACAAGTTACCCCTATGACATCGGGGTGAAGAATTTTCTAGAGAATCGATCGCCTCTCCCGATTCATATCAGCTTTGGCTTAGTGCTCTCGCCGCTAGAAGGCATCCCCGCTAATGTCAGCCCTGATTTCTCCTTGCCCAATCTCGTGGCTCACTGGATTGTTCGCACGCTTCAAGTTTATCTGAAAATCCGCGAGGGTGAATTGGAACCCGATCGCGAAACCTCCCGCGCTGGCACCAATCCGCTGTGTATGGTGCAATACAAACATCTGTTTGGCTGTGCCCGTATTCCTGGCATCAAGAGTGATACGTTGCAACTTCACAAAAGTTTGTACAGCGGACTAACCGAAGTAACAGATGAAGATAGACAAAGTATTATCGTGATTCGACAGAATGTATTTTACTCACTGGACTGCATTGAAGCAGGTCAAATTGTGCCAATTGAAGCGATCGCCCAACAATTAAAGTGGATTTTAGACAATACCATCCCAGAAGGTTCCAGCGCGGGAACACTGACCGCCCTCAATCGTACAACATGGGCGGTATTACACCGTACCCTGAAAGCGACTTCTGCTGAAAATGCTCACTCCTTGAATTTGTTGGATCAGGCTCTCTTTGTTGTCTGCCTGGATGATGCTGAACCCGAAACTTTAGCAGGCGCAGCGCGGCTGGCCCTGCATGGAGATGGCAGAAATCGCTGGTTTGATAAGCCGTTGCAATTCATCTTTAGCGATCATGGGCAGGTTGGGCTAAACGTTGAACACGCTGGACTGGATGGTTACGCTGTCATGCGTTGCCTGTCTGAAATTCATAAAATCAGCCAGCAGCCATTTGAAACTGCGATCGTTTCTCCATCCTTTAACCCACCTCAAAAGCTCCAGTGGGTCTTATCGGATAAATTGCAGGATGCAATGCAGCAAGCAGAACAGGTGATTGACCAGCTAATTAATAAAACCGAACTTTTATCGCTGCGGTTTCATAAATTTGGTCGGGATGAAATTAAGCAATGGGGATTTAGTCCCGATGCGATTGTACAGTTAGCGATGCAAGTCACCTATGTGCGTCTCTATGGAGCACCTGCCTGCACCTATGAATCGGTTCACACACGGCGATTTCGCTATGGGCGCACGGAAGCAATGCGCTCAGTTACGCCAGAATCAGTAGAATTGTGTCGGCAGTTACAAGCTGATTCAACTGATGCGGAAAAGCTGGAGGCATTGAAAATAGCGGTTTCTGCTCATACGCAGCGCATCAAGGCGTGTCAACAGGGACGGGGAGTCGATCGCCACTTAGCGGCATTGCAACTGTTGGCTCAATTGCAAGGTATCACCCCAGAAATCTTCCAGGACGACGCTTACACACAGGTTTTAGGGAAATCCGTTCTATCGACCAGTAGTTTAGCCGCCGATATGGGAATCGCTGCTTTTTGCTTTGGCCCCGTGGTAGAACACGGCTATGGCATTGGTTATTTGATAGAAGGCGATCGCTTGACGTTTGTAGTTAGCAGTCGCTATCGCCAGACGCAGCAATTTGTTGAGCATTTGCAACAAGCCTTGCTAGACTTAGGTAAACTAATGCGCTAAGAGGGCATTTGATGATTAGGGAATTAGATGGGAAACCACAGAGGCGCAGAGGGCATAGAGGGTAGTTTGAAAGTTGTGGGAGTTGGGTATGAACTGGAAGAGAGCAAGAGAAATGTCAACGGATGCGATGCCGATCTTTTGATAAGGGCAATCGCTATGGAATACCCTGAAAGGGGATATCTAAACACTTAAACTGTAGAAAGAAAATCCAGTAAACTGAGGATAAAAAATCCAGGAGGAGGATCATGATAGCTCATAAGCTTAAAGGTAGAATTGATCAGTCTGGATATTTAATCGTTACTGAACCAATCCATTTGGCTCCTGGTGAGGTCGAAGTTATTGTCTTGCAGACAGATCTGGTTGCTGAAGATGCGATCGCTCTGGAAACTGAGACACCCACAAAGTTAACAAAGAGAGCAAGACCCTCAAAGATCAAAGCACTTCAGGATTGGTTTGAAAATACGGAACCAGCCCCAGCAGATTTTGATCCTGAACAAGCAAGATGGGAAGCATTGAAAGAGAAACACGGACTGTGAAAGTTTTACTGGATACAAATGTTATTTTGGATGTTGCTCTCGAACGCCAACCTCATTTTGCAGCGAGCGAGCAAGTCTTATCATTTGCTGAGCAAGGACAAGTTTCAGGTTACATTTCAGCGTCCACATTCAGTGATCTTTACTACGTTATCCGCAAAAATAAAGGTCGAGGATCTGCGCTTGACTTCCTAAAAAAAGTGTCAAGCTTTTGCCAAATCGCAACCGTTGATCAAACCGTCATCTCACTGGCTTTGACCGCAAACTTTAAAGATTTTGAAGACGCAATTCAACACAGTGCCGCTGTCATCAACCACTTAGATGCCATTGTTACCCGCAATCCCCAAGATTTTGCTGGAGCAGCATTACGAATTATGGTTCCTGATATGCTGCTGCAAGAGTTTGCCAATTCTCCCTGAATCACTATCCTGGTAAATCTTCCTCAACCCTAAGAATTCAGGATTAAATAAAACCGAACTTTTGTTGGGAGGCGCGGCTTCGCCGTGCCTCCCAACAAAAAAATTTGGGGTTTTATTCAATTCACGTTCCTAACCGACAAGCGTTTACGATAGGAAGCAGATACTTTCAATAGGAGCTTAGGTGAATGGCCGTCAAAAAACAATATGGCAGTTTTCAAGAAATGATTGCTGAATCTGATTTACCGGTATTAGTAGACTTTTATGCGCCCTGGTGTGGCCCTTGCCAGATTATGGCTAAGGTATTAGAGCAGGTGAATGCTGAAATGAAGGATCAACTACGAGTCGTCAAAATTAATACAGACAATTATCCAGAACTGGCCTCCCGCTATCGTGTGCAGGCCTTACCAACCCTGGTGCTGTTTAAGCAGGGGCAACCCGTCGATCGCATTGAAGGAGCACTGCAAGCGCCGCAATTGATGCAACGGTTGCGATCGTTTGTCTAATCCTTGTAATCATCTTGTTGTAGACCAGACATCATCGCGTATTGCTCTGCCAATTCCTCGATCGCCCTTAGCAACTCCGCTTGTTGCCAACCTTGATAGAGGTGAGCAGCGATCGCGCAGCCACCCGCCCCAACTCCCTCTTTCACGTAGCCCTGTTCATACATTTGTAATTTGGGGAAACGAGAGGTCGCAAAGCTGAGTTGAGTTGCCAGTAAAGGAGCGTGCAGTAGTGCCGCCAAGCCCACGGTATCTCCGCTGGGGTCTTCTGCCACCCAACGGGTGGTGCCAACGCAAACTTGCTGGGGTTGCCAGAATAAATCGTAGGTTTGCGTGATGGACTGAATCAGGGCATACACCGCCAACATCTGGGTGCCCCCTGCCAGCAACACACCGCCTGAACGACTGGCAGCGATCGCCATCCCCGCGACGGTAATTTGCATCGGATCACCCACCGCTGCTACAACAGCGAATGGATCGGGATGGGATGCTGACAACAATCCGGCTCTTTGTAATCCCGTTTGAACAACTGCCCATTTTTGGGCGTGATTACATTGGGGATGGCTACTATTCACTTTACCTGCGGCGTTCCAGCCTAATCCAGTCAAAACGGCTAAAGCCGTCGTTGTTCCACCGACGACACATTCACCTAAAATTAAATAACCATTTTGTGATGCTTGAATTAATTTTTCACCCCATTTCAGTCCTTGCTCAAACAAGTGTTTCACAACGGGGAGAGACAGAGCTTGACCGCTCTGCAAACATTGGGCAACCTGACCCTGCACATCGATACAGGGAATGGCAGGAGCAACAGGTAATCCGGCATTGAACAAGTAAAGAGGGATAGTTTGCTGAGCGATCACTGCTCGTGAAATTAAGACAGGAGACGCTCCCTCAATCAGCGGTGGCAAAGGATAGCAGGGATGCGGTTGCGGCCCATTGTAGAGAAATTCGGCATCGGCGATCGCGGTATATCGGCGGGCTTCAGGCGTGGCTCCAGCGGCTGAAATGCCAGGGATTAATCCTGTTTCAGTGAAACCTAGCACACAGGCAAAGCAGGGCGATCGTGCTCGAAATCGTTCAATCCATTGTTGTGTGTTATTAATTTGGCTGTAGGCTCGGATAGGTGACATGACATGACCGATTGTCATAATGAGATAGAAGGTAGAAGTGGGGCAAGAAGATATTGATCAAAGGAAATCGATTGGATTAGTCGGGAATGTGGACTTTGAGGAAGTCCATGACTTCATTGCACCAGTTGAGCCATTCGGTTTCATAACGAATGCCATAGCGCAGCGTTAGATAGTGATATTTCTGCTCAATTGACACCGTGTTTGGATTTTGAAAGTAGCGTTGAGCGATCGCCTCATAGACCGCTAACTGTTCACAGTGTTGTTGGCGATGTTGTTCTAGTTGTGTCAGGATAGTTTGCCTGGATACCAGATGTCCGGCAAACAATTTGACCAGCAAATCGTCTCTGGGTGAACTGATATCACTGGATTGAACAATCCAATTCTGAAAGTATTCTCTTCCTGCCGTTGTCACAGCATAAATTTTCTTATCGGGTCGATTTTCCTGTTGAACCGAGTGAGCCTCCAACAACCCCTGCTCCTCTAATTTAGTCAATTCACGATAAATCTGCTGAAAGCTGGCTTTCCAGAAAAAGCCGACTGAACCTTCAAACCGCTTTCTCAGGTCGTATCCGCTACAAGGTTCGTCTACCAGTACCGCCAAAATTGCGTGAACTAAGGCCATAAGCTCCTGCTTGACATACTCACTTTGTTGATTATAGACTATTTTATAGTCAACTAAGTGAATATTAACTTGGTTGAGTTACTTCTTCCCCTCGCTCCTAATCTGGAGTTTGGGAGCGAGCGGACTCAAGCTTTAGATGAGCGAATTGGGGTTAGCCCACGGGAAACTGGAGCTTCCCTGGCGGCGTTATCAAGTCAGAACTTGGTAACGAGGAGTAACGGCAGATAAATTAAGGTGAAATGCTAGTCTATCCTGTTCAAACATTCATAACTCATAATTAACGCTGAAATAAATACCATGATCTTGAATGTTTTCCCCCCGATCCGCTAAATCAACCAGTGGTAGAGCATAGTCCAAACGCAGATTGAAATCGGCAAAGGGTTGCCAGAGGAGTCCCACGCCTATCCCTGCTAAAAAGGTTTGATCAGGCAAATCTGTTGAGTTACCCCCATCATTCCACACCGAACCCATATCAGCAAAGGGGGCTAATTGAAAAGCGGGTTCTCCCGCTGCATTGCGGTTGACAACAAAACGGTCTTCCACAGACAGACGGAAACCATTGTCCCCAATCCGGATGTTTTGGCGAAATCCCCGAATGGACTGGCCGCCGCCAAGGACAAACTGTTGTGAAGGGAGGAGCGGATCAGGGGTGAATTGGGCATCTACCTGGAAAATCAGCAAGTTATTCGGATTGAGGATTTGCACCCGCTGCACCTGTCCTAACCAACTGAAAAATTGCCCGTCTGTACCAGCACTGCGGGCAGTGGCATCCAACACGTCTAATCCTAGATTAAACTGCGATCGCACGGCCCAGGCTCCTCTGGCATCACGATTGAGATAATCTTGTCCAATCCGAAGTACGCTGGTTGTACTGTTATCCGCTACGAACTCACTAATTAGGGTTTGACCATCGCGATAGGTGAATCCTAATGAGACGGCAAATTCTTCGCGGGACGATCGCCACAACGGTTGACGCACTGTTAGCTCATATAGTTCGGATTGTCCTTGAATGTCAAATTGGGCAAATTCTGGGTCAGTAATCCGATAATCGCTAGGAGCCGCTCGTAATTCCAGGGTGCCATTTAAAGAATTAAAAGGAATGACGTAGCTAAAATCGAACAAATTAGACCCACCCGTGGTGGAGCGAGTGTAGGATGCAGATAAGCGATCGCCTCCCCCAGTTGGACTCAACCACGTCACCCCAATTTCAATTTGTTCTGACCCGACACTCGGTGGCGAATAGTTGTTGACTCCTACACTCAAACTGAAGGGATAAGCTTCTGTCACTCGCACAATCAAAATACTTTTCCCTTCCACACTGCCTCTGCGAATACTAGCTTCGACATTAGAAAACAGGGGATCGAGCCGCAGCAGCCGCAGTTGATCTTCCAATTGACTTTGGTTTAAAGGAGAGGTCGTGCCCCGTTCCAGCCGTTCCTGGATGTAGCGATCGTTGATTCTTAAAGTAAAGATGTTCTCATCAACCTCCCCTGTTTCATCCACCGGAGCAATGCGCTCAATCAAGAATTCTTCAATTTCTCCTTCAATCACTCGAATGGTAGCCACTCTATCATTCAAATCTTGATCTGGCGGAAAAATCGCTCTGGAGGTAATGTAGCCCTGGTTGAGATAGGCTTGGGTGATGACATCGGCTAATTGCCCCATCTCAGCAGTCGTGGTGGTCTGGCGTGCTTCAATGGTTTGAATGATTTGTTTGGCCTCGGCAAATACACTGTCAAATTCAGGACGATCAAACAAGGTACTGTCTACCACTTCAATCGTTTGCACTGGAAAGGGCAGTTGATCGGGCGAGGGGGCTATGGTCGGCTCTACTGGCGAGACTTGAGCCAAAACTGCCACTACCCCCAAGGGCATGGCATTCATGGTTCCGTCTTGAGTTGGCAGCGTTTGGGCGATCGCATCCCCCATCGTCAATAATTCAGTAAAGAAGAAACAAAATGAACTCATCGCTCCACCGTGCAACCAAAAAATTCGTAGCATATCTGCCTATCATGCTCCACTTCACAGCATCACAGAAACAATGCTCTGCTCTCCATTTGGACACTATCACGGAAGTAGCCGAATTGAATTCCTAAGAAAAACTACGTTTGCTTGTCTGCTCCCTGGAGTGTGGCGGGTGCCACGCACCCACCACACTCCAGGGGAAACTCACATAAATCTAGTGTTCTGTCAAGGAAGTTTTGAGGGGTCCGTGACCCCTCAAAACTTCCTTGAATTTAATTTTGATTTGCGGGGTATCCCGCAAATCAAAATTGACAGACCACTAGGAAAAAGCATCAAAAAAGGGCGCTTAAAACGCCCTCACCCGCAAGGTTAAATTTTCATCTGTGGTCATTCGGGTCGATTTGCAGTCAAGATTTAAGGATTACCTGACTCTGGCATGACCATTTTTAGAGTTGTAAATGGTTTCGTCTCCTTGAAAAGCATGTGTACCATTTTTCCCAGATGTGTGACCATTACCATTGCGGGGCTGAATTACACCATAGCCGCCATGATTACGTTCGTAAATTACATTGATTTCACCTGTCTCAATATTACGGAAGACATAGAAATCATGATCGACCAATTCTAGCTGGTCTAGCGCTTCCCGCAGGGTCATGGGTGGCATGGCAAAGTATTTAGTACGAACTACTACATCAGGCAGTTCGGGAGTGCGATTTTTAGTCAAATCAGGAGCAACGGGGTGATGTTCGATCGCTTCAATGGTTTTGATGGGTGCATGATGTTTTTCGTGACGTTTCTCCTTGTACTTGCGGAGTTGGCGGGAAATTTTATCAGCAACCAAATCAATGCTGGCATAGAGATTTTCGCTGCTCTCTTCCGCCCGCACAACTGCACCATTGGCATAAATGGTGACCTCAGCAGTTTGCTTAGGATTTATCCGGGGATTCCGAGCCACCGACAGATGCACATCTACTTCGGTTGTAAGCGATTGAAAATGGCAGACAGCCTTGTCAATTTTTTGGTAGACATATTCGCGAATCGCGTCGGTGATATCGATGTTTTTGCCCTGGATAACAAGCTTCATAAAGCTGGCCTCCCGTGGAGAACTGTGTGTGATAGTTTTACCCTAGCACCTTGTATTCTGTACGACAGAGGCCTTTAGAATGTTTTGCATCCTGTGATAATTCTTGATTTGAACTATAGTAAATTCAGCCAAATTTGCGTGAAATAGCGCTTGATTTATCAAAGTGGTCTAATTAAACTGTGAATCACCTATGTTTTAATACCAACCGATCGCTACAAGTCAGCTACCTTGGGCTGGTGCCTTACTCAATCGCATGGCAGCATCAGCGTTCACTCGTCTCAGAACGCAAGCTTAATTCAAACCTGGATGATATCTTGCTGCTATTAGAGCACCCTTCAGTTTACACATTGGGGCAAGGAGCAAGCTTAGAGTTTGTTAAGTTTGACTTAACACAAACTGAGTACGAACTGCATCGGGTAGAACGAGGCGGCGAAGTAACTTACCACTACCCAGGTCAGTTAGTTGGTTATCCCATCCTCAATCTGCGGTATTACAAACAAGACCTGCACTGGTATCTGCGACAACTGGAAGAAGTGCTGATTCAAACCTTAGCCCAATTAGGCGTAAAAGGCGATCGCTGCTCTGGGATGACGGGAGTGTGGGTGGAAGATTACAAAGTGGCGGCGATCGGTGTAAAGGTCAGTCGTTGGATTACGATGCACGGGTTTGCGCTCAACATTTACCCAGATCCAAAAGGTTTTGAGCGTATTGTCCCTTGTGGACTCGATCGCTCCGTCGGTTGCTTGCAGCAATTTCTTCCCCAAATAGACCATGTGCAAGTGCGCCATGCAGTCATTGGGTCATTTACTGAAGTATTTCAGACGCAGGGTGTCCATCTTCCTGACGCTGATCGCTACGCGGTAGAGCGCGTAGCTCTATCACCCCCCAAACCCCAAGAGGCTAAAACAGGTCTTGGAAGATTGTTATAAACTATGAGCGGGACAGTTTTTAGAATAGGACTGACGCAGTTGGGGATTTGGAGGGCACAATGCGCCCTCCAAATCCCCAACTATTCCGGTTTTTCGCAGGAAGTGCGTAAGTCCTATCTATAAAAAACGTCTTTGGGAGAGCCAGGACAGCAGAGTGGCAATGCCATTAATGGGGTCTTGAGTCTCTTGTGGTGCATCTACTGTAAGTGCAGGTTCGTTTTATCATGACATCTCCTTCTGTAAGTCAATCTGGTGATCCAGCATTGGCTGATTCGGTTCGAGTGAATTTGAGCAATCCATCTGAAATCATCCAAGGCCCATCCAGGGTTAAGGTTGTTCTACCCAATTCCAGTCTCTGGTCTTTGCATGCTTCTGATCTGGATGAGGATGAATTTAGCTCTTCATCTGCCCATGATTCGTCTGGTGCCCACGCTCCACCCCTCATGTCATTGCGATCGCGAGATTGGCAAGTTCTCTCAGAACTGTTCAACATAGATGGGATTGAGGATATTGAAATGGACATTCTGTACAACCTTAACCAACTTACAACAACTCCCTGCTGGGAGGAAGACCTCACCTCAACCGAAGAGTTGCAAGGTTTCCTCTGATCAATATCCTTAGGACTCATGCACGAGTGCATCCCACTTTTGTAATCTGCTAAACTCGATTTTGCGAGTGGGTGCGCTGTGCATGCGCCACTCGCAAGATCGGGATGCACCCCTCATACACGCTGTGCAAAAAACCAAGAGAAATGGAGAGTTTGGTGCGAAGCGATCCACAAAACCTCCAACTGTATAAGTCCGACTCTTTAAACTTAAAAGGACAAGGGGTTTACCCTTGTCTGCAAACTGTTTGTCGTGAGGAAGCCTTAAAAGCGACTAAGAGCAACCTGTCAAACTCCTTCTCACGTCGTTTGGGCTACGTCTTTCTGAGATTGTTGCTGCAACGCTTTCAGAATCGAAGCCTTTTCAATCAATCCTAATAAAGCGCCATTCTCTTGCACCACTGCTAAAGAAGGTAGCTTCTTCTCTTCTAATAAATTGATCACCGCTAGCAGGGACTGGTCATGAGGCACTGTCACAATCTGCTCAGCCGATCGCGTCAAGGTCTGTACGGTTACATCCCACCAATCATTTGTCGGCACTTGTTTTAGATCATTTACATCCAGTTCACCCACCAACTGACCAGCGTCATTTGTGACGAGAAACTTTTGCCACTGGGTTTCCTGTCCAATGATGTGATTATTCACCAGTTCGCGTAGAGAACTGTTTGCCGAGATCAAAGGACTGTTGGGAAAAATTGCGTCTGCTGCGGTCAGCCCACTCAGTTGCTCTTGAATTGCCGCTGTTTGAGCTGAAAATCCAGCATTTTGTAACAAAAACCAGCCCACCAGCAGCGTCCAAAAGCTACCAATGTCGCTAATTTCAAATACTGCGGCCAATCCTAAGATAATGCCAATCCACCCAAATACCTGACCTACTCGGCTAGCAAAGGCAACCCCCCGGTAGGGCTTTCCAGTCACTTTCCAGACGATCGCCTTCAACACATTTCCCCCATCCAGGGGCAGTCCAGGGATGAGATTGAACAGCCCTAACATCATGTTGATGTAGGCTAACAATCCCAACATGGCAGCAAACGGGCCAGTCAGACCACTGAAGAGATTGATTCCGGTGAGCACGCCAAATAGCAGAAAGCTAACCAGGGGACCGGCGATCGCGACCTTAAAGGCATCACCTGGCGTTTTGGATTCTTGTCCCAGGGTGGCCAGACCACCAAAAATAAACAGGGTAATAGATTTGACCTCAACCCCTTGGCGGATCGCAGCAAAGCTATGCCCCAGTTCGTGCGCTAAGACCGAGGCAAACAACAATAGTGCAGTTACCAATCCGAGCAACCAGGCGCTCCCTGCCAGTTGAGGGAATTGAGCCAGAAGCCATTGGCCATCACTCCAAGCGACCAGCGCTAAAACCCAAAACCAGGATGGATTTACATAGAAGGGAATACCAAACAGATTGCCAACCCGGATGTTGCCATTCATATGTCAATACCTCTGTTCAAATATGGAGTCGCCTAATCCCTGTTCTGTTTCTATCCTAACGACAGATTGCTTAGACTCTAATCTTTCAACAGATGTAATTTCCGACCCTGTGTAACTGTAGTTCGCCAAGATACAAGACAGCTTTGCTCAGGAGCGGCAAAATTTTAGATTTTAGATTTTAGATTTTAGATTGACAGGACTTACGCACTGCGTGCGAAAAACCGAGATAGTTGAGGGATGTGTGGGGCACGACGCGCCCCACACATCCCCCTCAACTGCATAAGTCCTGATTGAGATTGAAATTGAATCCAAAATCTCAAATCCAAACTCCAATCGAATTAACCAGGCAAACTTAGTTCGACAAACTCCTAGCCTGATTGATTGATAAAATGGGGTTATGAGAGGTGAGCGATTCGGTCTGCTCACCTCTCATGATCTCTGTAGGATTATCTGTAGGATTACTAGAATTACCGCTTGAGACGTTTAATTCGAGACCTCAAGTTCACAGCATTCAACGATTTCAGCCTCGGCAAGATGTGCCAGACCAACCGTTTCTAGTAAGTTAGCCCACTCGTTCTGATAGGTTTGATCGTTGGGTTCCGCCTGTCGCAGGGCGGCCGAAGCGGCGATCGCATCATACCAAATTCCGACCTGTTTGAGGACACGAGGGCGATCGCTGGGGGTGCCCAGTTGGTTGACGAGGGTAGCGGTAGGTTCGATTCGCTGAATCCAGCCCTCTGTGAAAATATCACCAGAGCGATCGTTCGGATCACAAATCAAGGAAAAATACCAATGGTAGTACTGATTTGCCTCCAATCGAGAAGTTGCGATCGGTGCCCCAGTTGCGGCTTGAGTGACCGGAGGTAGGCGCAAACTGACAATTCCACCCGTTTCAGGAATAGGAAATGTGGTTTTATAAACTTCGTTTTCATTCTCATCCAACAGGACAAATTCCGCTGCTTCCGCTGCAATCTGGGGAACATACCAAAGTAGGGTCGGCGAGACTTCGACCGTTTGCCCAAAGGAGGTGTCTGGAACGAGAGCCGTCAAAGGATATTGACCTTGCAGGCAATTTCCTCGGGTGCCTCCTCCTTCCCGACGGCTGGGCAATCCTGGGTCTACCGGGGGCATCCATTGAGCCAGCGCAACAGGCGGAAGCATTCCCATGCCAATGGCTAGCGCTAGAGTTAAAGATAGAGAGACTTGACGAAAAGGCAAGTGACGTAAGTGCATAGAGTTAACCTTTAGAATCAGCAACTTAATATCTGTGAAGTAGAACATCAGAAAGTTGAGGAAGCCTGAGGGATGCTAAGAATTATTAAATGATTTATTGATGTTCCATCAAATTTATCTTCTGGAAGGAAATCAGATAAGTCAGATTAAACGAAATGTGGAGGTAGATGAAAGCATGTCTTAAAAGTCACTGAATTTCTGATTGATATGCTTAGAACACAAATCGGAGATAGCCCGACTGCTGCGTCCATTCCCTGTTCAATGACCTCTTAAAAGGACTAATTATATTGGTTTGAGTTGGTCTTGTGGGCAGGCACAGATTTACCTACGCTTCTCCATAACATCATCTCAGTGATCTGGTAAGAACGCTAACCGTCGAAAATGTGTGCACTCTTATAGATTCATCTGCTATGCTTTTGTTTCCGCTTGAGTGTCAGAATTCTTTGAACGTGAATTCAATGCACGGGTATTGAACTCACGTTGCAACAACAACTATTGCCGAGTTAATGTCAGTCTAAAGTGGATGTAAATTCTACGACATTTGGGGTTTGGTAATGTCCCACGACTCGGTAGATATCAACCCATTGTTCCTTACCCCGCAATTCCATTGGTCCCCACGGTTCCACTTGAAACAAGCCTTCAACCAGTTGCAGTGTATCTTGGGCAATCAAAATGCGACAAACTCCTGTTTGGCGTTCTTTAGCTATACTTTCGAGGCGGGCAGCCGTATTGACGCTGTCGCCGATGACTCCATATTCCAGACGATCTTTACCACCCAAGCTGCCAACCACGACTGGCCCAGTGAAAATACCAATTCTCATTTGAGCAGGCCTCAGCCCCCGTTGTTGCCAGACCTGATTGAGGTGTTCCAACCGAGTACCCATCGCCAGGGCACAGGCGATCGCTCGACGGGCATCTTCAGCCACCTCGGCAGTTGTGAGCCGGGGCATGGGTACACCAAAGACCGCTAGCATACCGTCTCCTGTAAATTTGTTGATAATCCCTTGATGGCGATGAACTTCGTGGGTCATTTCAGCTAAATACTCATTTAACCAGTCCAATAAAGCCTCTGGCTCCATTTTTTCAGCCACACCGCTAAACCCCCGAATGTCAGAAAACAACATCGTCGCAGTGAGTTTTTGACCGGGTAATTTGCCGGATTGAATCAGGCGATGGCGGGCATTCCAAAGCGCATCTGCAATCTGGGGGGAGGTATTTTGTCCCAGCAGGGTCATAACCATGCGTTGTTGTCGTTGAGCAAATTGAGCACGGAAGGCTGTGACTGCCCCAATTGAGGCGATCGCTGCCACCCCCGGAGCAACTGAAGGCACCCATCCCTGGTGAGTTAGCAGCAAAAAACAGGAAGCTGATAGCAACGCAAGCATCCCTGCACTGCTGAACAATAGCAACGCAGGATGAGAAATTTTCCAGGCTAAATGACTACCCAGTAGTGCCCAAACCCATATCCACAACCACTCTGCCCACTCTGCCCAATACCAGATGAGAGAGCGATCGCCCTCAGCCAAATCTAGAAGTTGAGTCACCATTTGGGCATGAATTTCTACCCCCGCCATTCGGTGATCTGCCTCATTCCCTGCTGTAAAAGGCGTGTAGAACAAATCTTTGCTGCTGGGGGCAGTCGTTCCCAGCAGCACGATCTTGTTTTGCACCCATGTGGGAGAGAATGAGCGGGTCAAGACCTGAGATAGGGTGACTCGACGACTGATGGGCTGACGAGAACGATACTCTAGAAGGATCTGATAGCCCTGAGCATCATTGGTTTGATAGGCTCCAGAAGTTTGGGTTAACGGCAGAAATGTTGTTTTGCCAAGTTGCATGTAGTTTGGGTTCAGGTCACTGGGCCTTGGGGTCACACCTTGGTAAGCGAGTGCTTGGAGAGCTAACTGCAAAGCAAAGGAAGAATAGGTTTTTTCCTGAGTGCGGACGTAGAGGAGCTGGCGGCGGACGATGCCATCAGGATCAACCAGCAGATCATTGAAGCCGATTCGTTGATCTGGAATACCCGTTGGCGGAGGGATCTGATTCAGTCCAGATTCTGTATCTCCTAATTTTGTAATGACAATCACATTGTCAGCTTGCATCGCCTGCCGTAATGCCGCTTGACCAGGTTCTTTAGGAATGGATCGGTGCAAATCTATACCAATGGCTTGGGGTTGATAGTCTTGTAAAGTGGAGATTGCTTCTGCCAGAATTCCGTCACTGGGTGTGATTTGTCCAATTTGTTGGAGATCTTCTTCTGTAATAGCAACCACTAGTAAACGTGGATCAACCGTGTAGTTGGGATGCAAGCGTACCAGTCCATCGTATGCCTTCAACTCCAGCGATTGCAGCCAACCCAGTTGTTTCACGCCAATGGTCAAACCGCTAACCGTCAGACTTGCCACAGCCGCCACTTGGATGCCCAAAGGGATGAGGGTTGGAATATGATTAAATATGGGTAACAGAGCAGGAAATGGCTTAAAACCCACAGATAGCCTCAATGGATAGAAAAGAGACGAGTTTAGAATCGTTCAAGTTCGCGGTAGAAGCAAATAAATTTTGTTGGAATGTGTTCAAACTGGCTGCGAGACTAATTCACTTGCTGAGTTTGAGAATTTGAATTTAAAGTATAGTTCATCACTGACGGGTAAGCCCCTTAATCCTCTTACCTCTTTAGGCACTTATTTAGGATCTTAAAAGCTGTTGGAACAACCAAAACTTTACTATGGTGACTACAACTGGCTGTTTATGAATCCCGTTTAATTTTTGCACCAGCTTTGAGGCCAAAACCTGAAAGTACGTGAATTTTGCCATCAGTATACTTAGAAGAAATCAAGTCGGATTGCTATATGCGTTACCCGTAACATCCTGTGGATATCAATTCAGATTAATATAGTAATTAAAAGGCAGGTCAGGGTGCCCAATTTCCCCAGATCCTATTTCCCAACTTCTAAGATGGAAAGCTTCCAGGGTTGTTGTCTACATTGTTGTTCTCAAAATCGCCTTGAGTATGAATAATTGTGCAGTAATTTGAAGCCATAAATTTTCAAAAGGGAAACTGACTGAAGGGATCTGATATATCATGCCTTCAATGCTTCACCTGTACCATTTTTCCATACATGAATAATAGGAGTGTGGGCGCGGCTCACACTCCTGATCAGCATTACAGTTCTACCAGCGTTATCGGATCCTTCGGAATTATTGTGATCAGAGGATTCAAATCTTTGTAGGGTAGATATCTCGTCCGCGCAGATTCAAGTCCGTTCTACTGTTGCCATCGTTCTACTGTTTCTAACGTTCTACAAGTGGTCTATCAATTTTGATTTGCGGGATATCCCGCAAATCAAAATTAAATTAAAGGAAGTTTTGAGGGGTCTGTAAACTCTCAAAACTTCTTTGACAGAACACTAGTTTCTATCACAGACGTAGAAGAGCCAACATTACAATTCGGGAACCGTTAATTACCTGTTCAGCTAACCCTCCTTTGAAGGTGGCAATGCCCCCTTGAATTAGATGGCAAATCAATTCCATAACTTGATTGAACGAGTCACAGAAGCCCCAACAGTGCCTTTGGGAGACTGGCTCTATGACGTTGCTCACCGTCAGTTAATTTGGTCTCAAGAATTATTTCAGATTGTAGGGTTAACTTCAGAGTCCGCTCCTGCCAAACTGAGACCAATTATGCGGCTAATTCACCCAGAAGACAAATTGATCTGGTGGCAGACGTTGAAACAAGCTATTCAGAAGGGGACAACTGAAGCAAGAGAATATCGCCTGATGCGTCCAGACGGGTCGATTTGTTACGTTGAAAGTCACATTAAAGCCGTTTTTGGGGAAAATCGCCAAATCGTTCAATTATCTGGCACGATTCGAGACATCACTGCCCGCAAACAAGCCGAGTTTCTGCTGAAAGAGCAAGAGCAGTTTTTGCGGAGTATTTATGATGGGGTTGAATATTCTATCTTCGTTGTCGATGTTTTACCTGACTACGAGTTTCGTTATGTTGGATTAAATCCAGCGCACGAGCGCCTCACTGGAATTTGTTCAGTCGATTTACAGGGAAAGTGCCCTGAACAGGTCTTCCCTCCAGCAACAGCAGCAGCGGTGCAGCAACATTATGAGGAATGTGTTAGGGCTGGCAATACGATTACCTACGAGGAATGCCTGCCTTTTCAAGGACGCGAAACCTGGTGGTTAACCCGATTAACCCCATTGCGAGATCACACGGACAGAATTTATCGCATCATTGGCACCAGTCTTGAGATTAGCGATCGCAAACGAATCGAAGCAGCCATTCAATTGCAAACAGAGCGAGAACGCTTGATTGTGCAGATCACTCAACACATTCGCCAATCGCTTCATCTAAAACAAATTTTGGACACAACCGTCAGTGAAGTGCGCCAATTTCTACAAACTGATCGAGTGATTATTTTTCGTCTGAATGAGAAGACTTCTGGGACGATCATCGCTGAATCCGTCAACCCCAAGTGGGATTCGATTTTAGGACGAGAGATTATTGATCCCTGCTTTGCTGAGTCCTGCTCCCTGACCCATCACTATGTGCAAAACGTGGCTGATTTGAACACTAGCAGATTGGACGCTTGCTATCTCAATTTACTGAATCAACTGCAAGTAAAAGCAAATTTGGTGATCCCAATTTTGCAAACTGGGCCACAAGTATCTGATGGAACGTCCCCTCTCCATCAACTACCCTGTGCTATGATTTCCTACGCCAATTTCTATCCATTGGATTTGACCGCACGAGACAGTCTGGAGCGTAACCTCGTCAACAACAACAACTTATCAGCTTGCTCCTTATGGGGATTGCTAGTCGCTCAACATTGTGAAACTCCAAGACAATGGCAACCTGTGGAAATTGGGTTGTTGAGACAACTGGCTGACCAGGTGGCGATCGCTATTCAGCAATCTGAACTGTATGAAAAATTACGGATTGCCAATCACGAACTAGAACGGTTAGCGACGTTAGATGGGTTAACTCAGGTCGCTAACCGAAGACGTTTTGATGAATATCTCCATCAAGAGTGGAACCGCTTAGCCCGCGAACAAAAATCCCTTTCCCTGATTCTCTGTGACATTGATTATTTCAAACATTACAACGACACCCATGGACATCTAGCAGGCGATCGCTGCCTGATTCAGGTGGCACAAGCAGTTAACACAGCCGTGGAACGCTCAACTGACATGGTGGCCCGCTATGGCGGTGAAGAGTTTGCAGTTGTCTTGCCCAATACCAGCATTTCAGGAGCCGAGTATATTGCCCGCAAAATCCAATCTGCCATTCAGCAATGCCGCATTCCCCACACCGTTGCCAACCTGGGAAACTATCTCACTGTCAGCTTAGGCTTAGCTAGTATGGTGCCCAGTGCTCAAAGCGTTGCAGAAGATTTGGTGCTGGCAGCAGATACAGCGCTTTATCAAGCTAAGACCAAGGGACGAAATCAGTATTACATCTACTCGCTATTTCAGTACCTAGAGAGCAGCAAGTACAAATCTAAGGACCATAGAGACACAGAGAGCAGCAAATAGCCATGAAAGCGAACGATCGCATCCTGTCAATCTGAATCCATTTTTCAGTCTCCTCACATCACCCGTAGATCCACCTCCATGTCCTCCGCGCCTCTGTGGTTACACTCAAATATCTAAGGAGATCTCCAGGAAATAACATATCCAGTTTTAGGAAGGTGGGCAGCGAAGCCACCCACCCTCCTAAAAAACTGGGAGATTCTTTTCTAGAAATCGCCTGAGAACTAAGGCTTCTTAATATCCCGGGCCATGCTGCGGAACATATCCATACTGGAGTCGGCTTTGCGGCGAGCAGCGACATCACTGGTTTTATCAGAGGAGCCAGTCTTAGGGTTTGTAGCAGAGTTCAAACCTGAACCCAACTGACCCGATGCTAATTCCGCTTTCCGCTTCATCTCCATTGAAGAAACTTGACTAATCCGCTCGATTTCTCCACCCGTTTTGGTATCGCGGAAGGTACGGCGCACCGATTTCGCTGTTCTCATGTAGTCAATATCACCATACGTTTTAGCAGAATCGACATCCAGGAAATAAGCTCCTGTAGTTCTCGTCGGCTGGACAACTGCTTTCACCTCCGGAGCCTCAACCTCTTCAGTATTACGCTTACGAAACAATCCTTTCAGAAATCCAACCATAACCCCTCCTAATCTGCTGAAATTATTAACTAATACTAAGTGTTGTAAATAATTGTGCAAAAAGCAAGATGCGATCGCTGCTTTTCATGACAGAACTGACTTTTAGTCTTCAATCAAGGCGGGGACGCGATACAATTGAGTCTCGCTGTGATACCAACCAATCATGGACATTGATGCAACCGCAGATAGCCAAGGACTGATGACAGTTGAGTCCGTACAAAAAGCGCTAAACCGTTCCCGCGCTTCGGTCTATCGGTATGCCAATACTGATCTGAATGAACTCAATCCTCCGTATCATCCCGAAAGATTGAATCCTGAGTTGCGCGTCAATAAAGATGATCCCCTACTGTTTCACCCCAATGAAGTGGCTCGGTTTGCCAAAGATGTTTTAGGCATTAAACAAGTGACGATCGCAGTCCAGGAATCACCTCAGACGGCGACAACTGAATTACTGCGAGAAATCTTAGCAGAATTGAAAAGCATTCACGAACTCCTGCTGTCTGAGCGCATCTAGCTTTGGGGTTGCAGGAAACAATGAACCCCAGAGAGTCAGAGAGGAGAAATAAACATCAAGCGATCGCACGGTTAACCCTCACCTGTAACGCTCGTTGACCTCCAGTTTGCACCTGATGAGAGTCACTCTTCATCCAACCTCTATGTCCTCTGTGCGACTGTGGTTTCTCATTTAGCCTTCCTAGTCGATACTCAAGCCGACTGGGGAAATCGCTTTCTGTTCCCTAGCTCAAGGATTAGTGCTGGCGGTGACGCTGAGAGATGCAGAGGCAAATGCAGAGGCGATTCAGGTAGTCGTGACGGGAGAGCAGCAGGATACAAGCGATTATCTGGCTTGTCAACTACTTGTTGCCGCAGGAGCGAGTGGGGTCGGTTCTGCCGTTGTCGGATCTTTCCAGGGCACTTGTTGCTTGAGCAGAGCATTGAGCATCCCTAAGAGCTTATGAG
>Ga0224723_1000442_pt1 | contig 28371 bp, 30 predicted proteins | sample Balambano_FR2_Me_FD_161647 | JGI IMG/M metagenome (GOLD analysis project Ga0224723, IMG submission 161647) | Freshwater sediment microbial communities from Lake Towuti, South Sulawesi, Indonesia - Balambano_FR2_MetaG | ecosystem: Environmental > Aquatic > Freshwater > Lake > Sediment | place... | reverse complement strand
TCTTGACTGCGCGCAATGCGTTCTTCACGTTGTTTTAAATAGGCTGTGTAATTTCCGTGATACGTTTCACTGGCGCCGGGCAACATTTCAAAAATGATGTTACTCACTTTATCCAAAAAGTATCTATCATGCGAAACAATAACAGCCGCGCCTTCCCACTGATTCAAATACCCTTCCAGCCATTCAACCGCACGAATATCCAGATGATTCGTAGGTTCATCGAGCAGTAACAAGTCTGGGTCAGATAATAAGAGGCGTGCTAAAAAGGCACGAGTCCGTTGTCCGCCAGATAAATGTTCCAAAGAAAGTCCATAATCCGAAGCATCAAATCCTAAACCTGTAAGCACTTGCTTGATGCGCGTTTCATAGGTATATCCGCCAGCGCGTTCAAAATCCTGTTGCAACTTTCCGTATTCTTCCAACACATCATGATTGGTCGCCATCAATTCTTCGAGGCGATGCAATTCATTTTGTTGCTTGATTAAATTTTCGAAGACGGAATGACATGCATCCCACAGTGTGCCTTCCATTTGGAAATCGGCTTCTTGCGATAAATATCCGCTTCGGACTCCCTTCGAGCGGGTGACTGTTCCTTTGGAACTTTCATCATCTCCAGCCAGGATACGCAACAACGTGGTTTTGCCCACACCATTTGGACCAACAATGCCCAAGCGTGAACCCTTCTCAATCGAAAGAGTGAGGTTGCTGAAAATATCCGTCGCGCCGTAGGATTTGGTGAGTGAGTTGGTGGTGATGAGTGCCATGAGTAAATCGTAATTCGTAATGCGTAAATAAAAACGCGGGTAGATTTTACTCTATCCGCGTTTTATTTTTAAAGCAATGCTCTTTTTATTGTTGTAAACCTTCTTCTACTTGTCATCTCTACAGGCAGAAGGTTGATGGCTATGGTTCTTTGATAACCCCAAAATATACTGTTGTTATCAAGCCACTGCTTACATAAGCATCTATGTTTAATTTGCCTGTTGTTTTATATCCATTATCAATGGCGACACAATATAAGCCAGGTTTCAGGTCACGGAAATTAACAATGCCGTTTGCATCTGTAGGGATAAAGGTAAAACTCCCCGTGCTAGATGTACATCCAACTTGGTCAGCAAGTGTCAATCTAATTGCTGGGGCACCCATCTCACCGTTATCCATAATCCCATTTTGATTATCGTCGTAGAAAGCAACAGCCTTGATTTGACCAGGATTTCCATTGTCAACAAAAGGTGGTCCGCTGTTTTCGCTACAAGCAATAAGAAAAACAAATATCAGACTAAAAATCAAAAATCGGTTCATGGCTCTTCTCCATATTGTTTTTTGAAGATTTTACTTCAAAACCTTCACTACATTCCTTCCGCTCGCCCCGCTGACTCCACCTCCGCCGTGGACTCCGCTTCCGCACAGATACAAATTGTCAATCGGCGTTTTGTGATTGGACCAACCTGGAATTGGACGCATGAATAAGAATTGGTCAAGCAATAATTGTCCGTGATTAATATCGCCTTCGGTCAGTCCATAAGTGGTTTCTAAATCAAGAGGCGTGATAACGTGAGAATTAGAGATGAGAGATTGGAGATTGGGGAAGTATTCAGAAAGAGTCTCTATTGCCAATTTCTCAACTTTTTTAGTTTCTAATCTCCAGTCTCCAGTCTTTAGTAAATAAGGTGCAAATTGAAAATGAATGGATACTGTATTTTCAGAAGTTGTCACTTCGAGATATGGTTTTTCAGAAATTTCTCCATACTTCGCGGCATCGTATGCTTTCTCTAAATATTTAATAGATGGAGCAATACATAAAGTCCCTGCTGGGATTCCATGATTTTCACTTGTTTGTAAATGAATCTTTGCAACCGAGCCACGCATTTTGATAGATTGTGTATGCCAAACAAATTCAGGTGGTAAATCTTGCGCGCCAACGAGTTTTAATAAAGTATGTTTTGGATCAGTTGAAGAAAGAACAATATCAGCAGAAATCTCTTCACCATTTGCAAGGAGGACACCTTTGGCAATTTGACTTTCAATTTTGATTCTTGAAACTTCTGCATCTGCTCGAATCTCACCGCCAAATGATTTGACTGCATTTGCCAAAGCGGATGTAATTTCACTTGCTTTCCCAACATTCGAATGAGCCAATCCGCCGCGATTTAACCAATTGTGAATTAACGTGTATCCCGTTCCAGCGGACATGGGTCCAAGTGTGGAGTTATGAATTGCCACTGAAGCAATTGCGGCTTTGACGATTTCCGATTCAAAATATTCTTCCACCAATTCCTGTGCAGACATGGGCAATGCTCGGATAAAGTTGAGCATATCTTTTCTGCCAGCCAAACGTAATTCGAGACCTAATTCTAATAATCCATAACCATCGCGCAGACTCATATTCTTTGGCAAACGTGGCATGATGGTTGCATAGGCTGCATCTAAAATGCTGGCGGCTTTATCCATAAAGCGGACGAATTCATTCCAACGACTTGCATCTTTTTCAGAGAATCGTTTTATGGATTCTTCGTTCAGAGTTAAATGATTTCCATCAGGCTGTAGAGAAATAAAATTAGGTTTCTCAGTTACAGTTTGCAAAGGAAGTTTTAAGTCTTTGATAATGTCAGGTCGTAGAGTCCCGCCTGTTTGCACAGAATCGACAGTGAAATTGTCGCCGAAGGATTCAGTCACCACCGAACCGCCGACGATGGCGCGGCGTTCAAGAACCAGAACCTTTTTGCCTTGCTTAGCGAGATACGCGGCGGCGACTAAACCGTTATGTCCAGCCCCAATGATGATGGTGTTGTAATGAGTTTGTGTCATAAAAGATTCCTTATTCAGATTATAATTACTTTATTGAACTGATAGCCATATTTGGCAGGAGGCTGAGATGAATACTTCAATTGTTGATAAAGTTCTTGAACAATTAAAATTTCTGCCACAGGATTTACAGTGGCGGGTATTGGAATTTACGCGCACACTAGCGGCTTCCAATCCTCATGGCGTTGCTGGTTCGCAATTGCTTCGTTTTGCAGGTGCAATTCCGATGAGCGACTTACAAATTATGCAAGAGGCTATTGAGCAGGGCTGTGAGCAGGTGGATAGGAATGAGTGGTAAATATCTGCTGGACACGAATATTGTCATTGCCCTTTTTGCTGATGACACATCCATAAAAGAAAATCTCGTAAAGGCTGAGGAAGTCTTTATTCCAAGTGTGGTCATTGGTGAGTTGTTCTATGGGGCTCACAAGTCTGCTCGTGCAAAAGAAAACCTTGCTCGTATTGATGAATTTGCCTCCAGCAATATTATCCTTGCTTGTGACATTGATACTGCTCGTGTGTATGGTGAAATTAAAGATGCTTTGCGAGTCAAAGGACATCCGATTCCTGAAAATGATATTTGGATTGCGGCAATCGCAGTTCAGCATAATTTGATGTTGGTTTCACGAGATGGGCATTTCAATGAAATTGAAAATTTACAAGTTGCAATCTGGTGAGCCTCTGTGAAAACGGAGGCTTTTTATTTTCACGATACACATTCCCCTCTCCTTCAGGAGAGGGGCTAGGGGAGAGGTCACTCTGCCCCGCGCCGATGATGATGGTATTGTAATGGTTGGTCATAAATCATTCCTTTTAAATTGCAGCATTGGTTGTGCTTGACACGATTCGTTTTGAGGACTTGAATAATTTGGTATCCTGAGAAGGACGAGATGATTAAGGTAATGGTCGCCAAATAGAAGAATAAAACGAACAATTATTATTCCAGTCAACATTTTTTCTACTCGTCCACGTTATCAAATTCGTTCCATTTATATCAATTAATGCATCTTTTGATTCTCCGCTTCGATCATCGCTTAAAGGATGGTTTGAATCTAGACAAAATTGAACGTACTCTCCATTTGGTGATAAGTTATATGTTGAAATAACCCATCCATATCGCCAATCAATATTCCAATAGGGAGTCTGGGTTATATTGTTCGTAGGACATAAAAAACTACCATTTACTAAACTATATTTACAAATATTTCCAACCATTTTATTGGGTGTGTTATATGAATATGTAAAATAAATGGATTTTCCATCAGCACTCCATTGATAATCGTCAGTAGTTATTAAGGAATATCCTTCAGAAACGGGTCGGTTTGGAATTCTCCAAATACAACTTTCTTTATTACTTTCAAAATCAAAATAACATGGTGCGTCAGTAAACTCAATGCCAAAATTCCAATAATCGCTAAGTGCATTTCGATATAAAATTTTTGTTCCATCGGGAGACCACTGAATTCGTCCCGCATCAATTTTATTTGATGAGACAGTTTTACCTGTTTCAATATCCACCAATGCTAATGTCGTATCATCAACAGGAAACCCAAAGCCAGAAATGCTATATTTTCCTCTTATGATTGCAAGGTGTGAATTTTTCACAGGCGACCAAAGAAAATGAACGTCGGCATAGCCATCGGAAGGGTTTGATTCCCATATGATTTCTCCTGTCAACGCATTATTCACAATAATGTTTTCTTCATTTCTACTATTATTATCATCTGAGTTTGCAATGTAAGTGGTATTCAAAGAGTATGGCGAACCCCAAAAAGCGAATGAATAGTCAAATAAAGTATTTAGAGGAGATAGCGGGTCAGTTCTTATTTTGAGTGGGGCAAGGTGATTTTCTGTTGGAAGTAACCGTATTGATTCAGAAGATACAGGTTGCTCTAATACTTGCCCTGTGCTTAAATCAAGAAGATATATTAATTCATGTTCAATACTTAGAAAGCCAAAATGTGCATTATCCTGCCAGAAATAAAAATAGTCGTTGAAAGGAAATGGAATTTCAAATCTTTCACTAGTTTGTGTATTAAAGAAAGCAATATTTGCTGAAATGATTTCATTATTTTTCCATTCTGTAATTGGAACAGCCAAAACCATAATTTGAGGGTTGCTCATCCATTTTGGTAAGTTAAAAGAGGAAGGATAAATTGATGGAAGTCTTTTTGTTGGCGTTGCAGTTGGCTCAGGCGTGAAAATAGAAGTTGCTTGTAATGTAGGAACAGGTGTTGAAGTTGGAATCGTTTCAACATTGCTTCCGCAAGCAGATACTATAAAAATAAATATTAAAGTAATTAAAATTTTACGAGTCATAATTTCACCTGAGATAAATGTTTATTGAAACAGAATCAACTTCCAGTTAAGAAAGAAGCGATTATCGGACGGTAGACCATGGACGATGGACGGAAGTCAACCGTCTGCGGTCTATGGTCCATCGTCTAATTCCCATCCTTCAAAATTTCCTTCGCGGCTAACATTCCTGCCGCGCCCATCACGCCGCCACCTGGATGTGCTCCCGCCGCGCCAAAATAATATCCTTTGAGCGGCGTGCGGAAATCTGCCCATTGAGGTGTGGGGCGCAGGAAAAAGATTTGATGCAACAACAACTCGCCGTGAAAAATATTTCCGCCAGTGATGCCCGCGATGCGTTCGATATCTTTTGGCGAAATCACTTGCATGCCCATAATACATTTGCGAATGTTCGGCGCATATTGCTCGATGGTTGAAATCACGGCTTCGCCAAGTTCGTTGCGCTTTGCGTCGTCCCAACCGCCTTCCAAATCATACGGCGCATATTGCACAAAACACGAAAGCACATGTCCCCCAGGCGGCGCCATATCGGGGTCAATCATCGAAGGGAAAATCATATCGAGATACGGTCGCTTCGAAATCTGCCCATACTTCGCATCGTCATACGCGCGTTCAATGTAATCAATGCTCGGGCTGATGGACACCGCGCCGCGATGCAAAATTGATTCGTGACCTTTTTCAAACGGCATTGCTGTAAAGTTTGGCAATTCACTCAACGCGATATTGACCTTGCCCGACGAGCCGCGCGTGCGAAAGTTTTGAATCGAAGTGACAAAATCATCAGGCAAATATTTTTGCTCCACAAATTGCAGGAATGTTCTTTTTGGATCCGCGGCAGACATGACAACTTTAGATTGAATCTCATCGCCATTTTCTAGGATGACACCCACTGCGCTTCCATTCTTGACCTTGACCTGATTCACTGAACAATTGACTCTGATCTCAACCCCAAGCGCTTGCGCCGCGTTAAGAATGGAGCCGCTGACTCCGCCAGAACCATTCTTCGCAAACCCCCATGCACGAAATGCGCCGTCAATTTCGCCCATGTAATGATGAAGTAATACATACGCTGTGCCAGGTGAACGCGGACCTAAAAACGTGCCGATGATTCCGCTGGCGGCTTTTGTGCCTTTGAGTGCGTCGGTCTCAAACCATTCTTCCAGCAAATCTGCGGATGATTGTGTAGCAAGTTTGGCAATCGTATAAAGTTCTTTTTCTTTTAAACTCGCCGCATATTGACCGACTTTCAATAATCCCATCATGTCACGAATACTTAACGAAGATGGGTCTGGTGGAATCAAATTGATAATTGGTTTAATCGCCTTCGCTGCACGTGCCATCACACGCGCATATTCATCATACGCTTCTGCATCTTTCGGCGAATGACGATATAACTCACGACGAGTCAAATCATGGTCATCCCATGCGGCAAGATAATCGCCATTTTCCATGGGAGTAAATGTGCTTGGCAATGGCAGAATCTTTAATCCATGCTTGGGCAATTCCAAATCACGGATAATCTCTGGGCGTAGCAAACTCACCACATACGAAAATTCAGTGAACTTGAACCCAGGGAAAATTTCCTCTGTCACCGCCGCCCCGCCGACGATGTGTCTGCGCTCAAGCACGACAACCTTCTTGCCTGCCAGTGCTAAATATGCCGCGGCGACTAAGCCATTATGTCCACCGCCGATAATAATTGCGTCGTAATTGTTTGATTTCATGAATGATTCCTGTAATTTATTTTATTGACCAAACTATCCATTTTTCTGAACCTATGTAATCAGTAACGTGATAATTTTCTAAAATATAGTTAATCAATGGTAAAACTGCTTCATGGTTAGCCCAATCTGTTAGGTTGATAGGCGCAAAATCATCAAGGGTTATATCAATAATTAAGGTGGGTTTTTTATTTTCTAAATCATTAACAGTTTCGTTAACAAGTTGGGGTGTCGCATAATTCGGAATTCCAAAGGGATATGGATAAATAAATCGCGAAGGAGCCTGCCGATTGGTTTGAACATTGAATATGACGCGATTTCCCCAAAACCAAACATAATCACCCTCATTGGTATGTTCAAGAACATAAGAGACATACTCATTATCAGGGTTATTCTTTAAGTCAATGGTAGGGAAAAAACCTGTTGTGAAAATTGGCGAAACAAAAGAAACAAAAGGAGAACTTAACTTTGAGATTGAGATGGTAATTAGGAATGCAGGTAAGATAAACCCATATAAACTTTTGTGAAGTAATTTTTTTTCAGTAATTGTATCTATGATTGGTTTTATTCCAAGAGAGGTCATTAATGAAAATACTGGCAACCACGAAACAAAGTAGTGAGCGTATGCTCTACCTGATAGTATAGAAAGCAATATTTGAATTGGAAATAAGATAACCAGAAAATAAGAAATTTCTTGTTTGAAATAAGTTTTTTTGTTTTTTATCATCAAAGATAGCCAAGTAGTAAATGAAATTATAAAAAAGACAGGTAACAGATATACACCGAAAAAAAAGGCAAAAAAATTATTTGAATTTGCTTGGGAATAAAGTAAATTGAAATGAATAAACGCATCGTAAAATACTTTTATTAATCCTTGACTAGATAAAAAAAAGAGAAAAAGGCTGACGGTCAACAAAAAACCAAAAGCGATATACGTTAGGCTCTTAAGCCAGAAATACGATTGTTTAATTTCTTTCAAGGCTTGGAATATGCACAATAGGCAAATTGAAAGAATAACGCTTATTTCATTTGGGCGCAGAAAAGCAGAAATGGCACTCAAACAACCAATCAGAATAGCAAATAATGTGTGATGGGTTTTCAACAATAAAATCGTACAATACAAACTGCCAAATAGCAAAGGCAGATTGAAGTATTCAATCGTATGCCCTCCATCTAAAACAAAGGTAAGCCCAGCAAGCCATGTTAATGTCCATATAAATGCTTCAGTCGAGTCAAATAAGCCATAATATAATTTATAACTAATCCCAATCGTAATTAACAAAGTTAATATTCCAAGAAGCCAAATTCCATAATCACTATTAATAAGTAAACCAAAAGCATAAATGTAATAGATTAGAAAACCTTTATGGTCCCATAAATCACGATAGGGTAACTTCCCATCTAAGATTTGACTACCAATATAGATATATACTCCTTGGTCAATATTAGGACGTGGAAATAAATGAGGCGAAACAGAGATTGAAACCATAACGGCAAAACATATTAAAACAAGTAAATGGAAAGTGATAACAATTTTCTTGTTATTAAAAAACCTTAAATTCATGTTCAGATGTTATTTCCTTTTCCATTCAGGTTCGTAAAACAGCAACTTGAAGACAACCTCAAAAATAAGTATAATGAAATTATAAAAGCCGAAAGGCTTCTCCCACCCCATGAAAGGTTGCCTTTATTGGCAGCCCCGCCCCGTCTGGAAGTGATGACGACAAGGCTAGTGGGGTGGGTTGCTTTTAAGGGTGATACTCTAGGATATTAATAAATTTCTTTTCAATCATATCAAAGGCATCAGAGTCATGTTGAGCATCTCGCCGAAAGACTGCACCAGCCACTAAATCTGCTACTTGAATGAGAGGTTCGCTTTTAGAGCGTTTTGTTAGCACACGGCTAAAGTGACGCGGGATATTTCTTCTTTTCATGTAACGTCGAAATTCTAAGGGTAAATCAGGTTCGCCTCCAAATTCATCTAATATCAAAGTAGCCTTTTCACGTTTTTCGGATGGAATCGTTTGAAGCAATTCAGTAATACAAAACAAATAAAAATCAAGCCGACGCATTACACTAAATGGGATAGATAAACTTGTTTTATCTACAACCAATGCCCATGCTTCAAAATCAGCAGTTTGCAATGCCTGAAATATTCTGAGGCGTAAAGAAGAGGATGCAATGTCATTAAAACTAAATTCATAGGAAGGCGATAATTTAAACTCTTTCTTTACATCCACTAATACTTGACGCATATTTTCTGGTTGTGTTGTTGCAATCACAGCCATCACAAAATAACGCGATGCGCCCTTGCCAAAATTAAAACTGACATCACCTGATTCGCCACCCGCAAAAGTAATTGTTAGCATTTCATCACTCTCTGAATACTGAATACTGACTTACTTCTTCTTCCATTCAGGCTGATACAAGCAACTCTTTACAAGCACAAGATGTTTTATTTGAAAAACTCTTCAAAATTATCCCGACTCACGGTCATCAACTCCGAATCGGGATACGCTTCCATAAACTCGTTCCGCACGGCGCGGCGGATGTCGCCAGCCTGCCATTTGAATTCATAACCATATAATCTGCCGCCGTGTTCTTCGATGCAGTCAATTTCCTTCTGGTCGTATGTTCGCCAGAAATAAGAATTGACATTCCTTTCAGCAAATTGATTCGCTTTACGGCGTTCTATGACAAGGAAGTTTTCCCATAGTTGACCAACATCATTCCGCAGGTTTAATGAATTAAAGTTCTGAATTAAACTGTTCCGCACGCCGTTGTCGTAAAAATAAATACGCGAGTTTTTTATTACTTCTTTTCGTAAATTGCGCGAGAAACCATTGACTTTGAATATCACAAAAACTTTTTCCAATAAATCCAAATATCGTTCAACGGTTGAGCGGTTCAAAGCCAAACTTGTAGCTAATTCTGAGATAGAAACTTCCTGCCCAACCTGGTATGCTAGCAAGCGAAGCAAATCAACAATTTTGTCAGCGCGGCGCAAACCTTCCATTTCAAGAATATCTCGATACAGATAAGAACCGACCAATTCGCCGAGCAACCGTTCCCGCAGATTGGGGTCGTCTGTTGAAACGATGGCGGGATACCCACCCCAAACCAGCCAGCGTTCCAAGTGAGCGCGGGACTCTACTATTCCAAACGTGTCATGGATTTCGCCATAACTAACAGGATACAAGTTGAAGGTTAATTTACGACCCGTTAAAGGCTCGCTAATTTTGCTGGCAAGTTCAAAAGATGCAGAACCAGTTGCAATAATTTTTGCATGGGAGAAGGTATCTACCAAAATTTTTAGATTCAAGCCAACCTCAGGCACACGTTGCGCTTCATCAATCACCAGCAAATCCGCATCTCCAAGCAATTCACCAAGTTTCTGGCTGTTTTGACTGGCAAGGATTTCTCGATACATTAGTTCATCCGCATTCACGAATTTACTTCGGATGGGTAGCGACTTCATTAATCCCTTAACTAAGGTTGTCTTCCCTACTTGACGAGGACCATATAAGACAGTCACTTTGCCTGTCTGCAGGGAATTTTGAATTTGAGGAAGAATGGCTCTTTTTATTTTCATAAATTCATTATACCAAAGCATCGGTATTTTATAAAATTCAGCCGCTTTTGCTGGTTTACATTGAAAATCCTGCACATTAAGCGGGAATTTCAATGTTTTTTTGGGAAAGTCTCTAATTTCGACTGCTTGCGCTCAACCAGCGGGTTTTACTGATTACTGATAACTTGATTGCTGTTCTTTTACTTTCTCTTCCACTCAGGTTCATAAAACGGCAACTTGACCACCTTTGCAGGCGCATGTTGACGATGATGTTCAACTGTGATTTCCATTCTCACATCAGTTCCAACTTCAAAATATGGTTTTTGTAAATGTGCCAACGCAATATACCTTTTCAACACAGGTGACCAAGTTGACGTAGAAGCATATCCAACTTGCACGTTACCAACCATGACTGGCAAACTTCCACGCACAGCCATACCTGGAATTTGTGGGGGCAAACCAACGCGCTTGAAAATATTTTCCATGCCCACCCAATCTACTTCAAGTCCCATCATTTTCCATACTGAGCCTTCACGCTTTTCTTTTTCCAGTGCACGCCTGCCCACAAAATAACCTTGTTTATCTAATGCAACTGTCCAATCGAGACCTAATTCAAACGGTGATGATTTTTGTGATTCAATCCATGTGTGTGTTGTGGATGTGTAATCTACATCCAACATAAACAAACCTGCTTCTACGCGCGCCATGTCCATGGCGAGAATGCCCACAGGCGTAATCCCATAATCGGCACCGGCAACCATGATGGCGTCCCAGATGTGAAGCGCATCGTTGGCATCCATCCAAATTTCATAACCGAGGTCACCTGTATAACCCGTTCTTGAAATCGTGACTTCGATTCCTTTGATTTTATTTTTCATCAAACGAAAATATTTCAATTCATCTATTGATTCATCTACCACCCGCTTCAAAACGGACCTTGTATTTGGTCCTTGAAAACTGAGAGCGGCGATTTCATCTGTGACTTCTTTGATTTGCACATCCATACCAACCGCATTCATGGATAACCAACGTAAGTTTGGCTCCGCGGCAGTTAAACGGAATGTGGTTTCATCGAGCCGTGAGACAGTGCCATCGTCAATCATCTTGCCTTCTTCGTCACACCAACCTGTGTATGCGACTTGTCCCACTTTCATTTTGTGAATGTCTCTCGTGGTGACTCGATGCAATAAGTTCGCCGCATCTTTTCCTTTGATGATGTATTTGATTAATGGCGAGACATCAATCAACGCCGCAGAATTACGAATCGCCCAATATTCTCTGTCTAATACATGTTCATACGAGCCGACGACGAAATATCCCGCCCACTTGCGCCAGTTCTGTGGCTGACACAATGCGGATGTTCTTTCATGAAATGGAGTGGTTTTGAGATTGAACATAAGCTCCTAAAAAATGATGATGGACGGTAGACCGTTGACCGTAAATCATCACACGGTCTATTGTCCACTATCTACGGTCTGTTGAAATATTCCGCAGGCGCGAAGAAAACTAAAATCTTTAACTCTTCTTCAATCGAATGAAATCGATGTTCCACATTTTTTGCAACATAAACGATTGAACCAGTTTTTACATCTCGGTCTTCATCCGCAACTTTCACTTTTGCTTTGCCACTGACTACATAATAGACTTCATCTTCTGTGTGTGGACTTTGGGTATCAACTCCGTTCGCAGGGAGAACATACAGCCCCATGCTCAGGTCTGGGACGTTGAGAAATTCAAGATAGGCTGTATTGCTTGATTCTCGTTGTGAAATGAGTTGGGCGAGTTCGTAGGCTTGCATAAGAGTCTCCATGTCATTGCGAGGAGGGCTTGCCCGACGAAGCAATCTCCTGTTTAAAGAGGAGGTTGCTTCGCCATAAAAAACAAGAGCATGGCTCGCAACGACACGCGTAAAATTATATATAATTTTACCCGCCTTGTTCAAAATCAAAAAGAAGCAAAATTAATACAAAACATCAGGCAAAAATTGCCTGATATTTTGTATCTTTATGAATCACTAACGAATAGATGCGAGAAAATCCATCAGCAATTGCTCATCCCAACCTGAGATATGACCTTGTGCCATGAAAAGTGTTGGTCCAAGATTGCCTTCAAATACAGCCGTCCACTGACGCATTTCCGCATCTTCACTAACGGTGACAGTGGTTACTTCACCTTTGATAGTAGTTTCAAATGAACCAACGATGGGTACTGAAATCCCAGGTTGTCCGCCTTGCTGTTGTGCGGCGTTTCTTAATTCTTCTTCCATTTTTTCATTGTCACCAATTGTCAGCCCGCTATATTGCACTAGCATAATGCTTGGTAAATAGCCATTCTTTTCGGGAACAATCGAGACCATGTCATAAAAAAAGATAGACATACCCGCCGCTAATTCATACTCTGGTGGCAAATCAAATGTAACGATATTTTCTCGTACTTGTGATATTTCTGAAGGTTGGATATTTATTCGTTTGTCTACTTCTTTACTTAATCCCCAAATGACAACGCCTGCCATGAGAGTCACGAAACAACACAATACAAGAATTATCCCAACAGTAAAGATTGTTCTTTTGGTGCTTTCATTCATAAGTACCTCCAAAATTAATTACAAATCATACTTTATTATTCAACCTCAAAGCCACCACTTCATTCCAAGCCAAAATTGCAAGCAAGAAAACATAAAATGCCGCGCCTTTCAGTGCAAAGGCTGGAGCGGCTAAACATAAAGTTAACCAAGTATAAAGAGATAAATTTTTCCATTTATTATCAATACGAAAAGCGAATCCCAAAATAATCATAGCGGGGAATAAGGTTAAGCCAAGCAATACAAACGATAAATCATGTAAACGTCCATGCCAAGTGGATGGGGTATCTCGAATGGTTGGGTCTGTAGTGAAGGCTAACATCGCGAGTGCCACTCCAGCACATGCTAAAAGGGTAGCACCAAGCCGAGATGCAAAAACAGGTTTCAAATCAAGGAAGAGGCGGTAAGCAAGGAGAGTCATAATGAGTCCGCTGATGATAAATGTCGCGGTCATTATCCAGCCGAATCTTCCAAGTGCTAAACCACTGGGCCAATCAAAGGTTGGGTCGTTAATCGGATGCCAACCTAATGAAAGTAAAAAATCATATTCAACGATTGTGAGAATGGTAAGCACGCTTGCAAATAAAATGGGACCAAGTAAGATTATTTTTTTCATAGGTTAATCATACACCGTCCCGCAGGTTGGTTGAAACAAGAAAGTTTTAAGAGGAAACCTGCGGGACGTTTTTTGTAAATAATAACAGCCCCGTAAACGAGGCTGTCTTTTTCTTTACAAGTTCAGGGCTGGAAATTTTTTAGTTATCGTTCCGTCTATCGCCACCACGATTTCGATTTCCGAAATTTCGTTTGGGGCGTTCTTCACGCGGGCGCGCCACATTCACGGTAATGGCGCGTCCCATAAAATCTTTACCATGCAACATGCTGATGGCTTTTTGCGCTTCATCGGATGTTTCCATTTCAACAAAACCAAATCCTTTTGCGCGTCCCGTTGCACGGTCTGTAATCAATGCAACAGATTTGACGTTTCCAGCCTGACTAAAGTGCTCCTTAATTTGCTCTTCCGTCGCGGCGTACGGTAGGTTGCCTACATATAACCTAGTTTCCATCTCTTCTCCATTTTGTTGTGACGCTCCAGCCCGAACGACGATTAAAGTGTATCATGTTTTTTTATTTGATAAAAACCCGCTTCGTGCTTGATTTTTAATTGGTTCTTGCTCTTCAACATTTTTTTGTCTGACAATTTGTAGTTTACCGTCCCGCAGGTTTGAACTTGAAATAGATTTGATTGTAAAGAACCTGCGGGACGTTTCCTGATTAAAACACAAAAGGAATCATCGCCCTGACATGTTTCGGAAAATCTGCAAATTTTTCACGATACCATTTTAATGTCACCAAACTTCTGGCACATAAATACGCGATAATCATTCCTAACACTAATAAAGCCCCAAGATGACGAGAAAAGAAAAAGATTCCAAGCCATGTGAAAATCTCAAACAAATAATGCGGGCAGACGGCATATTTGAATAATCCGCCTTTGGGAATGACATATTCAAGTGAATCTTTTCTCAAATCTGCTAGAATTTTGTGGTGAATAAAATTTCCGATATTACCAATAATGTAGAAAATAAATCCAAGCATGAACAAAGCATCAATAGAATGTAGAGGATTACGATTCAAGTATCCAATAAAAAATGAAGCGAAAGAATAAAAGAAAGCAATTGAAATCGTGGTGCTTAATCCAATTGGACCTGAATATTTATGCAGAAACAATGACTCCAAAACACGTTTTGTAAAATGGAATCCAATAGATGTGACGACAATCCATTGAATCAAACTGGCATTGAATAAATACTCTCTGGCTGAAAAATACAAAGCGACGATTGGCGAAAAATATAAAATAAACATGCCCACACGCGACGGGATTCCACTGCTAGTACGGAATTTGCTATATTTCAATAGTCCATTGCCATAATAGATGGCAGGCGCAGTGACAATCACACCAATCACCAGAGCGCTATAAAAAATAATATTGGAGTTTGTCCATTCGGGAAAAATCATAGTGAGTAAATTATAATGTATTTATAAGTCGTTGGTCGAGTAGCCCGAACAAAGTGAGGGTGTATCGAGACCATAGGTTTGCGATGAATAGGAGAATATGCATGACCTACACAAACATCCTGACAGAAACACGCGGAAAAGTGGGTTTGATTCAATTGAATCGTCCACAAGCGATGAATGCCTTTAACTTAGCCACGCTTGCAGAAGTGTTTGATGCGCTCGAAGCATTTGATAAAAATGAATCCGTTTTTGCAATTGTCGTCACAGGCAATGAAAAAGCCTTTGCGGCTGGAGCAGACATTAAAGAAATGGCAGACCAATCTTATATCGAAATGCTCACAAGCGGTCATGTAGAAATTTGGAATCGGATTCGCGATATCAAAAAACCTGTTATTGCGGCAGTATCAGGCTATGCTTTGGGTGGCGGATGCGAATTCGCTATTTCATGTGACATGATTATTGCAAGTGAATCTGCAAAGTTTGGTCAACCTGAAATCACAATCGGAGTCATCCCCGGTGCAGGTGGCACACAAAGACTCGCTCGTGTGCTTGGAAAATATTTGACTATGGAAATGGTAATTAACAATCGCACACTTTCTGCAAGTGAAGCATTGCAATTTGGTTTCGTAAATCGTGTTGTGCCAGTGGAAGGATATTTAGATTCAGCCATTGCTTTTGCAGAAGAGATTGCATCTCGCGCACCAATAGCAGTTCGCATGGCGAAAGATGCGGTCAATGCCGCGTTTGAAACGACACTTACTGAAGGCTTGAAAGTAGAGAAAAGGAATTTCTATCCGTTGTTTGCGACGGAAGACCAAAAAGAAGGTATGAAAGCGTTTGTTGAAAAACGAAAAGCAGAATGGAAGGGGAAGTAGTGAGTTGAGCAGTATAATTTCAAAACTTAATCTTAGATTTTATTGGAGGAACAATGCAATATCGTCATTTAGGTAAGACAGGCATTCGAGTCAGTGAATTATCGTTTGGTTCGTGGGTGACGTTTCATAACCAAGTGGATGTGAAACCCGCAGTGGATATGATGGCGGCGGCGTATGAACACGGCGTAAATTTTTTTGATAATGCCGAAGTGTACGCTAGCGGAAAATCAGAAGAGGTGATGGGGAAAGCCTTGAAAGAATTAAAGTGGCGTAGAAGTAGTTATTTGGTCTCTACCAAAATTTATTGGGGTTTGCATGATAACGTCAATGAAAAAGATACCTTGAATCGCAAACGATTGATTGAAGGTATCAATGGTTCACTTGAAAGATTACAACTTGACTATGTGGATTTGATTTATTGTCACCGACCTGATAAGACAACTCCGATTGAAGAAACCGTTTGGGCGATGCACAATATTATTGAATGGGGCAAAGCCTTTTATTGGGGAACCTCTGAATGGTCAGCCGCGGAAATTGTTGAAGCGATTCATATTGCGGAGAAACATCATTTGCATAAACCTGTCGTGGAGCAACCTCAATACAACATGTTTGAACGGGCACGCCTTGAAGGCGATTACGTCCGCTTTTATAAAGAATATGGATATGGTACAACCACGTGGAGTCCGTTAGCCTCTGGTTTACTTTCAGGAAAATATAAAGACGGCATTCCGAGTGATAGTCGCGCCGCGCTCAAAAATTATGATTGGCTTAAAGATAGAATGACGGATAAATCTCGCCTTGCGAAAGTTGCCGCACTCGAACCGATTGCAAAAGATTTAGGTTGCACACTTTCACAATTGGCTTTAGCTTGGTGCTTGAAGAATCCATTTGTCAGCACAGTCATCACAGGTGCCAGCCGTGTAGAACAAGTGCATGAAAATATGAAAGCCTCTGAAGTTAAACTCACGCAAGAGATTATGGATAAGATTGATGCGATTTTTGATGTCAAAAAAGATGAGGATGATGATTAAAACTGTAGGGGCGAGGCATGCCTCGCCCCTACAAAATTATATTTTCACAAAATGATTTTCTTCCACACTTTGCCACGTTTCGTCATGTCGCTTCATATATTTTGCTAGCAACGGATGAACATTCAAAATATCTTCGTAAATTTTTTGCGCCACGCGCCGAATTGAAAAATGTGCATTCGCCGCACTTCTCAATTGACAAAATGCAAACGCTTCCCTCAAATTGAATTGAGCCAACACACGCCGATTAAATCCATTGGGGACAATATATTGAGCCACATCTGGATTAAATTGATATAACTTTTCATACATTTGATGCGCTGATTCCATCGCCGCTTCATACTCTGACCTGAAACCTGCTTCTGTTATCAAACGCGGAGTCGTGAATCCCAGCCTTGTGGTTAATCGTTGTGGAGTTTGTGACATCATACGATGACGCTTAAACTCAGCATACGCACCTTGGTCCATTATTAAGTCAAACGTGTAATTACAATATTCCAATTCTCGTAATGGCACATCAAATTTATCAAGTTTGCCTAATAATGTTTGAGCAAGTGATTCTTTATCACTTAATGATTTGACATAATTCAAAGCATCTTCATAACTCATCTCACCAAAACGATATAGAGCCGCGGCTAAAACTTTATTTTCGCCATCTTGGTCAAACTCAATTAATTTGCACCAATCGCTTTCGCGTGATTCGTAATCCGTAATTCGTAATTTTACGTTTTCCGCATTACGTATTACGAGTTCATCAGTTGTTTCTAAAATATATTTATTCGCATCCGCATATTTGACCAAGGTTGGAGTCTCTGCTTTGGAAACTTCTTTCACTTTCTCACCAATTTGCTTCACTTCTTCTAATGGATGAGAAAGCATTTTGCGAATCGTATTTTCAATTACACGTGCATTGGCGGTCATACCGACATTTGCATTGGCAGCAGCAGGCAAAATAAAACGACATCTATCTACATATTGTGAACGGATGCGCCTATCAAATGCTTCATCGGATTCGTTTTCTTTGCGGGTGACTTTGTTGACGACAAGATTCTTTACAGGTTCCAATGAGTCTGCATAAGTCGAGAACAAGAGGCGGACGGTTTTTGTAAATTCATCACGAAGCGGATGATTATCTAATTCAGGTGGAATCGTAAAATCATCTTGTCCCCATTTTTGATAACGCGTTGATTTTTCAGTATAGGATGCCAAACGATTTCCTTCAATCGCTTCAATGGCGACACGCGAAACATTTTCAAAAGCAATGTGCAAGACAGCATGTTCGGCAACGGAGGCGTGCCCATAACCGACGACCCATTTTTCATGAAACTGTGCAGATTTTTCATCACTTAATTCAGCCGCAATTTCACGAAATGATTCTGGCGCACGCGATGTTTTTGCAAATGCAACCGCAATGGTTTCTGGGCTGAGTGCGCGTGGGGATAATAAATAAATTTCTCTTTCGGGCATATTGTCTCCATTCGTCATTGCGAGGCTGTTGGTCGAGTAGCCGCGCACTTGTTTGCTTGCCCTGATGTTTTACAGGGTTGCGGCGTATCGAGACCATAAAGCCGAAGCAATCTCCAAGATAGTTTAAGATTGCTTCGTCGGGAAAAGCACCCTCCTCGCAATGACATATTTTTATTTTATAAAAAAACCACCAACAAATTTTTGCTGATGGCTTCAATGTTTTATCCAAAACCTTTCATTTGTCTGCCGCCGAGCAAATGCAAATGAATGTGAAATACAGTTTGCCCACCTTCTTGATTGGTGTTCATTGTCAAACGATATCCACTTTCGGCAATGCCTTCTTTTTCAGCAAGATTTTTTGCAACCATAAATAAATGACCAATCAGTTGTTCATCATCAGCAATTAAAAAATTGACAGAGTCAATATGTTTTGTTGGCACAATCAAAATATGAGTCGGAGCCGCAGGGTTTATATCACGAAATGCAGTTGCTTGTTCATCTTTATACACGTTCGTGCTTGGAATTTCACCCGCAATAATTTTGCAAAAAATACAATCAGTCATGTTTAGTCTCCTCAGAATTTTTACCACGAAGTGTCACAAAGGTGCACGAAGTTTAAGATTTATGAAAATGCAAAATCTTAATGCGAATTACACGAAAAAACGAAAAGCGCGAATTTGTTTTTTGTTTTACATCATTCGCTCGTTGGCGAAATTCGTGTTTGTTCTTAAAAAAAATAAAAATTTCATCAAATCTTTTCAAATAAACATAATTCTCTAATCTCTAATTCTCTAATCTCTAACTACGGACTCGGTATCGGCGAATATTCTGGCTCACAAACTGTTTCATAATATTGATATTCTGCTTCTTTATTGGTTTGTGCATACGTACTTGCATCTTTTCCGATGATACGTGCAACATCAATTGCCATCAATGCTTCTTGCGGAGAATATGTTGGCAATGTCATCAGCGGGTCGTTGATTAAACCTTCAGGAATAAAATTTGGTCTTTGCGGGTCAACAACATCAGCCAATGGAACCCAATTGTACATGATAGGTCCACGCGCATTCATCGTGAATCCCATTTTGAAACGTAACTGACGTGCGGCTTCTATAGGTCGAAAACCAAAACCACCATTGGGCCAAATAATCGCCAATGGATTTTTTCCATAAATATTTGCAAAGCCTGTCCATGAACCTTGTAGCTCGCGTGCAATTACATTTTTTGCAGATTCATCAGATAACTTTGCTGTTGCAAAAACGCCTTGCGCCTGATGGTCAACAAAACCTGCATATTCTAGTTCAATATTTTCGCGGATTAATTCCTCAGAAGATTCTGGGTCACTCACCCAACCGTTGATAATGGGCCATTTCCAATTTTCCCAATATTCTCCATATACAGTATAAAAAAATTCTTCGTCATGATTCCCGTCTTGGATGAGATATACAGACCGCTCTGGGATAAATGCATTCCTTTCGACAAACCCTTGCAGTTGTTCCGTGTTTATCGCTTCAAACCCCTGACCTTTCAACTGGTTCATTAAATCTCGAACTTCATTTAACGGGACGCTGTTTGGAAGTTCAGCAGTACCGCGATTGATATTTTGGAGTCGAATCACCAACACCACAGTACCAGGTGTTGCGTTCAATGGATTCCATTTATTCCTCAAATATCTACACGTTTCTTCTATGTAAGTATGCGGTCTATCTAATGGATTCAATAATGAAGTTTGAAATGCATCTGGTAAATACGGTTGCGTTGCTTCGGGAGTAATTTCTTCTGTGTTTATTTGTTGTGTAGTTTGGCAAGAAATTAAAATACTGAAGATAGCAAACAATGGGATAAATCGAAAAAGAATTTGTTGAATTGATATATTTTGTTTTTTCATTTATTTTTGTAGGTCACGCTTGTAGCGTGACGGTTTTATAAAATTTAATTGTCACGTTGAAAACGTGACCTACATTATGGAATCGCTCCATAAGTTTGGGCGCAAACTATATCATAATATTCCAGTTCAATGGCTTTGTTTTGTTCGGCGTAAAGTTTCGCTTCTTGACCAATCACACGCACAGTATCAATATTTTCTCTGGCATAAATATCCATGTAGCGCGGAATGGTCATTAACGGATTCCCTGCTGGAGTTTCAGGGATTGCTAGAGGATTAGAAGCATTGAACGTATCTGCTTGCGGAATCCAGTTATACATCACAGGTCCACGTGGATTAACAGTAAAACCAAGTTTATAACCGAGTTGCGTGCCGATTTCCACTGCTCGTTTGGAGAATCCACCACCAGGCCAGATATATGCAATCGGAGTTTTGTTGAAATATTTTTGAAAAGTTCCAATCACGCCATTCATTTCCGACATAATAAATTCGTCAGTAGAGCCGTCACTGATTGGAATGTTATGAATATATCCATGGGCTTGATAATCCACCCAACCTTCAGCAGATAAAGCCGCATTTTCTGACCATAAATCAGTACGTTCATCTAAACCAATATACGCATTGACAATTTGCCAGCCCCAATCTTCATAATATCCTCTGAAATGGTCATTATATTTTGAGGCACTGGCACGGTCATCAATGATAAATAAAAATGACCGTTCTGGAATTTTGGCATTATCATACATAAAATCTACCATCTGTTGCATATTGATAGCAGTAAAACCGACTTCATGCAAATCATCCATTAATTGTTTTAGGTCTCTGGATGAAATGGTAGTAGTACCAGCATTTGAAGTGGTTGCATCTTGGTCAATGCGGTGAGACATAATCACCATCACAACTGTTCCGGGTGATGATTTGGTTGAATCCCATTTATTTTTTATATATTGACAAGCATCCGCAACATAATTTCGTGGCGGGCTTTCAACGCTGATTAATCCTGTTTGAAATGTAGAAGGTAATGCAGGTGGTGTACGCTGAATTGTTGCTGTAGGAACTGGAGTTTCACTGGGAACAAGTGTATCGGTTGGTTTACTGATTTCTGCAAATGCCGTTTGAATTGCGGCAGTCATGGCAATGTTTGGGTCGCTGGTGGGTGTTGCAGGCGAGCAGGATGTTAAAACAACGGCAAGCAGGCTGAAAGTCAGAAAATGATGCGTAATACGTAATGCGTAATTGTTTTTCATAAAATTTATTCTACTCGAAAAAAAACGTCCCGCAGGTTTCGTTGCATATCATCATTTTTTATGCAAACCTGCGGGACGGTATTCTAATCTTCAGTCTCTATTCTCTACTCATCTGATTTTCCCGAAATAAAATCTTCCACTTTTTGATGCGCCACTTCATCTTTGAATTGTTTGGGTGGCGTTTTGAAGAAGTAAGATGATGGACCAAGAATCGGACCCGCCAGTTCTCTATCCAGCGCGATTTTTGCGCAACGCACTGCATCTATGATGACACCAGCAGAATTGGGGCTATCCCACACTTCAAGTTTTAATTCGAGATTGAGCGGAACATTACCAAAGGTTGTGCCTTCCATGCGGATGTAACACCACTTGCGGTCTGTTAACCACGGCACATGGTCGCTTGGTCCAACATGCACATCGTTTGGATTCATTTCATACGGAATCATGCTAGTGACTGCATTTGTTTTTGAAATCTTTTTTGATTCAAGACGTTCGCGTTCAAGCATGTTTAAGAAATCGGTATTGCCACCGAAATTTAATTGATAGGTGCGATCAATCTTCACGCCTCTATCTACAAACAAGCTTGTGAGAACGCGATGCACAATCGTTGCGCCAACCTGACTTTTAATATCATCGCCGAGAATGGGCAAGCCTGCATCTTCAAATCTTTTGCCCCAATATTCAGAGGAAGCGATGAAAACTGGAATGCCATTGACGAATGCACAACCTGCTTCAAGAATTTGTTCTACATACCATTTGGTTGCCATTTCTGAACCGACTGGCAAAAAGTTGATGACGACATCTGTATGTGTATCTTTTAATAGTTGGGCGATATTAGCCGTAGAACCCGGTGCTTTTTTGATAATTTCGCCTAGATATTTTCCAAGCCCATCGTGAGTCATACCGCGTACAACAGGCGCATTTAATTTTGGAACCTCTGCAAATTTATAGGTGTTATTCGGTTCTGCAAAAATCGCTTCGGATAAATCTTTGCCGACTTTGGTGGCATTGACGTCAATGCCCAATGTGAATTCAATATCTTTAATATGATAGTCACCAAGTTTGGGGTGCATAATGCCGGGGATGACATCATCATTTTTTGCGTTTTTGTAAAATTGCACGCCTTGTACTAATGAAGAAGCGCAATTTCCAACACCGATAATCGCCACACGAACTTTTTTATTTGCCATGAACAATTCTCCTTGAAACTTGATTTATTTTCTTAAACACAAAGGACACTATGGTCACGAAGGAAAAGACCTTTAATATTTCCCTCTACCCCCTTTGTGTACTTCGTGTCCTTCGTGTTTAATTTGTTTTTGTTATTTCATTGTAAGGTTGATTACAGTTTCCTTAAATCTGATTTCTTTGCGATAATTCAGATACAACCGTAAAGTATAATCTTACTCACAAAAAAATGACTACGCCTCGCATCAATGTCTCTACCCGCTTATTAGAGTTGACTCGTAATCTCAGTTCCATCACCGAGCTGGAAACGTATTTACATGCCTTACTTTCTGCCGCTAAAGAATTGACGGGCAGCGCGAGCGCGTCAATATTAGAATATGACGAAACAGCCAAAGAATTTTTATTCAAATCTATGCTTTGGTTTCAAGGCGAGCAAGTCCGCTCGGCGAGAGTGCCTGTGCAGGGGAGTGTAGCAGGCTGGGTATTTTTATACGGCAAACCCGTCGTCATTGATGATGTTGCCACAGACAAACGTCACTACAAAAAGATAGACGAACTGGCGGGTTTTACCACAAAATCTATTTTGGGCGTGCCAGTCATTGTCGGTGAAAAAACAATTGCAGTTTTAGAAGTCTTCAATAAACTAGAACCTTATACCAGTGAAGATGTTTGGATTGCAGAAACGATTTCCGCTTTAATCGCCGCCTCTCTTCAAAATGACTCATTAGAGAAAAAGATTCAATCCACACAAGATGAAGCCCGTGAACTTGAACAACTCAAAAATGAATTTATTGCCATTGCATCCCATGAACTCCGCACGCCATTAGGATTAATTTTAGGTCATGCCACCTTTCTCAAAGAATTAATCAACAACCCAGATTATCAAGAACAAATAGATACTATCATTCGCAATGCCACACGATTAAAAGAAATTATAGAAAACCTAACCAGTGTAGATAATTACGAATCAGGCAGTGCGCTCTTAAAATCACGCAAAGTGTCTGTTGAAAGAATTATTGAAGATGTTGCCATCTCGTTTGGCGATATGGCAAAAAAGAAAAGCATTACTCTCAAAACTGAAACCCAACCCTCACAAGAATTATTGGTAGATATTGACGGCGGAAAAATTGCCATCGTATTAAGTAACTTGGTAAAAAATGCAATCACCTTTACAAATGAAGATGGTCAAGTCATCATTCGTGGCGAACAGCATCCTGAATACGTCAAAGTCACTGTGCAAGATAATGGCATTGGAATCCCAACCAGCGACCTCAACAAAGTATTCGACCGTTTCTATCAAGTCGAGTCACATCTCACACGCAAACATGGCGGCATGGGCTTAGGTTTATCAGTTGCCAAAGTGATGGTTGAAATGCACGGTGGGCGTATTTGGGCAGAAAGCAAAGAAGGCGAAGGAAGTACGTTTTCATTCCTTTTGCCTGTTCGAAAAACACAACCACTTCCACAAACACCGTTTAAAACATAATATTATGTCATTGCGAGCAAAGCGAAGCAATCTCCAAAATTTAATGATGGAGATTTATTTTCTTTGATACACTATCCCTTCAAAAGGATACAACATGACACAACGCCTCAACGGACAATTCGACCTGATTCGTCAATCTGCGACAGTAGCCATGGGTGATAGAATCCTCGCACTCAAAGCCAGTGGCAAAAATATCGTCGCCTTACAAACGGGCGACCCTGATTTTGGCACACCGCCTGCTATTATGGATGTTGCCTTCAAAGCCATGCAATCAGGCTTGACTCATTATGCCCCCTCACGCGGTACGCCAGAATTACGCAAAGCAGTTGCTACAAAATTATCTCGTGATGAAGGCGTTGAGTATAACCCTGAAACTGAAATTTTAATTACACACGGCGGCATTCATGCCTATTACTTAGCCATGCAATCCATTTTGAACCCAGGGGATGATGTCCTAATTCCAGACCCAACATGGGCAACGCATTCAAACATGGCAATTATGTTAAGAGGAAATGTAATCCGAGTCCCTGCCCCTGCTGAAAACGGATTTATTCCTTATTCTGAATCATGGGAAAAAGCATTAACTCCAAAAACAAAAGTAATTGTGTTGAATTATCCATCTAACCCAACTGGTATGTTTCCATCAAAAGCATATTTGGAAAAATTGCACGCCTTTGCAAAACAAAATAATTTATGGGTCGTTGTGGATGAAGTGTACGGCAGTTTGTATTATGACGAAAAACCAACTTCTGCCGCCGCGATTGATGGTGCTAAAGAAAGAACACTTTTAGTGAATAGTTTGTCAAAGTCTTATGCAATGACGGGTTGGCGTGTGGGCTATCTCGCCGCGCCACAAGCAATCATCGAAAATGCAATCAAGGCTGGGCAAAATTCAATTACATGTGTAGCACCATTTATTCAAAAAGCCGCCGCGTTTGCATTAACTGATTCTGCTATTCAAGAAGAAACTGCGAAGATGCGTGCCGCTTACAAAAAGCGTAGGGATTTGGTCATTCGTTTATCGCATGAACTTGAAAGTGACAAAGTAAAAATCATTGAACCGCAAGGTGCATTTTATTTTTTCTTAGACATGCGCGCTTTGAATATGCCTTCAGTTGAAATGTGCGAAAAAATTTTAGAAGAATATGGTGTGGGGCTTGTGCCAGGTTCCGCTTTTGGAAAAGAAGGTGAAGGTTTTATCCGTGTGTGTATTGCCGCGTCAGATGCGGATGTGAAAGCGGGTTTTCGTAAAATTGTAGAATGGGCTGAGAAGCAGTAATGCGTAAAACGTAATTTGTAAATTGCTTTTTACGGAATGCGCATTACGAATCACACCATCATTGATAAATGGAGACAATTAATGAAAGTAGCCTTTCAAGGTGAACATGGTGCTTATAGCGAGCAAGCGATTTTTGAATATTTTGGCAAGGATGTAGAAACGATTCCATGTGAGTCGTTTGATGCATTGTTTGATGCAGTCGCTTCAAAAAGCGGGGATGCAGGTTTCGCTCCGATTGAAAATTCATTAGCGGGAAGCATTCACCAAAATTATGATTTGTTGCTTCGTCATAACTTATACATTGTTGGGGAATATTTTTTGCGCGTGAGACATTGTTTAATTACATTGCCCGATGTAAAAAAAGAAGACATAAAAAAAGCAATCAGTCATCCGCAGGCGTTGGGGCAATGTGCAAATTATCTAAGAAATTTATGCATAAAGCCTGAATCTGTGTATGACACGGCGGGGAGTGTGAAAATGTTGAAAGAATCTGGTGCAAGAGATACAGCGGCGATTGCGTCTAAGCGTGCGGCGGAGTTGTATGGAATGCAAATTCTAGAAGAGGGGATTGAAGATAACACAGAAAACTTTACCCGTTTTCTTATTATCCAACGTGAAGCAAGCGTCCCGAAGGAAGAAGCGAAAACGTCTATCGTGTTTACGTTGAAAAATCAGCCGGGCTCATTATTCAAAGCGATGAGTGTATTTGCATTGCGCGATATTGATTTGACGAAAATTGAATCACGTCCGTTACAAGGTAAACCGTGGGAATATTTGTTTTATATTGATTTTATCGGCTCAACAGAAGATGAGGTTTGTAAAAAAGCATTGGAAAATTTGGGGGAGTATGCGTTGATGTTGCGAGTGTTAGGCTCGTATCCGAAAAACCGTCCCGCAGGTTGAAGTTGAAAATCTCATCATCTTAAAAAACCTGCGGGACGATACCCTTGACAAGCCAGAATTTTTGTTCTATAATGCGTAACGAAACGGTTACATATTATGAGACGAGATGTTTTTCAAGCCATCGCTGACCCAAATCGCAGAGCCATCTTAAGTTTGTTGGCAAAGAATGAACGGCTGAACCTAAACGGTGTCGCTGAAAATTTTCGCATCAGCCGCCCTGCTGTTTCGCGTCATATCAAAATATTGAAACAATGTGGTTTGATTCTTGTGATTAAGGAAGGTCGTGAACGATATTGCGAAGCCAAATTTGATAAGTTAGATGAAGTGACCGATTGGATAGAAAAATACCGTCAGTTTTGGGAAGAACGCTTCATTCGTTTGGATGAAGTTTTAGAAGAAATGAAAAAAAAGGAGAAGAAAAATGTCAAAAAATAAAAATCAAAAAATTGAAAGTGTAACAATTGGAATTGCAGTCAGTGATGTTACGGAGGCTACTCGCTGGTATAAAAACCTGCTTGGTGATGTTGAGACAATGGAGCCAGCTCCAGGTACCGTTGAACTACAATTAAGTGAGAGTACTTGGTTGCAACTGGATGATACTGGCTATCTTGAAGTTGGTGGGTCTATTGTTCGTTTTGAGACGAAAGGCATAGAGGCGATACACAAAGTAGTTAAAAATCTTGTTGCTGATGTAGGCGATATTGAGGTGGTTGAAGGAGTTATACAATACTTCGACTTTAAAGACCCTGCGGGCAACAAACTGTCTTTCTATCAGTTAACATAGGAACATGTGCGTTTGGAATCAGTCATGCAGTGATGCGTTCTGATGGAAGATGTTGTGAAATAAAAACATGAACAAGTACGGAGAAGAATTATGATGACAAAAAATAAAACTTCAATTGTGGTTGAACCGAATAAACAAGAAGTATTGATTACGCGCGAATTTGATGCGCCGCGTGAACTTGTTTATAAAGCACACATTGACCCTGAACTATATGTCAAGTGGTTGGGTCCGCATGGTTATGAAATGATTCTAGAAACATTTGAACCTGTCAGTGGTGGAAAGTATCGTTACATTCATAAAGATAAAGATGGAAATGAATATGCTTTTCATGGTGTATTTCATACCATGACTGAAGAACTGATGATTCAAACTTTTGAGTTTGAAGGGATGCCTGAAGCGGGTCATGTTACTTTAGATACCATGCGACTTGAAGCATTACCAAATAACCGAACAAGGCTTACGATTCAATCTGTGTTTCAATCTGTTGCTGACCGTGATGGTATGGTCGAATCTGGAATGGAAACAGGAATCAATGACGGTTATGAAAAATTGGATAAAATTTTAGAGAAACTATAAGTTTGGAGAAAAAATGCCTGCCTCATTAACTGCTGATGAATTTATTAAACAATTAAAAAAATTAAGTTCTTCTGCAACGGCAAAATCACATAGCCATCTTGCCGCAGATAAAGATGATCACATTATCGGCGTAAGAATGGGGCAGATATTTGGCTTAGCAAAAGAATGTATGAGCATGGATTTAGTCGAGGTGCAGAAACTACTTCAAAGTCCAATTCATGAAGCGCGTGTGGGTGCAGTCAGCATTATGGATTTCCAAGCACGTCACAAAAAAACATCTGAAGAACGAAAAAAAGAATTGTTCAATATGTATTTGAAGCAACACAAATACATTAACACTTGGGATTTGGTGGATCGTTCCGCGATTTGGGTGGTTGGAAGTTATTTGTTTGATAAGAAGCGAGATGCTTTATATAAATTGGCAAAGTCTAAAAAAATGCCTGAGCGAAGGACAGCGATTGTGAGTACTTTGTTTTTCATCGGCAAGGGAGATGTGGATGATGCTTTCAAACTTGCTGAATTGATGTTGTTTGATAAAGAAGATTTGATTCATAAAGCCAATGGCTGGGCATTGCGTTTTGCAGGTGACAAAGATAAAAAACGTTTGCTGAAATTTTTAGATACATATGCAAGTACAATG
>Ga0224723_1000441_pt1 | contig 28390 bp, 22 predicted proteins | sample Balambano_FR2_Me_FD_161647 | JGI IMG/M metagenome (GOLD analysis project Ga0224723, IMG submission 161647) | Freshwater sediment microbial communities from Lake Towuti, South Sulawesi, Indonesia - Balambano_FR2_MetaG | ecosystem: Environmental > Aquatic > Freshwater > Lake > Sediment | place... | reverse complement strand
TTGAGATGTAATAATGACATTTGAACCTGCAACCAGATAGGCATTGATGTTCGTGGCTTCTTTCACAACTACCTTGCTATCAATGCCAAGAGAAAATAAACATCGAACTTTATTAGCATGATTAGAACAGATCAGTACAACGTCCTTCATGTAAATGTTGCAGTGCGCGTTGAGCCAACTTATCAAGCCGACCTGCTGCGACATCTTCCTCAAACTGCCGATCCCATACTTCTGCATCAAATTCAGCAAACCAGACTCGGAAATCGGCAAGCGCTTCTGCTGATAGTTGGCTGATAGCACATTCAATTTCTTGCAAATTACTCATAAGCTTGAAGGAGCTTTAAAGATCGTTCACTCCTCTCATAATAATGCTCAGGAGCTAGATTCAACTAGAAGTTAATCTCGTCTTGATCTGAAAAAGAAGAAAATCCGGAGTCAACTTCCTCTGAATCACTAACTGGAGAAACTAGCCCGAAAATAAAACCTTAGAAGATGGGCTTAATCTCAACCTGAGAGCCATCAAGGTTTTCTTTTAAGGATACCTTCTTCAACTCGGTAGTTCTCCACAAGTTTACTAAGTCCTTCGTTCAACCGCGTTGCATTTTCAAAATCGAGAGTTTCCTCGGACGGAATCTCAACATTTGACATACGCAGACCAGGCTGTGTATTTGAAATTACCTCCGCAGAAATTAAGTTTTCCGAAGGAGAAACTGCCATGCCAACTATTACGATAGCCACAAGGAGCCACCTGGGGCAAGAGTGTAAGTCCAGTATTCAATTTGATGAAAGACTGTAGCCATAATTTTGAACCTTTTGGTTTACTAGAAAATAACGGTACGCACTGAACTAAGGGGTCGCGGGTTAACAGCTTTCATAGATACAATAGTGTTCGCTACTCTCAACAAAGCACCATACTCCATCGTCATCAAACTCGTAATCGTTACAGCTGGGATCGGCGCGTGTTGTCTGTGTGCAACCGATTGATCAATTATTGACCCAACGTTGGGTCAATAAATTTGGAGAAGTTGTTTGACGACGTGTCACAAGATGCACTGAAGAATATTCCTCAGATGGGGCAAGATTTACTTTACAGTGCATACACCGGATAGCATCGGGGTTGATTTGCTCCTTGCAGAATGGGCAAATACCTCCATGACTAGGTTTTTCTACTGGAATCATAGCTTAGCAATGTTTGCACCGGATAGCGTCCACTTTTACTTCTTCTTTGCAGAATGGACACTGACGCAATGTTGATGTTTGAACTGACATCGTAAGATCTCCTCAAGTGGTTCTAGGTGTTCGCAAATTCCTCATAGACAACTTTCTGGGTGATTTCAGGCTGACAAACAGAAGGATGAGTGCAATGACTGGATGCGGAGCCAGCTAACGTTCCGGCTGAGCGGCAGCAGATTGACCCCAACGATAGACGAAAAGACTCTCAACTGTCCGCTCCAATCGGGTTGTTGTGCGGCTGTCACATCATCGACCATACTTGTACTTCGCAGCATCAATAATTGCTTGATAAATATTTGGAGGATGCTCAGCCAAACGATTGCACAGATATAGATGCCACTCTTGACCATAGGGCAAATAAATACGAGTCCGATATCCATAATTCTGCATTGCCTGCAATCGCTCTGGAGTCACTCCCTTCAACATTTCAAATTCAATGGTGTCTTGCTTGATGCCTTTTTCTTGAATTAATTTATGCACGAATTCCAGCGGAACCGGATCGAGTAAAGCAGGATCATGCGTTGCAATCGAGCAGGGATGCCCGCTCGTTAAAAGCCTTTCCATTAATTGACGATAAGCGGTATCAAGTTCTGCACCACGAGACTTAGCCAGATGAGCGGGAGCAGCGTAGGCTCCTTTCACTAATCGAATTTTGCCAGGGCGCTGCAATACGCTTTCCAAATCGGCTGGAGTGCGATGAAGATAAGCCTGAAGCGTAATTCCAACATTCTCGAAAGTTTCACATAAGCGTTGATGAAGCTCTAAAATCAAGCTGGTACGATCGCTGCCTTCCATGCTGATCATGACTTCAAGCCCTGCATCCTGGGCTGCTTTGGCAAGGATACAAGCGTTTTTGTAAGCCAACTCAGGATCAATCACCATACCAATATGGGACAAGTCTAATGATACGGACGAGTCCAAGGTTTGAACATTGATTGCTTGAACGACCTTGATAAACTCCTGAGTGGCTTGCTCTGCCATTTCAGCATCACGAGTACTTTCGCCCATGTAGTCGATCGTGATAGCAAATCCCTGCTGATTCAAAAGTTTTGCAGTTTCCGCACACTGCGCTAATGTTTCACCTCCAATGAAACGCAGAGCCGCTTGAAGTAAGGAGTGATACAATAGCGGATTCTGAAGAACATATGCTTTGATCTCCTCATCCAAAGCGACTTGCTTCAATGCCTCTGCAACTTCAGACCCAATTTTCATATTGCGCTCCAACTCTCTTCACAAGTTTAGAGGAATGAGCGGGAGTTCGGCATAGAACCAGTTGCTTGAAATAACTCAAGCTTGATGATTTTACAATCAACTTTAAACTACCGCTTCACAAATAACTCAAGCCGCACAACGTTCCCGGTCAGCGGTGACAGTTAACTCTCAACTACAGGAACGATCGCCCTCCAATCCGCTCACCGGGGTTGTTAGCTAGCAGACTTCATCGACCTAATCCCAAACTCAAACCCGATCGCCCTCACTCCCTCAACCTCGAACTGATGAAACAAGTTGTTGGAGCGATCGCCCCCACTCACCAACATCCAACCCCTCAACCTCTGCCACAAACCGAAAACCTTCAACTGCCACAACCCTGAACTCAAGGCAGCTAACGTTCCGGTTGAGCGGCTGCCGATAACCTTTGCTGCAACACCGACCGACTGCGCCAGTCCGCTCCAACCGGGTTGTTATGCGGCGTTTTTGCTCCGACATTTAACCCCTGAACTACTGAACTCGAATTACATCAAAAGTTTCGCGATTTTCAATACGATAGAACAAAAAATCTGAATCGAGTGTAAGAATCTGCCGATCGCCTGTCCTCTCAGCCACTAGAACAAGTGTTGCATCCGCTAAATCCATTGGTCGATCGCGATACTGCTCCATCAACTCCAACAAACGGCTATAATCGCTTTCTTGAATTTCATAAACCATCAGCAGTTTGTCTAAAAGAAGTTGCCCCAACTGTTTTTGCATTGTCCACCCACCCCGATGAAGAGACAGATACATGGCTTCCGTCAGGCAAGACCAAGTTGTGAGGAGAGGAGGGGAAAGGCGCATCACTGCGTCTCGGTAAGCTTTGTGTTGAGGTTGGGTGCGATCGACCAGGCAGAACAAGACCCCTGCATCGCAAAGAATCATAGATCTAAACCCTGTTGCCGATATTTGGATAGCAGAAGTTGCTGATAGTCGCTGGCTGGCTTAGTTGGGTTGATTTCCAGATGATCGACAGCCTCAAACCATCGTGCCCATGCTTTACAAGGTTCGCCTTCAGGATTATTGATGTCTATACTTCGTTGTTTCCTCTCAGTCAAAAGATCGATAAAGTCGCTGACTTGTTTCAAGAGCAGTTCAGGTAATTGTTGCAACTTTGCAATGGTGGTTTCGCGAATCGTCATGAGAATATTCCTCCTAAAATCCTTTGCTCTATTCCTACAAGCTACGTTCAATTTCATTTCCCTTCCTGGTGCTGTTTGAATGTTTTAAGAGCCAAACCATTGCAGTTCCTGTCACAGCCCCAAACATAGCTACACCTGAGATAAAGCCTACAATCCCTAAAATTAGTATCACCTCATTTTCAAAGCCTGGTTTGACATTAAGTAATTTTGATAAAAGAATCGCAAAGAATATGACTACACCTACACTCAGAATTACACCTATGGCTCCACCTATAGTGGTTGCAAAAATCCACCATTGCGCCTTAGAGAAGCGTCCTTTCAAAACAAACCATTGTGCTAGACCCAGTACAGCAAACATCAATGGAATCCCAAATACAACACGTAAAATGCTACCCATTGAATAATCAGTAGCATTTGAAAGTATCAGCACACCTAAAATATGACCGAAAAACCAACCAACTCCGGTTGCAAAAATCCACTTATTAGGTCTAGCAATTAATTTTCTCAGTACTAGCCATTGTGTTAGCCCAACCAGAATTCCCCCAAAATAAAGTGCAAAAGCTCCTAAAGCTACTCCTGTAATAGTCATGAGAACCCATCGCCGCCAAAAAGGAGTACGGGTTGTGGCTATTAATATTGGGACTGTTCCAATTAATTGGGATAATCCAGTACGCCAGTTTATGGAAGTAGGCTCAAGATAAGGATGTGGCGTTCCTCTTTCAAGCAAAGCATTATCTGGTTGAGCATCGTCTTCATAAAAAAATTTCTGTACTGGAGGAAGAGTGAGAAATCTAACCTGAAACTCTCTTGCAGCAGTTTTTAGATCAGTAAGTCGTAAACCTGGAGATTGGGGTATTGGATGTCGGATGTTGGGTGTAGTTGATTCAAATGAAACCGACTGTAAGTTCGGGCTAACAGTTCTATCTTTTTTTTTACCAAAAAGAACCGGAGTTAAGTGTTCTGGAATCCCCTCTAGTTGAATCGCATTGCAACCTAACTCATAAGCGAACTCAATTGCTTCTCCAGCACCCAAAGCAGTATAGAAGCCAACTGAAAATTCGATCGCAGCCCGATCACCAATCGCCTGACTCATCCCTATCACGTAGTCAATGTGTTGCGCGATCGCCTCAGCTTGAACCTGTGAGTAACAAGCGTTCAAGACAACGCATTCTAAACGGCTAGAAAAAAGTTTGAATAGATTGGCTAATGCATCTGAATCAACAAGCTTGGGTTGTCCTGTCCCATCTTCAAACGCTAAACCATCTTTCCCTGCCCCATGACCCGTAAAATGCACAATCTGCGGCTTAAAGTCCAGCATTGCTTGCTGAATATCCCTGGTTCGGGTTGCTCCAGTTGAGTTGATGGGGACTTTGCCGTATCCCGCTAAACGCAGCCGTTCCTTGATTTCCCGCTCCTCTTCTTGTAAGCGCAAACTCACTGTCCCCTTCGGATTGGCAGCTAACAGTAAGATTGACTTCAAGGTAGAACTGTCATTCATGGAAATCAGCAGGACGGTTCAATTTCATTCAATTGTATTCCAGAAAAGGGATACAGACTACTGCGCCTGACAAGTAACCTTGCAACGATGCCTTCACCGAGAGACTGAGCCGCATAACTAGTAATTAGAGAGAACTATTCTATCTAACTCACCTATTTCGGGGTGTTAGACAGAATTATGTCTACCTAATTCCCTGTAGAAGAGGGTTAGATAGATTCAATTCTGCCTAATTCTCCTATATGGGGTGTTAGATAGAAAACTTCTGCCTAACTGCCCTCTACGGGGAATTAGATAGAAAACTTATCGGTATCATTGCCTGTTGCAAGAATTGCATCATGAAGTTTCAGTAAATTTGATCTACTTGTTCATCTCTGGCTGACATATCCATCTTTGGCTGATACTCATTTGTTCGCAATCAGGGCCGTCTACTTGGTTTGTCATAGAACCCATATGCCGCATTGCCAATTTTTGGTAGCGCGGCTTCGCCCACCATAAAAAAGTTCGGTTCTATTTAATCTTTAACCCTGAGGGGTTGGGCGGGTTGCCGGAGGGGTTGGAGGAGGACTCGGTAGAATTGGGGCAGGACTGGGACTGGTGAGCGCAGGGCTAGGAGTAGGTTGGGCAGGACTGGGACTAGCAGGGGCCGATGCGGGAGGCACTTCAGTGGGTTGCCCCAAGATACTGGGATTGCCTGTATCAAACACGCCAGCAATGCAGGCAATCATATAGGTGGCCAGAGTGCCCACAAACAAAGCTTTCCAGCCCAATTCAGAAATATCTTTGCGGCGCGAGGGAATCAGGGCACTGGTGCCGCCGACAAAAATCCCGACTGAAGCTAAATGGGCAAATCCTGAAAGGGCATAGCTAACAATCAGGACAGCCCGATCGCTAATCACGCGCTCGTCGGGGGGTAACGCCGCCGCTGCTCCCAAAGACTGATAGGGAGGAATAGCAGTTTCCAGTAAGCGTCGTCCAATGATCACTGACGATTGCCACAATTCTTGCCAGTTAAGCGAGACTCCAGTTAAAGCTGTGAAAGGCAGGAATAAAGCCCCCAAGATATTTTGTAAGGTAATGATATTGAAGACCTGACCGATCGCCTGTAATAAAGGCAGAACAGGTAGAAGCCAGGGATAGACAGTTTCAGGAGTCAAATTTTGCAGTCCAGCTAGGCCTACAAAGATTTGGTTGAAGATGTAGACTAAGCCCAGAATCAGAATCAGGACAGCAGCGATCGACACCGCCATTTTGACCCCGTCCAAAGCCCCCAGGATAGCGGCATCCAGATGGCTCATGCGTTGGATGGGTTCACCTGCAACGGTTTCTTGAGGTGTATTACTGATGTCATCATCGCGATCGCGCTCTACTAGAGCTTTCTCGTCTGGAATGCCACCTGCGGTCAAGGGTAGTTCTGTTTCGGGAACGAGAATTTTGGACAGTACAAAACAGGCCGGAATTGCCATGATCGAGGCAGAAACCAAATGCCCCAAGATATTGGGAAACACTGGCCGCAGAAAGTTGACATAGATGGCTAAAGTGGAAGAAGCAGCTGTACCAAAGCAACACGCCAGAATCGCGCACAATTCACTGCGGGTCATTTTGGCCAGAAACGGTTTGACTACGATCGCGGCCTCAATTCCCACAAAAATATTGGCGGCTCCACTCAACGCTTCAGCACCACTCAGGCGCATCATCGAATAGAAAACTTTGGCAAAGAGGTTAGTAATCGCCTGGATGATGCCTAAGTTGTAGAGCAATGCCATCAACCCAGAGAAAAAGACCACCGCTGGTAGAGCACGGATCGCAAAGATATAGCCCAATCGAACACCGCAAAAGCCTGGAATAATTTCTCCTGCGGTGTTAGGCGCACAGGCCCCGCCCTGGGGGACAGGGGTCAAAATGAGTGGGGCCGCCGGATTGCCCCGTGGCGGCTCAGGAATCAGGTTGCGCCCAAACACAAATTGAGCCCCATAGTCAGCCGCATCAAACACCACATCCAGGAGCGTGCTGAAGACGTTGAGCACTTCGCGAGTCAGCGGGAAAGAAAATACTAGAAATCCCAAAATCAGTTGCAACAGAATCCCGGCAATCACCACTCGCCAGGGGAAATACTGAGGTCTGCGATTCTCGGAAAATATCCAGGCGATCGCACACAATCCAAAAATTCCGATGAAGGAAATTAAGTTCAGAATCGTCATAGGTCAATCTTCCCTGCCACCTGCTTTACTTGTGCAAAGGACTATCTACTCGAATCACTTAGCAACTAGCATAGATGCATAGGATCATTCTTAATGAAGAATGTATAAAAAATCTTAGAGATTAGAAAAAAGCATACTAGACAATCGATTGAAATCCTAATTATGCCAAGAATTCGTGGGATTACAAGCTGCAAAGAGTAGCTTGCGATATAAAACCTGTATCCTGAAGCAAAATCGTCTTATCTAACTTTTCTTAAATTGCTTCTATCATAATTCAAACTTATTGCAAAGGGACTACAAGAAATTTGTCAGCTAGCAGCAGGAATCCCGTTCTGGTATTTGAAAGAGCTTTGAGGCAGAAGTCTGGAAGCATTTGAGTTTTGCTTAGTATACCAGGGAAATATACTTTTAAGGTACGGGCTGCGACTGCGCTCAGCCCTCTGGTACGCGAGTTGAGCGCAATTGAATCCAAAATCCAAAATCCAAAATCCAAAATGAATTAACCAGGCAAACTTAGTTTGGTAGACCATTAGGGTGTGTCACACTAGGGCTAGAAGAAGACCATCCGCCGACATCATGGACCCATTTACCCCCACGCCGCCTACCTGGACACAGTCTGCCATCCATGCCAACGAATTTTGCTGTCCCTTTTGCCGCGCTTTATCGACTCAGGCAGAACGAGTTTGGATTAATCGTCGATCGCCTGTTTTTACCGAAGACCGTCGCCGTATCTGGCAAGAATTCTACTACTGCCAATGTGGGACAGCCTGGTGGGCCTGGAGTAGCGATCGCCCCCCTTCAGAGTTGGGTAAACGCCAGGAGTGAGGAGACGCTTCTACTAGAGTGTTGCTGTCTGTATCGAAGCGCAATCAAATGTTTCATATTGTCGCTTTCAGGTCGTCTATGATGAAGGTGTAGAGGTCAATCAATCTGTAATGGACGCGATGAATCCAGGCAATTGATATCGTTAACGCGATGACTTCCCAGATGTGCTGAATCATCTGAAGCGCAATTAGATAAGGGTGTTCAATGATAGGGGAGCGATCGCAACGGCGCTACTACCCAGTTCATTGCTGACGCTCATCCTGTTTGATCGATCGCTGAAATCAGGCTCACCTACCTGTTGACTGCTGTTGGAACAAAATGTTCTACGCCGTTTTCCAAACAAATTGTTTCAGGCAGGCTGAACTTGCAATTCAGGTTGAACAGGTTACTGCGGTTTGGCTGCACATCCGATCAACTCTATTTGCAGGAGCCAATTATGGTGACAACTAAAGCCAGTCGGTCAGAGCATCGGCTGTTGGATCATGCATCGGACAAAGAACAAGCAGATATCCTCTGGTTTGAAGAAGTCGGGATTGCAGATATTGCTTTCGTGGGGGGAAAAAATGCCTCATTGGGAGAAATGCTTCAGCAATTGACGGCTCAAGGCGTGCGAGTGCCGACCGGATTTGCCACAACTGCTTATGCTTATCGTTGTTTTATTGCAGCCGCTGGTTTAGAGGAGAAATTACGACATCTGTTTGCTGATCTGGATGTTGAAGATGTTAATAATCTGCGTGAACGCGGCAAACAGGCTCGGACTTTGATTCTCAATACACCATTCCCTGAAAAGTTACAGACTGCAATTGCAACAGCGTATCAACGTCTGTGTGAGCAATACGGTAGCTCTGAACAGTGCGATCGCCTTGAGTCGCACTACCAGGCAGATTGCCATTTGTATAGTAACGCAGTCGATGTGGCTGTGCGTTCCAGTGCAACTGCGGAAGATTTGCCTGATGCCAGTTTTGCCGGACAACAAGAAACCTATTTGAACGTACATGGCGTTACTGGTGTCCTGGAAGCCTGCCATAAATGCTTTGCTTCCCTGTTCACCGATCGCGCCATCTCCTATCGCACGATTAAAGGTTTCGATCACTTTGACGTGGCATTATCTGTGGGTGTTCAAAAAATGGTGCGATCGGATTTAGCGACTTCTGGTGTCATGTTTTCAATCGATACTGAAACCGGATTCAAGAATGCAGTGTTAATCACTGCTGCTTATGGATTAGGTGAGAACGTTGTGCAAGGGGCAGTCAATCCCGATGAATACTTTGTGTTTAAACCAACCTTACGCCAAGGCTATAAGCCCATTCTCGAAAAGCGGTTGGGTAGCAAAGAAATCAAGATGGTATATGACCTGGGTGGCACTAAACTCACCAAGAACGTTTCGGTTCCTGTCAGTGAACGCAGCAAGTACGCACTAACGGACACTGAGATTTTGCAACTGGCAGAATGGGCTTGCATTATTGAAGATCATTATTCTGGCGTGCGGGGTCAATTCTCACCAATGGATATTGAATGGGCGAAAGACGGTTTAACGGGAGAACTTTTTATTGTGCAAGCCCGTCCTGAAACGGTGCAGTCCCAAAAATCTGCGGTCGTTCTGAAAAACTATAAATTGCAAGAAACAGGCGAGATATTGAGCACAGGCCGCGCCGTTGGAGAAATGATTGGTCAGGGTCAGGCGCGAGTGATTCTAGATGTCCACCGCATTGATGAATTCCAACCGAGAGAAGTGCTGATCACGAATAAGACCGATCCAGATTGGGAACCGATCATGAAAAAAGCCAGCGCGATCGTCACAAATCAGGGGGGACGAACCTGCCACGCAGCGATAATTGCCCGGGAAATGGGAATTCCAGCGATTGTGGGCTGTGGAGATGCCACAGGTGCGATGACCACAGGGCAAGAGATTACCGTCAGTTGTGCCGAAGGCGAAGTCGGTCGGGTTTATGGGGGATTGCTGCCCTTTACCATTGATGAAACCCAACTGGAGCACCTGCCCCAAACTCGCACCAAAATTATGATGAATGTGGGCAATCCCGAAGAGGCCTTTGGCTTATCTGCCATTCCCTCTGACGGAGTCGGATTAGCCCGCTTAGAGTTTATCATTGCCAATCACATTCAGGTGCATCCTTTAGCTCTTATGCACTTTGACCAGTTGCAGGACAAAGCTGCTAAATGGGAAATTGCTCAACTGACTGCCAATTATGACAACAAGGTTGAGTTCTTTGTCGATCGCTTAGCTCACGGTGTTGGTATGATTGCTGCTGCCTTCTACCCCCATCCTGTCATTGTGCGGATGTCGGATTTCAAAAGCAACGAGTACGCTAATTTACTAGGAGGCAAAGAATTTGAGCCAACTGAGGAAAATCCTATGATTGGCTGGCGGGGAGCCTCCCGCTATTACGACCCCAACTACACCGCCGCATTTGGGTTGGAGTGTCAGGCCCTCAAACGAGTGCGAGACGAGATGGGTTTAACCAACGTGATTCCTATGATTCCTTTCTGCCGCACGCCTGATGAGGGAAGACGAGTGCTAGACACGATGGCGACACACGGGTTAGTTCGGGGTGAGAACGGATTGCAAGTCTACGTCATGTGTGAGATTCCCAGTAATGTTATCCTGGCAGATCAATTCAGTGAAATCTTCGATGGCTTCTCGATTGGCTCGAATGACTTAACCCAGTTGACCTTAGGACTCGATCGAGATTCTGCTCTGGTCGCTCATATTTTCGATGAACGCAACGATGCCGTCAAACAATTGATCCGCACAGTCATCGAACGGGCTAAAGCCAACAATCGCAAGATTGGCATCTGTGGTCAAGCTGCCAGCGATTATCCAGAATTCGCTCAGTTTTTGGTCGAAATAGGCATCGATTCCCTCAGTCTCAATCCTGATTCTGTTCTGAAAACAAAACTGGCGATCGCCGCAGTCGAAAATTACAAAACTACTTGATCCAGGAGTGTATTATGTTTCACAAAATTCTAGTCGCTCTCGATCTGTCGGATACCAGTAATCGAGTGTTTGAAGAAGCATTGATTCTAGCCCAGGCAACTCATGCCAAACTAATGCTGTTGCATGTTTTGACTCCATTTGAGAGCGGTTATCCCACTGCTATGTATCCCATTACAGACGGCATCTATCCTATGCTGCATGAACGGGCCATGGAGACTTACATCCGCGAGTTGGGTGAGTTTGAACAACGGGGACTTGCTGCTTTGCGATCGCTCACCGAATCTGCTTTAGAACAAGGAATTGTCGCCGAGTTTACTCAAAATATAGGAAATCCCGGCCGTATGATTTGTGCCCTGGCTCATACCTGGGATGCCGATTTGATTATTTTGGGTCGGCGTGGTCTGAGTGGCTTGAATGAACTCTTCCTGGGCAGTGTCAGCAACTATGTCACCCATCATGCTCCCTGTGCAGTCCTGACGGTGCAAGGCAAAGTAAACCAGCATCCAGAAATGGAATCTCCTCCGGCAGCAGAGGCGATCGTGTCTCCTAAATAACTATGGATGATCAGTTTATGTTACGGCTCTTAGCCGCTGCACTCTCTGAACCCCCCGCAGGGACAGAACCTGGTTGTCGATAACTTTCGAGATGCGCTCACCCGATTAAAACGTGAGTTCAACGAGCGGTTTTTCGATGGGGCGGGCGCAGCCCCCAGATGGCAATTATCGAACTCCTAAGAAAACGTAGTTTTCTCGCCTGCTTTCTGGAGTGTGGTGGATACGACGCACCCACCACACTTTATTGGAGACTCATGTATTCAAGTAATTTTTCCTGATCAGTTATCAGCCCTAGAGAAGAATGAAGTGGTAGATGCACCCTGAATTGAATCCCTGGTCACAAGCCGGGGATTTTTTTGTATAAATGAATTGCTGATCATGCTCATCCCCTGGTAACTACTGAGATGAAATTGTTATAACTGGCAAAGCATGATTTCTGGTTTTGTCAGGTAAGCCAGAGGAAATTCAACCGACTTCTGGGAAAATGGAGTTTTCCCTGCGAGAGAATACCGGTGCCCAATTGAAAGGGCTAGAACAGGGTCTTGGTAAGGTTTATGGCGATCGCAAAGCTAAATTTTAGAAGTTACAATATCGTATTTGAAGTGGGATCGGAATGCGTTACAGAAAGTTATTGGCATTTGCGAGTTTGTTTGTTCTAACCGTCTTGCTTGCCCTCGCTGCTGTCAGGGCCCAACATACTTTTAGTGAGTGGGTCAGCCGTCTCCCCATTTCTCTGCCTTCGGTTTTAGCACAAACGAGTTCTCCTTCTCCCACTCCTGCGGTTCTGCCTGCACCGCTGTTCAACTATGGTGAAGCGCTGCAAAAGTCCTTATTATTTTACGAAGCTCAGCGATCGGGAACTCTCCCCACCAATCATCGCATCAGTTGGCGCGGCAACTCGGCCTTACAGGATGGCTCAGACGTGGGCTTAGATCTAACGGGTGGATATTTTGATGCTGGTGATCACGTCAAATTCGGCTTGCCTCTGGCAAGTTCTCTCACCATGTTGAGTTGGGGAGTGATCCAATATCGTGAGGCCTATGTGAAGAGTGGTCAACTGGATAAGCTTCTGGATGCAATTCGGTGGGGCACGGACTATCTGCTGAAATGCCATGTCATTGGGACAGATGGTAAGACCCAGGAACTTTGGGCCCAGGTTGGAGACGGAGCGCTGGATCATGCCTACTGGGGGCCACCCGAACAGATGACCATGCCTCGGACTGCTTTTAAGATCGATCGCGCTAACCCCGGTTCCGATCTAGCTGGAGAAACCGCAGCGGCTCTGGCCGCGAGTTCGATTGCCTTTCGTTCAACCGATCCAACTTATGCCGATCGCCTCTTGTCGAATGCGCTGCTGTTATTTGAGTTCGCTGAGCAATATCGGGGCAAATACTCAGACTCGATTCCAGCCGTCCAACAGTACTACAACTCTTTCAACGGCTATAACGATGAATTGGTTTGGTCTGCTATTTGGATTGACAAGGCATTAAAGTCCAAAGGGCAAATTAATACAGACTATCTCACCTTCGCTGAAACTCATTTCCAGCAAACTATCCGTCAGGTTGGGCGATGGACAAATTCTTGGGATAATAAAATTCCTGGAGCCGTTCTGTTGCTAGCCCAGGAGACTGGCGACATTGAATATCGCCAGTTGATTGAGAATTGGTTAAATTTTTGGGTGTTTAGCAACCACGAGGGCAAGCGGGTGGCTTACACTCCCGCTGGGTTAGCATGGCTGGCAGAGTGGGCTTCTCTCCGCTACGCCGCTACCACTGCGTTTCTGGCTTTTGTTTACACCGATACTTTGACTGATCCATCTTTGCAGGGCAGCGATCGCTATCTCTCTTTTGCTGAAGGTCAAATTAACTATATTCTCGGCAAAAATCCGCGCAAGTTCAGCTACATGGTCGGCTTTGGCAGTAACTTTCCCAAGTATCCTCATCATCGTGGAGCCTCTGGGCACTCGACTGTAAAAGATCCCCGTCCCAATCGTCATATTCTCTATGGTGCGCTGGTGGGGGGCCCAACCGCTGCCGATGATTATGCCTATAAAGACGATCGCACCAACTATCAAGCCAATGAAGTTGCCCTGGACTACAACGCCGGACTGACCAATGCCCTTGTTCGCATGTACGGAAAATATGGTGGCACCCCATTAACGGATCAACAACTTAGTCGCCTGCCAGGGATTCGAGTTCGTTAAATTCCATGCATTTAGACTCAAGCAAAGAGCAAAAGATATGGAACTTACAGGACTTACGCATAAAGCGCCCGACAAATCTCCCCACTATTACGGTTTTTCGCACGAAATGCGTAGGTCTTAATTGATAATATTTCTATATTCTTGTGTCTGAACTAGTAGTTCACCAAGACCAATTTGCCCAGTAGCGTCAAAATTTTAGATTTTAGATTTTAGACTTTAGATTCAATCCAAAATCCAAAATCCAAAATCCAAAATGAATTAACCAGGCAAACTTAGTTTGGTAAGGTACTAGCCACCAATTCCCTCTTAATGAGTCGAAATTTTAGTCATGTTTTTGGAAACACCTGCGGGCTGGGGAGCACTATTTGTCCTGGGAATTTTTGCCGGAGTGCTATCTGGGCTGTTGGGAGTCGGCGGCGGCTTGTTGATGGTGCCTGCGCTCACCATCTTTGGGGTGCCTGTGGTGCAAGCAACTGCAACCAGTTTAGTAGGGGTGTTTCTCAGCACCGCTTCCGGTAGTGCGCGAAATTTCAGCGTGGGCGACTTGAATTGGAAAGCCTCTTTGGTTTTGGCATTGTTTGGTGTGATGACTGCACAAGCAGGAGCCTGGTTAGGGGAACACATTCCAGATGCCTGGCTTTCTCTCAGTTTTGCTGCCTTTATGTTGATCACAATTTATTTAATGAACTTGCGAAGACAACTCCAGCAGCAGGAAGTGGTAGACTCAACTGCTGAATTGAATCAGGCAGCAGGGACAACTGAGGTGGTAGTAGAGCAGCAGGGTGGGGATCTGCCTGATTCTAGTTCTCCTGCTCAACAGCTTGCGGTGGATACCTCGTCCTCCCACAAGTTTATTCCCCTGGCTGGGATTGGTTTGCTAGCAGGGGTATTGTCTGGACTGTTTGGCATTGGCGGTGGTGTAGTCAAAGTGCCGTTGCAGATGTTGTTTTTAGGGGAGTCAATCAAAACAGCAGTGCAAACTAGCTTGGGAGCAATTGGAGCGATCGCCGCTTCTGGATTAGTGCAACACGCATATAATCACAACGTGCTGTGGATTCCCGGACTATGTTTGGGCATAGGTGGGATATTGGGCGCACAGGCTGGAACTCGATTGCTACCCAAACTCAGCGATCGCACAGTCAAAATTCTATTTGCTCTGTTTCTGATCACACTGTCAATATACATGGCAACTCACGGCATCTTGGAGTTAGCCGCAAATTCTTATCCATCACGCTCACCACAAGTCCACTCCAACAAGTTATCAAAATATTGGGTCTAAAAACCCCTTCCTTTTAGGCGGCTTAAAGCGAGAGTGTAGATGGTCACTGACCCACCCGGATCAAAAATACTCCGAAATAAATAGCTTTCACGTTAAGCTCTATGAGTTAAACATACAGAGCACTCGCACGAATGCTATTAGACACACCCATGGACTGGGGCTTCCTATTTCTGTTTGGCATTTTTACTGGCATTTTAGCTGGGCTACTGGGGATTGGCGGGGGACAGGTCATGGTGCCTGCTCTAACTATGTTGGGCATTCCTTTAATCCAAGCTACAGCTACCAGTTTGGTTGGTGTCCTACTTGCCTCCATTTCTGGCAGCCTGCAAAACCTCAGGACAGGTGAACTGAATTGGCGCGAGTCGCTGCTGTTGGCTATGTTTGGCATTGGCACGGCCCAGATGGGGGCCTGGTTGGGCGATCGCCTACCTGATACCGTGTTGTCCCTGTCCTTCGCTGCTCTGCTGCTATCCACGGTTTACCTGATGGATTTGCGGCAAAAACTCAAGCGCCAACAGGAATTGACTGGAGTAGCATTGGATCACCACCCCTCGAATGCTCTACCCGCTGTTGCCAAGATTGGTCTGCTAGCAGGAGTGTTGTCAGGCTTATTTGGCGTGGGCGGGGGTGTCGTCATGGTGCCTTTACAGATGCTGCTGTTAGCAGAACCAATTAAATCTGCTGTGAGAACCAGTTTGGGTGCAATCGTGGCGATCGCCATTTCAGCCCTGGCACAACATGCCTGGAACAACAACGTACTGTGGATACCAGGGCTTTGCCTGGGGCTGGGAGGCATCGTAGGAGCGCAAGCAGGAACACGCTTACTGCCTAAGTTATCTGATCAACTGATTAATCGTCTCTTCCGAGCCTTTTTGCTGCTCTTAGCGAGCTATATGGTCGTGCGTGTGCTTTAGGCTTCCTCAAAGACTGTGAGAGCAGAATCCAGGCACTAGACCAACCTCTCATTATTTATTTGGAGAGAATATATGTCAAGACTTTGAGATAGTTTTTCCTGATCGATGAGGAGAAGTCCGGAATCAATAAGCAGATGCTTTTTTATGGACTTGCCATGCAGATCAATTTGCAGAAAAACTATCCTTATTTGGATTTCACTTTACTTGTAGGATTTTGGCAAAAAGTTTGGCAAAAAGTCAACTATTGGCACACTGCCATTTTCCCAGGTGCGCTATCGCATCGCCTCTCTTTTAACTCAACTGCCGGATCGTTCTGCTATCCGCATCGGGGCAGTGGTCGTAGAGAAATCAGATTACTTGCCTACAGTTAGCCATTTCAAAAATTCCCTGTAATAATTGATTCACTTGATAAATATATTTTGAGGGTGTTTGCTACTAAGTGGATCGTGGGTCGAGAGAGCAACTGTCTCCATGCAGACTTGACAAGCTTTAGCTAAAAGTTTCGGTAAACTGAGCTACTGGCAAAAATCAATTTGATCTAGCGTTCAAGATTGACCAATGCGTGATTCAGACCGTTTCGAGTTAAAGCATGTGTAAACCAGTTGTAGATAGTATCAAAATTTGGTTAACCCTGAAATTTCATAAATTATCCAAAATTCTTGGAATTTCAACCATTTAACCCACTTTGCACGGCTTCGACTCAGGGAAATCGTTGAGACAAGAGATAAAATATTGTTGTTACAGCGTCAGTACCCTTTGAATGGGTGTGAGATGGAAAGGTTATCTTTTCTATTCTGCTAACCCTTCTTGACAGAGGCGTTGCCCTTTACAACAGACTAATCACTGAACCTTTATTCCATGCAAGTGCCCTCAACATGACGAACGATACCGATCTGATCAAACGCCTGAGTCCGAGTGCTATGGATCAGATCATGCTGTATTTGGCCTTCAGTGCGATGCGGACTAGTGGTCATCGACACGGAGCTTTTTTGGATGCCGCCGCCACGGCTGCCAAGTGTGCCATTTACATGACGTATTTGGAACAAGATCAGAATCTGCGGATGACGGGTCATCTGCATCATATTGAGCCAAAACGAGTCAAGGTGATCGTGGAAGAGGTTCATCAGGCCTTGACCAAGGGTAAGCTGCTCAAGATGCTTGGCTCTCAGGAGCCTCGTTACCTGATTCAACTTCCCTATGTCTGGATGGAACAATACCCCTGGATGCCAGGGCGATCGCGGGTTCCTGGCACCAGTTTGACGCAGGAAGAAAAAGCTCAGATCGAAGAGAAATTACCTGGCAACTTGCCAGATGCGCTGCTAATCAACTCCTTTCAATTTAGTGAGTTAATAGAATTTCTGCACAGCCGCTCTCAAGAAGACTTACCAGAAGATCGGCGGATGCCGCTGAGCGAGGCCCTAGCAGAACACATCAAACGCCGTTTGATTTATTCAGGCACGGTGACACGCATTGACTCACCCTGGGGCATGCCTTTCTACGCTCTGACGCGATCGCACTATGCGCCAGTTGATGACGAAGAGCGAGCCTATATCATGGTCGAAGATACGGCCCGTTACTTTCGCTTGATGCGCGATTGGGCCGATCGTCAACCCAGAGTGGTGCGAATTTTGGAAGAATTAGACATTCCTCCAGAACGAATCGATCAAGCCCTGGAAGAACTCGACGAAGTCATCCGAGCTTGGGCAGACCGTTACCACCGCACGGGTGGAGCACCGTTTATTCTGCAAATGGTGGTTGGCTCAAAAGAAGAATAGTTTTTTCCCGGGTTCCCATCTCCAGCTTTTTTTCCGGGTTCCCAATCGGGAGGTAGTAGTCTGTCAAGGAAGTCTTGAGGGGTCTGTGACCCCTCAAACTTCCTTTAATTTAATTTTGATTTGCGGGATACCCCGCAAATCAAAATTGACAGACCACTAGAGAACCAAGGGGAGAGACAGCAGGTGACTTTCCGGCTTAAGCCAAAATGGGTTAACTTGAGAGAGTGGACGATTCAACTCTGTTATCATGTCCTGGCCATTCTTCATCGGGTTTACTCTGGTGCAACTGCCGCCCGAGTTTCCCTTTCTGTTGGAACTGCTGCGGCAACCCTCTGTTTTGCAGCATCAGTTCAAGCCACCTTTGTCAGTCAATCTAGGGGTTTATAGTGTTCAGATAGTTTCACTCCCAGATACCCTACTCAATTTTCCTTCTTTCAATAGCGAACGGCTTGATCAACAAATTCGCCTCTATAGCCGTTATCTCTCCAACTACGGCACACCCGATATTCTGATTGTAGGTAGTTCGCGGGCGTTGCAAGGTGTTGATCCGATCGCGTTGCAAGAGACGTTAGCAGCGCGAGGATATCCAGGGCTGACGGCTTACAACTTCAGCATCAACGGAGCAACGGCCCAGGTGATTGACTTAATCCTCCGACGGATTTTGTTACCAGACCATTTGCCTCAACTCATTATCTGGGCAGATGGTTCCAGAGCCTTTAACAGCGGTCGCACCGATGCAACCTACGAGGGCATCGCCACCTCAGCAGGCTATCTGCAACTGGCTCAGGGAGAGCGGCCCATTCCTCCCCTGTCCCAACTTCTGCCGACGATTGAACCCGCTGTCTTCTGTCTGGATCTACCTGAGTATTGGTTCTCCGAAGAAATATTGGAATTGCAGCAGCTTGCTGAGGGGAATCAACCTGCATTGTTAGAACGTTTAGACTCTGCTGAATTGTCCTGTCCGTCTCCCCCTGAAGTTGTGGAACCACTGCCGCCAGTAGAAGGGGCGATCGCAGCCACGCCACCACTGGCACCTCTCTTCAATGGTCTTGAACCCAGTGGATTTCAGCCCGTCCTTGCACGTTTTAATCCTGCCACCTACTATCAACAGTTTCCGCGCGTCTCTGGACAGTATGATGCGCTGTATGTTCCCTTTGAGTTAGTTGGAGTGCAAACCGAAGCAACCTTAAGGGTTGTGCGTTTCACGCGGGAACAGCAAATCCCTTTAGTCTTCGTGAATTTACCCCTCTCTCAAGATTACTTAGATGCAACCCGACTCCGCCATGAGGGTGAATTTCAGCAATTTATGCAGCGGTTATCAAATCAAGAGGGCTTCCTGTTTCGCGACTTGCTGCAACAACTGGGCACTCAAGACGATAATTTTGCCGATCCCAGCCACTTGAATCAGTATGGAGCCAAAGCTGTGGCGATTCAGTTGGCAGATGATCCATTAATCCCTTGGTGGAAATTGCGTTAATCTTCAACCCGAAGCCTGCCCATCTCGTCGTCCCAATTCATAAACAGCGGCCCCCACACAGGCTAAAACACCCATACTAATGGCCCAACTCCGTCCCAGTCCCAATTCGACCCCAAAATTGAACAACCCCCCCATGAGCAAAAAGGGCACAATGCTGAACAGGGAAGCATACAAAGCATTGAGGGATTCCCTACTCTGGCGCGATCGCTCGAACTCTTGCTCAGAGAGATAAAGCGATCGTTCGGCATAGTTTAACCAGCGATTCAGTTGCTCTATCACCCATTGACTGACAGGAGAAAACCCTAGATAGAGTGCCAAAGACCAGAGGGAGATCCCAGCCAGCGTCGTGCTGTCAATGCGAAGCTGAAAGGCGAAAAAATCGATGACCATAGCGAATTAGATAAAAAATCTTCATAATCTTTACTGATTGTAATATTTTTCTCGTTTTCAAGCTCCACTTTCTCCTTAACGTCAGTTCGATAGGCCAACTTTGCCTGCGCGACGCGCAGGCAAACACGTCTATACTACCTCTTTCGTTCCCACAACAATAAGGCGATCGCCCTGGATGGCAGCAGCTTTGGCAAATGAGCGGCATTCATCGTTAGATTGTTCCATTCCACAGAGCTTGTGTTAATGGTGTAGCTCACAGGGGATTGCTTGATCCGTTGCTCCACTACTTATGAACAAAGGGCTTAAGCCTCTTGCCCGACTCTCAGGTTCAGCAATGGCATGTTTATGAAGAATGCAAAGGATTCCTCGATTTTCAGCAAGCCCTAATTACTTGGAAGAGACTACCAGATATTTCAACAAATCATCAATGACTAAGTTGGCAGCAATCAGTCCACTCCCAATCCAGTAATCCCGGACTTCATACACTCTGCCTTGTTGTACAGCCTTAAGGGTTGACCATAGTGGATTGGACATCAAACGCTGGCGGGTTTTGCCAATCTCCAAATCATCAGGAGTCACAATCATAAAAATGACATCGCCATCTGCTGCTTGCAGGAGTTCGTTGGAGATGCGATATTGGATGGGGCTTTCACCATCTTTTTGTTGAGTCGCTGCTGCATTCAGGTTTTGAGCGGCAGGACGGGCTAAACCTGCGTCTTGAAGGATACTGCCGTTGAAGCCCGCAGTCGTGTAAACCGTGATGGCATCGGGATACAGGTAAACAATAGAAACCTCCGTTGTTTGTAAGCGATCGCCCATCTGTACCTTAAAGCTTTCTAACCGTTCGTAATATCTGGTCATCATCTGTTCTGCTTGCTCTGATTTTCCTAAGGTGGCAGCAATCAACTTAAAGATGTCTTTCCAGTCACCGCTGTGGCGAAATGGACTGATGACCGTTGGGGCAATTTGGGAGGCTTGGCGATAAATGGGGGTTTGATAATCAATTCCTAGAATTAAGTCGGGTTTTAGCGCGAGGATTTTTTCTAAGCTAGGCTCACCGCTCACTCCAATATTAATTGCCTGTTGTTTGTATGGTTGGAGATGGAGTGCATCCCAACTCGAATGCACCGTGGCGATTGGCTGCATTCCCAACGCGATCGCATGTTCAAAGGTAACTGCATCTAACGTAACGATGCGTTGAGGGGTAAGCGGGACACAGGTTTCACCCGCATGATGTTGAATCAGATTGCATTCTGGTGCAGTGGCACCAGGCAAGCTGGGAGCAGTGATTGAAACTCGATCGCGTCCACAAGCGATCGTGGCGATCGCTATGAAGCATATGCATAGCAAGAATCGGGGGAAACGAGAACAGGTCTTCATCGCGATTGAGTGTTTTACTAACTTAGGAATGTGCGGGAAAACAAAATAAAATACCTATAGAGTGGATTTCGACTGCGCTCAATCCACAATGATCCGAGGGCTGAGCGCAGTCGCAACCTGGCATTTTATTAACTTGCTTTTCCCTCAGAATTCTATGGACACTGAGCCGATTAGGGTAAACGGCGCACCAGGATAGATAGACTCGCGAAATCCTGCTGCTGACTCAATATACTCAACATCAAACAGGTTTTGAAGATTAATGCCGACCTGCCAATTATCCCGGCGATAAAACAGCAAAGCATCGGTACGCAGATATTCTGGAATTCTAAAGGTATCGCCTGTATCCCCTTGGCGTTCTCCAACATGGAACAAGCCGAACCCAAAGCCTAATCCTTGAAAATCTCCATCTGGGATTTCGTAGGTTGTCCAAAAGCTGGCCGTGGTGTAAGGCACATTGGCAAGACGGTTGCCTACAGGCAAAAACTCATCGGTGCTTTCTGTAATTTCAGTATCATTGAAACTCAGAGAAGCAATCAGGTTCCAACCGGGTAGTGGTTCGCCCAAAATATCTAGTTCAATGCCTTGACTCCGGACTTCTCCCGCCGCAATCGAAAAGTCGGGATTTTCAGGGTCTACCGTTGCGACGTTAGTTTTCGTCAACTGATATACTGCTAAAGTGCTCGTTAGCCGACCATTCCAAAATTCCCCTCGTAAGCCCAATTCATATTGCGTACCGCGTTCGGGTTCTAGGAAAGTATTGTCAGCAGCAATCCCAAAAATATTAGGCGCAAATGAGCGGCTGTAGCTGCCGTATAGAGACAACGCCTCATTGGGCTGAAACACCAATCCCACACGGGGGCTGAAGGCATCATCGTCTTGTTCTGCTGAAGTACCAAGATTGCCACTTTTCTGATCAACGATATCCCAGCGACTGCCGGCCACAAGAATCAGGTTATCCAATAACTGAATTTGGTCTTGCAGATAAATTCCCAGCGATCGCGTCAGACGAAAATCATCCCGAGCTAATTGCGTCAAAGCACTTAAACCGGGTCGAGGGACGTTAGGGACATTCTCTTCAAAGATATTATTGAAGAAAGACGGATCACCAGGCAGTCGTCGTTGAGTTCCGGCTGACCATAGAGAACTCCAATCAACCCCAAACAGCAAGCGGTGCTCTATTGATCCGGTGGAAAATGCGCCCTCAATGTTGGTTTGCAACTCATAGGATTCAAAAAAATCATCGTTGGAGCGCCAGCGGCGATCGAGTTGTCCAGAATCTTCAATGATCCAGTTCGTCAGTCGGAAATCAAAACTATCAACAGCAATGTACGTGAATCCGTTTCGCAGTCGCCAATTCTCATCAAAACGGTGTTCCAACTGGTAGCTAGTTCGCACACTCTCATTGCGAATCAAGGCATTATCATTTTGGAACAGGCGACTGATAGGGATATCTGCTACCCCATCTGCGATCGCAACTAATCCATCATCGTAGGGCCGGGCATCGCTGACATACTCCACTTCAAACAAGATAGACGTGTTATTGCTGATAGTCCATGCCAGCGTAGGGGCGACAAAAAAGCGTTCAAGATTTTGGTTGAAGTTCCGAAAGCCATCTTCCCCTTCATAGGCCACATTTAGACGATAAAGCAGCGAACCATCTGTAGTTAATGGACCTGATAAATCAAGCGTGGGACGAAGCAAGCCGAAACTGCCGATGGATAGTTCTGCGGCATAGTAAGGGAAGGCGAGCGGCCGTTCTGTCACTAAGTTGACTGCGCCACCGGGTTCTAAAAATCCAAATAAAACCGATGCTGGACCTTTTAACACCTCAAGGCGTTCGATGTTAGCTGTTTCTCGAATAGCAAATTGGTCTTCTCGAAAGCCGTTGCGTAAAAATACATCTGTTGAAAATCCCCGAATATTCACTCGATCAATCGACCCAGCAAAACTATCATCTGCGGCAATTCCACTAACATTCTGCAAAATATTACTGATGCGGTTGACTTGTTGATCCTGCCAAACTTGTTGCGGCACAACTTGAACTGATTGCGGCAAGTCTCGCAATGGAGTTTCTGTGCGGGTAGCAGTTGTGGCCTGGTCAACAGCGTATCCTCTTTGTTCTCCTGTAACCACAACCTGGATAGACTCTTCCTCGACTGCCGTGGGTTCCGCTCCAGGAGCGATCGCCAGCATCAAACTTTGCTCTGCTATCCTCACTGTGGCTGTCGGAGGAGCATTTAACCCTGTAATTGCGATCTGCACTCGCTGATTAGGTAAGGCAGTAACGGCAACTAGGGCAATGCCTTCAACAGGATTAGCGGCTTGGAACTCATCTGCTTGGGGCAAGCTTAGAATAGCTTGATTGAGTGTGATAACTAAGGCATTGCCGACCACTGAAGGCTCAACCTGTTGCTCCAATAAAACGTTGGTTTCTATCGTTAATTCCAATCCATCGGCTGTTGAGTCCAGTTGTACACCTGTAATCTGTACCGGGTTATCTATCGATTGAGCCAACCATTCGGCAACGGTCGTTGCTGGCTGATCTAGTTCATTCAATAGAGGGATATCTACAACTGTTGTTGCTGGAGTATTGGTTGCTGTTGAAGTCGATTGTTCCCAGTCAGGAGCAGGAAACAACGGTTCTGCCACCGCAGGAGCGGAGACGAGGCACAACACAACAGACAAGAAGGTCGATTGTTGAATTTGACACAACACTATACAACACCATGAACTGCTTAGGGAATTGCTTAATTGGCAGATGCTCCAGGACGTGGTGATACGTCCATCAATGCAAAACCATAGGGCACTTTGCAAGAACAACTGCTGCCAGGTTAGTAAATAATAAGTATTATCAATAAGCTTATCGCCAAACAGCAGCTATTAGCGATGTGATGGAGCATTCCACGGAATTTTTTGACCCTCAGGCGGAATTTCTATGACGAGAAAGATACTCTTTAGGACTGACTCCAAACTTTTTGCGGAAGGCGGCTGCAAAATAGCTACGGTTTGCAAATCCAATCGCTTGAGCAATTTCAGAAACATTTAATTGTTGTTCTTCCAGCAGTTGTCGAGCTTGCTCCAAACGATAGTCATGTAAATAACCAAATGCAGTAGTGCCGAAGACCTGACGAAATCCTCGTTTCAGGGTGCAATCATTTAACCCTACTAACCGCGCTAACTCCATCAGAGAAGGTGGATGATCAAACCGCTGGGATAGGATAGCTCTGGCTTGGTGAATGCGATCGACATCTTCTGGTTTCAAGGCAGGAATCCCCTGTGTAGATTTGCTTCCCTGTCGATTTAACTCTTGTTCGATCAAGAGTGCCATCAATTCCCACACCTTGCTTTCTAAATACAGTTGCTTCGTCAGACCATGAAAAGGGCAGTGGAGAATTTGTTGCAATGCCATTTGCATTGTTGTAGTGATGTCTCCAGAACCAACATAGTACGTTTGCAACATTGGTTTGATTAAATGCTGCAATTCTGGTGTAAGGGTGTCTACAGATTGATTTAACCACGCTACAAACAATTCTGGCTCAATGTGAACATTGATCCCCATCTGTTCATGGGCTGACCATTCGGCGATTTCAACGGGTGCTAAACCACTGCCACACAGGGAGTATTGCCCGGTAGAGGTGCAGCCAGAGGGGCTGGTAAATCCACCAGCAAGGTAAAAGTCATATTCCAGAGGATGCTCTCTTTCGGGTAGCTGCATTGCCATTGCGTCATGCAATTGATAGTGGACGATCGCCAGTTCCAAGCCCTCTCGCAACTGGATCTCATGTCGGTATCCCTGCCCAAGACGTTTCGGATAAGTCCAAATCGTCTCAAATCGGTGGTCGGTTTGGACAGTTGCCTCAGTTGGTTCGACAGTTGGTTTGACAGTCGGTTCGACACCCTCTAGCAGTTCCCAGTAGTCTGATTGTGAAATTGCGATCGCCATGCTTGTTCTAATTAATTGTTTGCTTCTAACAATTTGCTCCTACAACAACAGGTAATACAGCAGGTAACATGGCTAAGTAGTAAGGGGTTTACTCAACCCGTTTAGATGCCAAGCCTGGCTTTACGCCCGAGAGGGACACACATGGGCGTATTCGTGACTGGATCTTTGATGATATAGCTCTCGATACCAAATACCTCTTGCACCATTTCTGTTGTCATCACCGTCGCTGGATGACCCTGTGCATAGATCTTGCCCTCTCGCATGGCAATTAAACAATCAGCATAGCGGCACGCCTGGTTCAAATCGTGGAGCACCATCACGATTGTCCGGCCCTGAGTTTGATTGAGGTCATATAGTAAATCCAAAATCTCTACCTGATGGGCTAAATCTAAAAAGGTGGTTGGTTCATCCAGCAAAAGAATTTCTGTATCCTGTGCCAAAACCATCGCAATCCAGGCCCGTTGCCGCTGTCCGCCCGACAAACTGTCGAGGGGACGATCGCCCAACTCAAGCATTCCTGTAATTTCCAGGGCTTGTTCAGTGAACTGCTCATCTGCTTTAGACCACTGTTGTAGCCAAGTTTGATGAGGATAACGTCCCTGAGCCACCAACTCTCGCACAGTTAGTCCTTCTGGAGCAACGGGGCTTTGGGGTAAAATGCTTAAGCGTCTAGCGATCGCTTTGGCGGAGAGTTTGGCGATCGCAGTGGCTTCCAGATAAACTGCACCTCTCTGGGGTTTCAACAGCCGAGCTAATCCTTTTAACAAGGTTGATTTACCGCAGCCATTCGGCCCAACCAGAGCAGTGATCTGGTGCGCTGGAATAGCAACATTCAGGTCTTGAATGATTGTAGCTTGATGATATGCCAGTTGCAGTTGACGAGTGGCAAGTGCAGTTTCCATCAGGTTGCCTTCATGCATTGCGATTACGGTAGAGTAAATAGAGAAAATAGGGCGCACCCACAGCAGCCGTAACAACACCACAGGGCAGTTCGATGGGAGCAAAGAGCGATCGCCCCAACAAATCTGCCAATACGACGATTAATCCACCCACTAATGCTGCTGTGGAGATTAGCCCTTCATGCGACGTGCCTACCAGTTGACGCGCTAGATGGGGCGACATTAATCCCACAAAGCCAATTGTGCCTGCTGAAGCAACACTGGCTGCGGCCAGAGCAACACATGTGATCAGCAATAGTCCTCGTTGCCATTCCACCCAACTGCCTAACCCTCTGGCAATTTCGTCTCCCAAGCTTAAGGGATTCAATTCACGCGCCAATAGCAACGATAGCGGTACGAATACTATTAACCAGGGAAGTAAAGCTTGAATGTGTTCCCAACTCCGACCATATACACTGCCAGCCAACCAGACTAAGGCCTGGCTGACATCATAAATGTTGCCAAAGGTGATGAGTAAACTAGTCAATGCAGCGGCGATCGCCCCCACCCCCACCCCTACAAGAATTAAGCGAATTGGTGAACTGCCTTGCTCCCATGCCAGCAGATAAACCAGCAATGCAGCAATGAATGCTCCAGCAAAGGCTGCTATGGGTAGAACTAGGATAGGAATGCCAGGAAATAGCACAATCAAGGTGACTGCTGCTAATCCGGCTCCTGCTTCTACGCCAATAATCTCTGGAGCAGCTAAGGGATTGCGGGTTAGTCCTTGCAGAATGGTTCCAGCGATCGCCAAACCGATTCCTACCAAAACTGCGATAATCACACGCGGCAACCGCAGGGTGTAAATCACAAAGGCATAGTCGGGATTGTTGGTTGGCAATCCTAAGAGGGTTCTCACAACAGCGATCGGTGTGATGGGATATTCTCCGTAGCTGATGCTGAGAATTAAGACAACAAGAATGCTGATGAACAAGCTAAATAGTACCCATAACGACCGCCGATTCAGACGGAAGGAGAGAGGCAAAACAGAAGAACGAACGACTAACCACTGCATTACAAGCTAACCGGGATTGAGAAGGGAATCAATTTTCAAAAAATCCATCCTTTCAGAGTACTACTCTGTCCTGGTTATTGCAAATAAATTTCATCGACTGACCTTCGATCGCGCCAGGTAGATAAAAAAGGGGGCACCGATTAATGCCATCATGATACCTACTGGTAATTCCTGTGGACGAATCACCAACCGAGCTGCCAAATCCGCAATCAATAGCAGCAGAGCACCCCAGATAGCTGCGTAGGGGAGTATCCAACGGTAGTCCACTCCCACCCAGGCACGAACAAAATGAGGAATGACTAACCCAACAAAGCCAATCGGACCAGCGAGAGCAACCGCACTACCTGCCAACAACACAACCACAACTGTAGCGATCGCCTTCACCCAGCCAGTGTGCAAACCTAATCCCTTAGCCACATCTTCGCCCAGGGTTAAGGCCGTAATTTGTTTACCCAGACTGAAGGCAATCAGTAAACCGATCAACAGGTAAGGAAACACTTGCATTAAACTATCTAAATCTCGTCCAGCTAGTGAGCCAGCTAACCAGAAGCGAATCTCATCTAGAGTGCGTTGGCTGAGAATCAAAATTCCCGTCGTCAAAGCTGACATGAGATAGGTCAACACTGCACCTGCCAAAATCAATTTGAGAGGGGTGATGCCGCTTCGGCCAAACGAACCTAATGCGTAAACTGCAATAGCCGCGATCGCTGCTCCCACAAACGCAATCCAGATGTAGGAGTGAACGGATAGACTGCCAAAGACAAAGGTGCTGGCGACCACTGCCAAAGCTGCCCCAGCACTGATACCCAAAATACCTGGATCAGCCAACGGATTTTGCGTCAATCCTTGCACCAATGCTCCGGCGACTGCCAGAGCAGCCCCCACTGCAAGTGCAACTAATATACGCGGTAGGCGAACGGTTGTGATAATTAAGTGGTGATTTGAACCATCAAATGCAAGGAGTGCTTGCCAAACTTCATTTGGCGTAATTTCTGCTGCCCCTAACGTAATACTGACTGTGAAACAAACCAGTATCAGCAAAACTCCGACGATTAACCCTATTAATCGCAAGGAATTAGGCATCTTCTGGGGAGCCAGTGCTTGATCTAACTGAGGATGTGACCGAGACTGAGGCATAACCATTGCTGCGATTGTTGTACGATAAATCACTAAGAATCATCTACTGGCTTGCTATCACTCGCCGAACTATGAGTTCCTATAGGGCAGACATTGGCGATACGACAAGTTTGCCCAAAGGGATACGCAGCTATCATTGCCCTCCCAATATATTCAATTCAAGACTACTCTGACTCAGAAGGAGCCGGAGATGGAGCGGGCGCAGGGGCCGGTCTGGGTGCAGGCGCGGGCGCGGGTGCAGGTCTAGGGGCAGGCGCGGGTCTAGGGGCAGGCGCGGGTCTGGGT